>OHPZ01001043.1_pt1 | contig 9603 bp, 5 predicted proteins | sample 1577851 | NCBI WGS metagenome assembly OHPZ01 (sample SAMEA3879507, study PRJEB24766) | human gut metagenome | biome: human-associated habitat; feature: feces | place: USA | collected 1985/1987 | reverse complement strand
AATTTGTAATGAATAGTAGCCTCATTATTCCAAATTTATTACCTTTGCACCGTCTTAAAAAACTGAAATTAGAAAAAAATTAGAAAGATGAAAGCGTACGTATTTCCCGGTCAGGGGGCACAGTTCGTAGGTATGGGCAAAGACCTCTACGATAATAATCCTCTTGCTAAAGAGATGTTTGAGAAGGCTAACGAGATCCTTGGTTTCCGTATCACGGATTTAATGTTTGCCGGAACAGACGAGGATCTGAGACAAACCAAAGTTACTCAACCAGCGATCTTCTTACACTCTGTCATTCTCGCGAAAACATTAGGTGATCAATTCCAACCGGATATGACCGCAGGTCACTCATTAGGAGAATTCTCTGCCTTGGTAGCTGCCGGAGCATTGTCTTTCGAGGACGGCTTGGTATTAGTTTCCAAACGTGCCATGGCTATGCAAAAGGCTTGCGAGGCAACTCCCTCTACAATGGCCGCCGTATTAGCCTTGCCGGACGCGACGGTTGAGGAAATTTGCGCGAGCATCAAGGACGAGGTAGTGGTTTGCGCTAACTATAATTGCCCGGGCCAATTGGTAATCTCCGGCTCTATCCCCGGTATCGATCAGGCTTGCGAGAAGTTATTGGCCGCAGGCGCTAAGCGTGCCTTGAAGTTGAAAGTAGGTGGAGCGTTCCATTCTCCATTGATGGAACCAGCTCGTACTGAGTTGGCTGCCGCTATCGACGACGATCAATAAACCTTCTTGCCCGGTTTACCAGAACGTAAGCACGAAAGCCGAGACTTGCCCGGAAACAATTAAGACTAACTTGATCGCACAGTTAACCGCCCCGGTACGTTGGACCCAAAGCGTACAGAACATGATCGCCGACGGTGCCACTCATTTCATCGAGTTAGGCCCGGGTGCCGTTCTTCAGGGATTGGTTAAAAAGATCAATAAGGAAATGACTACGGAAGGTATGCAATAATTTACCTTTCAATGTAATAGGATAAAAGTCCGAAAAGGATGGAGGGTGATTTTCCTCGTCTTTTCCGGACTTTTTTATATACGATGATGATTCGAAAAGATCTTGAATGCTAAACTAATCAAAGGCCAACGTTGTTTTATACTATAAACACAATTCAGAATATAGAAAATGGAAACAATACAACAGAAAAATAGGATTATCCTACTTTGGCCGGATGGAGCGCCCACTAGTAATGGATTGGCCGGCGTAGAATTGGAAGATGCCCCGAATGCCATATCCAATATATCGAACCCTTCCCTATTGGTTTATCCGGCGACGAAGCCGAATGGCAAGGCGATCTTGATGTGTCCGGGTGGCGGACTTTCCAAGATTTCGATCGGACATGAGGGGCGTGATATGGCCGCATGGTTTAACGCGCAAGGTATTACTTATGCCGTATTGAAATACCGGATGCCGAACGGACATAGGGAAGTTCCTCTGGACGATGTTCGCCAAGGTCTCCGCATCCTCCATAATTACTCGGAAGAGTGGAAGATTACGAAGGTCGGTGTCATGGGTGCCTCCATTGGCGGTTATATCGCCGGGCATGCCGCAATATTCGGGGTAGACGACGCACGTCCAGATTTCCAAATACTCCTTTATCCGGTTATCAGTATGCTACCTCATTTAACGCACCTTAAATCGAGGGAACGGCTATTAGGAGCGAATCCCACGCATGAGGAAGAGGAAGCTTTCTCTTTGGAATTGCACGTAAACTCACTGACACCTCCCGCCTTTATAGCGTTGGCTTCGGATGACGAGGCGGTTAGCCCGGAGAATAGCGTGCTTTATTATCTCGCTTTGCTAAAAAACAAGGTGTCCGCCTCCTTGCATATTTATCCAAAGGGCGGCCATAGTTTTGGGTTCCGGGACAACTTCGTATACAAACGTCAATGGACTGACGAACTGGAGAAATGGCTAAGCACGATTGAGTAAATCTCAAAAAAACGGTGCCACACAAATAAATGCGTGACACCGAAAAAGTATATATAAAACAGACCAAGCAGGTTCGCTATTTAGCGTTCCACCAAAGTGGAGTAGTCGTCAAGTCCGGGCCGCCCAAAAGCTGGAGAGCTTGCGCATAACCCGCTTGATTATTCGTTTGGATATTCGCCGGATAACGATAACGTTTCGGGTAGAAATCCCAACGGCATTCCTTAGAGGTAGCGACCGTCAAAGGAACTTGATTCAATGGGTTGTAATCCTTCTCTACCGCTTGGTTCTCGAAGAAAGGAAGACCTAAACGACGATGATCGCTCCAAGCCTCTTCCGGCAACCAAGGAACTTGCGCTATATATTTCTGGGTGATAATCTTCGTAAGGGCGTCATTATTATAAGCGCCATTCCGATAGATCGAGTTATGGGGATATTCATACGTACGGCTTTTTACCTCCTTCGTATAGGGGTCCGTATAACGGATCGTATATGATTTCGCCTCTGTCGTATGGTCGAAAGCGACGGAAGTACCTACACGGTTGTATTTCTGAGACGATAGGTAATCACCGACTTGGCTCAATAAGCCATGATACTCAAAACTAGCCGTAACACCAGACTCATAATTGGATTTAGCTGTTCCCGGAACTTTCCAGCCTTTCACCGCAGCCTCCGCCAATAAGAAGTAACTTTCCCACGGGCCGAAGAAGACACGCTTATTGGTGCTCATTCGATATTGTTTCGATATAGAGGGATAATTATAATTCTTACCTGTCAGCTCACTTACCAGACCGGCTTTCACGTCCCATTCTCCGGCGACCCAAGTGCCCCACGTATATTTCGGATCGATCGTCAACATATTCTGGGTATTATCCGCCGGATTCTTCAAGTGAACCGGCTTCACCTCGCTGGCCGCACCGATATAATCGGAATAAACCACACCATCATCCCAGCCCACTACACTAAACAACTTCGGGGCACGGGGATCTACATATTGAGGTATACCGTCGAAATAGAAACCGGCGCACGGATCATTCGTCGTCAGCGGGAAGTGCTGGTTCAAATATAAACCTTGATAATCGTATGGATTCTTCAAATGGCTTTTTAAGGAGTCCGGCAACGGAAATTCCTGTCCACCCAAACCAACTACCAAGTTCTTAAACGTCACGGACATTGCCTGCCCGTTCCAAGGACGAGACATCACGCTCGTCAACTCATCCCACCCCTCTTTCTCCTGCACGGAAGCGATATCGGTTGGCTCGGAGATAAATGTCTTAGAGGCGGCATCCTCAAATTCCGCTCTCGCCAAGGCAGGATCGACAGCCGAGATACGCATCGCCAAACGCATACGCAAAGAGTTGGCGTACTTTTTCCATTTCGTAACATTTCCCGCATAGAAAGCATCCTCGTTAGCCATAGCGGACATATCCAAGGAGGGGTCTAACGCAGACTCAGCTTCCCGTAACTCTTTCAATATAAATTGATAGATAGCTTCTACACTATCGTACTCAGCCGGTACACCGGAGAAAGCGGCCAACGCAGGGATCGGCCCGAAACCGTCAGCTACTTCCGAGTTCAAGTAAGCACGCCAGATACGGGACATCTGGATCACGTTCTTATAATAAGGATAGGTATCCGCCTCGCCATTGGCAACCATCTGCTCTCCTAACTGGATCGCTTTGGTCACTTGATTCAGCCAACCTACGGCGTAATCATTACTCAAGTAGATCGTACTATAATCATTGTTATCCGTACCGATCGTAAAACCACTTCCCCTATTGAAACGGGAAGCACGGTCCCAGTACAAGATAAAGATACGCTCGGCTATCTCTGGGTTCATCTGGTCTCCCATGATAGAGGCATTCAGGAACCATTGGGGCTTCACCTTATCCTCTCCCACAAGATTCGGGTCCTCATTGATCTCCTGAAAGTCATTACAGGAAGAAAGAAGAGCAGCCACCGATACCAATCCGGTAAAAAGTATATTTCTTGTTTTCATCTTCATCATTTTTATCGTAATTCAAATTATCATGTATTCCATTAGAATCCCACGGTTACGTTAAACGTATAGGAACGGCTGGTCGGCGCGGCTCCATTCTCGAATCCGGTAGCGTTGGTATTCGTGGCGGCAACGGACTCGGGGTCGATACCCGGCAAGTTATAATGGATCATCCAAACATTGTTACAAGTAGCGGATAGACGTACACGCTGGAAAGGCGTTTTCTTCAACATCTGTCGATTGAACTCGTAGCCAAAGGTGATATTACGCAAACGGACATTGGTGGCGCTATAGGTATAAACCTCTGGTAAACCATAATTTCCGGTAGACCCAATACGCTCCCAATAGTTCTGGGGAGTGACGGCGACCGTATTCTCCGCATAACCACTACCCTGTTGAACCACGGTATTCGGTACCACGAATTCGGCACGATCACCATTCACCACTGTTCCGGCGGCGTTACCCCGGGTATACAGGTTGGAGGCTGTCGCCGAATAGATGCTACCACCGATACGGAAGTCTATCAAGAAGCTCAGGTTAAAACCTTTATAAGAGAAATTATTGGTCCAACCCATCATCCAATCCGGACTCTGGTTTCCTACTTTCGACTTCTCGGTAGAGATCAAAGGCAAACCATCATCACCTACGACGATCTTTCCATAGTGAGGACTATTCTCATCGGTCACACGCATAAAGGTCTGCCCGTAGATCTCACCATAATAACCACCTACCGGAGCTACGATCTGGATAGCGTCGAACGTCTTTATATCATATAGATTCACGCCCTCGTATAATTCCTTGATCTTATTCCGGTTCAAGGAGAACTGCGCCGTAGAGCTCCAGCTCAATCCGGCGGGATTGTCTAGAATCGTACCGTTCAAGGAGATCTCCAAACCCTCGTTCTGAATGTTACCCGCGTTAATCTTACGGGAAGCATAGCCGGAGAACGGGTCCATCGGTAAATCCAGTAACTGGCGGGTAGCGTTGGACTTATACCAAGCGGCATCCAAGCCTAACCGGTTATTGAAGAAACGGATATCGAAACCGGCCTCCCATGATTTAATCAACTCACTACGTACATCCGAGTCGTAAAGTACCTTACCCGGTTTCGCCGTCGTATTCCCGTTGGGGTCCTTGCCTACAGAGTAGAAGTTATATAATTGATACGGGTCCAAGTCGTTACCTACCTCAGCGAAGGAGGCACGTACCTTAGCGAAAGAGAACCAATCCGGCATGCTTCCGCCAATCTTCGGCAACATATCGGAGATCACCGCAGACAAGCTGACAGACGGATAGAAATAAGAGCGGTTGGCTTTCGACATCGTAGACGACCAATCGTTACGTGCCGTAACATCCAAGAACAGATAACCATCCCAGTTCAACTGCAACGACCCGTACAAGGAATTCATACGACGGCGGATCAACTCGGAAGTGACCGTCGGCTTATTCACGCCATTATTCAGCGAGAACAAGTTCGGCACCAACAACTCTCCGGCAGAAGCGTTCATCTTATTACGTTGCTGGAGCATCAAGTTACCACCGAAAGTAACGAAGCCTCCCAGCCGATCGATCAAGTTATCCTTCCGGGCCGTAGCCAAGAAACTGAAGTTATTCTCATAGAAGGTCTCCGATCCCTCGGTATACAGACCTCTCGGACTGGTATTACCACCGGCATATACTTTCTCGCTCTTCGTCGTGGTATAATAATCCGTACCACCTCTCAACTCAATATCGAACCAATCGGTCGGGGCATATTTCAAGGAGATATTTCCTAACAAACGGTTACGGGTATCCTCGTTCTGGCGATAACGGGTCACCCAATAAGGGTTCTCCTGCGGATTCTTGGAGGCATCATACCAAATCATATTGCCTTGCTCATCCACGTCATCCTCAAACTCACGGATATTCAAGGAACGAGGCAGGTTATAGATCGTATTGAAAGCGTTCGAGGGATTCACGCCCTGAATCGGGCGGTTATGCGCGTTTTGATTGATATAATTCACCTTGGCATCTACTTTCCACTTTTCCGCCTCATCCAAGAAAGTGGTGGCACGCAAGGTAATATTCGTCTTGTTTAGTTTTGAGCGTGGGGTGATACTAGCATCGTCGGAACGGTTTACGGAGGCGAATACCGCCGTACCCTTTATGTTCTGCTGGAAGCTGACACCCTCGTTAAAGGAGGTTCCGGTGCGGAAAAAAGCGTCGATATTATCATAAGTATGCAGAGGGATTTGGTTGCCTCTCCAATCGGTTACCATTTGTCCCATGGCTTTCGGTCCCCAGCTAAGGCGGGATTGGTTATCGTAAACGCCCACGGAGCCTTGTCCGAAGTCGTTCTGTAAATCAGGTTTCAGGAAAATCGTCTCGGCGGTGATACCGGCGTTGATCGTAATACCGAGTCCCTCGTTCTTACGTCCGGACTTGGTAGTGATCAAGATCACGCCGTTACCGGCACGTGAGCCATAAAGGGCGGCGGCGGAAGCACCCTTCAATACCGTCATGGACTCGATATCTTCCGGGTTGATATCCGAAAGGCCGTTACCCATGTCCGCTCCGGAGTTACCCCATACATCATCCACGCCACCGGTGAAGTTATCCATCGGAGTACCATCTACAACTACCAACGGCTGATTAGAACCCGTCAAAGAGTTCGCACCACGAAGTACAATCTTCGAAGAACCGCCTACACTACCACTAGAACGAACTACCTGCAAACCGGAAACCTTACCGGAAAGGGAGTTCGCCAAGTTCGGCTCACGGGAGGCCAAGAGGTCATCCCCTTTCAACTCCTGCATGGCATAACCCAAGGCTTTCTTATCCCGTTTCATACCCAAGGCGGTCACCACCACCTCATCGAGTTTCTGGGTATCTTCCACGAGTTTAACCGTAATCTCGGACTGGCCAGTATACGGGATGTCTTGCGAGGTATAACCGATAAACGATATCTGTATGATATCCCCTTTCTTCACGTTATCCAAGGTAAAATGTCCGTCCAAGTCGGTCATAGTACCATTGGTAGTTCCTTTCACGATTACGGACGCCCCGGTAACGGGTCCTAAGGCATCCTCAACTATTCCCGACACCTTTGCGTTTTGCTGTGAAATGTCAACCCTCGGAATCCCGGACATAGGCGTGGCGTATAAGTTTCCCGAGAACCCAAGCGCCCCTACCAACAGGATTAAGCTGACTGGTCTGAATCTTTTCAACATAACTACTGTTTTTTGTTTATTTTTCTAGACAATGTTTTAGTTTTTGCGTCAACAAATGTCATTTATCCTGTATAAACATAAAAAGGGCAGATATGTTTTGAGTTTAACATATACAAGAGGTAACTGGTGAGGATACCGCAACTACTCTCTCCTTACAGACAAAACGAATAAGAGTTATCCTTACTAACATCCATAAAAAATTGATTTACAGAAATTTTAACCAAAGGATAACCAAACCGTAAAAGAGGCAGGAAGCCGTTAGTTATTCACTTCAGAAGCCAATAAAAGTTCCAGTTTACCCATACAAATCATCACCACAAAAAAAAGAAGGCGTACCGACATTTACATCGATACGCCCTTTTCTCGTAAGAATATTATTCTCTATAATTTCCGAATCAGTTACAATACAAAGTTGTCAAAAGACAAGAAAAGACAAGAAGTAGATATCTTTATTTCCTATAAAGTCTAATAAGCATGAATAGTAATCGTCAGCACATCACCATTCTTGTCTGTGACACAAAAAACAGCCGAGTCCCCTTTACTTGCACTCTGTGTCCAAATTAACGCAAAACGTCCAGACCCACCGGGATTAAATTGAATATAGTCACTACCACTCATTTTTTGCCACAAGAAATCTCCAGTAGAAGGTTGAGTAAAACGAATTTCCACTGATTTCCCAGCTTCAATACCAATTGAATTACTAGTCCTAGGTTCTCCATCCGCAAAAAGCGCTAGATTACCACTGTCTTTTACATAATAACCATCTATTTGGGCATTGCAAAAAACACTAATTGTTCCAAATAAAAACAATACCATTAATAACTTTCTCATAACTGTAAAATTTAAAAGTTTAACATTAAAAACATAAATCCTCACGTTGAATGATGATACATCCCAACGTGAGGATTCCTATTATTTTGCAGTAAAAATACTATTCATATTATTTCATATTCCACCACAAAGAAGTTGTCGTCATGTTCGGACCACCAAGTCTTTCTAAAGCTTGGTTATACCCTTCCAAGTTATTGGTTTGAAGAACTGCCGGGTAACGAAGACGCTTCGGGTAGAACTCTACTTTACATTCCTTGCAAGTAGCAGGAGTTAACAACACTTGGTTAGTTGGATTGTAAGCAGCCTCTACAGCTTGATTCTCGAAGAACGGCAAACCTAAACGACGGTGATCAGACCACACTTCCAAAGGCAACCAAGGATTCTGAGCGATGAACTTCTGCGTAATGATCTTAGTCAATGCATCATTATTATACTGACCATTCTTATAGATCGTATTTTTAGGATACTCATAAGTCGTTGTCTTATTCTGTTTCGTATATGCATCGTAATAGTTGATCGTATAAGCCTTAGCCTCTACCGTATGATCGAAAGCTACAGATGTTCCTACACGGTTATAAGCCTTAGATTGCAAATATTCTAAGAGTTTATCGGAAACACCGTTATATTCAAAACTAGCGGCGATACCTTTCTCATAATTATCCTTTGCGCTACCCGGAACATTCCAACCATAAACCGCAGCTTCCGCTAACAAGAAATAACTTTCCCACGGGCCAAACCATACACGTTTGTTCGTGCTATGACGGAACTTATCAGCCAAAGAAGGGAAGTTGTAGTTATAACTTGTATAGTCACCAACTAAACCGGCCTTATCGTTCCAGTTTCCGGCAACAACGGTCGTCCAAGAATATTTCATGGGAAGTTTTACTTCCGGCGCGGAAACTTTTTGTCCGGTCAGCACATCCGTATAATCTCCCGCAATCAATGTTATCTCATCCTTTACCTCGGAAGCGGCACCTATATAAGAAGGATAAACCACTCCGTCATCATACCCCGGAATGCTATACAACTGAGGCGCACGAGGATCGATATATTGTGGGATACCATCGAAAAAATAGCCCGCACAAGGATCATTTGTGGTTGTTGGGAAATGCAGGCTGACATTCTGGCCTAAGTAAGTATAAGGATCTTTCAAATTGGATTTCAACTCATCAGGAACAGGAAATTCCACACCGCCTAGTCCCACTACGAGATTATTGAAAGTAGTAGACATCGCTTGGTTATTCCAAGTTCTTGTCATGACACCTGTATACGGATCCCATCCATCTTTCTCCGCAACCTGGGCGATATCATCCATAGAGGCGATAAACTCACCCTTGGCAGCATCCTCAAACTCAGCTTGCGCCAAAGAAGGATTGACCGCAGTCAAACGCATCGCTAGACGCATACGCAAAGAGTTTCCATACTTTTTCCATTTCTTTATGTCACCACCAAAAAACGGATCATATTTGGACATCGCACTCATATCAATGCTCTCATCCAAAGAAGCGACCGCCTCTTTCAACTCTTTCAATATATAGGTATAGATATCCTCCACCTTATTATATTCTCCAGGAACACCGGTAAAAGCAGATAACGCCGGTATCGGGCCAAAGTTATCAGACAATTCA
>OHPZ01001029.1_pt1 | contig 9727 bp, 7 predicted proteins | sample 1577851 | NCBI WGS metagenome assembly OHPZ01 (sample SAMEA3879507, study PRJEB24766) | human gut metagenome | biome: human-associated habitat; feature: feces | place: USA | collected 1985/1987 | reverse complement strand
ATATGTGCTTATATTTGCAAAATAGCACTAAGCGAAAATAAGCGACTTACTAATTCTTATAATAATAAAGAGTGTTTATGAAAAGAAAATTAATGCTGTTATTGGCCTGCTTGCTGGCAAGCATAGGTCTAGTGATTGCCCAAACACCTAAAAAGGTGACAGGTGTCGTCATTTCTGAAGAAGATGATCAGCCTGTTGTGGGAGCATCCGTATTAGTGAAAGGTACAACGATGGGAACAGTCACCGATATCGATGGTAAGTTTACCATAAACGATGTACCAAGTTCTGCTAGAACTTTGAAGATTAGCTATATCGGATTGAAAACTCAGGAGGTCCCCATAAAAGCAGGAACGATAAGAATTCTGATGAAACCAGATGCAGAAGTTCTGGAGGAAGTAGTGGTAACCGGTATGCAAAAATGGACAAGCGCCTTTTCACGGGAGCTGCAACAAAACTTGATGCAGAAGGCGTAAAACTTAATGGTATGGCAGATATCAGCCGTGGTCTTGAAGGCCGTGCTGCGGGTGTGTCAGTCCAGAATGTATCCGGTACATTTGGTACAGCTCCCAAAATCCGCGTTCGCGGTGCTACCTCCATTTATGGTAGTTCCAAACCATTATGGGTAGTGGATGGAGTTATTATGGAAGACGCTGTAGAAGTCAGCGCTGATCAACTATCTTCAGGCGATGCTGAAACTCTGATTAGTTCGGCTATTGCCGGTCTGAACGCAGATGATATTGAAAGCTTTCAGATTTTGAAAGACGGCTCAGCAACCTCAATCTATGGCGCACGTGCAATGGCAGGTGTAATCGTTGTTACTACAAAGAAAGGTAAAGCTGGAGTCAGTAGAATAAGCTATACCGGTGAATTTACTACCCGTTTAGTACCAAGCTACAATGACTTTAACATCATGAACTCGCAAGATCAGATGGGAGTATACAAAGAAATGCAACAGAAAGGCTGGTTAAATTTCGCTGAAACCTCCCGTACTGCAGAAAGTGGTGTATACGGAAAGATGTATCAGTTAATTAACACATACGATCCTACTACCGGACAATATGCGTTATTAAATACTGACGAAGCTAAAAATGCCTATCTACGTGAAGCTGAAATGAGAAATACCGATTGGTTTGACACACTTTTCTCTCCCAGTCTAAGTCAGAATCATTCTGTAAGTCTTAGCTCTGGTACAGAAAAGTCATCGTTCTATGCTTCTTTAAGTGCTATGCACGATCCGGGATGGTACAAGCAAAGTGGAGTTGATCGCTATACAGCCAACTTAAATATGAATCATAATATCTTAAAGAACCTAAGCATAAACTTGATATCAAGTGCTTCTTATCGTAAGCAAAAAGCACCGGGAACTTTAGGACAAGACATTGACCTAGTAAACGGTCAGGTAAAACGTGAATTTGACATCAACCCCTATTCATATGCATTGAATACTTCACGTACATTAGACCCAAACACTTATTACACCAGCAACTATGCTGATTTCAACATTCTGAACGAATTGGACAACAATTACATGGAACTGAACATTGCAGATTTAAAGTTCCAAGGCGAGTTGAAATGGAAACCAATTACCGGATTAGAGCTAAGCGCTTTGGGAGCCGTGAAGTATCAATCAACTTCACAGGAGCACAACATTAAAGACCAGTCAAACCAGGCATCGGCTTATCGTGCAGGTCTAGATGACAAGACAATTATGGACCGCAATCCATTTCTTTATAAGAACCCAGATAATCCATATGCACTACCGATCTCTATCTTACCGGAAGGTGGTATTTATCAACGTAGAGACTATAAGATGCTAGGTTATGACTTCCGAGCTACAGCTAGTTGGAACCACGTATTTAATGATATACATATCACTAACTTCTTTGCAGGAACAGAAATCAACTCTACAGACCGATCAAAGAATTACTATCAAGGGTGGGGTATGCAATACTCAATGGGCGAAATACCCTACTATGTATATGAATTCTTCAAAAAAGGTATCGAAGACGGCAATAATTACTACTCATTGAGTCAGACCCGTAGCCGTAGTGCCGCCTTCTTCGCCAATGCTACCTACTCTTATAAAGGTCGTTATACTGTGAATGGAACAGCCCGCTACGAAGGTACTAACCGTATGGGTAAGAGCCGCTCGGCACGTTGGTTACCTACATGGAACGTATCAGGAGCATGGAATGCCCACGAAGAAAAATTCTTCAGCAATTTAACTTCTGTTCTTTCACACTTTACACTGAAAGCATCTTATTCGTTAACAGCCGACCGCGGTCCGGCAGACGTAACAAACTCACAGGCTATTATAACCAGCTATAGTCCTTATCGACCATTTACTTCTATCCAGGAGTCCGGATTGTATATTAAGGAACTAGAAAATAGCGAATTAACTTATGAAAAGAAGCACGAGTTGAATATTGGTGCCGACATGGGCTTCTTGAATAACCGCATTAATTTAGCTGTAGACTGGTACAAACGTAACAACTACGACTTGATTGGTATCGTTAATACACAAGGCGCAGGTGGACAGATCCTGAAGTATGCAAATATCGCTTCAATGAAATCACATGGTATTGAATTCACTTTATCAACTAAGAATATTAAAACAAAAGATTTCAACTGGAACACCGACTTTATATTCTCTAATGCAAAAAATGAAGTCACTGATTTGAAACAAAATGCGAATGTGATGGAGCTTATTTCCGGTAATGGATTCGCTAAACAAGGCTATCCGGTTCGTGGGCTATTCTCTATCCCATTTGTAGGTCTCGACAAAGATGGTATTCCAGTCATTATAAATGAAAAGGGCGAAGCGACTAGTACCGATATAAATTTCCAGGAACGCCAAAATACTGGTTTCCTGAAGTATGAAGGTCCGACTGATCCTACCATTACAGGTAGTTTGGGTAATATGTTCTCATACAAAGGTTTCCGTTTGAATTTATTTATCACTTATTCATTTGGAAATGTTATCCGTTTAAATCCCGTATTCAAAGCATATTATTCGGATCTAACGGCAATGACTCGTGAATTTAAAAATCGATGGACACTCCCCGGAGACGAAGCAAAGACTAATGTTCCTGCTATTTTGAGCAAACGTATGTACGACAGCAATGAAGACTTGAAGTATGCCTACAATGCTTACAATTATTCAACAGAACGCATTGCAAAGGGGGATTTTATCCGTCTGAAAGAAATCTCACTGGCTTATGACTTCCCCAAAGCATGGATCAACCCATTGAAGTTAACAGACCTCTCGCTGAAAGTCCAAGCCACCAACCTTTTCTTAATCTATGCGGATGATAAGCTAAATGGTCAGGACCCGGAATTCTTTAATGCAGGTGGTGTTGCCTCACCGGTTCCCCGCCAATTTACTATTACTTTAAGACTGGGGTTATAATTTAAAATAAGAACGAATATGAAGAAATACATAATAATGGCCAGTGTGGCCGCGCTCGCAATAGGGCTCTCATCGTGTTCTAATTTCTTAGATGAGCTTCCCGACAATCGTACCGAGCTGAATGAAAACAATGTTGGCAAAATATTACTTTCCGCCTATCCTACTACAGCAATCTGTGAGATGGGGGAAATGTCATCAGACAATACTGATGCTTATCCGAATCGCTTTTCTTCTTTCAACCGTTTGCAAGAAGATCTCTATAAGTGGGCAGACTCTGCAGAACAAGATCAGGACTCTCCCCATGCACTTTGGGAATCTTGCTATATGGCAATCTCTGCCTGCAACGAGGTTTTGAAAGTGATTGAAGACGCAGGAAATCCAGCTTCTCTTAGCGCTGAAAAGGGAGAAGCCCTAGTATGTCGCGCCTATGCTCATTTTTTACTTGCCAATATATTTTGTAACGCTTATAGCAGCCAAGCAAGTTCAGACTTGGGTATCCCCTACATGAAAACGATAGAGACAACCGTAAGCCCTGATTATCAACGCGGAACTCTAGAGGAGGTATACCAAAATATTGAGAAAGATCTATTGGAAGGTCTAGATCTGGTTACTGATATTTATGCAGTCCCCAAATATCACTTTACAAAGAAAGCAGCTCAAGCTTTTGCTGCACGCTTTTACTTGTACTATGTAAAATCGGATAAATCCAATTACACTAAGGTGATCGATTACGCAACAAAAGTATTAGGAAGCAATCCAGCCACCTCTGTACGCGACTGGAAATCTTTGGGTGCACTAGACATAAATGGCAGTGTTCAGCCAAATGCTTATGTAGATGCAACGAATGGCGCTAACTTATTATTGGTCAGTGCAGGTTCTTATTGGGGATATGTTCATGCACCTTATGGACTAGGCGAAAGATACGCCCATGGACCGAAAGTAGGCAATGAGACATGCAATTCCGTCGGTCCTTGGGGAAGTGACTATTATATGGGTGTTTGGAGTAACTCAAGTGCACTGCCGACCAAAATCGTTGTTATGAAAATAACTCAATATAAAGAAGTGGTTGACGCAGTAGCCGGAACAATCAACGGACACATGATCAATGCAGCATTTACTACAGATGAAACATTACTCTGTCGTGCAGAAGCTTATGCGATGAAAGAAATGTATCCACAGGCAATTGCTGATTTAAATATATGGCGAGAAGCATACACACGTTCTACTACCCCGCTTACCACAGAATCTATAAACGATTTCTACGGAAGCATGGAATATTACACTCCTACTGAATCTACAGTTAAGAAAAAATTGAATCCCGACTTTACTATAACAAATGAAACACAGGAAAATGTAATCCACTGCATACTTCATGCACGACGTTTAACAACTTTACATGAAGGGTTACGCTGGCAGGATATTAAACGCTACGGTATTACTATCTATCGTCGTTTAATGAATGATAATGGTACTATTACCGTCACAGATAAGCTGGAACCCAATGATCCTCGTCGAGCAATACAGATACCGAGCGATGTTATTTCAGCCGGATTAAAACCAAACCCTAGAACTAAATAAAAATCGATAAGTTATGAAAAAATATATAATATATACATTGATCGTTACTATAGCCGTTTTTTTAGGCTCATGTAATAAAGATGATATTGATACCAAACGCAGTATATTTGATCCTACTGAAGTTTATGAGCCCAACGAGTTTGACAAATGGCTACTTGACAACTATGTTTACACTTATAATATCCAGGTAAAATATCGTCTGGATGACAATGAAACGGATGTAGAATATCATCTGGTTCCAGCCAAGTATGACAACGCAATTACATTGGCTAAGATTGTAAAATTTGTATGGATGGAAGCTTATGACGAAATATGGGGAATTGACATGACCCGTACGTATGTCCCTAAGCTACTCCAGTTCATTGGAAATGTTGCTTATACCGAGTCAGGTATGATCCTCGGACAAGCTGAAGGAGGAATGAAAGTAACCCTGTTTCGTGTAAATGAAATAGATAAAAACAATCTCAGTGTAGCTCAATTAAATGAGTACTATTTCAAGACAATGCATCATGAATTTACACATATTCTTAATCAGAAAAAAGCCTATGATACATCATACGATCGTATATCGGAATCCGACTACGTAGGTTCAAGCTGGTATAGGGTATCTGAGTCGGTTGCTCTGCAAAAAGGATTTATCTCTCCTTATGCAATGGACCGTGCTACGGAAGATTTTGCGGAGATGGTTGCTATTTATGTCACCAATGACGCTAGTACTTGGGAAGATATGCTAGCAAGTGCCGGCACAACAGGAAGACCGATCATAGAAAAGAAATTTGAGATTGTATTTGATTACATGCTCAATTCCTGGGGACTTGATTTAGACAAATTGCGCGAAATTGTTTTGCGCCGGCAAAGTGAAATTACCGAATTAGATTTAAGTACGCTTTAATAATTGTAGGATATGAGAAAGATAAAAATATATGGCTTACTGACTTGCGTTTGCCTGATGATGCAATCGTGTCTGTTTAATGAAGATGATATCTTTGATGAATCTTCTGCACAACGGGCTATAGCCTCCGTCAACGAATGTCAGGAGATTTTAAAGGGCGCAGCCAATGGGTGGTTACTCGAGTATTATACAGGAGAAGACGGAGAATATGGTGGCTTCAATGTTTTGGCACGATTTGATGGCAATAATGTAATTATGGCTGCAGATTTCGCTACAGATAATTACGAAATTGGAGAAGAATCTACTTCCTTGTATAAAGTTGAATCATACCAGGGAACAGAATTAAGTTTTGATTCATACAATGAATTAATTCACGAATTCTGTGAACCGAGTGGTTATAATTCACCAGGATATGCCGGAGATTATGAGTTCGTCTTCAGAAGCGTTTCAAAAGAAAAGATCGTACTGACTGGGAAAAAACATGGAGTAACGTTGATCATGACACCTCTGCCTGCTGAAACAAATTGGCAAGAGAAACTGACCAATATTGCCAATGTCGCTTCACAGGCTTCATATGTAACCTATAAGTTAATTGTGAATGGTCAGGAAATAACTAAAATGGGACAGGAAGAGCATGCCTTCTCAGTTACCAAAGTAGACGAAACCGGTGAAACAACCGTAAGTCTATATCCGTTCATATATACAGAGGAAGGCATTAAAATGTATGAACCATTAGTAGTTAATGGAGTAGAAATAAACAACTTCAAATGGGATAATGAAAACCTTACATATATTTGTACAGATACAGGTGTAGATGCAAAAATAGAATTCTATTGTCCGGAAGGATATCTCAACTATTTAGGCAACTATATACTACAATTAGCAAATGGGCAACGTATACAACTTGAGCTCAAACAAAAAATGATAGGAAAATCATTTGCAATGAATTTTGCTTTGAGTGGTACTCCTATTGAATTTGTCTATAACTATAATATGACAACAGACTGTATTGATGTACCTTCTCAGACAGTTGGCGTATATCAAGGTTACAACGTATTATTATATCCAGGAATTCCTGGAGGCAATTTCTATGCAGATGACTCAGCTGTATTCCAAGGACGTATTGCAAATACAGATCCGCTTACAATTAAGTTCACTTATGTAAACAATCCTATTTGCACCCTTATGTTGCTGGTATATCAAAAAACAGACGGTTGGTATGGATTCTCTACAATGTTCCAAGATGTAACATTGATAAAAGTTGATTAATTAACAAACAGCATATTATGAAGAAAATAACAAGCATATTTGCATTATTATTATGCGTATTCGTCTTCTCATGTAGTAACGACGACGATAAAGAAACATCTTCTTTGCAGATTGTTAGCTCAAATGTCACATTTGAATCTGCTGGAGGAACCGGTACAATAAAAGTTAACGCAATAAGTGAAATTACTGCTACCTCCAATAAAGATTGGTGTACCGTAAGCGTGAATGGAGATATTATAAATGTTTCTGTCATTGAAAATAATGACATGTCCGGACGTACGGCAGCAGTAACCATAACAGATGGTGAAGCATCCACTTTGGTTCCTGTTTCACAGGGTGGCTGTGTTATTCTGTATAATAAATCAGAATTGGGGCATGCTTTTACTTATGCCGGTGGTTCTGCTACAGTATCTTTCTCAACCACAGCATCTTATTCAATAGAAGTACCCGCCGAAGCCCAAAGTTGGTTATCATACACACTTGACGAAGAAAACAGAACTATAACATTTAATGTTGCTGCGAGTGCTGATAAAACCCCACGAGGAGCGGCAGTTAAAGTTACCGCAGGTAAAAAAACGATTTACTATCATCTTGGAGAGTATGAATTGAAAGACATCGCAGGCAAATGGAGAGTATCCTTTGTTGATGGAGATGATAGTACTCTAGCTGGAGAAATAGAAGTAGTTCAGGATGAAGAGGAACCTACCATCTTCTACTTGTCAGGTATTTCCAATTTCTTTGACCTACCGTTAATCTATAATGGAGAGGCCTTACTCACAATGGGAGGTCTTAATTTAGGAACATACGCTGGGAGATATAACATCTATACAGTAACATTGTCTGAAGGTGGATATGTCAGTTGGGATATGTCAACGCAATATGTTGCTTATCCGTCATCCATCAATGGCAAATTTGCATTGGTATTTGGTGATAATGGCTCCTGGGATGGAGACGTAGTCAATGGCATTGCCTACTGGGCATTCTCCGGTGCTGCGGGAACAGGAAGTGCAGGATGGTTGGAGAAATTCAACGCTCTTACACTAAGCAAATAAGACGGCAAGCGTGCTTAGCTAAGTCTGTCTCTCTAACATGTATAAGATTTAGCTTTACATTAATTATTCATATAAAGGGTGTTCAACATTGGACACCCTTTACATTATCCTTTTCCATATAAAAAGCAATACAAAAGATGATGTTATTATTAAATTAATTCGTATCTTTCGGACACACAAAAAAGTTAAACCAACAATCACACATATGAAAATGATTCTTTTCCGACTAATATGTTTAAAGACATGCCTACTATTAATCCCTGTACTTTACGCACAAAACAACTATCGTCCGGGATTTATCATCACTGTTCAGAAAGACACAATATATGGAGAAATCGACTACCGTACAGATAAGATGAATGCTAAACGCTGCGTCTTTCAATCACAAGGTAATGATACCGAACCAGTAACCTATCATCCTTTCGAAATCTTGGGATACCGTTTTACAGACGACGGTAAATACTATGTCTCCAAGAACATAGAATTGAAATACGGTGTCTCTACCCCCGTCTTTCTCGAATATTTGCTACAAGGAATGAAAAGCTTGTACTACTATGAGACAGAAGATAACATACCAATATATTTTGTTGAAGATAATAATACCCTTGTAAAAATAGATGCGCCCAAACTGTCCAAGCAGGCTACCAATATACAGTTTAAAGGCCAGACTGACCGATATATTCCCCTTCTTCATTACGCATTCAAAGACTGCCCAAGCCTGGCTCCCCAAATAGACCGGGCCCGTTTCAGCCGAAAGGAGATAATAAAAATCACAAAAGAATATCATTATGCAATGTGTACCAGCAATGAAGATTGCATTGAATTTGAAGCAAAAGAAGATAAACGTTCAATACAGTTAGATATAACTCCTTATGTAGGAGTTATTCAATATAATGTACCATCGGGTAGTCCGATCGGGCTCTATAGCTCACCCGAACTATCTTACCTGGCAGGAGTCACTTTAGCTATCAGCAATAGACGGTGGATGAGTTCGCTCAGTGGTTGTTTTGATGTGTCTTTTTCCCGCATAACATCCTCTGCAAGATCATTGAATAATGAAAATTCATCCACTATATTTAAACATAGCGGAACAATGTTTTCGGGTAAGTTAGGAATACGCTATACCTATCCGAAAGGAATGGCGCGACCATTTGTTGAGCTTGGAGCAGACTTCAGTGGAATGATCAATGCCAAGATAAAGATAAATGATAAGAGCGAGAGATGGCTGGATGGTGTCTACCCTGGCTATTACGCCAATGCGGGAGTAAACTTCAAACTTTCGCGGAAAAACAAACAAATGATATGCATACGCGCTCAATTCAAAGGCTTAAGAGACATGATGGAAAAATCAGCCCTCGTTAATGGATGGTCAGGAGTGATAGGATATACATTTTAAGTACTGCATTATTCGTTTATATAGTACTCACACTAGGAAATCTCTTATAAAACCGTTTTTCTTGTTATACCCATATTCTACCCGACAATAAAACTCCCCTTATTTCAGCCTTTCGAATGAAATAAGGAGAG
>OHPZ01001019.1_pt1 | contig 9840 bp, 11 predicted proteins | sample 1577851 | NCBI WGS metagenome assembly OHPZ01 (sample SAMEA3879507, study PRJEB24766) | human gut metagenome | biome: human-associated habitat; feature: feces | place: USA | collected 1985/1987 | reverse complement strand
AGTTGAACAAGATTTTAAAGAGTATGATGAACGATTTGGAGTTTTGAGCTTAACCGCCAATCCAACAAATGAAGCTATGTGGGAGAAGTATGCAAATAACCATAATGGTTTTGCAATAGGCTTTAATCCATTGATAATGTTCCCATATTTAGGTGGCGGTGGTGCTGTGTCATATTATGACGAACTGCCTATTATATTACCTCGTCCATGGCATTCATTTGAAGAACAACACAACTATCAAATTTTCGCAAAACTTTCTAAATGGAGTTTTGAAGAAGAATATAGGACACATATGTTTAGACCCGACCCCTTAACTATACAAGATAGAACTATAAAATTACCACCCGAAGCGATTACTAAAATAATCATAGGAAAAAATATGCCTCAAGAAAGTGTTGATAATTTGATTGAATCAATTCCAGCAGAACTATCTCATGTGCAAATTGAGTATGAAAAATAAAACAGCTTTACTTTTTGTACTGATATATAATACTCATTACATTGTTGCCAATTAATTGATTACCTAAAATCTTCCATTCTGAACCAATTGTTTTTCCGATAAAAGAAACACCTTCACCCAACATGACAGGAACTATGTAAATTGTCAATTCATCCAGCAGTTGAGTATTGATTAAAGATGTGATAAGTTTACCGCCCCCAATAACTACCAAATCGGATTCTATTTCTTTTTTTAGTCCCTGAATAACATCGAAAGGATTGTCGGTTATGAAAGATAGATACTCTTCCTGAATAGTATTTATGGGGGTATTTGCGACAACAAAAGTCTTTTTACTTTTGTATGGCCAACCACCCCACCGTTCAAAAATAAAATTATAGGTATTTGTGCCGGAAATAAGCGTTTCTGCGGAACTATAAACTTTGTTGATAGATTCTTTTACTTCTTTTGTAATCCAGTCAATTTCACCATCCTTACGAGCAATAAACCCATCAAGAGATACAGCTATTTGCGCTTTTAAGATTCCCATATCAATAGGTATTAAACAGTTATTAAACTGTTCGCCAGCCCATCAAAAAGAAGCGTGGAACTCACACTGCTCCGATACGAGGTACTGGCATACCTAAGAATAGAAGACAGGCAAGCCCACGCTATACAACGATAGCATAGACATTGCACAGTAGTCCCTATTCTTTTGAAAATTGCCAGTTTTCGTATCGAGACGTTCTGCGAACGTTATGTTATATATCAATGCTGAAAGATTAACTTTCAGCTTCTTATCTCAAATTTTCTTCTGCAAAGATACTGAAAGTCGGTGATATAAGCTATTATTTTTTACAGTTTCTCCCGAATCAACTTATGTACATCGGTAGCTTTATAATAGCATCGACCATCATCCAGTTTTATATAGGGCAGGATACCTTTTTTCCGATAACGTTGGAGTGTACGAAGGCTCACTTTCAAAAGAAACATCAAATCCTGATTATCTAAAAGCTGTTCACCATCCAAACAATTACGTTGGGTTGCCAATCGGTCGATTTTCTTTTCAGTCATATCGAACCTGTCCATTATACGTTCCATCCAAGCGATGAATGTTTCTCTATCTATATTCATAACAATAACCGATTAAAAATGACCTTTGATAAAATAACTCTGATTTGAAGGGTCTTTAATGATAATTTCCTTCTCCCGCATAAAGCGTATATAACTTTTCGCCGTGCGTTCCTTCACATCCATAATCTGCTGTATCTGTTCGCACAGGTCTATATAAGTGATAAATGTTTGCTGGTCGAACACTTCACGGGCTACACTTACCAGTTCTTTTTCTTTCCGCTTCTCTTTTTCTTCACGGGGTTTTTCGCCACGATATAGGTGCATCCCGGCTTCCTTATCCCAAGAAAAAAGCATTAACGGAACATCCAACGGACTGCCTTCCCGCACCTTCAAGGCTTTCACTACTGATACAGTCGGTTCGTTATCCAGTTCGATGGAGAGGATGGCAGCCGATTTCCGTTGCAGTTCCGACCCCAAGTGTCCACGAAGCTTTAATCCGTTCGGAACATAGTGCAATACACAAACAATACAGGTCTGATAAATTCCAGCTAATCGGTAAAGTTCATCGACAACTCGCAAACTTTCGGCTTCATCATTGGCGGAATGTACCAAATCGGCAATACCATCTATTACGACCAACTGGATACCGCCATATTGATAATGAAACTTATCCATACTTTGAACAATAGCCTGTAAACGTTCTTTGCGGGACATCCCGGTAAGACAGAAGGCTTTCAACTCTTCCGGCTTTTCCGGTTGTTTTGCCCGCTTTAATAGGTTGGAAACATTCTTAAACAGTTGTACTTCGGACTGTTCCGTATCATACAACAGGACAGCTTTATTTTGGTTGTTTTCGTGTACGTTGATTCCCAATGTATCAATACAAATATTTTCCGGTCTGATTGACCCGGCAACCAACGCAGCAACATAGTTGCTTTTCCCTGTACCTTCACCACCAGTGATGCAAAGGATATTTCCCTGTGTTCCCAGTGGTACATCCCCGGCAGATATGATTTCCTGTGCCTTTGCCGGAGGGTTATTAAAATCTATTTCGCACGATTTCAGCATAGTCATAGTATCGCTGTATAGAGTATCTAAAAAATCAAGGAAGAGTTTCAGGAACGATTCACGGCTATTTCCAAGCTTGAAATAATCGGATATATCTTTCTCTTCTTTTGTTCCTGAAAGTGGTAATAGAAGGCGTTTTACACCGTATTCAGCTAACTGTTTTTCATGTTTGGAAGAACTGTCAAACCCGGTTTTATCTACATCATAAAGTAGAATGATATGCTTGAACCGGAATGACAGTTTATGAATGATAGTTGCCGGAATATTTACGGTTTCGCTGTTAAAGCATATTGCATGAAATCCCTTCGCTGCGAGGGAAAGAACATCTTTTTCACCGCCAGTGATAAAAACTGTATCACCTTTGGCTGGTAACTGTTCCAATCCGAAGCTATAATTTTCCCCCATATCACCCCCATATAAGAATCGCATTTTGGAAAAGGGACGGTATAGTTTGATATATCGTTTGCTCTTATAACCAAATATGGGTTCTCCCAATGATGAAGTTATGGAGTAAGGTTTTCCTTCTGAATTTTCACTTTTAAACTCCCGGATGGAACAAACCTTATATTGTGTCAATATTTCAGGAGTGATGCCGAACTTTTCCCAGTATTCCAATTCATTCCGGGAAATTTTTTGTTCCTGAAAGCTATATGGTTTAGCTTTCTTTTCAGGAATAACAAGTATAGATTCCTTCGGGTTATATGGTACAGCATTATCTGTATTATCTGTATTCTCTGATAATCCAAGCGATAAATCCTGATTAATGGTTTTCAGTATCTCGACAAAATCATTAGCATTATTACAGTTCAAACCTTTCAGTTTTCCTACGAGGTAGAAGCAATCCCCACTATACTCGTCGTTCCCAAAGTCTTTCAGCTTATATACTCCGGCTTTTCGGTCAAAATAAATATTACATGAAGCCTTGCTGTCTTTATACAACGGGTTGAAGAAATTACGTCCTACACGCCATTGACAAGCAATGTAATATCTAAAAACGTTCAGTCCGTTACTTGTTCTTTCTAAGATTTCTTCTTTCCTTAACATATAGCTTGTGATTTGTTACTAAGTCATTTAAACATTCTGAATTGCTCTTAATCAGCCTTTCTTCCAGCATCCGTTTTATTTCTCCGATTTTGTAGAAATATCGACCCCGAATATTGGAATAGGCGATTGTGCCTGATACCCGAAGCCTTTGTAATGTTTTGTCGCTGATTTTTAAGAATGTGCAGACTTCGTAACTATCCACCCATATTTCATCTTCGTTTATATCTTCCGATTCCTGTTTGTTAAGGATATAATCTGCAATGGCGTTAATCTTTGCTTCCAATTCCTTAAATGCTTTCGATTCTATCGTTATGACATCCATAATTGTAACTAATTGATTTGCTGCAAAGATGAAGTGTTTTGTTTGAACAAAAACCACAGTTTCTCCCACCTGTGGCGATATTTTTTTCAATAAAAAAGCGAAACATTTATATGTTTCGCCTACGATATTGCCAGTACCTCGTATCGGATTATAGTTCATCATCTTCTTCCATCCGCCGAAGAAGAGCCTTTTGGAGATTATCTAAATACCTTGTTCTATTTATTTTACGCCCTTTTATTTCCATATAGATATGATAAAAGTCCCCTAAATCAATATTGAACATTTTTTCAAAATTCCGAGCGATTGTTTTTATATCAGCATTGCCCTTATCAAATGCGCCACAAGCATCAAGAGCATAGATTAGTTCAACAAGCCCCCGTTTAGAACCTGTCCAAATCATTTCACAACAAGACCCACTCCTTTTTTTACGCAGTCCGTCATTAGTTAATTCTTTTATCCTATTAGTGAGGTAAATTTTCAGCAATTCGTTGGCTAAAATCTTTGCAACTTTATAATCGTAACTGGTGGAGAACTGTGGGTCGGAATCGAAGAATGAACTATCTATAATCAAATGTATATCAGGCTTTCCACGAAGAAAGTATTTTTCATCAAGATAGGTAGCGTTAGTACGGTAATATTGATAAAAACTCAAATTACTATCGAAAAATTCTGTAAGTTGATTTAATTCGGAATCATAATACTGTTTGATGGCATCTTCACTTCCATTTGGACATTTAAGTTCTATATTATACAAACTGTTGTAGTATATCAGATGGCAAAGAATCTGTGGTTTCAATTCTTTGAAGAACTCTATTTCTTCCGGTTTATCTTTGAATTTATAAGACAGAACGTATTGTTTTAGTTCAGCCAAAACGTCCTGCAAATAATATAACATCTTTTGACAAGTGATTAATATATCACTTTCGCATGATTCTACCATTTGTATTTCAGCCAAAATATCCTGCATTTTGCCATCGAAATGTTCTTTAATATTCTCTTCCATACGCAATAGGGTTTATTTAAGTTAGTATATCTGTTTTTCTACATAATCTTTCTTTAAGATGAAACAAAAAGTGTCTAAAACTAAATATTTCAGTTTCAGACACTTTTATAGCTTTGTAATTTAAGTCCGGCTTCTATGATGCTGGAAACCACTTCCGGGTATTATTGGCAATTCTTACCAGCATAAGCATGACCGGAACTTCCACCAATACGCCGACAACTGTTGCTAAGGCTGCGCCTGATTGCAATCCGAAAAGAGAAATGGCGACTGCGACTGCTAATTCAAAGAAATTACTTGCGCCAATCATCCCAGCAGGGGCAGCAATATCGTGGGGCAGTTTCCACCATTTCGCCCATCCGTATGCTACAAAGAATATCAGTATGGTTTGCAGTATCAATGGAACAGCTATCAGCACTATGTGTAACGGGTTGTTTAATATTGTTTCCCCTTGAAAAGAGAAAAGTATAACCAATGTAAGCAGAAGCCCGCCGATAGTAGTGTTATTAAACTTCTTTACAAACACATTATTGAAATACTCTATCCCTTTTCTTTTAATCACTGTGATACGGGTAATAATTCCAGCTACAAGCGGTATTACCACAAAAAGAACAACAGACAGTATCAATGTATCCCAAGGTATAGCAATGCCGCCCACACCCAGTAAAAGTGCCACAATAGGCACAAAGGCAACGAGTAAAATTAAATCATTTACGGCAACCTGAACCAGTGTATAGGCTGCATTACCTTTGGTGAGATAACTCCATACGAAAACCATTGCCGTACATGGGGCAGCACCGAGCAGAACAGCACCAGCCAAGTATTCTTCTGCCAGTTCCGCCGGAATTAACGCTTTGAATATTACATAAAAGAATAAATAAGCAATCCCGAACATGGTAAAAGGCTTAATCAGCCAGTTGGTTACACAAGTTATGATAATTCCTTTCGGACGTTTACCCACATCTTTGACACTTTGAAAATCTACTTTAAGCATCATCGGGAATATCATTAACCAAATCAATATAGCTACGGATATAGATACGTTGGCGTATTCAAATTTGCTTAATGTTTCCGGTATGACAGGAAGCCATTGTCCTATGGCAATACCCACCACGATACAGATAGCTACCCATAGTGTGAGGTATTTTTCAAAAAATCCTATTCCTTGTTTCTTTTCCATTACGATATTTTTTAATCATTTGCCGGGTAACTCCGACTTTATTTGATTCTGATACAATTCCTGAAAACGCATTTTAATTTCATCCCTGACCCGTAAAAATTCATTTTGGATAAACTCAGGTGTTCCAGTAGCTTCGGAAGGGTCATCAAATCCGATATGTAAACGATGTTTGATATTACCGGAAAATATAGGACAACTTTCTTTTGCGCTATCACATACTGTTATTACATAGCCCCATTCTTGTCCTTTGTATTTATCAATACTTTGCGGAATATGGGTACTAATATCTATTCCAATTTCCGACATTACCTGAATAGCCTTTGGATTGACCTTTTCGGCAGGTTTTGTTCCTGCCGAAAAGACTTCCAATGTATTATCAAACGATTGCAAAAATCCGTGAGCCATTTGGCTACGGCAACTATTTCCGGTACATAGAATTAATATTCTCATAGATTTTTCCACTCTATCAATGCAGTATTACTGCCTGACAGTTTTTTTACTTTCTCAATCCAGTATATTTCACCCTGCGATTTCGATTGCAAGAAGGGGTTTTCTGTATAGACCAGCGAAAGACAAGAGTTTACCACCCACCACTTGTTATTTATCCCGGCACGTTGTAAGTCTGCTTGCAGCCTTTCCGCTTCAAACACGGGGGTCGCTTCGGGTAGGGTAACGATAACCACTTCTGTTTCTTGCGGGTTTCTCAAGCGTGGTAAAAGCTTGCTTACCGAATCAGGAATACCCTGTGTACGTTCCACTTCTTTGTGGTAGCTTTGGATAGCATCCAGCAAAAGAAGGGTGTGCCCGGTCGGTGCAGTGTCGATAACCACGATTTCGTTATCCGCCTTATCTACGATTTCGGCAAATGCCTTGAAAACTGCGATTTCCTGTGTACACGGCGAACGTAAATCTTCTTCGATGTACTCCATATCTTCGGCACTCATGGTAGGTGCAGCCTTGCTACGAACTTCATTTTTATACTTTTCCAGTTCCTCTTCTTCGTCAATCCGGCTAACTGATAGTCCAGCTTTTTCGGCAAGGTCATAGTTCAGGTGATTTGCCGGGTCAGTGGTAGTCAGGTGAACTTTTGCCCCCTTCGCAACCAATCCAAGTGCGATATTAGTGGCTAAAGTCGTTTTACCAACACCACCTTTACCCATAGTGAAGATAACACGCTTCCCTGATGAATATAGGTCATTGATAAGGTCGTCAATGCTCTTTTCGCCTGTTATCGGTTTATAATCAGTAACAGGAGAAACATTATCTTCATTCAATAACCTGCGGATATTGGCAATATTCGACAAGTTATAGGAACGCAATGGAACATCAAATGCGGGATAGTCCGCCAGTTCCGCCGGAATGTTCTGTAAAGCAGATTGCTGTTTGCCATATATTTCTTTTGAAACCGCATCTTTTTCATCCACCTGCTGCAATACTCCGTTAATAACCAATATCTGATTCTTTATACCGAGTGATAAGAGTTCATGGGATGAACGAGCAGCTTCCCTTAAAGCCGATGTTTCGGGACGGCTAACCAGCACCAAGCGTGTAGCGTTTCCGTCCGATAAAGTAACAACAGCTTGTTTGTATATCTCTTTTCGTTCTTCCAGTCCTGATAACTGTCCCAAGCAAGATGCACCATGTGTACTTTCGCTGATAAATGTACTCCATGCTGATGGTAATTGAAGCATCCGAAGAGTGTGTCCAGTAGGGGCTGTATCGAAGATTATATGGTCGTATTCATTCTGCTTTCCTTTATCGGTAATAAAGTCTGAAAAAGCATTAAAAGCAGCTATTTCAACCGTACATGACCCCGATAGTTGTTCTTCCATATTCTGAATAACACTTTCGGGTAATTTGCCCCTATATGGGGAAATAACACTTTCCCGATATTCGGCTGCTGCCTGTTCCGGGTCAAGGTTTACAACCGTCAATCCGGGAACATCTGCTATCGGTGTACCCTGACCGTTCAATTCCTGTGCGAACACATCTTGAAGATTTGAAGCAGGGTCGGTACTGATTAGCAGTATATTTTTCCCTTTGTCTGCTAAACTTACAGCAGTAGCACAAGCCACAGAAGTTTTGCCTACACCACCTTTACCTGTGAAAAACAGGTATTTGGTTAATCCTATATCTGATAAATTAAATGCTTTCATTTTCTCGTTTTTTTATTTTACGGGTATAAAGTCCAATGATATTCCAGTCCATTCACTTAGCTGGGCTGTTGTAGGGTATCCCTTTGATACTACTACTTCACCATCTACAAGGGTGATAGGTAAAGCATCCGCACCATGTTCCTGTAAATACAGATTTACCACCTTGTTATCCACAAATAATTGTGGTTCATCCCTCAAATTATGACGGACTACATTAACCCCATTACGTTTCAGGGTTTCAAGAACAGCAGCTATCCGCATTAATTCGGGGTTAATGTTAGGCCCACATAATCCGGTAGGACAACACATTGCCGGGTCAAAAATTTCGATTGTTTTCATTTCTATTTCTCCTTATAAATAATTTATGATTGCGTAATAAACTCCCACTATTATGAAGATGATTGCCACGACACGGCGAAACCATTTTTCAAATACCTGTATCCGGTTATAGAACTTTCCTAATCCCGATACACTATAAGCTAAAATCCATGCTACAATTATTACCGGAAGTCCGGTTGCTATTGCATATACCACAGGCAAAAGATAACCGCCTGATTCCGCAGCAGACAAGGGTATTAACATTCCGAAATAGAACACGCCACTGGTAGGACAGAATGCGAGAGCAAACAAAATCCCCAGCAGTAAAGCACCCCATCCGGTTTTTGTTTTGATTTTTTCACCGCCTATATTCACTTTCGGCATCTTGATTTTTATAACATCAAGCATGAATAAACCTATAAGAATCAAAGCCGGAGAAATAAGCATACTGCCGTATTTACTGATTACTTTTTGAACAGCATACATACTTGCACCTTCCCTTAAAATGGGTATTAGGATGATGCCCAAGACCGTATATGTGATTACCCTACCTAAAGTATAAAACAGACCGTTGGCGAATATTCTGTGTTTACTCTCAATATCCTTACTGATAAAGCCTATTGCAGTGATATTGGTAGCTAATGGACAAGGGCTAATAGCTGTTAGGATACCCAAAAGAAAAGCTGTTATTATAGGTATGTTGCTATTCTCTAAAAGTGATTGTAGGTATTCCATTCCTTACTACTTTTTCAGTTCCTCTATCTTATCCTTAATTCCGGTTTTGAAAGTATCCGGCTGCCCTTTGGCATAAGAAAAAGCATATTCGGTCATATTATTTGGTTTCTCTTTGCCATTATCCCATTTGTTAATAAATATGGACGACCAAGTAACTTCGTATTTATCAGCTATATCCTGATTTTCTTTTTGGGAAATATCTATCGTTTTATATACGATAGTACCATTTGCCATTTCTGTGGAATACAAGCTATCCAGCAATTCTTTGGTATGTTTTTCAATAGCCCGGCAAGTGATACAGCGTTGTGCGCCATGAAAATAAAGCACTTCGATACGGTCAGGATTGCTAACCACATTTGTTTCAACGTTAGATTCTGTTTGTGCAGAAGTGTTTGTTTTTTTGTTTGTCCCATTGCCACAGGAAAAGAAAACCGTTGCAGCGAATAGTAGATAAAGAACCTTCTTCATAAAATGATTTTTTACTGGGTTAATAATTTTTTTACTTCT
>OHPZ01001014.1_pt1 | contig 9854 bp, 10 predicted proteins | sample 1577851 | NCBI WGS metagenome assembly OHPZ01 (sample SAMEA3879507, study PRJEB24766) | human gut metagenome | biome: human-associated habitat; feature: feces | place: USA | collected 1985/1987 | reverse complement strand
TAAAATAAATAATATTACAAGAAGGAGGTAGAATCATGTTTAGTAAGCTATTTAGTAAATTACAACGTGTAGGACAAAGCTTTATGATACCTATAGCTGTTTTACCTGTGGCAGGGTTATTAATGGGCATAGGTCAGTCATTCACAAATGAGACAATGATTCAGACTTACCATCTTCAATTTATATTAGGAAAGGGAACACCACTCTATGCACTGTTTACTATTATGTGCAATGCTGGAAATATTGTCTTTGATAATCTTCCAATTTTATTTGCGGTAGGTATTGCAATGGGTATGGCAAAACATGAAAAAGCCACTGCGGCCTTTTCTGCATTAGTTGCCTTTCTTATTATGCATGCCTCTATTAATGCTTTATTAATTATTAATGGTTATATTGTAAATGGGCAGATTGCTGATTTCGTAAGAATAGGAACGATTAATTCAATCTGTGGAATTCAGTCTTTAGATATAGGTGTCTTTGGTGGTATAGTAGTAGGACTTGGTGTTGCTTATCTTCATAATAGGTTCTATATGACACGACTTCCTGATTACTTATCATTTTTTGCAGGCACACGTTTTGTCCCAGTTATTTGTTGTGTGACATTTGTTTTTGTAGGAATCCTATTCTTTTATATTTGGCCACCTATTCAGGAAGCTATCTATCACTTAGGTGTACTTATAAGAGACAGCAGTTATGCAGGTACATTCGTATTTGGCTTTATAAAGCGTATGTTGATTCCTTTTGGATTACATCATGTGTTCTATCTTCCATTCTGGCAGACAGGACTTGGTGGCAGTATGGTAGTGGATGGACAACTGATCCATGGAGCTCAGAATATCTTCTTTACGCAGCTTGCTTCACCACATGTCAAACATTTCAGTGTAGAAGCCACTCGCTTCTTCTCGGGAGAATATATCTTTATGATATTTGGCCTGCCTGGTGCTGCCCTTGCAATGTATCATTGTGCCAGACCAAGCCAGCGTAAAAAAACAGGAGGTTTATTACTTTCTGCTTCACTCACTTCTATATTAACAGGTATTACTGAACCAATTGAATTCACATTCTTATTTCAAGCACCACCACTTTTTTTGATTCATGCGCTTCTAGCAGGAAGTGCATATGCAGTGGCTCAGGCTTTAAATATAGCGATAGGTGTCACTTTTAGTGCAGGAGCGATTGATTTCTTCTTGTTTGGTATATTACAGGGTAATAGTAAAACAAACTGGGTCTTTGTCCCAATAATTGGTTTTATTTATTTCTTGCTTTATTATTCAATCTTTAAGTTTGTGATTAAACGTTATGATTTTAAAACAGTAGGTAGAGGAGAAGATACACAACTGCATACAAAAAAAGACTGTTCTAGAAAGAAAAGTCTTGACGTAGACAGTTCTGTGTCTCATTCTATTGTAGAAGCATTAGGAGGTATTCCTAATATATTAGATGTTGATACATGTACAACACGCCTGCGTGCGACTTTAAAGGATCCAACATTAGTTGATGAAGAAGCCTTAAAGGCAACAGGTGCTGCGGGTATATATATGCGTGGAGAAGGTATCCAAATTACTTATGGACCACATGTTGTCATTATTGTATCAGAAATAAAACAGATATTACATGAAGGAGAATAAAGTGAAAAAACAGCGTTATGAAGTCATTGGAACGCTAAACAATAACGGAGTTGTCGCAAAAGATGAACTCAATAAAGAAGTTATATTACTAGGGAAGGGAATAGGCTTCAAAAGAAAAGCAGGAGATGTGATTGAGAATCCTGGAAAGAATATTAAATGCTACAGTTTAGAGAAGAATACTGGTAAGAATGTCTTACAGGGGGTTGATCCTATCTTCTTAGAAATAGCCAATGAAATTATTCGTTATGCAGAAAAAGAATTTGGTGATATAGATACTAAGATTCTTTTACCTCTTGCAGATCATATTGCATTCTCTATTGATCGTATTAAGAATGATATGGTCATCTCTAACCCTTTGACAAGTGATATTAGATTATTATTTGCAGATGAGTATGAAGTGGCTAAGAAAGCAAGAAAAATCATTAAGAGAAGATTAGGTTATGAAATCACTGATGATGAGATTGGTTATATTTCTCTTCATATTCATGCAGCTTTGAGTTCTCAGCCACCTGGACGTTCATTACAGGTTGCCAGTATTATTCATCAAACAGTCAATTATGTCGAAGAAACATTTAATATAGTGATTGATGAAGACTCTATTGCTTATATTCGTTTAGTCAACCATATTAAATTCTTAATGGTCCGTCTAGACCATAAAGAAGATGTACAGGTCTCTATGACAGACTATACAAAAGAAAAGTTCCCAGAAAGCTATGCTGTTGCATGTCGTGTCGCTGATTATATAGAAAAGCTGATTCTAGAAAAGATATCAGACGAAGAAGTAGGCTATCTTGCGATACATATAGAAAGAATCAGACATAGTGTATAGTAAAAGGCAGCGTAAGCTGCCTCTTTTCAATATTTGGCGTGCATGACAGGACTTGAACCTGCAACCTTCAGAGCCGGAGTCTGATACTCTATCCAATTGAGCTACATGCACATAGCTTATTTATTATATCATAGGAAGGATGAATTTTATGAGACAATTTATTGCACTTACATTTAATTCTTCTTTTAAAGAAGAATTAATGGCAATCATGGATACTTTAAAGGAAGAAGGGATTCAAGGTAAGTATTATGACCTAGATAATCTACATATGACTTTAGCTTTCTTTGGTGAAACAGATAGACAGGATGAAATTATGGAAATTATTCATGCTATTCCTTTTCCTGAAATCACCATTACTTTGAACCGTATTGGTCATTTCAAGAAGGTTTATTGGGTGGGTATTAAAGATAATCCTGTATTAGACGAATATGTCAATACATTAAGAGAAGCATTAAAGACACATGATATATCTTTTGATGATAAACCTTTTTATCCACATATCACAATTTTAAGAAAAGCAGAAGAAGGAGATAGAACACTTCAAGAAGTCTCTACTAAAGACATCAAAGTAGAACTTTTACAGGCTCATTATTTAGAAGATGGTTTAAAGTATCTTCCTTATAATGAACAGTCTTTAATAGAGAAGATAAATAAAATATATCAACAAAAGGGACATGTCACTATCGCAATAGATGGAAGATGTGGAAGTGGGAAAACAACTCTTGCAAATAAATTAAAAGCATATTTTGATTGTCATATATTTCATATGGATGACTTCTATCTTCAGGAATATCAGCGTACACAAGAACGCTATAATGAACCAGGTGGTAATGTGGATAGAGAAAGATTTAAGAAAGAAGTATTAGAACCACTTCAACATCATCAGGATGTCCTTTATCGTCCTTTTGAATGTTCCACAATGTCTATAAGTGAAGGAACCTTATACTCTTATAAACCTATTAATATCATAGAAGGGTCTTATTCATGTCATCCTGAATTAATAGATGCTTATGATCTTTCTATATTTGTAGATATAGATGAAACACTCAGACTTAAGCGTATAGAAAAAAGAAATGGAAAAGAAGCTCTTGATATGTTTATAAAAAAATGGATACCATTAGAAGAAAAATACTTTTCTTCATTTGATATCCAAAATCATTGTGATTTCTATTTTAAAGCAGGTCGTTAGCGGCCTGTTCTTTATTTTTTCTAAGCGCTTTTTTAATAATCTTTAAGCATCCCTGATCTTCATTAGAATCAGTAATACCATAAGCAAGTTTCTTGATTTCATCTACTGCATTCTCCATCGCAAAACCATACTTCACAGACTTTAATAAAGCATAATCATTCATCTGATCACCAAATGCGAGACATTCATCTCTAGAAATCTGTTCATGTTCCTGGATATAACGCATACCAAGACCCTTATTTACACCATCTCTTTGAATATCCATCCATTCATTACCAGATGTAATAATCTGTAACCCACTAGGTAAGATAGAAGTAATATCTCCTGCATTATTCTTAATATCTCCACTAGGATCAAGTATCGCAATCTTAGTAATAGGTTCATCAATTTCATCAAAATCATCAATCAATTTATTTGAACAATAATAAGTAGTAAGTTCTTTAGTAAGATGATCCTTCTTTCTTGCATAAGCGTATTTCTCACCAGCTACTACAATCTTAAAATCAGGATAATGTTCCTTTACTCTCTCTATTGCAAGAAATGCCTTCTTACGGTCCATATCAAATACTTCTAATGTGTTTGGACCCTTCGCAATATAACTGCCTCCATCCGCAATAAAATACATATCCTCACTCATAGGTAAAAACTTCTGATAAAGTCTGGCATACTGATTACCACTTGCAGCTACAAACAGTACACCCTGTTCCTTCATTTCAAAAAATAAATCAATAAAAGACTTATCAAACTGCTTCTTATTATCTAGGAATGTTCCATCCATATCTGTCGCAATTAATTTGATCATTTGTCTTTTCCCCCTTTGTGCACAACTATAGCACACATCATTGAATTGTGGTAGACTATTTTAGAAAGGAAATTATTATGATAGTATTATTTATTCTATTATTTCTGGTAATGGTATGTACATGGCGTACACGTTATCATATTTATACAAAAGGTTTATGTTCTTTAGGTTTTATCCTCACGGCTTATTTCTCTCATCAAACAAAATTATTTCTTCTTATACTTCCAGCACTACTAGGTTATATGATTGGAGATATACTCTTATGTAAGAAGGAACTATTTAGATATGGTCTTAATGCATTCCTAATTGGTGATATAGCCTTCTTATTCTTCTATTATCACTTTGAACCATTTACATATATAGAATTAATTGTTCCTGTATGTGCTATGATTCTTCTAGAAATACTTGCTTACTATAAGATTGTAGATTTCTCTTCTTACAAAACAGAACTTACTAGTTATATATTTGCGTTAGTCTGGCTTACTACAAAAGCTATTTTGACAGCTTTCACTCTCAATACTCTTAGCTTTATTATGATGGCTATAGGGCTTATTCTCTATCTCATATCTGATATTCTATTAGCGTTCTATAAGACAAATAAGATACAAATATTAGGAATATTAAATATTTTCTTCTATTATTTTGGAATATTTTTAACCGCTTACAGTTTTTTCTTCCTCTAATGTGTTAAAATAGATACAAAAGGGGAGAGAGAAATGTCAGAAACAGTAGTAGACTTAAAGCAGTTAAGGGAGATGCTTCATCATTTTGATACATTACATATTGCATTCCAAGATGATGAATATCCTTATATCGTTCCAATGAACTTTGGAATAGGTGATGATAAAGATAAAATAGTACTTTATATTTATACACCTAGAGAAGGAAAGATGACTCGCTTGATCAAAGAGAATCCTCATGTAGGCATACAGGCAGAAACATTATATGAATATTTTTGTAAACCAGATAAGACTGTATCTAATTCTTATTCATCTATTATAGGTAGAGGTATTGTTGAACCTGTCTCTCATGAATCTTATAATGAAGCAATGGAGTCTATCCTGATTCATTGCGGCTATGAAACATATCCTTATAATAAGGATTATATAGATACATGCTATATTTATAAGATCACATTGACTCAGGTGACAGGAAAAAATCATTTTAAAGGAGAAAATGTAAGTAACTAAATATATAGACTGTTGTGATTAAATGTGTTCAAATCCCCTCAAAGGAGAGCGTTAAAATGAACACAACAAATATCACAAATTAGAATTTAACTCACATCTTAATAACGAGAATTCACAAAAATCTAGCCATAAAATGGTGATGAAAGGACGTATAACTTATGAGTAAAAAAGTATTTGTTTTGGTACATGATTACTGGCATCACGATGATTCCATCAAGCCTATGATGGATTATCTGTTTAATGCAGATTATGAAGTAACATTCACAAAGAACCCAAATGATTATTTCAAAGGGCAGTTTGATTTGTTTTTGTCTTTCAAAGATCCTATTGAAAATGATCAGATTCCTACTCCAATCTGGTGTGATGAAAAATGGACGGAGAAATTTCTGAATGATATTCAGAATGGTATGGGAGCGATTATGCTTCACGCATCACTTACTGATTACACAGAAAATCACGCAATCCTCACAAATGTTGTAAGAAGTAACTTTATCACTCATCCAAAAAAATGTCCACTTACTGTAAAACCGATAGCAGAACATCCGATTATTGAAGGCATTGGCGAATTCACATTCCCTGATTTTGACGAACATTATGTAATGAAAATGATTCCGAATGCTGATACAACGATTCTTGCAGAAACCGTTTCAAAGAACGGCGTTCAGCCTGCTGTATGGATTCACAGCTATGGCAAGGGAAAAATCTGCTGTATCGTTCCTGCACACACTACTCGAAATTTGACCTATGAACCATTTGTCAAACTTGTAAAGAATGTTATCGATTGGGTTTAATAGCATTAATAGAGCGTCAAATTTCAGTTGATGGGATGAATGACAGAGCAATAAAAAAGAATCTGGTGAGGCAATTTTGATACGGTAGATGATAAAATAATCAATAATATTATCAAAAAGAAATGCAAAGATATTTTTCCTGAAGAAGTATTCCAAAAGGGAACATCTAGAGTTTATTATGATGATAATGGCTATTATTTAACACAGATTGAATTCCAACCATATTCTTTGAAAAGAGGTTTTTTTTCTCAATATTGGTTTATCATTTCTTTTTAATAAAGAAAATACCCTGACATTGTGAGTATCATTAAAATGAGTGACTTATATAACATTAGTCTTGATCATCTGTTAAAGGAAAAGTCTATGTCTGATTATCTTGAAGAAAGTACCAATACGGTAAGAAGTAAAAATAAACGGTTTATGATTATTTTGTTTGCAACTTATCTCGGAATTTAGGCGATTTCATTTATAACGTTTTGTTTTTTTATCAGTGGGACTGACTCAATGGGATATAGCATTATGTTTCAGTGGGCGCCTCTTCCGGTTGCAACATTTGTGATTTCTCTGCTGATTGGAAAAAATAATTACATGGGAAGGTGGAAATGTTTTTTTCGATTGTATTTGGCATTATGTATATGCTTGCGGAGTATGCGACTTTTAGCACCGCAAATATGATTAGTTTTGATAAAATTAATATGCCACAATTTGACCTAATACTGATAGGAAAAATTATTTCTCAGGTTGGATTAGTAGTAGGTACTTTTATTAATTATGTAAAATCCAAAGATAGAAAGTACCCATACAACTTTCAGCTTGCGAACTGAAAAATTAGAAGTTGTATGAGTGATAAAATAGGAAATATATGAGGAGGATAAAATTGAAAACAATTCATGCATTTATCGGAAAAATAGGAATTGCATTTTATTTTCTGTTTTTATATCAGGCATGGAAGATATGCCAGTATGGAGGCGTAAGGAGAAACCTGCCAATACTGCTTCTTGCAGTCGTCGGGGGCATAATTTGTGCGGTTCTCTTGTTGTGTTCAGGTAGGAAGAAGCGAGAGAAGGAAATAAAGGGCAAAAAGAATGCACTCTTTATAGCAGAAATCATAGTAGTACTGCTTGTTACTGGGTATTTTGGTGTGCGTATTGTTTACGCTGCGATTCCTTATAATGGGAGGCTTTCTTGGGAAATCGATGAGTACCTACACAAAAAAGAGATTGATTTTGTTCATACCAATTTTCTCGAGGACGGAGCAGAAGGGATTTTTACAGATTTGGACAAGGCGCTTGATCTGCCTGAGAAACTCTATATTACAAAAAGTTTTACACTGTCATTTGATGAACATGGAGAAATTAGCAAGCTTGATACCTTTTTATACGGAAAAGATGAGAAAGGAACAACAAAAACTTACCTGATTTCATATGACAAAGCAAAGAACGAAAAAATTACTGTCTGGGTTGATGGGGAGGCGAATACGAATTACAACAGCGATATGCAGTTGAATCCGATGCTTCAAATTTTAAAAACAGCGGATTACAAAGAACGTGTAGCGACATGGGCTTCTCTTTATGAAGCGCAGCAGTATGAAATTCTGTATTATGGAAGAAGATCTTTTTCAACTGCGGAAGGTTTAGTCATTGTGGATGGAGAAGAAGGTGTACTTTCACAACTGCAAAGTGGAGGAGAAGTACTTGGATTTGAGGTGTCTTTGCATATGCCGGAACAGGATGGAGCTATGCCTGTGCGCTATATGAGTAATCCAGAGTATATCAGTCCTGATATGATAAGTGCAGCAGAGGAAGATGCACAGATTGAGGAAGCAAAGAAGGAAGATGCATGGACAACAGATTCGTCCGATGGTTCCATGTACTTCTTTTTAGATGAAAATCAGGGATGGCGCTTAGCTGTTGTAGATGCAGCAGCTGGAAGTAGATTTTATCAATTAGAACATACCACAGACGGTGGAACCAACTGGGAAACAGCTAGCACAGATCCATTTCAGGGAAATGGAGGCGTGGCGGAAGGACTAATTTTCTATGATGGCAATTTCGGTGTTGCGGGCTTGTCAGGAGCATCCCAGACACATTCGACACTTTACCTTACAAGAGATGGTGGTCTAACATTTACTGCCGTGCAGCTCCCGATGGATACTGTAACAGAGCTTCCAAAGACCGCACAAGAATACGGTCTTACATTGGATGATTATTCTTATTGTGAGATGCCTGAAAAAGAAGGTGATATCTTCACAATCCGGGTTTTGAGTGCAGCCGGAGAATCGGATGCGATTCTGTTTGAGTCAAAGGACAATGGCGAGACATGGACTCATATAGGTTCATGAAGGGGTAACTGTTAGGTAACTTATAATTTATCTTATAACACACATATTCTATTCTGAAGATGTGTGTTGTATAATCAAATTATTAGAAAACAATTACACTCAGAAAGGAGCATTATCATGATACTTGATAACATAAAATTTACAGACAAAGAGTCTCTGACCTTTGTTCCCATTGAATTGATTAATACATTCTGTCATTTCTTAGATGTGGAACATCCAGAAGTTGACTTCAAATGCATCAAAGCCAAAGACATCCAACGCAATCCTGAACTTCGTAAAAAATACAGACCCTATCAGGAACAATGCAGGAACGCTTTTATTCAAGCCGGATATAAACCTAACATCAGAGCAAACGGATATGACTGTTTTATCTCAAACATCGACCCGGAATGGTTATTCAATTGTGTTTGTACATTCTTTAAACCGGATGTCAATCCTATCGCCTATGAATACATGGAACGTTCATTTGGCAGTTATGACCCTGATAACGATGATAGAATCTTACCGACAATCTGGCGCAGTCGTTTCGACATCATCGGTGACGGTGAACAGTGCGATAAATTGGCAAATTTAATCGAATACTGCAACTTAACAAATGATAATCTTGCACTTATTCTGCAGACATTAGAATTAAGAGAAAGAAGCATTATCATGATACTTGATAACATGAAATTTGCAGACAAAGAGTCTCTGACCTTTGTTCCCATTAAATTGATTAATACATTCTGTCATTTCTTATATGTGGAACATCCAGAAGTTGACTTTAAATGCATCAAAGCTAAAGACATCCAGCGTAATCCTGAACTTCGTAAAAAATATCGACCATATCAGGAACAGTGCCGGAAGGCTTTCATTCAGGCTGGATTCGAAGATAATATCGAAGCAGACGGATATGACGGTTTTATCTCAAACATCGACCCGGAATGGTTATTCAATCGTATTTGTACATTCTTTAAACCGGATGTCAATCCTATCGCTTATGAATACATGGAACGTTCATTTGGCCATTTTGACCCTGATAACGATGACAGAATCTTACCGACAATCTGGCGCAGTCGTTTCGACATCATCGGTGACGGTGAAC
>OHPZ01001013.1_pt1 | contig 9855 bp, 10 predicted proteins | sample 1577851 | NCBI WGS metagenome assembly OHPZ01 (sample SAMEA3879507, study PRJEB24766) | human gut metagenome | biome: human-associated habitat; feature: feces | place: USA | collected 1985/1987 | reverse complement strand
ATTATCGTTTTGGACGAGCCTGTATCGGCTATGGACCCGGACGGCGCCAATTCGCTGTACAAGCTGCTTTACAAAATACATAAGGAGTACGGCACAACCATTGTGGTGGTAGAACACCGCATTGACTATCTGCTGCCGTATATGACGGATTTGGTTGTACTTAAAAAAGGACGCCTTGTGGCGGCTGATAAGTTTGAAAACGCCGCCCGCGTTATGTATAAGGATGAAACCCTGCGGCATTTTGTGCCGGCACTGTGGCGCATTAAGCTGGGGCTTGAAGAAAAATTCGGCGTAAGCCTTGGTAACTGGCGCACGGAAGAAGAAGCCGTTGCGGAATTAAAGGCAAAAGGTTTTACAGGGGGTGAGGCGTAATGCTGGAGGCAAAAGAGGTTAATTTTGCGTATCTGCGCGGGCAGCCGGTGCTGAACGATATCGACATTAAAATTGAAAGCGGCGAATTCGTGGCGCTTTTGGGGCACAACGGCAGCGGCAAAACAACGCTGAGCCGCCTTTTCATGGCGCTTATTCATCCGCGCAGCGGGCAGGTGCTGGTGGACGGCACGGATATTGCCGCCATGGAGCCCGCCGATTTGGCAGATAAAATAGGCTATGTGTTCCAGAACCCGGATTTGCAGATTTTGGAGGACACGGTTTTTGACGAAGTGGCATACGGCCCGCGTGCCAAAAAATTGAGCGAAGACAAGGTTAAACGCCAGGTGGAAACCGCGCTTGCCGCAACGGGCCTTGCGGATTTGGCAGACGCTTACCCGCGCCTTTTAAGTTTTGGGCAAAAGCGCCGTTTGGGTGTGGCGGCGGCACTGGCCTTAAACCCGCGCACGCTTATTCTGGACGAGATAACCAACGGGCAGGACGCTGTGGAAAAAGAACGCATGATGAGCTATTTAAAAGCACTTAATGAAGAAAACGGCATTACGGTAGTGCTTATTTCGCACGATATGGACACCGTGCGCCGCTATGCACAGCGCACCATTGTGCTGCATAACGGGCATTTGGTGTTTGACGGTACGCCCGCAAAGCTGTTTGACGGAAGCATTAACGTAGAACGCTGGGGGCTGCGCTGCCCTACGGCAACGGCAGTTGGCAACGCGCTGGGTATTACGGCAACCAGCCCGGAGGATTTTTGCAGCAGCATTAGCATGAAAGGAGAGCGGCAGGCATGAAAATATCGGCATTTACGCAGATTATAGTAACGGTAGCCGTAACGGCATGGGTATTTATTTTGCCGGTAATGGCTGTTGCCACCATTTTAGTGCTGGAACTGGCGCTGCTTCTTTCCATTAAGCACGACCGCATGACGATGGCGGCAATAGGCGGCCTGGCGGTATTTACCGGGCTGATGGTGCTTTTGCAGCTTCTGTTCGGTTCGCCGCTTGAAATTGCACTGGTCGGCGGCCTGCGCATGTTGGTTATGACCATGGCCTTTTTGTGCATGCTGGCAGCAACGCGCATACAGGATATTGCACAGGCACTGGTAACAAAATTTCACCTGCCGTGCGAATATGCCTTTATGCTGACAACAGCGCTGCGCTTTGTGCCTAACTTTCTGGCAGACAGCACCATTACCTTGGACGCGCAAAGCTGTCGTGGCTATTCCAACCGCGGCAACGCAATAAAAAGGCTGATGTCCTACGTTGTTGTTATACGCCCGCTGGTAATGCGCGCCGTAGCCAAAAGCGAAACACTGGCGCTGAGCATGGAGCTGAAGGGCTTTGGCGCCAACACCTACAAAAACATGCCGCAGCAAAAACTCGGCCTTGCCGATTACGTTGTGCTGCTGGCGGTAATTGCGCTCAGTACGTATCCCTTCTGGCAGGAATACGTAAAAATATAAAAAGCGCCTGCATTAGCAGACGCTGAAGCTGATGTAAGTTTTCTGTTTGATATATAGCAGGATAAGCTGGTGCCGGTGCGCCGGTTATCTTTGCATAATTAAAAATTGAGTAAACAGGGCTGCCCGCAAGCAACGGGCGGCTTTATTTTTTAGCAGGCTTATTTTCCTCGCCCCATGTGCAAAGCTGGTCGAGTATCGTCATAAGCGATTTGCCTGAGTGTTTTGTGCGAGATGCTGCGGATGTAGCGTTTAAGTTCGCTGTAACGCACTACGCCAAACTCCATCAGGCAGTACAGAATAACCATTTTGTATTTGCCGTTAATCAGCGACAGCGTGTAGCTGAAACCGGTATCTTCAAAATTTGCCTTTTCGATATAATTCTTAATCATTATACTCTATACTCTCCTTTTGGTTAGTATCTGATAAAAATGTGCGTACTTCATCTTTGGTTTATATATTGCTATAATTATAGCAGAAAGACGGAGGTGGAGCAAATGGCTAAAAAAATAATTGTTTTAAACGGCAGCCCGCGCGCAAACGGCAACACAAAAGAACTGGTAAAGGCTTTTGTTAAAGGTGCTGAAAGTGCGGGCAATACCGTACAGGTTTTTGATTTGCAGAAGATGAATATTCACGGCTGCCTTGGCTGCTGCATGGGCGGCAAAGATGAAGCAAGCCCCTGCGTGCAGAAGGACGATATGGCTTTAATTTACCCGGCTTACCGCGAGGCGGATGTGGTTGTGCTGGCGTCGCCAATGTACTACTGGGGCGTAAGCGGCCAGCTTAAATGCGCGTTTGACCGCCTGTTTGCGGTAGCAGAATGTATGCCCGGCTATGCCAATCCCATTAAGGAGTGCGCGCTTTTAATGGCGGCAGAGGGCGATACGGCTGATAATTTTGCTCCGGTAAAAGCCTTTTACGAAGGCCTGGCAGGGCATCTTGGTTGGAAAAACCGCGGCATTGTTTACGCAGGCGGCAATTTTGCGGCGGGCGATATTTTAAATAAACCGGCGCAGCTTTCCGAAGCTGAAAAACTGGGCACGGAAATTTAACTAAAAGCAAAACTTATAAATCTCCGCAGAATATAACTGCGGGGATTTTTTACCCTTTAACCATGCTTCACCTTGCTTAACGCCTTTATTTTAAGTACAATAAAAATATAAATGCGTATGTGAGGGGGAATGCAAGTGGAACTGCGTATTTTAAAATATTTTTTAACGGTGGCCCGCGAAGAAAACATTACCAGAGCGGCTAATCTGCTGCATGTAACGCAGCCTACGCTGAGCCGCCAGTTAATGCAGCTGGAGGACGAACTGGGCGTAAAACTGTTTTGCCGCAGCAAGCACCGCATAACGCTTACCGACGAAGGCCTGCTTTTAAAGCGCCGCGCGCAGGAAATTACCGAGCTTGCCGAGCGTACAACCCGCGAAGTATCGCGCAGCAGCGAAAATTTAATGGGCGAAATCGCAATAGGCTGCGCCGAAGCAAGCAGTATTTCCGTATTGGCAGGTTTGATGAATTATTTCCGCCAGAAATATCCGCTGGTGCATTATACGCTTTATTCCGGCATTGCCGATGATATTAAAGAACGCATTGAAAACGGGCTTTTGGATATAGCTTTTTTAACAGAGCCGGTGGATATTTCCAAATACGGCTTTGTGCGCCTGCCGCATAAGGAGGAATGGGGCGTTTTAATAAGAAAAGATTCGCCGCTGGCAGAAAAGCAGGCAGTGATGCCGCAGGATTTACTGGGCATTCCGCTGTTAATGCCCAAGCGCGACCTTGTTAAAAACGAACTTGCCAGCTGGTTTGGCAGTTTAAATGATAGAATGGATTTTGCCGTTAATTACACAATGCTGATGAATGCGGCAGTAATGGTACACAGCGGCTTTGGTGCGGCGCTGTGCCTTAACATGGGCACCGATTTTTACGACGATTTGCGTTTTGTGCCGCTTGCACCGCCGCTTGCAACAGGCTGCGTGCTGGCGTGGAAAAAGAGCCAGCGGCAGGCACCGGCAGTGGAGGAGTTTATCAGCTCGGCGCATTCATACGTTTTGGGCATTTCCGGCAATTAAATATAGGTATTAGCTTATTTAAAGCGGCCATATTACAATGTAGGTGTAAGAAATTTGCACCTGCATTTTTTATTGCATAAAAAGTTTAAGGAGGGGAATGATATGCAGGAAATGACTCGCAGAGATTTTTTAAAGGGCGCGGCCATAGCAGGCGGCGCGGTAATGCTGGGCGGGCTGTATGGCCTTGGCAGGGTGCAGGCTGCCGGGGCGGATGCCAAAGTGCCGGAATACGACCCGCTGCTTGACGGTGTATGCGATATTCATATGCATCTGGCGCCGGACGTTAAAGAGCGCTGCACGGACGAATACACTTTTGCGCGCAATGCGCAGGCGGCCGGTTACCGTGCGGTGATGTACAAAACCAACGAATGGAGCTGCCATGACAGGGCTTATTTAATCCGCCAGGCGCTGCCCGGTTTTGAAGTTTTTGGCAGCTTTTGCATGAACTTTACTTACGGCGACAAAATAAATGTATATGCAGCCAAAATGGCGGCGGCCACAACGGGCAGGCTGTGCCGCTGCATCTGGATGCCGACGCAGGCAGCCGTTTACCAGTTTGCAAAGTTCGGCCAGCCGGGCAGGGGCATACCTGTAACAGGGCGCAACGGCAAACTGTTGCCGGAGGTTGTGCAGGTAATGGAAATCTGCGCCGAAAACGGCATGATTTTTGCAACTGGCCATTCCGCTCCGGAAGAAAGCATTTTAATGGCGCAGAAGGCGCATGAAATGGGCTTTGAAAAACTGGTTATCACTCACCCCAACACAACTATCTGGCAGATGACGGCAGACCAGATTAAACGCTGCGCTGATTACGGCGCTTACATTGAATACTGTTACCTTGGCAGGCTGTGGGGCGAAGGCAGCGCCATGCCGGAATATCCGCGCCAGACAGGCGAAGAATTTTTAAACTATGTAAACATCGTGCCGGAACGCAGCTTTATTACAACCGACCTGGGCCAGCCGGGCATGCCCGACCCAATTGACGGCATGCGCACCTGCATTAAAGAGCTGCAAAGCGCAGGAGTGCCGCAGCGTACGATTGACATTTTGGTACGCAAAAACCCGGCGTACTTACTTGGACTGGAGGGATGACTTATGGGCATGACGCGCAGGGAATTTTTAAAAAATGCCGCTATGGCAGTGGCAGCAGGGGCTATGATGCAGCCGGATAAACTGCTTGCGCCCAAAAAGGCAGAGGCCAACGAACCGGGCAGCCCCAACATGCAGTACCGCCCCATGGGCAGAACCGGCGTTGACGTATCGGCACTGGGCTTTGGCATGCTGCGCCTGCCGATGCTGGCAGACGGCAAAACTGTTGATATGGACCAGACCGTGCGCATGGTGCGCCGCGCCATTGAAGGCGGCGTAAATTACATCGACACCGGCTATGTATACCTTGGCGGCCAGAGCCAGATTGCAGTTGGCAAAGCGCTGGCAGGCGGATTGCGCGACCGCGTGTATGTTACCAATAAAGCGCCGTGGTGGATTATGGAACGCCCCGAAGATTTTGAGCGGATGTTTGACGAATCGCGCAAGGCGATGAATACCGACGCCATTGATTTTTACCATATCCATATGATTATGCACCGCGGCTGGAAAGAAAAGGTTATTCCCTTCCGCCTTATTGAAAAGATTGAAAAATTAAAGGCGCAGGGCAAAATCCGTTTCAGCGGTTTTTCGTTCCATGACAGGCTGGAGCTGTTTAAAGAAGTAGTGGAAGCCAACCCCAACTGGGATTTTTGCCTCATTCAGCATAACTACCTTGATTACGAATACGAAGCAGGCGTGCTGGGGCCTAAATATGCAGCGGCCAACGGCATGGGGCTTGCTGTTATGAAGCCTGCGCGCACCGGCTTTTTGGCAAACCTGCCGGACGTAATGCGCAAAGCACTGGCTTCTACCGGCGTGCATAAGCCGGATAACGAATGGGCGCTTGATTACCTGTGGGATATTCCGGAAGTAAGCGTCGCCGTCAGCGGCATGGGCAGCATGAAAGACGTGGAGAAAAACCTTAAATACGCAGCCAAAGCCAAACCCAACATGCTTACGCCCGCAGAACGCGAAGCACTTGGCAATGCCATCCGCGCTTACCGCGAAGCACCGGGCCATGTGGACTGCACCGGCTGCTACAAGTGCATACCCTGCCCGAATAACGTGGCAATCGGCTACATTTTTGCCTACGTTTACAATAATTACCTGCTGCACAAAAATATGGACAAAGCGCTTTTTGACTACACCGTTTCCATGTCGCCCATTCAGCGCGGCGCACCGGCAAGCGCCTGCAACGGCTGCGGCCAGTGCCTTGCCAAATGCCCGCAGGGGCTTAACGTGCCGGAGCAGCTTAAAAAAGTGGCCGAAACCTTCGGCTTTTAACAGGTGATTACATGACTATTTACGAAGCGAGCGAACGCTACAACATTCCGCTGGAAATTCTGCGCGAGTATGAAAGCTGGGGGCTGTGCGGAGCGGTAAAAAAAGTAATGGGCTCGTGGCAGTACGACGACAGTGATTTGGAACGCCTGAGCCTTATTATGACGCTGCATGATATTGGCTTTGCCAGTGATGAAATTGAAAATTACATGAAGCTTTTGGAAAAAGGGCAGGAAACCGGCACTGAGCGCATGCGCATACTTATTAAAAAGCATAACGCCATGCTTGATGAAATACATTTCCGCGAAAAGCAGCTTGACCGCCTTAATTATCTGCGTTACGAAATACAAAAGAAAAACAGCAGCAGGGATTAATGCTCCGAAGCTGTAAAAACCTGCCGTAAGTGCGGTTTTTAATAAAAAAATCTCCGTTTAACAAAGCGTTAAGCGGAGATTTTTGTTTATAAGATTTATTTAAAATAACGGCGCCTTTTATTCTTCCTGCTTTTCAAAGCCGGTAAAATCAATTATTTTATGATGGTAAGCGGCATCAAAATACGGCAGCGCATCGGTTAAATATTTAACGGTTTTTTGCCAAAATTCTGTTCCGCCGTTGTGCGGAAAAGCAACTTCAATAAGATAAATGTCGTTGTCTTTGCTCCTTGCGTAAACGGAGCAGCGCATAAACCAGTACGCATCGGCGTTGTTGGGGTTTTGCTGCCACAGGATAATGAGCTGTTCCGGCTCGGTTGTAAGGCTGCGCAGCGCTTTTTCAACCTGCCCGTAAGCAGGCGTGGGGGTGTCCTCGCTGTTTAAACGGCTGCGGATAGTCAGTATCCAGTCGAACGTGGTGCTTGGCTGGGGCAGCTGCGGCGCTTCTTTTTTATCGCTGCCGAACATGGATTGCAGGCGCAGCAAGCCGCGCAGCATGGTTTCGGTTTTGTCGCGGCGCACCCATTTGCCAAAAAAGTTCTTTTTGTAATGGCTTAATTCCTCCTGCGCTTCCGGAAGGTCCTTGGCTTTTTGCAGGTAGCTAACGCCTTTGGCGATATCTTCCGGACCGCCCTCGCCGTTGCAGTACAGCCAGCCCAGCAGAAAAAACGCATCCTGGCAGTCCCAATCCACCGCTTTTAAATACTTGCGCGCCAGCACATAGTCCCGTTCCGTGCCCTCTCCGTAGGTATAGCAGTAACCCAGGTAATACGCGCCCCAGTTGCCGGTTTTGCCGCTGTCGTCCGCCCATTTCAGCAGGCGGAAGGCTTTGTCGTAATCCTGTTCCACGCCGCGGCCGTCAAAATACATCGCGCCCAGGCGGTTGTAGCAGCCCGCCTTAACGGGAATGTTGGAGTCGATAGCTTTTTGGTAATACTCTGCGGCTTTCGCATCGTCGTGCGGTGCGGCAACGCCGTTTTCGTAATAATTGCCCACAAAAAAGTAAGCGCGCGGTTCACCGGCCTCCGCTGCCTTGCAGAACAGGGGAAAGGCTTCCTCGTGTTTATCTTCATCGAACAAATCGCAAGCGTAAAAATACTGGTAGTTGGGGTAGCCCTTGGCGGCGTAAATGCGGTCCAGCTCTTTGGCTTTTTCCGGCTGCGGCGGCAGTACGCCTTCAATACCGTCGATGTACATCAGGATAAGGTTCGCGCCTGCGGTTGCCACGCCGCCGTCAAGCGCACTTTTGTACCAGTATTCGCATTTCAGCATATTTTTGTGAATGAAGCTTTCAAAAGCCTCGTCGCTGTCAAAATCCTCGGGGTTGATGTCTTCTATCATTAAAAAATCGTACCAGTAATAAACGTTGCCGATAACCATCTGGCAAAAGGCATCGCCTGCTTCCGCCTTTTCTAAAATAATATCGTAGGCGGCTTTTAAGCTTGCCAGCGGCATGGCTTCTTGCAGCTCTTTATTCATTACGCCGCAGCGCATGGCGATAAGCGTACCCAGCGCACTGCCCATCATTACCGATTGGTATACCAGCTCGTCCGCGGCGTCTTCGTCTACCGGAAAATCATGCCCCAGCCAGGTGTATTCCTGCCCGTACAGACAGCGCGCCAGCAGGCAGTAAGCGTCGGCGTCGCCCTCGCGGCATGCCTCCTGCAATAGGCGGAATCCCTCCTGCCCGCGCTGTGCGCCAAGGTCGTAATAAATATAGCGTATCGCTGTTTCTACTTTATCGCTGAAAAAACGTCCCATCTTTTTCCGCCCCCCCGTTTCTGTTCTGCGTACAGTTCTGCTTTTTTGGCTGTTACTGAACTTTGCTTTAAGTGTAGCACTGCGCCTGGCAATTTACAATTGGTTTATGGCGCTGCGGCAAAAGAAGTATGTAAAATTTAAAAGCACCGCTCTGCAAAGGGAACGATGCTTTTGGTATGGTCATTTTTAAATTTACGTTTAAATCATTCCGCCAGTTTTTCTGCGCTGAAGGCGTAAACACGCTGCCAGAAAATTTTGCTCTGTTCGGCTTCGGGAGCGGCAATTTCAAAAGCGTGGTACAAACCGGGAATTACGTGCAGCTCGGTATCGACATTTGCTTCCGTAAGTTTTGCGGCGTAGTCAATGTCTTCATTAACAAATAAGTCAAGGCCGCCGACATAAATAAACGCAGGCGGCAGGTTGGCAAAATCTTCCGCAAAGGTGGGCGAATAATAACCCAGCATTTTGCCGCTGAGCTTTTGCCCGCCGCGCAGAACCTCCCACGCATACTTGTTGCTGCTGCGCGGCCAGCAAATATAACCGGTCTGCTGCGCATGGTAGGGCGAATTTTCTGTTGCGGTGCGGTAATCAAGCATCGGGTAAATTAAAACTTGCCCTTTAATGGGGATGTTGGCGTTATCGCGGTTATACAGTGCAAGGCTTGCGGCAAGGTTGCCCCCGGCGCTGTCACCCATTAAAATAATTTTTCCGGCATCAAGGCCGAGTTTGTCTGCGTTTTCTTTAACGTACATTAAACCGCTGTAGGCGTCCTCAAGTGCCGCGGGAAAGGGCGCTTCTACCGAAAGGCGGTAGCGCGGCGTAATAACGGCAGCGTTTAAGGCGTTGGCAATGTTCTGGTAGCGTTCGCGGTCGTCAAGCGAAATTCTGAATAAATAACCGCCGCCGTGGGCGTAGTACACTACGGGCAGTTTGGCTTCGCTGCTTTTGGCGGGGCGGTAAATATAAAGCGGCACATCCGCTGCGCCGTAAAGGCTTTTGGCGTTAACGGTTTCAAAGGTAATGCTGCTTTGGGCAGGAACATAGTTTTTTACGCGCCGCTCTACGTCCTGCGGCGATGCAGCTTCAATAAGATAACCTTCTGCAGCTGCACGGTATTCCGGCTGCACGCGGCCGATATAGGGTATTTCCGCCGCCAGTGCGGAAGCAGCTATGTTAAAGGCCAAAAGGCAAAGGGCAATAAATTTTTTCATAGGGTCACCAGCTTATTTTAAATTTTTGCCGCTGAGCGTTATTGCCTGCGGCTTGTTGACGATAAGGACTTTATCCGTAACCATTGTTTGTACGGCTTTATTATATTCCTGAAAATACGGCCCGTCAATGTGGGCGCGGTAAGCGTTGTCGTCGG
>OHPZ01001012.1_pt1 | contig 9856 bp, 7 predicted proteins | sample 1577851 | NCBI WGS metagenome assembly OHPZ01 (sample SAMEA3879507, study PRJEB24766) | human gut metagenome | biome: human-associated habitat; feature: feces | place: USA | collected 1985/1987 | reverse complement strand
TCCGCAGCCAGAACCACATCGACGAGATCAAGGGCGTGTATGTGCCCTTCTGGCTCTTTGACAGCGACGCCGACGCCCAGCTGCGCTTTACCGCCACCCGCACCCGCTGCTGGTCGGATGACGACTACGATTATACCGAGACCAACTACTACTCCGTCCGGCGGGACGGCACACTGGGTTTTGATGCCGTGCCGGTGGACGGCTCGTCCAAGATCGAGGACGACCTGATGGAGTCCATCGAGCCCTTTGCCATGCAGGACGCCATCCCCTTCCAGACCGCCTATCTGGCCGGCTATGTGGCGGACAAATACGATGTGAGCGCCGAGGACAGCATCGAGCGGGCCAACAAGCGCATCCGCCGCTCCACTGAGGAGACGTTCCAGCAGACCGTTACCGGCTACGATTCGGTCAAGGTGGATAACAGCAGCATCCAGCTGCACGGCGGCAAGGCAAAGTACGCTCTGTTCCCGGTCTGGCTGCTGAGCACCAGCTGGCGGGGTGAAAACTATCTGTTTGCCATGAATGGTCAGACCGGCAAATTCGTGGGTGACCTGCCCGTGGACAAGGGCGCTGCCCGCAAGTGGATGCTGGGCCTTACGGCTGCCCTTTCCGCCGCGTCCTACGGCGTGATGTGGCTGCTGTGGCTGGCACGGATCCTGTAAAGGAGGGACGAACGATGAAAAAGACTTCCAACCGACTGCACTCCCTCTTTGCGGCGCTGGCAGCACTGATTCTTGCGGCGGCGCTGGCTGTTCCGGCCTTTGCGGTAGAGGGCGGCTTTGCCGACCTGTACTACCGCATGTTCGACGACGCTGAGGTGCTGACCGAGGACGAGGACAACGAGCTGGAGGACGCGCTGGAAGAGCTGAGCCTGCGCCAGAGCTTCGATGTGACCATTGCCACCATCGAGTCGATGGAAAGCGTTGGTGCCGACAGCATGGAGCAGTTTGCCGATGATCTGTATGACTACTGCCAGTACGGCTACGGCCCCGATATGGACGGCGTGCTGCTGCTGGTGAGCGTGGGCGACCGCAAATGGCACATCTCCACCTGCGGCTACGGCATCACCGCCTTTACGGATGCCGGCATCCAGTACCTTGGCGAGCAGATGACCCCCTTCATGGCCGATGGAGACTACGCCGGTGCCTTCCGCACCTTTGTCCAATGGTCGGATACCTACATCGACGCTGCCCGGGCGGGCCACCCCTATGACGTGAATAACCTGCCCCGGGAGCCGCTGTCTCTCATGTACCTGTTCCTTGCGCTGGGCATCGGCCTTGTGCTGGCATGGGTCGTCGTCCATGTGATGAAAAGCCAGCTGCGCAGCGTGGCGTTCCAGGAGAATGCCGCCAGCTATGTGCGGGAGGGCAGCATGAATCTGACCAACAGCCGGGAGCTGTTCCTGTACCGGGACGTGCATCGCACCGAGCATGTGGAGGCGAAGGACTCCGACAGCTCCGGCGGCAGTTCCACCCACACCTCCTCCAGCGGCACCACCCACGGCGGTGGAGGCGGCTCGTTCTGAAAGGAGCATGTTTATGAACCCTTATCTCTCGGAAAAAGCCCGGGGTGAGATCCCCCGTGTCCTCAAATGGCTGCGGAACGTGGGGCTTGCCTTCTGCGTGTTCTGCTCTGTTGGCGGGCTGTATACCCTCTGTCTGGACCTGCAGGCTAAGGACACCTCCCACGTTGTCGGGTATGTGTTCTGGATCGTGGTGGGCGCAGTGCCCCTTGTTCTGTTCGCACGCAACGAAAAACGCCGCTACCATGCAAGAACCATCGCCCGCAGGGTGGAGAGCTACTCCGGGCCGGAGGTGCCTCTGCGGTGGCTGTGCAACAGCGTTGGCATGGACACTAAAGACCTTGCATGGTATTTTGAAAACGGCTATTTTGCAAACCTCAGTCTGGATCTGAACCAGAAGATCGTCCGCAGGCGGACCGTGCCCCGCCATGACCCGAACCGGAGCTGAACCCTCACAGCTGAAACAGAAAGGAGTATTTTCATGGGACTTTTTGATAAGATGAAGCAGGCCGCCGCAAATGTTTCCGGCAACCAGACCGTCACCTTTACCTTTCAGGCTCTGCCGGAAAGCCTTGCCCAGATGCAGGCACTGCCGGAGGCCAGTCTGGACACCCCCTTTAAGACCGCGGCCCTCACCGTCTGCGCGCTGTGCGCCTACGGTGCCGATAAAAACATCGGGCTGGAGATGCTCAACTGGCTGCGTGGCCCCCGCCCGCTGAACGGGCAGGAGATTTCCTTCCTGAACGACCGCTTCCGGGACGGCAAGAGCTATATCCCGTTCTCCTACTTTGTGGGTGCGTCGCCGGAAAACGGCTATACCCCCCGCCAGCCCTTCACCCTGCTGGTGGGCAGCAACCACACCTCCAACGTGGAGGAAGGCTATTGCAAGCTGTTCATCCCCTGCGGCGGCGCCGACAGCCCCCGCCCCATCAAGCTGCGCCGCAAGGGCGACGGGCAGTGGTTCTTGTGGGAGCAGTACCTGATGACCGGCATCCGCATCCCGGCGTCTGCCGACCCGTGGGCATAAAACAAAGGGGCTGACATGAAAGCCATGAAAACTTTTGCAGCACTGCTTGCACTGGCTTTCAGTCTGGCAGGGTGCGGTGCGGTGGACGGAAGCCCCGTCCGCCCCGCCCCCGGCAGCGCCGGGCAGGGCAGCAGCACAGCGGCTTCCGGTGCCGATTCCGCTGAGCCGGAGCAGCTTGCCGCGCTGCGGCAGCTGGCCGGGGAAAACGGAGACCTTGCCGGGGTGCTCTATCTGGGCAGCGTCCCGGAGCGCACCACCGATGTGCATGCCGTGCTGGACAGCTTACCGGAACAGCCGTGGCAGTTTGTTGCGGACATCCCGGCAGACCGCTGGGTCGCAGCGCCGGGCGGCGGGCGGGAGCTGTACTGCATCTTTGCCGTGTGCAGGGAGGATACGCTTTTTGTCTATGAAAAGCAGAATCCTCAGTACCCGAACGAGACGGGCAAGGAACTTTACGGCAGGCAGGGTGGCCAGCCCATTCTGCTGCTGTGCAACGGCAGCAGGGAGGACACCGACACCATGGTAACGGTCTATTGCAGCACCGGACGCCCGCTGGACTGGAACCCGCAGCTTTCCGCCGAGACCAGCCGCCCTGTGCCGGTGGAGGGCGTAGACGATTTTTCCCAACACCCGGCGCCTGGCGCTGCCCCCTGAGGTGCGCCCCGGCAGGGCATGAGAAAGGAGAACTTATGAAACGACTGAAACTTTTGGCAGCCCTGCTGGCGCTGACCATCGGCCTTGCAGGCTGCGGCGGGTCGTCCAAGGGCGGCAGCAGCCCGGCCAGTTCTACATCCAAAAATAAGCTGGACGGTGACGGCATGACCGCATCCAGCACCCAAGAGCAGGAATACGAAGAGCCGGAGGACGTGACCTACATGCGCCTTCTGGCAGGGGAGGACGAATACCGCGCCTGTGTGCTGTATCTGGGCGGCTCCTATGAGATCACCACCGATGTGCAGAAGGTGCTGGACAGCCAGACCGATCTGCGGGATCTGTGGGGCTTCGTCTACGACATCCCGCAGGATCACTGGGTCGTGGCACCGGATGGCGGGTGCGATTTGTACTGCATCTTCCCGCAGGACCCGCAGGCCACCCTGTTCGTCTACGAGACGAGCCTGACAGACGATGCCGAAAACCCGCTCCAGCGCGGCAAACAGCTTTATTACAGCGAGGACGGCCAGCCCATCCTGCTGCTGTGCAACATCAGCGATATCGCCCCCAACACCGAGGTGGAACTGTACCCCAGCACCGGCGAAGAGCTGGTATTCAGCCCCTTCCTTTCCGGCGAGAACGGCCATGTGGTGGAAGCCGAGGGCGTGTGCGATTTTACCATCTACCCGGAAGGGGACGACTGGGAGACCGACACCAGCCCATGGTCGCTGGAGGGTAACTGGCTGGAGACCGGCCGCGACACCGACGAGGGCTATTTTGACACCGACCCCGCAGACGCCGACCGGATGTGCTTTTTGCCCACCGACGCCGACACCGAGGGCAGCCAGCTGCCCCTGACCGCCAGCTACATCACCCCCTACCCGGAGCTGAACGTGGAGGAAGCCGACCTGTTCTATCAGGAGGGCACCCCGGAGGTACCCTTCCGCTCCAATCAGGAGTGGTACGCTACCTTTACCGGGGAGGACGGCTCCCGCTACGCTGTCACGCTGGAGGACGAGGACACCCTTGCCCTGAAGTTCTATCTGGATGGTCAGGAGAGCTACCTGAGCCTTGTCAACACGGTCTACTTTGCACGGCAGGAGGCCATGGGCTGACCAGCGCGTACACCAACACCGGGAGGAATGCACCATGAAACACACCAAAACGATCACCATCCTCCACTCCAATGATTTGCATGGAGATTTTCTGGCAGAGCAGGTGGACGAAAAACTGGTGGGCGGCGTTTCCATGCTGTCCGGCTACATTGAAAAGGTGCGGGCAGAACAGCCCAACACCCTCTACGCCATCGCGGGGGATATGTTCCGAGGCTCCGTCATCGATTCGGAGTACAAGGGCCTTTCCACCATCGAGATCATGAACGCCCTTGCCCCGGACGTGGTCACCATCGGCAACCACGAGGTGGACTACGGCATCGCGCATCTGCTGTTCATCGAAAAATGCGCGCGCTTTCCCATCATCAACGCAAACCTCTACATCAAAAACACCCCCACACGGCTGTTCACCCCCTACAAGATCCTGCGGATGGACGGCATGAACATCCTGTTCATCGGCATCATCACGCAGGACGTCATCAATCAGACCAAATCCGAATCTCTGGTAGGCTCCTTTGTGGACACCGCCGCAGCTGCCGCCGAGGTGGGCAAGATCTGCAACGCCCACAACAGCATCGATATTGATTTTACCGTGCTGCTGACCCATATCGGCTTTGAGGAGGACCGCCATCTGGCGCGCCAGCTGGACCCGGCGTGGGGAGTGGATCTGATCATCGGCGGGCACAGCCACACCCTGCCGGAGCACGCGGTGGAGGAAAACGGCGTGGTCATTGCGCAGGCGGGCACCGGCACCGACCAGATCGGGCGCTTTGACATCATCGTGGACACGGACAACAACTGCATCGATTCCTACACATGGCGCACCGTACCCATCTGCGCCGAGACCTGCCCCCGCAACCCCGCCATGGAGCAGGTGCTGCACCGCTTCACCAGTCAGGTGGACGAAAAGTACAGCCACATCGTAGGGCGCTTCCGCCGGGAGCTTACCCACCCCCAGCGCACGCAGGAGACCGAGCTTGGCAACCTGTTTGCCGATATCTTTACCCGCAGCCTTGGGGTGGATGTGATGCTGATCGGCTCCGGCAGCATCCGGGCCGAAAAGCTGGGCCCCATCGTTACCTACGGCGACCTTATCGAGGGCTTCCCCTACGATGACGGCGTATTCATGTTCAAGGTGACCGGCCAGCAGCTGCGCCAGATGCTCCATTACATGCTGCGGGAGGAAGCCTACACCGGCCATACGGAGTTCTACCAGCTGCCCTCCACCCTGCGCCTGCGGTACGACCGCCGCAAGGGCGATTTTGATTACTTTACCTACTGCGGCAGAGAGGTGGGCAAGGAGATCGGCGATGACGCCCTGTTCACCGTGGGCATGCAGAACTACCACTTTAAAAACATCGAAAGCTTTTTCAATATCTCCTACGACACCCTCTGCAAGATCCAGAAGCCCCGCAGCGTGGCAACCTCCTGTCAGGATATCCTGATGGAGTATTTCCGGGAGCACGAGATGCTGGACGCGGTGGTGGACGGCAGAATGACCATTCTGCCCTCTACCGCGCAGACCGGCTGAATCCCTTTACCGCACAGCAATAACAACACGAAAAACGAAAGGAGCACCCCATGAAACAGCGATTCTCAAAACGAACGCGTCTTGTCAGCGCCTTGTTGACGCTGGCAATGGTGTTTACCTTTTTGCCCTTCAGTGCCTTTGCGGCGAACACAGAAATTGATTTTAATTCGCCGGATTTTAAGCTTAATTTCCCGGATGAGGAATTTCGGCGCTTTCTCAAAGAATGCTGTGACAAAAACGGCGATGGCAAGCTCGATGTGGATATCAAGAATATGACGATTCCAACCAGTTATGCAATCAAAAGTCTTGAAGGAATTCGTTTCTTTGAAGATCTCGAAAAGCTGGATTGCCACGGTATCGGCTTGACAACACTTAATGTTGGCAAAAATTTCAAACTGAAGGAGCTGGATTGTTCCCAGAATCAACTGAAAAAGTCGGTTGATATTCTTTCGAGCGGACTGAAAAAACTGAATTGCTCCAATAATAAACTGACCTACATGAATCTGGGCATTCTCTATGGGCTGAATCTTGAAGAGGTGAATTGCTCCAATAATGAAATAACGAATATCGTAATGGATAGCGTGGGGGAACTGGTCAAATTTGATTGTTCTAACAACGATCTGATGGCGTTGGATGTCAGCCAATGCTTCAAGCTGGAAGAACTGAATTGCTCTGGAAATCAATTGATGGAGTTGGATGTCGGGCACCAGACGCAGCTGACACAGCTGGATTGTAGCAATAATAAATTGACAGAACTGAACGTGAAACAGAATGGCGGCTTGATATCTTTGATATGCAATGATAATCAGCTGACAACGCTGGACCTGAGCCAAAATCACAGTTTGAGGAAACTGAATTGTGCAAAAAATCGGTTGGCTTGTGTAGACGTTACTGGAATTAGCGTCACGATAACAGCTGATGGCAACAGGTGCCCCATTGCAGTCCGTACAGACGGAAAGTTTGACTTGACCACCCTGCCCGGCTTTAACGTGGGAAAGGCAACCAACTGGAACGGCGGCTCTGTTTCTGGCACGATTCTGACAGTGGAAGATGGCAAGGATGAGGTGAGCTACCAATACGATTGCGGCAATGGAGTAAAGCCCACATTCATCTTTGAAACCAGTCTGCCCATCAATGAGGATAATTTCCCTGACCCTAACTTTAGAAATTACATCAAAACCTACAAAGCAGGTGGCAGAGATGTCCTCACGGTGGAAGAACAAAGAAAAGTCGAAACAATCGAAGTTGAAGGAAAGAACATCAGCAGCTTAAGAGGCATTGAGGCGTTTCCCAACCTGACCGAATTGAAGTGCGGAAACAATTCTATCCAGAAATTAGACCTGAGACAGAATCCAAAGCTGAAAACGTTGAAATGCAATAAGAATCAACTGACCCAGCTGGACCTGAGCAAGAACCCGGATATCGACTATCTGAATTGTTCCGAGAACCAGTTGGAACAACTGGATGTATCGCATCTGAAAGATTTGGTGATGCTCAATTGCTCGCACAACGATCTGGAGCAACTGGATGTCAGAAATAGTAAATTTCTGGAAACACTTTACTGTTCCTGGAATCGGTTGACAGAGCTGGACGCAGATGTGGCCCATAAGTCCCGTCTGGTAAGTGTAGAATGCCAAAACAACCAGCTGACATCGCTGATTCTGGGCCAAAATAAACTGCTGAAGAAACTGAATTGTGCCCATAACCAGTTGACCCAGCTGAATTTGAACAATATGATTTCCTTAAAGGATCTGAACTGTTTCAACAACCAGCTGACCGTGCTGGATGTCAGCGATAGTCCAAAATTGACTACATTGTGGCTTGGGGATAACCATCTCACCAGCCTGAATCTGGACAACAACCCGAAGCTCGATTTCTCTCTTACGGATATTTACAGCGGTGATAATGTTTACACCGTTACCCTGAACCCTGACCGTACGTTTGACCTGAGCACTCTGCCCGGGAACTTTGATAAAAGCCGGGTTACAGGATGGGAGCATGGCAAAGCCAATGGGAACATTCTGACAGTCGATGAAGGCACAAACGTAGTGTACTACGCTTATAAGTGCAGAAGCGATATATTGGAAGTAAGTTTCAAGCTGGATGTGACTGGCACCGGCGGCACCGTTCCCCCGGTAACGCCTCCGGAACCCCCGGTGACGCCTCCGGAACCCCCGGTGACGCCTCCCTCCGGCGGCGGTGACGGCGGCGGTGCAATCGTCATCGTGGCGGCGGCTGGCGCAGCGGTGGCTGGCGTTGTGGGCTACGGCGTGTACAATTATGTTTCCGGCCAGAAGCTGCAAGCCCTGCTGCCGGAAGGCGTGGCTGCACCCGAGAACCGCGCCCAGACCGCGCTGCTGCTGTGGAACACCGCAGGCCGTCCTGAGCCTGCCGAGGCCCCGGCCTTTGCAGACGTGGCAGACCCGGATACCGCTAAGGCAGCCCAGTGGTGCGTGGAGCAGGGCCTGATGAAGCGCCGCCTGAACGGCAAATTTGCCCCGGGCAGCAGCATCCCGGCTTATCAGGTGCTGAACGCCTACCGCAAGCTGGCAGGAGGCTGACAACCGAAGGATCATTCTGCCCCCTGCCGGGCAATGACCACTTTTGGAAAAAGGGTGCCCTTTTTTCGGGAGAAGCTGACGCTTCTCCCGAATGGGACCCTGAAAAAATTTACCACAGAAAGGAGCACCCCATGAAACAACGATTCTCAAAACGAACGCGCCTTGTCAGTGCCCTTTTGACGCTGGCTATGGTATGTACCTTCCTGCCCTTCAGCGCCTTTGCGGACGATGACGTCGATTTCTGGGTTCCCCAGCACAGCGAAAACTTTCCGGACAAAACGTTCCTGGAATATATCAGAACGACGTTTGACAAAGGAGGATCGGAGGATGGAGAACCGAATGGAATTCTGGAGCCAGGCGAATGGAGAGTTGTCACTACGATCGATGTCCGCAACAAAAATATTACCAGCCTGTGGGGCATTACGTGTTTTCGCAACTTGAAGAAGCTGAATTGCTCCGATAACCAGCTGACATCTTTGAACCTAAGCTACAACACCAAGCTAACGCAAGAAAACCTCAAGTGCACTGGAAACAAGTACCCCATTACCATTGATGAGACCGAACGTACGTTTGACTTGAGTACCCTCCCTGCTGGATTTGACGTAAATAAGACCAGTGAATGGGTTGGCGGCACTGTGAGCGGCAACACCCTGAAGGTGAACCCGGGTGCAGACCGGGTAACTTACACCTACGATTGCGGCAATGGACTGACCAGCGTATTCAGTCTGCAGGTGCTGACCATTACCAGAATCAAGCAGGTGAATCTCCGTGTAAACACCCCCAAAAAGAACGAAATGCCGGACGAGACCGTTGTTATTCTGGACAACGGAGCAGACGTCTGTGACGCCAAGATCTACTGGGTCGAGGGCGACGGCGTAGGCGGCAAGCCGATCACCGGCTCCTTCAGGCCGGGCAAACGGTACACCCTTCAGGTGGGTCTGTACGCAAAACCCGGATATAAGTTTAGCAAGGATACCGTCTGCACAGTGAACGGACGGGAAACAGAGTTCATCTGGACCCAGAACGATGATACGGAATATTGCGCAATAAAGCATTATTCGGTGTCGCTGAATCCGGGCGGATTTGAGCATGACCACAAGATGGAAATGACCCACGACGAGTACAGTCACTGGATGGAGTGTCCCATCTGCCATACGGTGCAGGACACCGAAGCCCATGTCTACGATGACGACAAGGACACCACCTGCAACGTCTGCGGCTATGTCCGCAGTCTGACCCCGGGCGGCACCCCCGGTGGCTCTACCCCGGGCGGCACCACCCCCGGCGGCTCTACCGGCGGCGGTGACGGCGGCGGTGCGGTCGTCATCGTGGCGGCGGCTGGCGCAGCGGTGGCTGGCGTTGTAGGCTACGGCGTGTACAATTATGTTTCCGGCCGCAAGCTGCAAGCCCTGCTGCCGGAAGGCGTGGCTGCACCCGAGAACCGCGCCCAGA
>OHPZ01000996.1_pt1 | contig 9937 bp, 5 predicted proteins | sample 1577851 | NCBI WGS metagenome assembly OHPZ01 (sample SAMEA3879507, study PRJEB24766) | human gut metagenome | biome: human-associated habitat; feature: feces | place: USA | collected 1985/1987 | reverse complement strand
TCACTCACTAGGAACTGGTGCCTAAAACCAGCGCGTCTGCCGTTCCGCCACTACCGCGTCAACATTGATTATTATAGCGCGCAAAAATCAATCTGTCAATAGTTTTTTATTTTATTTTTATAATAAAGATAATATTTGTCGCGGTCGCGCAAAACCTTTTTTACATACTCGCGCGTATCCGGGTAAGGTATGTCTTCAATGCGGTTAAAATCATAGTTCCAGCCGTTTTCCTGCATCCATGCGCGCGTGTTGCCGCGCCCCGCGTTATAGGCAATCATCATCAGCACCCAGTTGCGCTGAAATTCATACTCCAGCTCGCCCAGATACCAACAGCCAAGCCGCACGTTATATTCCGGCCTGCGCAAAGCTTCCAAGTCAAAATGGTCAAGCCCCATCTGCGCAGCAATCCATTCGCCGGTTTCCGGCATAATCTGCATCAGCCCCACGGCACCGGCGTGCGATACGGCTTCCGTATCAAACCCGCTTTCGTTTTTAATAACTGCCGCAACCAAGAAAGGGTCGATTTTATTTTTGGAGCTGTACTCCAAAATTTCGTTCTGGTAGGGCCACATATAAACAAAGCGCGTCTGCACGGCTTCGCTGCTCCATATTTTCATACCGGCTTCACCGATGAGAAAAATGGCGGCAGCAACCATTAAGAATTTTACCCACCATCTGTCGATAAATTTTTTCTTTTTCCGCCTGCCCAACTTATGCCTCCGCTGTAAAATTTTTCCATGCTGCGGCAACGGCTTTTTCCGTTTCGGCAAAGGTGCCGCTGTTGTCGATTACAAGGCTGGCATAAGCCTTTTTTTCTTCCAGTGTCATCTGCGCTGCAATGCGTGCCTTAACTTCTTCGCGCGTCATGTTGCTGCGTGCCATGGCACGTTCTATCTGCGTTTCGCTGTCTACGGCAACAAGCCACACGGCATCCACCTCTTTGTACCAGCCGCACTCGATTAAAAGCGGTACATCAAGCACTGCCGCCGGCAGATTTTTACTGCGGCATTCCGCCAGAAAGTTCTGCGCTGCCGCCAGTACGTTTTTATGAATGATGGCTTCCAGTTTTTTCAGCGCTTCTTTATCGTGAAAAACAAGTTCCGCCATTTTGGGGCGGTTAAGTTCGCCGCCGTCCGTAAGGTATTCAATGCCAAAGGTAAGAGCTATTTCGTTAAGCGCAGCACGCCCTTTGGCAACCAGAGCGCGGCTTTCAGCATCGGCATCAAACACAGGCGCGCCGAGGCTGCGCAGTAAATTTGCAATTGTACTTTTACCGGAGGCTATACCCCCTGTTAAACCTATTACTTTCATTTTTTCACCGTTTTATTTTTGGCAGTGCGGGCAGTATGTTGTGCCGCGCCCGCCTACTTTGGTGCCCAAAAGTTCGCCGCCGCACATTTTGCAGCACAAGCCTTTGCGCCCATATACCAGCAAATGGTTTTGGTTATCGCCCTTGTTGCCTTCGCCGTCTTTGTAATCACGGAAGGTTGTGCCGCGATTGGCAATGCCCTGCGCAATAACCTTGTTTATAGCATCGTGCAGGCGATTAATTTCTTCGTCCGTCAGCGTGTTGGCCGTGCGCATCGGCAAAATGCCGGATAACGCCAGGCACTCATCGGCGTAGATGTTGCCCAGCCCTGCGATAAAAGTCTGCTCCAAAATCAGAGTCTTTATGGGCTTTCTGCTTTTGACTATAACCGGGCGCATATAACCGGCCGTAAAGCCTTCGCTTAAAGGCTCAGGTCCTAAAGTTTCGTAGCCTTCAATATACGCGTCATTATTGGTAACAAGATACAGCGTGCCAAAGGTGCGGATATCGCAGAACCACATGGTTACGCTGTCCGTCAGTTCAAACTTAATTTTGGCATAAGGCGGTTCCGGCTTATCTGCCTCCTGCGCAATCAGGCTGCCGGTCATGCGCAAATGCACAATCAGCTTTTGGTTTTCGCCTGTTTTCAGCACCAGGTATTTGCCGCGGCGCCCTACGTCCAAAATGGTTTTGCCTGTTAAACCGGCAATAAATTCTTCCGGCGAAGGGTATTTTATCAGCCTTGCAAGGTTAATTTCTATATTTTTAATGGTTTTGCCCTTAATGTGCGGAAGCAGGGTTTTGCGTACCTGCTCCACCTCCGGCATTTCCGGCATAGTAATTCCTCCCTATTTGGCGTCTGCCCAGTTTACGCCGTAGTTAACATCGGCAATCAGCGGAACGCTGAGTTTTACGGCGCTTTCCATAGTTTGTTTTACAAGTGCGCCAACTTCTTCGCGTTCGTCCGCAGTAACTTCAAGCAAAAGTTCGTCGTGCACCTGAAGCAGTATGCGGCTTTTATAACCGCCCTGTTCCAGCATTTTCTGCACGTTCACCATGGCAATTTTTATAATGTCCGCCGCCGTGCCCTGTATCGGCGTGTTAATGGCAGTGCGCTCCGCAAAGCCGCGCAGGTTAAAATTGCGGCTGTTAATATCCGGCAGGTAACGTCTGCGCCCGAACAACGTCTGCACATAGCCCTGTTTTTTGGCGCTCGCCACCATATCATCCATATATTTTTTAACGCCGGTATAGCGTCCAAGATAATTTTCAATATATCTGCCCGCCTCGCCGCGATTGATATCAAGCTGTTTGGCAAGCCCAAAATCGCTGATGCCGTATACAATGCCAAAGTTTACTGCTTTGGCGCGCGTACGCATGGTGCCTGTAACTTCGTCCAGCGGCACGCCAAATACTTCCGCAGCCGTGCGTGCGTGTACATCCTGCCCGTGCAAAAAGCTTTCCAAAAGCAGTTCATCCTGCGCAATATGCGCCAGCACGCGCAGTTCCACCTGCGAATAATCGCAGCTTAACAGATAATCATAACCTTCGCCCGGCACAAAAATTTCGCGTATTTTTTTGCCCAGTTCCGTGCGGGTAGGGATGTTCTGCAAGTTCGGGTCGGTACTGCTCAGGCGTCCGGTAACAGTAACAAGCTGCTGAAAATGCGTATGTATACGCCCCGTAACGCTGTTAATCAGCGGACGCAGACCTTCAAGGTAAGTGCTGTGAAGCTTCGTCAGCTTGCGGTGTTCCAAAACAGTCCGCACCAGCGGATGCTCGTTGCGCAGCTGCTCCAAAACTGATACATCCGTAGAATAACCTGTTTTAGTTTTTTTAATTACCGGCAGGCCCAGCTTTTCAAATAAAATAGCACCAAGCTGCTTGGTAGATTTTAAATTAAAGCTTTCTCCAGCCTGCTCTACTGCCAAAATTTCAAGCGCTGCAATCTGCGCCGCCATTTCTTTGGTTAATTTATCCAAAAGCGCTGCATCCGGCTTAATGCCCGCCAGTTCCATTTTTGCAAGCGTGCGTGCCAGCGGCAGCTCCATTTCTTCATATAATTTTATCTGTTCGTGTTCTGCAAGTTTGGCACGCAGCACAGGCACAAGTTCGGCAACGGTTTTGCATTCCTGCGCATACTCCTGCGTCAGGTACGCTCCGCCAACGGTTTTAATGCTGTATTCGCTGCGCGCCGGGTCAATAAGATATGCGGCAATGGCAATATCATCCGTTATGCCGCGCGCTTCAACCCCAATGCACAAAGCGGTTTTAATAATTTCCTTGCTGTCGCAGCAGGCTTTTTGGCAGTTTTCATTTGCCAGCCAGTCATAAAACTGCTGCCAGCCGGGGCACTCGCCTTCAAAAATATAAACACGCCCATCACATAAAAGCTCCGCACGTTTAAAATATAAATCCGGCAGCGTACCGCCAATTTGTACAGTAAGCGGCGTAACTTCACGCCTTACGGCGATAAGTTTAAACAACGCTTCCGCATCGTCGGCACTTTTTACAACTTCTTCCGGCAGCCCGGCAGGCTTATCTTCCACAAAGTCGCCAAACAGGCTGAAATCGCCTTCCGGCGCGCCCATAACGGCATTAAAACGGTCATACATATTGCGGAATTCCAACCCGGCAAGCAATTCACGCGCTTCCGGCTTTAATGCTTTTAATTCATAATTGGCCAAATCTGCATCAACCGGCACATCCGTAAAAATTGTTGCCAGTTTTTTGGAAAGCAGCGCCGATTCTTTGTTGTTCTGTACTTTTTCGCGCAGTGCCTTGCCGCTGATTTTATCGGCGTTAGCAAGCACGTTTTCCACGCTACCGTACTCGCCAATCAGCTTGAGAGCCGTTTTAGGGCCAACGCCCGGTATGCCGGGAATATTATCCGAAGTATCGCCCATCAACCCTTTCAGGTCTATAAGCTGCTTCGGTTCAAGGCCTTCATATTCTTCTGCAAAAACTTCCGGCGTATAAATTTTAAGGTCTGAAATGCCGCGTTTGGTAAAATATACGCTTGTGCGGCTGCTTAAAAGCTGGAGTTCGTCGCGGTCGCCCGTTACAATAATCACGTCCGCTTCCTGCGGCGCGTGTACGGCAAACGTGCCGATAATGTCGTCCGCTTCGTAATTATCCAGTTCCAGCACGGCAATGTTCATTGCCTCCAGCACCTTACGCGCCAGCGGAAACTGCTCCGACAGTTCACTCGGCGTTGGCTTGCGCTGACCTTTGTAGTCTGCAAACATCTCCGTGCGGAAGGTTTTGCGGCTTTTGTCAAACGCTACCGCCAGCCACTTGGGCTGCACGTCCGCCAAAAGGCGCAAAAGCATATTGCAAAAACCGTACACAGCGCCCGTGTGCACACCGCTCTGTGTCGTTAGCGGCGGCAGGGCAAAAAACGCCCTGTGAATCAGGCTGCTGCCATCTATAACTAAAAATTTATCTGCCATATTTGTTCCTTTCGTTCAATAAATCTAATAATATATTATACCACAAGCAAAGGTGTAGGTAAAATTAATAAAACAAAACCACCCTGCTTACTCCAATCGGAATAAACAGGGTGGTTTACTTTACCTATTGCAACTTATTAAGTTTTTCTGCTGTTACGCAGTAAAATCAGTTATTAGTAGGCACGTTATTATATTTTACTTTAACGTCACGGTATCTGCTCATACCGGTACCTGCCGGAATGAGTTTACCGATAATAACGTTTTCTTTAAGGCCGAGCAGCGGGTCAACCTTACCTTTAATGGCTGCGTCCGTAAGTACACGGGTTGTTTCCTGGAAAGAAGCCGCAGACAGGAAGGAATCGGTTGCCAGGGATGCTTTGGTAATACCCAGAAGAATCGGATGGCCTTCTGCCGGCTGCAAGCCACGGTCAAGCATCTCGCTGTTCTGTTCTTCAAATTCACCGATATCAACATATTCGCCCGGCAGCATCGTAGTATTGCCTGCTTCGTCGATACGTACTTTACGCATCATCTGGCGTACCATAACTTCAATGTGCTTGTCGTTAATTTCTACGCCCTGAGATTTGTAAACGCCGAGTACCTGCTGTACCAGATAACGCTGGGTTGCACGCACGCCGCTGATGCGGATAATATCGTGCGGATTGAGGGAACCTTCGGTAAGACGGTCGCCTTTTTCGATTTCCTGCCCTTCGGTAACAGCAAGTTTTGCGCCGTACGGAATGGCATAAACTTCTTCCATGCCGTCTTTATCGGTAATGGTAATTTTACGCTGGCCGCCTTCTTCGGCAATATGCACAACGCCGGTGGTTTCTGCCAAAATACCGGGATGTTTCGGTTTGCGTGCTTCAAACAATTCTTCAACACGCGGCAAGCCCTGGGTAATATCGTCGCCGCCTGCTACGCCGCCGGTATGGAACGTACGCATGGTAAGCTGGGTACCAGGTTCGCCGATTGCCTGAGCTGCAATGGTGCCAACTGCTTCGCCAACATCAACATTCCTGTCGGTTGCAAGGTTGCGGCCATAGCATTTGCGGCAAACGCCAACTTTAGATTTGCAGTTAAGCACGCTGCGGATTTTAACGGTTTCGCGCAGGGCTGCAATTCTGTCTGCCATATCTTCGGTAACATAATCGTTGATATGATAGAGCACTTCACCGTTTTCATCCAGAATATCTTCGGCAAGGTTACGGCCAACAATACGGTCACGCAGAGATTCGATAACCGTCTGTTTGTTCTTGCCTTCGGTAATAGCACCGATTTCGATACCTTCAATAGCATTGTTGCGCACTTTCATTTCGCGGACAGTACCGTCTGCCAAAATTGCGTCAATCATTGCTTCGGTGTAAGTATCTTTTGCATGTGCCAGCACTTCACCTTCTGCGTTAACAACATCTTCGGCAACTTCTTTGCCGTTGAAGTGATGCATCAGGTGTTCTTTCATTACCTTGTTGGCATCTTCGCTGCTGATGTTAATCTGAACGGTTTCAGTTACTTCGCCGTCCATATCATCGGTTGCATACAGGTTAACTTCAAGCACGTGGCCTGCAATAAGTTTATTGTAAATATCTTCCGTAATAACGGTATCTGCTTCGGCAATCAGTTCGCCGGTTACAGGGCTTTCAACGCCGGAAGCAAGGTTGCGCCCGATAACGATTTCGCGCAGTTTGTTCTGGCTTGCGCCAAGGGTTTGTTTGCACAGGCGGCTGCGTTCTTTAACAAGGTTAAAGGTTACAACGTCGCAGTCATCTTCGCGTACAATAACATCCTGCGCAACGTCTACAAGGCGGCGGGTAAGGTAACCGGAGTCTGCCGTACGCAGAGCGGTATCGGCCAGGCCTTTGCGGGCACCGTGAGTGGAAATGAAGTATTCCAATACGGTTAAGCCTTCGCGGAAGTTTGCCTTGATAGGACGGTCGATAATACGGCCGGACGGGTCAGCCATAAGGCCGCGCATACCTGCCAGCTGACGGATCTGCTGGGTGTTGCCGCGGGCGCCGGAGTCAGCCATCATGTTCAGGGAATTGAACTTATCCATGGTAGCGCTCATCAGTTTTGCGGTAACGTCATCAGTTGCCTGGCTCCAGATTTCAATAACCTTGCGGTAGCGTTCGTCCTCGCTCATTAAGCCGCGACGGAACATGCGCTCGGTTTTATCAATCTGTTTTTCGGCATCAGCCAAAATCTGCTGTTTTTCTTTCGGGATTTTAATATCGGATACGGCAATGGAAATACCTGCCTTACAGGCGTTGTCATAACCGTTCTTTTTAACAATATCAAGAATTTCGGCGGTACGCAGGTTGCCAAACAGCTTATGTGCTTTTGCAACAAGGTTGCCCAGTTCTTTTTTGTTAATAAGTTTGCTTAAATGCCATACCTTAACTTCTTCGCCGGCAGCGTTCTTTTCGGTTTCCTGATGGAAGTACTGCAGTTCTTTCGGCAGGTCTTCGTTAAACATGATATTGCCCGGCGTAGTGGTAACAAGGCTTACGCCTTCGTTCTTTTCTTCGCCGTAAATATCTTTGTTAGGTACATAAACCTGAATGCGTGCCTGCAAATCAACAACCTTATGGAAGTATGCCAGCATAGCTTCGTTAATGCTGCTGAAGCGCATGCCTTCGCCTTTGGCTCCTTCTTTCACCATGGTTATGTAGTAGGAGCCAAGAACCATATCCTGGGTAGGTACGGCAACAGGCTTACCGTCTTTCGGTGCCAGAATATTGTTAACGGAAAGCATCAGAATTCTTGCTTCTGCCTGTGCTTCAGCGGAAAGCGGCAGATGCACTGCCATTTGGTCACCGTCGAAGTCGGCGTTGAATGCTGTACATACCAAAGGATGCAGCTTGATTGCACGGCCTTCGGTAAGGATAGGCTCGAATGCCTGAATACCGAGTCTGTGCAGCGTCGGTGCACGGTTAAGGAATACAGGATGTTCTTTAATTACTTCTTCCAAAACGTCCCAAACTACATTGTTGGCGCGTTCTACCATGCGTTTGGCGTTTTTGATATTGGTCGCCTGTCCGCTCTGAACAAGGCGTTTCATTACAAAAGGTTTAAACAGTTCCAGCGCCATTTCCTTCGGCAGGCCGCACTGGTGCATTTTAAGTTCCGGGCCTACAACGATAACGGAACGGCCGGAGTAGTCAACACGTTTACCCAACAGGTTCTGACGGAAACGGCCCTGTTTGCCCTTCAGCATATCTGAAAGGGATTTCAGCGGGCGGTTGCCCGGGCCTGTTACCGGACGGCCGCGGCGGCCGTTGTCGATAAGGGCGTCAACTGCTTCCTGCAGCATGCGTTTTTCGTTGCGTACGATAATATCCGGCGCATTGAGTTCAAGCAAACGTTTCAAACGGTTGTTGCGGTTAATAACGCGGCGGTACAAATCGTTAAGGTCACTCGTTGCAAAGCGTCCGCCGTCCAGCTGAACCATCGGGCGCAGTTCAGGCGGAATTACCGGTACAACATCCAGAATCATCCATTCCGGGCGGTTGCCGGATTTCAAGAAGGCTTCGCAAACTTCCAGACGGCGTACAGCACGGATTTTGCGCTGGCCGCTTACTTCTTTCAGTTCTGCGCGCAGTTCTGCGGTAAGTTTGGGCAGGTCAATTTCCTGTAATAAAGTTTTAATTGCCTGAGCACCCATGCCTACTTTAAATGCGCTGCCGTATTTATCACGGTTTTCAATATATTCGCTTTCGGTCAGCAGCTGTTTTTTAGTCAGCGGAGTGCTGCCAGGGTCTAATACAATGTAGTTGGCAAAGTACAGTACTTTTTCCAGAGAACGCGGGGAAATATCAAGAATTAACCCCATGCGGCTCGGAATACCTTTGAAATACCAGATATGGGATACAGGTGCAGCCAGTTCAATATGGCCCATACGCTCACGGCGTACTTTGGCACGGGTTACTTCAACGCCGCACTTGTCGCAGATAATGCCTTTATAGCGGATTCTTTTATATTTGCCGCAATGGCATTCCCAGTCTTTGGTAGGCCCGAAAATTCTTTCGCAGAACAAACCGTCACGTTCCGGTTTTAAAGTTCTGTAATTGATGGTTTCCGGTTTTTTTACTTCGCCATAGGACCAAGCCCTGATTTGCTCCGGTGAAGCCAGGCCGATACGCATAGATTCAAAATTATTTACGTCTAACAAGAACCGATCGCTCCCTTCTATTCCATATCTTCACTGGCGGCGTCATCCGCATCTTTTGCTTCCATATTCATGTTGCCAATATCGGCAATCAAATCAAAATCGGGGTCTTCCGCTGCGCTGTCATCACTGTCAGTGGTGTAGTCATCCTGCACAATCTCCGTGTTAGGAGCTTCGGGAATGGCACCGTCGATGTCAAGATCAAGCTTGCGGGCTGTTTCGTTGATATCGTCATCGGTATCACGCAGGGAAATTTCTTCTTCGTCCTCGTTGAGCACTTTAATGTCAAGGCCGATAGACTGAAGTTCTTTAATAAGTACCTTAAAGGATTCCGGAACACCAGGTTCAGGAACGTTTTCGCCTTTAACAATAGCTTCATAGGTTTTAACACGGCCGACAACATCGTCGGATTTTACGGTTAAAATTTCCTGCAAAGTGTAAGCTGCGCCGTATGCTTCCAGCGCCCAAACTTCCATTTCGCCGAAACGCTGGCCGCCGAACTGCGCCTTGCCGCCGAGAGGCTGCTGGGTAACAAGGGAGTACGGGCCGGTGCTGCGGGCATGGATTTTATCATCAACAAGGTGATGCAGTTTGAGCATGTAAGTTAAGCCGACGGTAACTTTGTTATCAAACGGTTCGCCGGTACGGCCGTCATACAGCGTGGTTTTGGCGCTGCGGTCGATACCTGCAAGGTCAAGCGCATCATTAATATCTTTTTCGTGAGCGCCGTCAAATACCGGTACGGAAATCTGTACGGCTTTAATGCTCTTATCACCGAATTTGCCGATTTCAACGGTTTCGGGGATGCCGTATTTTTCAACGTCATAGCCAACACCGGTCAGGCGTTCTACAAGGCCTTCGGCATTGTTTTCAATCTGCATGCCGAGTGCACGTGCTGCCCAGCCCAGATGGTTTTCCAGAATTTGTCCGATGTTCATACGGGAAGGTACGCCCAACGGGTTCAATACAATGTCTACCGGAGTTCCATCTTCAAGGAATGGCATATCT
>OHPZ01000983.1_pt1 | contig 10096 bp, 9 predicted proteins | sample 1577851 | NCBI WGS metagenome assembly OHPZ01 (sample SAMEA3879507, study PRJEB24766) | human gut metagenome | biome: human-associated habitat; feature: feces | place: USA | collected 1985/1987 | reverse complement strand
GGCTTTCTTCATACTGTACCTTGAATCTTACATAAGCCGTCTGAACGAGATACTGTGCCACGACCTCACACTTTCTGTGAGCGAGCCGGACAACGCCGCTGCACAAACAGGGGCAGGAACTTCGTTCGGAGCAAACGGTGACCCCATTACATGAGCAGAACAACCTCTACTTGTTTTTTGCGTCTTAACAATTCGGAAACATTTGTTGAAAATGCGTTTTGAGCGCAGCGGTAGAGGGCAAGAACCGTCCCGTGGCCACAAATTTTCAATTCTTGAAAATTTCCTGTCCATCTGGGACTTCACTTCTACAATGCGTCTGCATTTCCGAAGTGATCTTGTTGGGGCGTGCCTGCCCCAAACCCTGCTCATATTCGCACCTTGCGGTGCGAAAGAACGGCGTGTCGTGCTTACATAACTTCACCGAGGAGTTATCGAACAGACAGGAGGTACAATGACCAAAACGAATGTTCAACCGACCCCTAGCAATTCCAAGCACCACGACACGCCGAACAACAAAACGCACGTCATCAAGTTCCGTGTGACAGCGGAGGAAAAAGCGTCACTGGAACTCACTTGCAAACTCCTGAATCTCTCCCTCTCCACTTTTATCCGCCGTGCTATCCACAACGTCAAGATCGAGAAAACGGTCATCGTTGCCGGCGGCGGAGAAGCGACCCTGACTGCTGTTTCCACTTTGCTTGCCCAGTGCAGCAAGGTGGGCAGCAATCTCAACCAGCTTGCAAGGCACTTCAATTCCGGCGGTGCAGACACCGAGCAGATCCGGGCGAAACTCCTTAACGAACTTGCAGACCTGACTGCATTTCGGCTCAACGCCGAGAAAGTTCTGGGTGAACTGTATGGCAACGCTCAAGCATATAAGCTCTAAAAACTCGGACTACACCGCCATTGAATCCTATCTGGTTTACCAGCACGATGAATTTTCCGGCAAGGTAATTCTGGACAAGCAAGGCCGACCCATGCTGCGAGAATCGTACCTACTCGACACCCTTGAGTGCGGCGATTTCTCGTTTGCAACAGCCTGTCTGCTGGCAAACCGCAAGTATGGTAAGAACACCCAGCATGGTGATATCAAGAGCCATCAATATATCATCAGCTTCGACCCGCGCGATGCAGCCGACAACGGCTTGACTATGGAAAAGGCACAGGCCCTTGGCCTGAAGTTTTGTTCTGAAAATTTCCCCGGTCATCCTGCAATCGTCTGCACCCACCCCGATGGACACAACCATTCGGGAAACATCCATGTCCACATCGTGATCGGCAGCATCCGAACACGAGAAGTGGAGCGCAAACCCTTTATGCAGAAGCCCCGCGACTGGCGCGAGGGCATGAAGCACTCCAGCACCGCCCAGACCATGCGGCACTTGCGTGTTGAGGTCATGGAGCTGTGTGAGGGTGCTGGTCTGTACCAGATCGACCTGCTCAACGGCTCCAAGGAGCGCGTGAGCGAAGCTGAGTATTGGGCGCGTAGACGCGGCCAGTTGAAACTTGATCGTGAAAACGCAGCCCTCACCGCAGCTGGACAGCAGCCTCGGCAGAAGAAGTTTGAAACCGTAAAGGACACTTTGCGGAAGCAGATTTCTTCGGTGCTGTATCGCGCTGTGAGCCTTGAAGATTTTTCTGACAGGCTCATGCAGCAGTACGGCATTGCCGTCAAGGAAAGTCGTGGACAGCTCAGCTATCTGCCCTCTGGCAGAACAAAGTTCATCCGCGCGAAACATCTCGGGGACAAGTTCGATAAGGCAGCAGTGCTTGCCACGTTGCAGGCAAACGCCGAACGCAAGCCCATGGCGCAGTTCAAGCAAGATACCATCGGGAAACTGATCGACATCCAGTCGAGGATGACCGAGGGCAAAGGCATCGGCTATAAGCGTTGGCTCACGAAACACAATCTCAAAGTTATGGCACAGACCGTGAAGCTTCTGCAGGAAAAGGGCTTGACCGACGAGGACGCCCTGAACCAGCGCATCACCGAACTGGAAACCAAGTATCACGACTCGCTGGCGGTGGTGAAAGACCTCGAAGGTCGCATGAAAGCCAACAAAGAGCTGCGCTATCATGTCGCAGCCTATACCAGCACAAAGAGCGTCGCACAGCAGTTAAAGACCGCCAAGCGACCCGCAGTCTTTGAGGAGCAGCACCGTGCAGAGCTGACAGCGTATCGGGCGGCAGCAGCCTATTTCAAGGCAAACAACATCACAAAGCTGCCCAGCCCGAAAAAGCTGGAAGCCGAGTACGCGCAGCTGGCATCCGAAAAGGCGAAGTTCTACGAGCAGTACAAGGAAGCCAAAGAAGAACTGCTCAAGCTGAAAACCGCAAAGCAGAATGTTGCGTCCTATTTCCGGGAGGAAGAACCGACGCAGCAGGAGAGATAAAGGAGTGCGCGTATGATCAATCTGAAAATTGACCCAGAGTTCCAGTCCCAGATTCCTCCTCTGACCGATGATGAATTTAAGCAGCTTGAAGAAAACATCCTCAAAGAGGGCAAGTTGCTCTCTCCTTTGATCGTGTGGAACAACACCCTTGTTGACGGCCACAACCGTTATGCGATTCTTCAGAAACATCCGGAGATTTATTTCTCCACCATGCCGCTCCCGTTTGAAAGCAGAGAAGAAGTCCTCGCATGGATCTGCAAGAATCAGTTAGGGCGGCGTAATCTGACCCCGGAGCAGAAGAAGTTCCTTATGGGTAAGCAGTATTCCTCTGAAAAGCGCACCGAAGCATTTCGCGGCAATCAGCATACTGCAAAGAAATCTGGCAGTGTTCAATCTGAACACAACCAGAAGCCCATGAAAACCTGTGAGCGCATTGCACAGGAAAATCACAGCAGCGCAAGTTCAGTCCGCCGTGCAGAATACTATGCCCACGGCGTTGATGTTGCGGATGAACTGTCTCCCGGTTTCCGTGATCGGTTCTTCCGCGAGGAACTGCACATTCCCGATTATCTTCTCGAAAATCTCGGCAAGGCCAAGCCCGAAGAACAGGCTGAAATTTTTGAGGAAATCAAGAATTATGTGCCGAAGCCGAAGAAAGTCAAGCCTAACAAAGTAACGGTGAAGCAGGCAGAGAAAGCCGCCAGCAACACCATTGATGAAAACTATGATGTTCCCCAAAAGTTTCTCGAACTGTACTACCGGCTCCACAATGCTGAATCTCTCATGCGAAAGAGTTGGGAAGTTACGTTCGACTTGAACCCGAAACTTCTTACGCATCCGGAACAGGTCAAAGTTCTTCGCTTTGCCTTGAAACCTCATCTTGAATTTTTGAAAACGCTGGACGAAGTTCTTGCAGAATCCAGCGGTGAATCCTCTAAAACGGCATAACGACAGGCACTTGTAAGCCATCAACGAGCCACCAGCCGCAAGTGCAGGGCGGAAACTATCCGCGCCCTTGCGCCTGATATGAAATTGGAACTTTGATTTTCTCGCCCGGCTTTGCCACGGTGGGACGATCAAAGGAGCGTGCGTTTGAACAAAAAGAAAAAGTCCACAAACATTTCCCCTTATCCCGATGAAGTCATCGACCGTCTGGCACGGGCATTCTACCCGGCCATCCTTGCCTGCTGGAACAGCGAGGAAGGCCAGAGGGAGTTTGCCGCGTGGCAGGCGGAACAAGTTCATCATACCCCCAGCAAAGAAAAACAGAGCGTTCCCGACGGGGAACGCCCTGTTGTACATATCGTTATCGTCTGTGGTCTTTGGCAGGGTGCGTCCTATTCAGGGGCGCACCCTGTTTTTTGTTTTGCCCTTAATCTTCTAGCCCATGGCTTCCAGCCACATTCTTCAAATATTTCTCCGGGTCACCGTTCAGAATCAGATCGGCATAGCCCAGCGGGTCATTATAGACGAGATAGTCTAACTCCGACCTCTGCGCCATGGTCACGTCCAGTGCATCCTCAACCCCGGTGCAGTCAATGGAAATTTTTCTCCCATCTTGGAGAGTCAACTCCACACACCCGGTATCCATATTGAACAAACAGGCTCTTGCATCGTACTTCATAATCGCATCCTCCAAATTTTGTTAGTGGCTTACGGTCTATGACAAGGTATCGGAGTTTTGCGCCGTCCACAGGAGCCTTCATTGTTATACCCGAAGAAAACGAAAAATCCGAACCCTTCTCCAATCGGAAACAGGTTCGGATTTTTCTTGTTTGGTGGAGATGGTGGGATTCGAACCCACGTGCCCGGTTAAGGACAAAACGATTTCGAGTTTTTCCTGCTTCACGGTACTTGGTGGAAGATAGAGGTAATTAGCCCACTTTGCCAGAAGATACGAACCATCGAATTTACGCTCAAAATTTCATCAAAATCCAAAATCACTAGGCTCCATGCGGATTTGAACCCACTTTCCAAAACGCAGAAAAATCCGCCTTTTGGAGAGAATTGGAAGAGATTTTACGCCCTTTGGAGAGAACGGGCGAGAGAGATTCCAGAAGCCTATCATCCATCCATGAAATATGTTGCTTCTGCCGCTGACGAAAAACAAAGCAGCAAAGGATGGATAAAAATGACGACCCTGTTGGAGCGCTATAAAATTCTTGAACAGTACCCGGACAGCATGACAAAAGACCAGTTCTACCGCATTGCTCACATCAGCAAGCGTCACGCAAAATACCTTCTGGATTCGGGACTTGTGCCTTGCCACGATTCCGGCAAAAAGACCCGCCGCTATACGATTCAGACCCGCGATGTCGTTACCTTCCTGTGCGACCGTGAGGACAATCCCGACAAGTACAAAGCTCCCAAGGGACTGTACATCGGGAACAGCGGCAAGGCAAAACGCCGCAGGTCAACCACCGAAATCATCCGGTTTCATTTTACAGAGCCGGAAAAAACCGGGCTGTACAAAGAGTGGGAACGGCTTGCCGCCGACTATAACGATCTTCTGACTACCTCTGATGTAACCGAACTGACCGGCTACTCCGCACAGAGCATCCAGAGATGGTGCAACCAGAAAATCCTCGTCGGATTCCAGATTCGCGGAAAGCTCCTTGTCCCAAGATTGTCTATCATCGAGTTTATGGCAGGCAACCGCGCAACGGCTATCGCCAAAAAATCTCCCAAGCATCTTGAACTTCTCCGCACCTATGCGCAGGAATGCCACGAGGGTGCAATGACCATTACATACTAAACAGACAGGACTGCTCCACAATATTTTGTGAGGCAGTCCTGTTTGCTTAGTAAACAATTTTCTGATCCAAGAAAAGAGTTGTCGAGGTGACTAAGAGCCGAAAGGACAAAGCAAATTCGAAATTTGAAATTTTTTATGCCGATTTTCATGTTCTCGTTCATTTTCTTGTGAATCTGTGTTATACTAGCAGTACCGCATCGTGTACACTTTGCCAACATGGGAAGGAGGTTTCTTTATGAATGACACAATTGTCAGAATAGAAAGCATTGAAATTAAAAATTTCAAGAACGTCGGCTATGGCCATCTCGATTTTGGAAATTCCAAAAAAGGCTACAAAGCAAGTATCCTTGGGTTGTATGGACAGAATGGTTCCGGCAAAACGGCGTTGATTGATGCTCTGGAATTGCTTCAATTCGCTTTTTCAGGCAGATCAGCTCCCAATCACTTCGCCGATTATATCAATGTTGATAGCGAATATGCGACCCTCAAGTATGGACTCAAGGTAAGCAGCCAAGAAAAAGGGTGTGTTTATTCCGTACTCTACGAAGTAAATCTCCGCCGTGAACTCGACCATGCCGAGCATAATATGGAACAGCCTGTTGTCGGAGAAAATTACAAAGCGGCACTGTCCGACGAAGTACTTTCCTATTCCTACGAATGTGCAGACAAGAAAGTAAAACGTCTTCCTGTCATTGACACAAGAACGTCCGAAGATACGGTTTTCCTGCCAGAAACGAAATATCACGTTCTCATTGGTAAGGACAAGGAAACGGTAACCAGTCTCTTGGTTGCAAAGCAGCTTGCGCGAACCACATCTCGTTCTTTTATTTTTTCAAGGGAACTGCTGAATGCCATCCGAAAGAATTGCCGTGAAGACTGCCATCGTTTTCTGATTGATAGTCTTGTGTACTACGGCAATCGCCAATTGTTCATTATCAACACGACGAACATTGGCCTTATCAGTATGAATGCACTGCCCCTTGCATTTAACTATGCGGGAAATGGAGAGGCAGCTTTCGGTAACATTCTGATAAATCTGAACAAGCCGTCTTTGATTCCTGAAAACACGTTGAACATCGTCCGCAAGGTTATAAGCTGCATGAATATCGTTTTGCAGCAACTCATTCCCGGTCTTACGATCAACGTCAAGGAAATGGGTACGCAGCTTTATCCAAATGGAAGCATTGGCTATCTTATCCAGCTCATGTCCAACAAAAATAGCAAAGAAATCCCATTGCAATATGAATCCGAGGGCATCAAGAAACTGATTTCTGTTTTGCAGCTTTTGATTGTGATCTACAACAAGCCGTCTATGACTGTTGCAATTGATGAACTGGATTCGGGAGTATTCGAGTACCTGCTTGGCGAGATTCTGCGCATTCTTGCAGAGAAAGGAAAAGGGCAGCTTGTTTTCACATCGCACAATCTGCGTCCTTTGGAAACACTGGATAAATGCTTTATCGCCTTTACTACTACAAATCCTCAGAACCGTTATATCCGCATGAACAATGTCAAGACGACAAACAATTTGCGAGACTTCTACTATCGTGACATCGTTCTTGGCGAACAGAATGAGCCGGTGTACGACCTGACGAATAACAGCGAGATTGCAATGGCATTCAGGGAAGCAGGTGATCCGGATGCCACGTAAGAAAATCTTGTTCGTCATTGTAGAAGGCCCTTCGGACGATGCAGCTCTCAGTGTTCTTCTGAGCCGTTTTTTCGACAGCAATGTAGTCCATGTTCACGTTATGCACTGTGATATTACAACGGAACTTGGCGTAACTCCAAACAATATCGTTCGTACCATTGGCGACTGTGTCAAGAAATTCGCTGGACGGCTATATAAATCCGGGGATTTCTGCCAAATCATTCATATTGTCGATATGGATGGTGCATTTATTCCTAATAATGCCGTTGTAGAGGATGCTTCGGCAGCCAAACCTATCTATTCTATCACAGAAATCCGGACTCGTCAGAAGTCGGGAATTGAAAATCGGAATCTTCGTAAACGAGAAAACTTGAATCGGTTGTTGTCTACCCCTGAAATCTGGAAAATTCCATATCGGGTCTACTATATGTCCTGCAATTTGGATCATGCACTTTACGGCAAGCTGAATAGTACCGATGAGGAAAAAGAAAACGATGCCTTTTTCTTTGCAAAGACATATATGTCAGACATTCCCGGCTTCATACAGTTCATCAGTGAATCCGATTTCTCTGTCACCAATAGCTATCAACAGTCATGGCAATATATCCGTGAAGATTTGCACTCACTTGAACGGCATACAAACTTGGGACTCTGTTTTAAGACAGAAGGCAGTGACACAGAAGCTACGCCTACTTAAATTTCTCCGCACCTATGCGCAGGACTGCCATGAAGGTGCAATGACAATTACATATTAAACGAACAGGACTGCTCCACAGCGCAATGTATGTGAGGCAGTCCTGTTTGCTTAGTACCCTTTTCATTGGAGCCAATATTTACATCTGACAGGAAGGAAGTGACAGTTTTCCACATGAATACACCCATACAGTTGAAAATCCGAGGTCACACCAAATGACGCTGGACTACTTTTATGGTCAGTCGGGCGAGTTGTTCTCCTACTTCCGCATCCCGAAAGCACTGTTCCAAGACAGCCGTTTCCAGCAGCTCTCCACCGATGCCCGGACACTGTACGGCATCCTGCTGGATCGTATGAGCCTGTCTGCAAGGAACGGTTGGCTGGACGAGCAAGGGCGGGTGTATATCATCTACACCGTCCGGGAAGTGCAGGAATCCCTTTGCTGCGCCGAACACAAGGCGGTCAAGCTATTCCGGGAACTGGAGGACATCGACCTCATCGAGCGCAAACGCCGTGGTCTGGGCAGACCCAGCCTGATCTACGTCAAGGACTTTTCCTCCGGCTTGCCAAAAGCGCAAGTACAGAATTGCCCAAACAGCAATTCTGGTGCTGCCGAAAGCGCAATTCTGGTGCAGCCAAAACCGCAAGCAAATAAGACTGATAAGAATAAAACTGAGTGGAACGATCCTGACCCTATCTATTCCGGGGGCATCCGGGAGCAGCTTGAGGATTATTTTTATCAGTCTTTGGAGGTGGACCTCCTGCTCCGGCTCTGCCCGGACGATGAGGACACCATCTACCAGATCGTAGACCTGCTTGTGGATACCTGTTCCACCAAACGCAAGATGTTGCGGATTGCCGGAGATGACAAGCCTGCCGAGGTGGTACGCAGTCGGCTGAAAAAGCTGAACGCCGACCACATCCGTTTTGTGCTGGATTCTCTGGCAGAGAACACCGCCCCGGTGCGGAACATGAAGCAGTATCTGCTGGCAATGCTCTACAATGCGCCCACCACCATGAACCTCTATTATCAGAACAAAACGAACCACGACTTTGCGCGTGGTTCACCGAAGGCGGGGTGATGTTATCGCAAAGAAAGCTACGATTATCGCAGTCACCAATCAAAAAGGTGGTGTGGGGAAAAGCACCACCTGTGAAAATCTGGGCATCGGGCTGGCAATGGAGGGCAAAAAAGTTCTGCTGGTGGACACCGACCCGCAGGGGTCGCTGACCATCAGCATGGGTTGGCAGCAGCCCGATGAGCTGCCCACGACCCTCTCTACCTTAATGCAGAAAGCCATGAACGACCAGCCCATCCAGCCCGGTGAGGGCATCCTGCACCATGCGGAGGGCGTTGACCTGATTCCGGCAAACATTGAACTGGCAGGGCTGGAAGTAGCCCTCGTGAACAGTATGAACCGGGAGAAGATGCTCAAGCAGGTGCTGGACAGTGCCAAACGGGAGTACGATTTTATTCTGCTGGACTGTATGCCATCGCTGGGGATGCTGACTATTAACGCACTGGCGGCGGCAGACGCTGCCCTGATTCCTGTGCAGGCGCAGTACCTGTCCGCAAAGGGTCTGGAACAGCTTTTGCAGACCGTCCAAAAGGTACGGCGGCAGATCAACCCGAAGCTGAAAATCGAGGGTATCTTGCTGACCATGACCGACAACCGCACCAACTATGGAAAGCAGATCAGCAATCTGATTCGGCAGGCATACGGAAAGCACCTGAAGGTGTTTGAGCAGACCATTCCCCGGTCAGTCCGTGCGGCTGAAACCAGTGCAGCAGGCAAAAGCATCTTTGCCTATGACCCCAAGGGCAAGGTGGCAGAAGCCTACAAATCTCTTGCAAAGGAGGTGCTGGCGGATGCCGATCGACAGCGGAAACTTAGCTCTGAAAGGGCTAGATGACCTGTTTTCCACCGAGGAAAACCGACAGGAGGAACAGCGGGAGCAGGTACAGCAGATTCCCATTGATGCGCTGCACCCCTTCACTAACCACCCCTTTAAGGTGCTGGACGATGAAGCCATGACCCGGACGGTGGAGAGTATTGCACAGTACGGTGTGCTGGCTCCGCTGATTGCCCGCCCCTGCCCGGACGGTGACGGCTATGAGATCATCTCCGGGCACCGCCGTCAGTATGCTGCTAAACTTGCCGGGCTGGATACCCTGCCGGTTATCGTGCGGCAGATGTCGGACGATGCGGCTGTGATATTGATGGTGGATTCCAACCTTCAGCGTGAACACATCCTGCCCAGCGAGAGGGCTTTCGCCTACAAAATGAAGCTGGAAGCTCTAAAAAATCAGGGTGCTAGGTCGGATTTAACTTCGTCCCAAATTGGGACGAAGTTACGAGCGGATGAAAAAGTAGCGCAGGATTCAGGTGAAAGTCGCAACCAAATCCAGCGTTTTATCCGCCTGACCAACCTTATCCCGGAACTACTGGACATGGTAGACGAAAAGAAAATCGCTTTTAATCCCGCTGTGGAATTGTCCTATCTGGACGAAAGCCAACAGCGGGCTTTTTTAGAAGCAATGAACGACACCCAGAATGCGCCGTCCTTATCGCAGGCGCAGCAACTGAAAAAGATGGCACAGC
>OHPZ01000958.1_pt1 | contig 10257 bp, 9 predicted proteins | sample 1577851 | NCBI WGS metagenome assembly OHPZ01 (sample SAMEA3879507, study PRJEB24766) | human gut metagenome | biome: human-associated habitat; feature: feces | place: USA | collected 1985/1987 | reverse complement strand
ATACTGTTCATGTGCCGAAATGAATACAAGTAAAATTTCCTGATTTATACTTCTCATCTTTGCAGCCACGTCAAGACCTGATATTTTGGGCATGTCAATGTCTAAAAACACAACATCAAAATAGTCTTTATTATTCTTCATCAGTCTAAGCATATCATTTCCGTCTGTATATAGATGGGTTTCAATTTCAACATTTAAATTTTTAGATGATCTATGTAATTCTTCTTCTATTGTTTCTAACGAATCCTGCTGGTCATCACATATTGCAATACTGAGCATCTTTGTCCCCCTTGTATGATTGGTTATTTCCACAGAATTATATCATATCTTATGTTAGAAAAAAAGACTATTGCAAGTCTCTGATACGCCCTGCAATAGCCTTTTACATCTTATATTATGTTCTTATTCTCCATCGTATACGATTACTGCTCCATCATACTTTTCATTGATGAATTTTTTAATTGAATCTGACTTTAATACATCTACTAAAGCTTTGATTTTTTTGCTGTTTTCGTTGCCTTCTTTTACTGCAATTACGTTAACGTATGTTTTTGCTGCTTCTGAATCCGACTTTTCATAAGCTAATGCGTCTTTCTTTACTGTGTAATTTGCTTCTAACGCATAGTTACCATTTAATACTACATAAGCTACTTCGTTTACTACTCTTGGTACCTGAGCTGCTTCAAGTTCTACGATTTCAATGTTGTTAGGATTTTCTTCAATGTCATTTACTGTTGCCTTGATTCCTGCACCCTCTTTTAATTTGATGATTCCGTTATCCTGTAATAATAAAAGCGCTCTTGCTTCATTAGTTGTGTCGTTTGGAACTGCAATCTTATCGCCCTTGGCAATGTCCTTTAAGTCTTTCTTTGTTCCAGGATAAATACCAAATGGTTCATAATGAATCTTTCCTGCAACTACAAGGTGTGTTCCTTTTTCTTCGTTAAACTGTTCAAGATAAGGTACATGCTGGAAGTAGTTTGCGTCAAACTCTCCACTTTCTACTACGTTGTTAGGCTGTACATAGTCATCGAATACTTTTACTTCTAATTCGTATCCCTTGTCTTTAAGTAATGTTTTTGCTTCTTCTAATATTTCTGCGTGTGGTGTTGCTGATGCTGCTACTGTAATCTTTTTGTCATCAGTTTTCTTATCTGAACTTTCACTCTTTGATGAACCACATCCTGTTAATGCTCCTACTACTAATACTCCTGCTAATGCTAATGCTAAAATTTTCTTCTTCATGTTTTCATTCTCCTTCTTTTTCATATTTTTCATTTTATAAGTAACAGTGTTACCTGTTATTTTCTTCTCTTATCAAGTTTTGATGCAATAATCATTCCTATAGACTGGAAAACCTGAACCAATACTACAAGAAGTATTACCGTTACTATCATAATTTGAGATTCATATCTGTAATAACCGTATCTTATGGCAATGTCTCCAAGACCACCGCCACCTACGGAACCTGCCATTGCTGAATAGCCAAGAATTGTTCCAATGGCTATTGTAGCTCCGGTTATAAGTGATGTTCTTGATTCAAGTAATAGTACTTTTACTATTATTCTTAAATCACTTGCTCCCATTGATCTTGCTGCTTCTACAACTCCTGCGTCAACTTCTTTGATTGATGACTCAACCATTCGACCGATAAATGGAATTGCCGCAACAACCAATGGAACTACTGTTGCTGATGAACCATAACTCTGACCTACAATTAATCTTGTTAAAGGTATTATAAGAATAAGTAGAATCAGGAAAGGTATGCTTCGTATGATATTTGAAATTACATCCAGTACTTTGTAAACTGCCTTGTTAGGTCTAAGTCCGTCTTTGTCAAATACTGCTAACATTACTCCTAACGGAAGTCCAAACACATATCCTACTACTGTGGATAATATTGTCATGTATAGTGTCTGACCTATTCCCGTAATAATCATATCTGTAGTTGCACTAGTCCACATAATTATCCACCTCCTCGATTTCTAATCCTTTTTCTATAAGATATTGTTTCATCTCTTCTATTTTCTGATTGTCCTCGCGAAAGCCCAGTATCATTTCACCTTTTGCCACGCCTCCAACGTTTTTAGTATTTGCTTTCAATATATTTACCGGCTCATTAAACTTCAAAATCATATTTGCTATAACCGGTTCAAAAGCTGAACTTTCTGAAAAAACAATTCTGAGATTTTTCTTATTATTTATTTCCTTTGTTACTTTGCGGGTACCATCTACGTCGCTGCCTGTATCTTTGTTAATCAACTCTCTTGCAACTTCAGATTTAGGATGTTCAAAAATCTCAGTTACTAATCCCTTCTCTGCCACCTGACCATCTTTCATAATGGCTACATGTGTACATATTTCTCTGACTACTGACATCTGATGTGTAATGATTACTATTGTTATTCCAAATCTCTTATTAATACTTTCAAGTAATTCAAGAATTGATGCTGTAGTCTGTGGATCTAAGGCACTTGTTGCCTCGTCACAAAGTAGAATCTTTGGATTTGAAGCTAATGCTCTTGCAATTGCCACTCTCTGTTTCTGTCCTCCTGACAACTGCGCCGGATAAGCTTTTGCCCTATCCTGTAATCCTACTATTTCAAGAAGCTCTAATGCCTTAGCTCTTGCTTCTTTCTTTTTCTTTCCCTGTATATATAATGGAAAACAAACATTGTCTATAACCGACTTCTGCATTAGAAGATTGAAATGCTGAAAAATCATTCCTATGTCTTCTCTCTGTTTTCTTAATTCTTTCTTTGACAGTGAACCAAGTGTTCTTCCTTTTATAAGAACCTGACCTTCTGTTGGTTCTTCAAGGAAGTTCATACATCGTACCAATGTACTTTTCCCTGCTCCGGACATACCAATTATTCCGTATATGTCACCCTGCTCAATCGAAAGACTTACATTTTTTAATGCTTCAACAGTTCCATCTTTTGTTTCATATTTTTTGCTTACGTTTTTAATTTCTATCTCTGACATGTCCTCACCTCTCTTCAACTGTTCTCTGTTGTGTAGCAAGTATACTATTGTTATTTATTGTTGTCTAATCAAAAAAATATACAGCTAGTCATAGTTTAATTCTATAACAAGCTGTATGTTGTAATTTTTTTCTATATATTTTCAATATAAATACTTCTGTTTAGTAAAAATAACTAACAAATTTTCCATTATCTAAGAGCTTTGTCTTTGTACTTACTGATTTCTTCCAAATATTTCTTTCCCAAAGGACTTACCTGAACCCCTTTTCTCGCAATATAGCCTATTGTCATTATCTCATCTGACTTAAGCTTTATTGCGCAATAATCGGAACCGTTTAATTCTTCACACATTATTCCTGAACATAATGTGTATCCGTTAAGTCCTATCATAAGATTAAGAAATGTTGCTCTGTCATTGGCTTTTATAAGTCTCTTGTAATCGTAAGTGCTAAGTACTTCTTCTGCAAAATAAAAAGAATTATTATGCCCCTGATCAAAAGACAAACACGGATATTCTTCCAGTTCTTCCAAAGTTATCTCTTCCTTAGATGCCAGTGGATGACCTTTCCAAAGATATACATAAATATGACATTTCAGCAATTCATGAAACTCCACTGCTGACTCGTGAAATAACTTAGTTAATACCTTCTTATTAAAATCATTCAGGTACAAAATTCCTATTTCACTTTTACAATTCTTCACGTCCTCAATTACATCGTAAGTCTTTGTTTCGTGAATTTCAAACTCATATTCATCCATACCGAACTGCTTGACCATTTCCACAAAAGCCTTTACCGCAAACGTGTAATGTTGCATGGAAACCCCAAACTTCTTCTTTGTGTTTTCTTTTAAAATATACTTGGACTCAATTAAGTTATACTGTTCAACTACCTGCCTTGCATACCCTATAAATTCCTCACCTTCCAAAGTTACTGAAATTCCTCTGTTGGTACGCTTAAAAAGTTCTACTCCAACCTCTTCTTCCAGCTCCTTTATTGCTGCTGAAAGGCTTGGCTGTGATATAAAAAGTTTTCTCGCCGCTTCATTCATTGAAGAAGCACCGGCAACTGTGATGGCATATCTTAATTGTGCAAGAGTCATAATAATCCTACTTTCTTAAGTTTATTCTTATTTTGATATATCAGTCTATACTTAAGCATATCATTTTCTAACTTAAACTGTCATTTTCTACTTAAGGCTGTCAATTCCTGACTTAAGCTGATTTAATGCCTGCTCCAAAGTTTTTCTAGGACAGGCAATATTAATTCGCTGATATCCTTTACCATCTTCTCCAAAAATAGCTCCGCTGTCAAGCCATAAACCTGATTTGTTTATTATTAAATCTTCCAATTCTTCATTTTCAAGTCCTAATTCACCAAAATCAAGCCATATTAAATATGTTCCTTCCGGCTCAATCAGCTTAACACTTGGAATATTTTCTTCTAAATAATTCCTTACAAAATTAATGTTTTCAATTAAATATTCTTTCAAACTGTCAAGCCACTGTCTGCCGTTTCTGTAAGCACTTTCACATGCCACAAGTCCTAAAGCATTAACCTGACTATATCCTGCTGCACTTATTTGTTTTCTAAACTTCTTTCTAAGTTTATCATTTGGAATAATAATGTTTGAAACCTGAAGTCCTGCCAGGTTGAAAGTCTTGCTTGGTGCAGTACATGTAACTGTAATATTCTGAAATTCTTCCTTAATATTGGCAAAAGCCGTATGCTTGTTGCCCGGATAAACGAAGTCGCTGTGAATTTCATCACTTACAACTGTCACATTATTTTCCACGCAAATATTACCAAGTTTTTCCAGTTCCCATTTTTTCCAAACTCGTCCAACCGGATTGTGTGGGCTACACAAAATGAAAAGTTTTACGTTATTTTCCTTAACTTTCCTTTCAAAGTCCTCAAAATCTATTTCATAATGACCGTTAACATTTTTAAGGGAATTGTTTACAACTACTCTGTTGTTATCCTCTATTGTTTCTTTAAAAGGATAATATACAGGCTGCTGAATTATTACGCTGTCGCCCTCATTAGTAAAAGCTTTAACTGCCATTGCTATACCAAAAACTACGCCGGGTGTTTTTACTAACCAGTTAGGCTTTAATTTCCAGTCAAAATATTTTTCATACCATTCTGACAGTGCCTTAAAATATCCGCTTTTTGCCTCGCTGTATCCGAAAATTCCATTACTTACAGCTTTCTTTAAATCTTCAATCACTTCTGGAACTGTTGGAAAATCCATATCTGCAACCCATAATGGAAGTACATTCTCAGGCATTCCCCTTTCAATGGCAAAATCGTATTTTATGCAGTTTGTTCCTTTTCTGTCTGTAATCTTATCAAAATTAAATCCCATATGTTTCACCCGAACCTTTACTTATTTCTTCTTATTGAAAGTGCTTCCAAAAGCTAGTGTTAATACGCCTAAACCTGCTAATGCAACAAGAATAATGATTCCCGGTATAAGTCCTTTATTCCCTGTAGTAAATCCTACTGTTGCTGCCTTTAGGAATGTGTCTGCAATGTCTTTAGTTTCCTGTTCTGTTTCCTGAACTGTAGTTTCTTCCTCTTCCAGCTGTTCTTCAACCTGCTCAGGGACTGTTGTTTCTTCTACTGCTGTAGTCTGTTCAACTGTTGTTTCAACCTGTTCTTTTGATTTCTTCTTAGATTTTTTCTTGTTCTTTGCAGTTGTAGTTTCTTCTGTTGCTGTAGTAGTTTCTTCTACTTTTGTAGTTGTTTCTTCTTTTGAGCTATCTTTTGAAGACTCTTTTTTTGTGCTTTTTGAAGAACTCTTTGAACTACTTTTTGTGCTTGTCTTTGAACTACTCTTTGTGCTTTTACTTTTTGAGCTACTCTTTGTTGTAGCCTTCTTTGTACTTGAAGAACTAGAACTACTTGAAGAGCTGCTTCCTGATGAACTATTTGATGAGGAGCTGCTGCTTAAACTGCTTGATGAATTTGACTTACTGCTGTCTGATTTATTGTTTTTAAATACGTAGCTATCAGATACTCCATCCCAGTCTGATGGAACTTCGTCACCCTTTGTTCCGTCAAATCCTCTCCATGGTACAGGCTTTCCTGTATGGTCGTCATATCCATCTAAATCACAGTCTTCCATTGGTGCTGCATATGCTCTTTCTACAAAAACAGGTGTTGAAAATGTTACTGCTGTTGCAACGGCTAATGTAAATGTTATTGGTAATAATTTTCTTAATATCTTTCTCATTTCGTACTCCTTTGGAAATTCCTACTTTGCTATTTAAATCTAATTTACGTTAATCTGACTAATTACTGGTTTTTGTTAATCTTTTTAATCTGATTAGTTGTTGATTTGTTTAATTCCTAATTATGCTGTTACTGCTTTGTTTTCTTCTTCGTCTTCTTTTTCAAATATTTCATCGTCAAGGCTGTCTTCCTGTCTTGCAACGATTGTAGCTGAAACCATTGCCCCTGTTATATTTGTTGCTGTTCTACCTGTGTCAGCCAAAGCTGAAATAGGAATTGTTAAAACAATAAGTTCAAGTGGAAGTCCCATTACTGTTAACACGCTGGCTGTTGTTACAGTTGCTGTTCCCGGAACTCCTGCTGTTCCAAATGATACAAATAATGCTACAACTACTAATGTTATGTAATCTGTTAAGCTAAAGTTAATTCCAAGTCCGTAAATTCCGTATAGTGATACAAGAATTGGCCAAATACCTGCACATCCCGGCATTCCTATTGTTGTTCCAAGTGGTGTTGTCACATTTGCAACTTTTCCGCTCACGCCTATTTTGTCTGTAAGAATTTCTGTTGCTACAGGTAATGTTCCTGCACTTGACTGTGTTGAAAATGCAACAATCTGTGCCGGAAGAATTTTTTTAAAGAACTTAATAGGGTTAACTTTTGCAAAAACTTTAAGTAATACTGCATTAATTAAATATGAATCTATAATGAATGCTATAAAGCATACAATTAACAACATTACAAGTGACCAAATCATTCCTGATGAATTGATTCCATTTCCAACACTTGTTGCTACTAAAGTTAAAACTGCATATGGTGTAAGTTCAATAACCCAATCAAGGATTTTAAAGATGATTTCCTTAAGTGCTTCCACTAAGTTTTTAAATGGTTTTACTTTTTCTTCGTTGTCATGTGCCACAAATACATATGCCACAGCTACAAGAATTGCAGTAAAAATCATTGGTATTGTGTTTTCTTCTGCTATATCTGATATTACGTTTCTTGGGAAGAAATTTATGAAAATTTCTGAAAATGATGTAACCTTGCTCTGGAATGTTGTTGTATCAAGTCCGTCAATTGAAAGGTATGCATTTCTGCCTACTCCAAAAACAAGTCCTAAGCCAAGTGCTAACATAATGGCAAAGAATGTTGTTGTAATAAGCCATCCAATTGAACGGAAGCCTATTCCTTTAAGTTGTTTTGTGTTTTCAAGTGAAGTAATACTGCTGATAATTGCCACAATAATTAATGGGCTTACTAATGCACTTAAAACACTTACATACGCTTTTCCAATAGGTGTTATCCATGATGTATGTCCATGGAATATAAATCCAATTGCCACACCTGCTGCAAGTGCTACTATAACCAATAATGTAAAATCTAATTTTTTACTTAGCTTAAATATTACAAAAAATAAAACTAAAACAACTACCAATGCTGCTATTGCTGTAAAATCCAAATTCATCTTTTTTCTCCTTGTATTGTACAGGTGCCACTTACCCCTGACACCTTCTTCTCTTTCTTTTTGTATACGTTTTTTCCTTTTCGTGCTTATTTTTCATTCTCTACTCTATTAATTTCTATTTTTTTACTCTTACTTTCTTAACTGCACTCCATGAAGAATATGTTTTCTTACCATTCTTTGTTATGTACGCTCTTACTTTGAAGAAGTAAGTTTTCTTTGCTTTTAATTTCTTGTTTGTAAATGAAGTTGCCTTAGCCTTAAGTGTTTTTACCTTCTTGTACTTACCTTTCTTTTTGTTTGCTCTGTAAACTTCATAGCCTGTAGCTCCTGCAACTTTTTTCCAAGTAATCTTTGCTGATTTTTTTAAAGATTTAGCTGTTACCTTAGCTGGAACTTTTACTGTTACTGCGGGTACCTTCTGTTCCTGACTTGACTTATTAGTTGTTGTTGGCTGTTTTATATTAGTTGTTTCTTTAATGTCAAAGAATGTATTTAATGCCTGAACTGCTTCGCTTGCAAAATCAACATATGACAAACCATCCTTCGGTTTAGCATTGCCTGTTCTATCAGTTGCTTCTTTTGCCTCCTTTGTTCCTAAAACCCAAGTAAGCTCTAACATATATTCTGTGTATGTGCCATCGTTTGCTTTGTTCTTATGTAACCAATTCTTTGTTACCGGATTTGCTGCATTCCTGTTATACCGGATTAAGAAAGGCATCTGTAATCTGATGGCACTCTTGTTACTTCCATCTTCCCAAGGTTTTGCGCTTGTTGCTTCTGCTGTAACATCACCGTTAGGATAATATGAAATACTGTTGTTCTTATTTGAATTATTCTCTGTTGTAAAGTTTCCTAAGTATTTAACCAACTCACCATATACATAACTAATGTTGTTATTTCCTGTTGCTGGATTTACACTACTTCTTGAGTTAAACACGCTACTTCCTGCTGTTACTATATTAATGTCATTTCCTGTTCCGAAAGTTAACTGATTTCCAATTGTTGTATCATAAACATAAACCTTCTTGCCTGCCTGTTTAGCTTTCTGTGCAATGCTTCCGATAATTGCCTGTGTATTATGGCACCATGAAGCACCAAAGAAAATAACATAATCACCATTTGAATTTAATAAATCAATTAATTCATTGAAGTTAACCTGATGAAGTGGGAAGTTGTCCTTATCTTTTTCTGTAAAGATTTCTACTGCCTTACCGGTTCTGTTTGCATTTGCAACTCCTTTATTGTAGTTAATATACGTAGCCGATCCATTATAAACTCTACTAAAGAATTCGTAATCTGTTCTTACGCTTGCCTTAGCAACCTGTCCGTTTTCCTGACCTTTTCTAAATACTTTTTCGATGTCCTGTGTTGCCTGTGCCTCATTGTAATCATTTGCATCTTCTAATTCATAGTATGCATTGATTTTGTTTCCTGCATCTGTATTTTCATAATTGGAAAGTAATGTGTCGTCTCCGTTATATTCATTGATTACATTTTCATTTGGAAGTAACTCTGTAATTTTCTTCCATAATTCATTAATTGAAGTTCCTCTTGAACCTTTAAATTCTGTATCTTCGTCAGTAATGTCTAACTGATATCCATCAACGTAAGGATCAAAATGATAAATCTTTGTTATTCCGTCTTTCTTTGCAATTTCATTGATTTTTGCAATTGTAGCCTTACTTGTTTTATGCTCAGGTCCTGCAAAAACAATGTAGTAATTTCCCTTGCTACTTAAGATGTCTAAAAGTCTTTCCTGTGTAACACTCTCAAAAACATGTCCGCTTTCAACTCCTTCATATGAATCTGCTATGTAATCTCCTGTTGTTGCCTGTGCTGTTTTAGACCAAGGATAAGTTGTCTGTGAATCCTCTGCATAAGTTGCAACCTGATTTGAATTAGTCTGTGCCTTTACTGTAGTTCCTGTAAATAAAGAACCTATTGTTAATGTAGCTGTTAATGCCACAACTGTTAATTTCTTTAGTCTCATATTCTTTCTCCTTTAATAGTTGGCATGTTGTATTCTATGTATTTTTGTAACTATTCAATTTGTAATCTTTTTATATGTGTTTATAGTTTTTGTTATTATACATATCTGTAATCTAATCTTTTTAGCAACAACATCGTATGCTATTAAAGTATTTGTTTTGAAGTCTGTTTTTAAAATTTGTAGTAACCATTTTCTCTCCCAGCTTTCAGTTTTAAAATTGTTAGGTTTGTTTATAATATTTCTTTTCGTTTTCCTATGCATTTAGTAGGATATAAGTCATAAAAAATGGGAAGCAGTTGTTTTTTGCTTCCCAAGACATTACTCATATTTATTTGTTTAGGTCTTACTGATTTGACGCGCACAAACAAGGTATGATGTAATATCTTCCACAGCAACACATCATACAACACATATGAATATTTCTAACAAATGCTCTTATTGTACTCATCGTTTTCCTCCTAAACTTAATTCCTAAATCTTATTAATTTCTTTAATCAATTCATATTTTTCATACTTGATATGTAGGATTATATTCCTATAATTCCTATCTGTCAAGTATAAATTATAATTTATTATGATATT
>OHPZ01000950.1_pt1 | contig 10318 bp, 7 predicted proteins | sample 1577851 | NCBI WGS metagenome assembly OHPZ01 (sample SAMEA3879507, study PRJEB24766) | human gut metagenome | biome: human-associated habitat; feature: feces | place: USA | collected 1985/1987 | reverse complement strand
CGTTTACATTTTGTGTATTCTTCACTGCCGTGACGTCATTTATGCAGCCGGATCGGGCGCTTCTCCGCCTCCTTCATTACCGCCTCCACCGGGCTTGTCGCTTCCACCGGAGTTGCCGCCTTCCGCACTACCCGCATCGGAAACAAGTTTATCATAACGGGCACACTTCGCACCGGTCACCAAAGAACGGGTAGCGGTAGTCCGATCGGGGTTCTTGGTGAAGTTGGGAAGGAAACGGACCGTAAGAGAAGCTTGCGCAGCCGACACTTCTTCCGAAGTCTCCACCCCTTTACCGTTGGATTTCATCACCATGCGGAAAGTCCCGAAACCGTCAAGCGACACGCTTTCCGATGCTTGTAGATGCTGCCCCATCACAGTCACCAGGTTATCAAGCGTATTCTTCACATCACCCGGGGAGAGAGACGAGTAAGCGGCAATCTCTTTAGCGATCTGCGAAGTGCTGATATTAGCCGTGTATATCACACGGGGATGAAACATTTTTTTGTGATTTTTGTCTTCCAGAACAGACTGGAATGACTTGTACAATACTGCCATTTTTAGGGTCCTTAGTTTTTTTGTGTTAATAATTTCGTTTAGTTTTGTCCTCAAGCTTAATGACATTGCAAAGATAGGAGCATTATTCAGACTGACCTAATCATTTTTTCAAAGTGCGTTCATAAATTAATTAATTATACTCAGCAGGTAGTGCCCAGGCAATCTGATCTTTCCATTGCTCCCCCGGATGGTATTAAATCCCTTCCAAACAGGGTTTCCAATAGCTCCGAAGTTACTTTTAAGAATAATGGCATATTGCTCGGAAGGCGGAACTTTGTAAAGCCGCAGGTTATCTGTCAGTCCCCGGAAGTTACGTTGCACACCATCGCATGGCGGTTGCAGACAGTCAATATCTTCCTGTGTTACAGCCGTTCTACTTTTCAAATATTTTCCTCCTTCATCTCCTCCTTGAGGAGGGTTAGAGAGGTGGTTTACTTTGTTTTGATTTATTTTTATTTGTTTTCTTTTGTTTTGTGTACCCGATGTTGCAATTTCATCCTCCATTGTTACAGAATCGGAGCTTGATGTTACCGTACAGGCGGTCTTGTGATCAGCATCACCGTTTACCGCTTCCGCACATTCGCTATCCAAAGAATCATCCGTACTACTTTTACCGCTCTGAGACGAACGGTATGAGGTGATTTCTTCCGATTCCAGCAGGCAGTATTCCGGCTCTATCAGCGCACTGCTACGCCGCTTGGTGATGAAAAGATACTGCCGCTGGATGTCGGCGGAAGTCAGGATGTTGTATTGCCGGAAAAGTCCGGCATCAAACAAGCCATATTCCACGGACAGACTGATGATACGCTTCACATCATCCAGTTCCGTACTGTAAAGGCTGTCCACAAGCTCCTCGTAAAATTCGTCACCGACAGAGATATAATACCCTTTTCCGGCATAGATGTACGACAGCGTTTCCACCAGTGTGGCAAAGGCAGAATCACCTTCACGTCTCATAATTCGGCGCACCATCCGATCGTGCATAAAGCTGGTGCTCATGGGGAAATAATCCAGTCCCCGTTTTATTCTTCCCATAGCGTATTCAGTTTTTCTTTTTCTTGTTTCCGTGAGATACTTTCTGCCACAACCTGACGGGCATGAAGAATAAGAAGCATCCGCAAAGCGGGATCTTTCACCTCGGTTATCACCGGATAAGAAACAGGTTTGTTTTCAAATGATGTACATCGTCTCAAATCACGACGCTTGCGGGTGTTTGCCTTGCGACACTCCTTGCAATAATTGTCAAGGGCCCCGGTGCGTTTATTTGTATAAAATGCGGTAGCTCCCGTTTGCAGCACCCGCAAATGTGCAGAGATTGATTCATTAAAGGTTCCATATTGATTTTGCGTTTTAAAGTTTTCATGCTTAAATATTTGTTTATGTGATTATCGGACATATAGTTCCTGCATATTGGGGATATATGGCCAGCGTATTGGATCTATAGCTCCTGTATGCAGGATATATAGATGCTGTAAACCGACTCAATATCACTGGTGTTCATCCGATACAGAATCTTCCGAAAGGGGGTGGATGAGGCATTTTACAACCTTTCATAAACTTTTTGCCGTTTTTCATGGTTATTCTATTTTTAATTTATATTTTTGAAACATATTTCTAAGTTTGCTGCTACAAAGATAAAGCAGTTTTCTCACATAAAACAAACGGTTTTAGAAATTAACGCTAAAAAATTATATAACTGACTATCAATGAACGAATAAGAAGTTCCAACATCTTTACACTAATTTAAAACAAGAATAAAATGGATACATTTCTAGATGTTTCGGGAATAGTAAAGCGCGCCAAGCAGGCGCTCAACTTTAAAAAGGACAGTGAACTGGCCAGTTACTTAGGTGTTTCACGTGCAACATTATCCAACTGGTGCGCCAGAAACCGGATTGACTTTCATCTGCTGCTCAACAAAATGAGAGATGTAGACCTCAATTGGCTGCTGGTTGGGAAGGGTACCCCCAGACATCAAACCAAGTTATGCAAAAGCGATTTAGCAAGCGGTGAGGTCCAGATGATTCACAACCCTAAAACAGTAGAGGCGTTGGACGACCGCAGCGTTGCCCTATATGATATTACAGCTGCCGCCAATCTGAAAACGTTGCTCACCAACAAGCGACAGTATATGGTAGGAAAGATACAGATTCCAAGCATTCCCTTATGTGACGGAGCCGTCTACATCAGTGGCGACAGCATGTATCCGATACTGAAATCGGGAGACATCGTAGGCTTTAAAGAGATTAACAGTTTCAGCAACCTTATTTACGGCGAAATGTATCTGGTTTCGTTTACTATCGAAGGAGACGAGTACCTGGCGGTGAAGTATGTGAACCGCTCGGAAAAGGAAGGATGCCTCAAGCTGGTAAGCTACAACGCTCATCACGACCCAATGGATATCCCTTTCAGCACCATCAATGCAATGGCAATCGTGAAATTCTCCATCCGCAGACACATGATGATGTAATTTGAATGACGCTTCTTTTGCTCCGGAAAGAGGAAAAGGGCAAAGTTTAAACGAAGTGAACCCCGAAAGTTTATTGTCTGACTTTCGGGGTTCATTTCATTTTGAAATACCTTCTTTAATATATTGCATGGGCTGACTAAAAAGTCGGCAGTATCTCAAATCTCCTCCTTCGGGAAGGAGGGGAATTTATGATACTATCGATTTTTAATCAGTCCCGACATCGAGAATAATATACTAGACTTCTTCGCCTTTCAGCGTAGCCGAACTGGCTTCCGTCACCCGCACATTGACAAAATCGCCGATACGGTGCGTGCCTCTGTCGAACACCACCACCCGATTCTGCTCCGTGCGGCCGAACAACTGATCGCGCGAACGTTTGGAAACGCCTTCTACAAGCACTTCATACGTCTTGCCGATGCAACGTTGATTGGACTCCGCGGACAGACGGTTCTGCAAAGCGATAATCTCATTCAGACGGCGAACTTTCACGTCTTCGGGCACATTATCTTCAAGATGCTTCGACGCATACGTCCCCGGACGTTCGGAATATTTGAACATAAAAGCGGCATCATAGCCACATTCCTCCATCAGAGAAAGCGAGAGCTGATGGTCCTCTTCCGTTTCGGAATGGAAACCGGAGAAGATATCGGTAGTCAGTCCGCAATCGGGAATGATACGCTTGATAGCGGCTACCCGGTCCAGATACCACTCACGGGTATATTTGCGGTTCATCAGTTTCAAGATGCGGGAGCTGCCGCTCTGCACAGGGAGGTGGATATGCTTGCACACATTCGGCACTTGGGCGATCACTTCCAGCGTTTCATCGCTCATATCCTTCGGATGGGAAGTCGTGAAACGGATGCGCACGCCCGGAGCAGCTTCGGCCACCATACGGAGCAGCATCGGGAAGGTAACCACTTCGCCCGTCGGCTTCTCGAACCGGTAAGAGTTGACATTCTGCCCCAGCAGGGTAACTTCCTTATAACCTTTGGCAACAAGGTCGGCCACTTCATTCAGAATACTTTCCACATCACGGCTGCGTTCGCGTCCGCGTGTATAAGGCACGATACAGTAGGTGCAGAAGTTATTGCATCCGCGCATGATGGATACAAATCCGGAAATGTGGTTGCCGCAGATACGCGACGGAATCACATCACGGTAAGTCTCGGTCGTCGAAAGGTCTACGTTGATCGCTTTCTCGCCGGCCTCTACCGCGGCAATCAGCTCAGGCAACGTCAGGTAAGCATCCGGACCGACCACCAGATCGACATGATGGTTCGTAATCAGATCATCCTTCACCCGTTCCGCCATACAGCCCAGTACGCCTACAATCAGGGCCTTCTTCTTTTTCTTCAGCGAGTGGAAAAACTCCAGGCGGTTCAGAATCTTCTGCTCCGCATTGTCACGGATAGAGCAGGTATTCATAAACACTGCGTCGGCCTCTTCCAGCGTTTCGGCTACCGAATAGCCCGCCATCTGCATCACCGAAGCGATCACCTCACTGTCCGCCACGTTCATCTGGCAGCCATAAGTCTCGATAAACAACTTCTTGTTGTCATCAGCAGTTGCGGATTTAAAGTCCGCTCCCGTTAATTCGTTCATATTCAAATCTTGTTTTAAATTTATCCGCAAAGATACGGCTTCGAATTCAATAAGCGGTAAAATGGTACGAAAATAACGCAAAAACTTGTAGTTCAGGCATTATTCTGATAATTAATGTTAATGAAATAAACATTTACGGGGCATATCCTTGCTAAATTTAATTTTATTTTTCACATTTGTGCAATGAAAGAAACATTAGATTTTTTCATAGTTAAGGTTTAGGTTAAAAAAATTAAGGGGAGCTGTGAAGCTGCCCTTTTTTATTACCAATTCCTTGGCTGTAATCAGATTAAATAATTAACTTTGCCCAAAAGCAAAGATAAGAGATAATTGCACTATCTTTGGGTGGAAAATCAAAAAGAATATGGAAGATGTCTTCAAGTTTCTGTTAGTTGCGGCTGTCATAGTAATCGGACTCGTCAAGCAGTTTAAGAAAGAAGCAAATAAAAATGCTGACAAGAGTCCCGACATACCTATGCCCGACGTTGACAACCCACTGCCCGAATACTGGGGCGGAGATACTTACGGAGGCTTTATTCCCGGAGGCCCCAAGCCGGCAGAAAAGCCCAAGCCGGTATCCAAACCGTCTGCCAAATCCAAGCACACTTCCATAAAGGCTTCCCCTCCCTCCCCGGCATCCCGTCCGCAAGAATCCGATGAAGCAACGTCCGAATACGGCATCCACTCGGCAGAAGAAGCGAGGAAAGCCATCATCTGGTCAGAAATACTTCAACGGAAATATTAAAGACAGTCGATAATTGCAGAACCAATTACGAGCCCCTTCAGAATCTTTACACGAAAAAATAACTATTTATATTATGGCACTCAATTACATTTCGGCAGCAGAAGCTGCGAGCCTCATCAAACATGGCTACAACATCGGCTTGAGCGGATTTACCCCCGCAGGAACAGCCAAAGCCGTTACGGCTGAATTAGCAAAAATCGCGGAAGCAGAACATGCAAAAGGAAACCCGTTCCAGATAGGTATCTTCACCGGTGCTTCTACCGGAGATTCCTGCGACGGTATCCTTTCACGCGCCAAAGCTATCCGCTACCGTGCTCCTTACACCACCAACGCCGATTTCCGCAAAGCCGTGAACAACGGTGAAATAGCCTACAACGACATCCACCTTTCACAGATGGCTCAGGAAGTCCGTTACGGTTTCATGGGAAAAGTGAATGTTGCCATCATCGAGGCATGCGAGGTTACTCCCGACGGCAAAATCTACCTGACGGCAGCCGGCGGTATCGCTCCGACTGTCTGCCGCCTGGCCGACCAGATTATCGTGGAACTGAATGCCGCCCACAGCAAGAACGCCATGGGCCTGCACGACGTCTACGAACCCCTCGACCCTCCTTACCGCCGCGAAATCCCCATCTACAAGCCGAGCGACCGCATCGGCCTGCCCTACATACAGGTAGACCCTAAGAAGATTGTCGGCGTAGTGGAGACCAACTGGCCGGACGAGGCACGTTCGTTTGCCGCCGCCGACCCGCTGACCGACAAAATCGGACAGAACGTGGCCGACTTCCTTGCCGCCGACATGAAACGCGGAATCATTCCGCCTACCTTCCTGCCGCTGCAATCCGGTGTGGGCAACATTGCCAATGCCGTATTGGGTGCTTTGGGACGTGACAAGACCATCCCCGCTTTTGAAATGTACACAGAAGTCATCCAGAACTCCGTTATCGGACTTATCCGCGAAGGCCGCGTGAAATTCGGCAGCGCCTGCTCACTGACCGTAACGAACGACTGTCTGGAAGGTATCTACCAGGATATGGACTTCTTCCGCGACAAGCTGGTGCTCCGTCCGTCGGAAATCTCCAACAGCCCGGAAGTGGTGCGCCGACTCGGTGTTATCTCCATCAACACCGCCATCGAAGCCGACATCTACGGCAACGTGAACTCCACGCACATCGGCGGAACCAAGATGATGAACGGCATCGGCGGAAGCGGTGACTTCACCCGCAATGCCTATATCTCCATCTTCACTTGTCCGTCCGTTGCCAAGGAAGGTAAAATCTCGGCTATCGTACCGATGGTTTCGCACATGGACCACACGGAGCATGACGTCAACATCATCATCACCGAACAAGGTGTGGCCGACCTCCGCGGCAAGAGTCCGAAAGAACGTGCACAAGCCATCATCGAAAACTGTGTTCATCCGGACTACAAGAACATTCTGTGGGATTACCTGAAACTGACCGACGGCAAGTCACAGACTCCCCATGCCCTGCGCGCCGCACTGGCTATGCACGCTGAGCTGGCCAAAAGTGGAGACATGAAGAATGTAGACTGGGCACAGTATAAATAAACTGCTCCCTAAAAAGGCGGAGAAAAACCGCCCGAAAGATATACCGCGTTGCATGTATATTTCCGGTTTGCTGGATCTATATATGCAACGCGTTGCATATATAGATGGAACACGCTGCATCTATAGTTCCAACAACAAGCTATTTCAGTACCTACTACATCCCTGCATCAATTCCTGGCAAAACCTCCTTCTTACCGGTAAACTCACTATCTTTTGCTTCAGTTTCCTTTTCAGTTTCTTCAATCGATCTCTCACCGAGCCAACGCTTATCGTTCGCATTGAGTGAAAAACTGCAATAATTTGTCCAGAGAAATACTTGCCTCCATTTGATCCCTCCTATTCATTGAAAACGGGCTGCCTGGAATCACTTCCCGGACAGCCCTTCCTTCACATTTAAAGTGAAGATGCAGAGAGAGTAGTATGATGACACTCTATTCCTGACCTCCCCCTAACGCCTTGTAGAGGTTAATCAGGCTTTGTATTTCAGAAAATCGATTTGCCGTCTGTGCCAATTGTGCGTTGAGCAATGTCTGCCGGGCGGTAAGCACCTCCAGATAGGTGGTGTTGCCATGCTCCATCAGCAGGGAAGTGCTGCGGGCAGCTGTCTGCAAGGAAGCTACCTGCTTGTCCAGCAGTTCGCTTTTGGATAGGCTTGTCTGCCAGGCAGTCAAGGCGTCGTTTACCTCGCTGCCTGCATTCAGCAATGTCTGCTGGAAGGCAAGGGAAGCCTCTTCTTGCCGGGCACGGGCTATGCGGTACTGCGCAATGACCTGCCCGCGGGCAAAGAGCGGCTGCGTCAGCGAACCCACCGCCGAAGCCACGAACTTGCCGGGATTCACAATCATCGAACCGGCGGAGTTGGTCCAGCCCGCACTCCCGCCCAGCGTGATGGAGGGATAGAAGGCAGAGCGCGCCGCATTGGTGCCGTAGAACGCCGCTTCCAGTGTCCGCTCAGCCGAACGGACATCAGGACGGCAGGAAAGCATCTGAACAGGAATCCCTATAGAAAAGCCCACGGGGAACTGCTGCTCTGCCAGCACACCGCGCTCGTAATGACGGGGCGTCTCTGCCAGCAACAGCGCAAGGCTGTTCTCCACCTGGTTTATCTGTTCTTCCAAATCAAGCACGGAAGTCTGCACCTGATAGTACGTGGCCTCCATCTGCGACACGGCGGATTCGTTCGCCATGCCCGCATTCATCAGGGCACGGGTGGAAGCAACGGTTTCCCGCCACGTCTCTTCGGTCTGCCTGGAGATGGCAAGCTGCTGGTCCAGCATCAGCAGGGTATAGTAAGTATTGGCTATCCCGGCAATGAGCTGGGTACGCACGGCCTGGCGATAGTCCTGACTCTGCGCATAGAGCGCCTTCGACTGTTTCTTGGCATTGCGCATGCGACCGAAAACATCCAGCTCCCAACTGGCAGTAACGGGTAGCGAATAGGTCTGTGTGGCCTTGCGGCTGTCAAAGCTGCTCACCGTGCCCTGCGGCGCAAGGGCAAAGGAGGGCAGGAAGGCAAGCTTTGCGGACAGCAGGGTAGCTTCGGCTTCCTCCACGCGGAGCTGTGCCGACTGGTAGTCGGTATTGTTCTGCAACCCTTGTCCGATGAGTGCCTGCAGATGTGGGTCGGTGAAAAGCTCGTGCCAGTCCATGCCGCCCAGGCCAAGGTCCAGGCTGTCTTCGGTGGCAGCCGGAGAACCGGCGAGGCTCTCCGTAAAAGCTGCCATTTCTTCCCCATAGAGGCCGTCGGGGACCTCGGTAGCGGGTTTGTATTTGGTGTACACGCCGCAACTGCTGAACAGCAAACCGGCGGCGGACAATAGGATGATATGTTTCTTCATTGTTCCAATCTGTTTTTATTTTATTTTCCTCAATCTTTCGCCCGTTCTGCCTCACTCTTCTGCTTTTCAAGCAATACCTGCATATCGGCTTCTTCCTCCATTGGCGGACGAACCTTCTCCTGTAAGTACTCGAAGATGATGTAGAACACCGGAACGACGAAAAGCAGCGCTAGCGTTCCGATGAGCATGCCGCCTACTACGCCCGTACCCAGCGAAGAGTTACCGTTGGCGCCCGCACCACTCGAGAACATCAGCGGAAGCATACCGAATATCATCGTCAGCACCGTCATCAGGATAGGACGCAAACGGACCTGGGCGGCCGAATAAGCTGATTCCACAATGCCCATTCCCTTGCGGCGCCGCTCGATGGCATACTCCGTAATCAGGATGGCCGTCTTGGCGAGCAAGCCAATCAGCATAATCACACCCGTCTGCAAATAGATGTTGTTCTCCAATCCCAGAACCTTGGCAAAGAGGAATGAACCCATCAGCCCGAACGGTACGGAGAAGATGACCGCAAACGGTATCAGGAAACTCTCATAAAGACATGCCAGGATGAGATAGATAAGGAAGATACAGATGGCATAAATAAAGACAGTCTGCGCACCACCAGTATTGGCTTCCTCACGTGCCATACCTCCGTACTCGTAACCGTAGCCCAGCGGCAATGTCTGTTCTGCCACTTCCGCAATCACTTTCTGCACTTCACCGGACGAATATCCTTCCGCCGGATTCACATTAGCGGCGATAGCGCTGTACAGATTGAAACGGTTTGCCGTCTCCGGACCGAGCACCTTGTTCAACGTCACGAACTGGCTGACCGGAGCCATCTCCGTACCGTTGCGCACAAACATATTACCCAGTGCCTGTTCGTCCAGACGATATTCGGGCGATGCCTGCATCATGACGCGGTACACCTTGCCAAACTGATTGTAGTTGGAAATATAGGCACCGCCGCAATAGCTGCCCAATGCGTCGAGCACCGCACCCGGCGAGATACCCGCACGCTTGCACTTGGCAGCATCCACATCTACCGATACCTGCGGGAAATTCATGGCATAAGAGGTATACGCCATAGCCACTTCGGGACGCTGGTTCAACGCACCCAGAAACTGTATCACTGCCTCGTAGAACGTAGCCATGTCACCACCCGTTCTGTCCTGCAGGTTCAGCTCCAGGGAGTTACCCATACCATAGCCCGGAATCATACCCGGCTGGAAGCTGAATATCTGTGCCTCCTTCACACCGTAGAACTGTGCATTGAGGCGGGCCACCACAGCGTCGGACGTGTGTTCGCTCCCCTTCCGCTCGCCCCAGTCCTTCAGACGGATGATGATGGTACCGTAGGAAGTGCCCTGACCGGACATCAGTCCGTATCCTGCCACCTTGGAATAGTGTTCTATCTCGGGAGTGTTTTTCAGGATGTCCTCCAGCTTGTTCATCACCTTCGTGGTTTCTTCCAGCGTGCTTCCCGGAGACGTGCTGACGTTCACCATGATGACACCCTGGTCCTCCTGCGGCACAAGCCCCGTCTTGGT
>OHPZ01000946.1_pt1 | contig 10346 bp, 7 predicted proteins | sample 1577851 | NCBI WGS metagenome assembly OHPZ01 (sample SAMEA3879507, study PRJEB24766) | human gut metagenome | biome: human-associated habitat; feature: feces | place: USA | collected 1985/1987 | reverse complement strand
CATTTGATAAAAATAGTGATTCCTATTCGTTAGGAATTGCGCATACCGCACGTCCAAAGAGTATTTCTTTTGATTACAAATATGCTCCTCTACCTTCTACTGATCAGTGTATCGCTTATGCGAAAATATATGATAGCAATAATGTGGAAATAGCGACTACTCAGGAATTTAATTCTATGACTCAAGATGTTTATAAGAAAGAAACGTTAAATTTTACCTATACACAGTCAACTACAAAGGCTGCTTATATTGGAATCTTTTTCCAATCTGGCACAAATACAGATATTGGTAATATGCGGCAAGTTGAAGGAGGATACTCCACTAGTCCTTACAATCAAGATCGTGTAGTCGGTAGTGTCCTTAAAATAGATAATGTAACATTGAATTATGATTATGAATAAGCGAATCCTATACCTATTATCTGTCCTATGCTTTTTCTCGTTCTCCGCTTGCACGAGCGAGGAGGAAACGGTACTCACTGAAGAGCAGGGCGAAATTTGGCTATCCGTAGTCGATACCTCGAAAATCGAGATTGTTACCCGTGCCTTGTCCGGCTTTGATGTAAAGGATTTCAACGTGAGCCTTTCCCGTGGCGAGACGGTGGTTTTCTCCTCCCGTAAATATGGCGATATCGCCGGTGCTCCAATCACTTGTAGCGCTGGCTCCGGCTATCTCCTTACGGCAGAGAGTTGCACGGAGAGTGAGGCAGAGCGTACCAATAGCGGTTGGGGGCAAGCTCGTCTGGCAAAAGATACCTCGTTTACTGTCAAACCCGTGGAGCCAACGGAAGTAACGCTGAAATGTGCCTTGGCAAACTCCTCGGTAAATGTCGAGTTCAGCGATTTTATCAAGAAAAACCTCTCGGATTACGCTATCACCCTGTACGCCGCCGACGCGTCGAGCCGTAGCTTTACCTTCAACAAGAACAACTATAGCTACAAGACCGCCTATTTCAACGTAGGTGCGGCGGGGAGGGCCTTGCAATATACCATCAGTCTCACCTTGCCCGGCGAGAAGGAACCTCATACCTATTCGAACGTTTTGACTTTGGAGCCTTCGCATAGCTATCATCTTACGGTGAAACTGGATGATGAATCCAAGTCAAAAATCTCGATCGGAATTATGGTGGATGGTACGCTAGTCGATGAAAAGACTTCCACGGAGATTATCAATCCTTATGACTAATCGGAATGTTTGGGCATTGAAGGATGGGTGCAATCTTTCAATGCTTAAATGTATATTCTCAATTTAAATTTAAATAAATGAGATTAAAGTCCCTTTCTCGGAAGTCGTAATAGCCGCCGTGTAAATCTTATCTTCGATCTTTATTATAATAATCTTCTTTTTGTCGAAGAAATTACCTTTTTCGATGATGTCAAGAGCTTCCGCCTTATGTCCAATAGCGGTAAGCTCTTTTTTTTATACCTTGTTTTTATGTCTTCTTCCCATATATTTATTATTAGAGGTAAAGTTCCTAGCCTCATTAAGAGGAAACTCACTCACAAAGGAAATTATTCTTTTTCGTCTAACCAAATTATTCCGTACCTTTGCCCCTCAAAAAGAGAACACAAGGTATGGAAAAACATTTTAAGAGAACGCTGATTACTACGGCGTTGCCGTATGCGAACGGACCGGTGCATATCGGACACTTGGCCGGGGTGTATGTGCCTGCTGATATTTATGCCCGTTACCTTCGTTTGAAGGGAGAGGAAGTGTTGATGATTGGTGGTTCGGACGAGCATGGGGTACCCATTACGTTGAGAGCGAAGAAAGAGGGGATCACACCGCAGGATGTGGTGGATCGTTACCACGGTATTATCAAGAAATCGTTCGAGGAGTTCGGTATCACGTTTGATATCTATTCACGTACTACTTCCGCTACGCATCATCAGATGGCCTCGGATTTTTTCCGTACATTGTATGATAAAGGCGAATTCATCGAGAAAACAAGCGAGCAATACTACGATGAGGAGGCGAAGCAATTCTTGGCCGACCGCTATATTACGGGTACTTGTCCGCATTGCGGAAACGAGAAAGCGTATGGCGATCAGTGTGAGGCTTGCGGTACTTCCCTTAGCCCGACGGATTTGATCGATCCGAAATCCGCTATCAGTGGCAGCAAGCCGGTGATGCGTGAGACGAAGCATTGGTATCTGCCTTTGGATAAGTGGGAGCCATTCTTGCGTAAATGGATCTTGGAGGATCATAAGGAATGGAAGCCGAACGTCTACGGGCAGTGTAAGAGTTGGCTGGATATGGGTCTGCAACCCCGTGCGGTGAGTCGTGATTTGGATTGGGGTATCCCTGTTCCCGTAGAAGGGGCGGAAGGAAAGGTGCTGTATGTATGGTTCGACGCTCCGATTGGTTATATCTCTAATACGAAGGAGTTACTGCCGGATAGCTGGGAGACTTGGTGGAAGGATCCGGAGACTAAAATGGTCCATTTCATCGGTAAAGATAATATCGTGTTCCATTGTATCGTGTTCCCTTCCATGCTGAAAGCGGAAGGTTCTTATAACTTGCCGGAGAATGTCCCCGCCAACGAGTTCTTGAACTTGGAGGGCGACAAGATCTCTACTTCCCGCAACTGGGCGGTTTGGTTGAACGAGTATCTGGTGGATATGCCGGGCAAGCAAGACGTGTTGCGCTATGTCTTGACGGCCAACGCACCGGAGACAAAGGATAATGATTTCACATGGAAAGATTTTCAGGCTCGTAATAATAACGAGTTGGTCGCTATCTTAGGGAATTTCGTGAACCGTGCATTAGTCCTTACGGATAAGTATTTCGAGGGTAAGGTGCCGGCGGCAGGTGAGTTGACGGATTATGATCGTCAGACCTTGAAGGATTTTGCGGATGTGAAAGAGAACGTGGAACGCCTGTTGGATACCTACCACTTCCGTGACGCTCAGAAAGAGGCGATGAACCTAGCCCGTATCGGAAATAAGTATCTCGCTGATATGGAGCCTTGGAAGTTGGCGAAGACGGATATGCCTCGTGTCGCTACGATCATGAATATCGCTTTGCAGATTACGGCTAATCTGGCGATCGCTTTTGAGCCGTTCTTGCCGTTTAGCATGGAGAAACTGAATAAGATGCTGAATGTAGAGCCGTTGGGATGGAATCGCCTAGGTGCTACGGATCTATTGGAGGCCGGTCATCAATTGGGCAAGGCAGAGTTGTTGTTCGAGAAGATAGAGGATAGTGTGATCGAGGCCCAAGTGCAGAAATTATTGGATACGAAGAAAGCGAATGAGGAAGCGAATTATAAGGCGAAACCGATCCGTGAGAATATTGAGTTCGATGATTTCATGAAACAGGATATCCGTGTGGGTACGGTGCTGGAATGCACGAAAGTTCCGAAAGCGGATAAGCTGCTTCAGTTCCGTATAGACGATGGTCTGGAGAAACGCACGATCGTATCGGGCATCGCCCAGCATTATAAACCCGAGGAATTGGTAGGCAAGCAAGTTTGCTTCATCGCTAACTTAGCTCCCCGTAAGCTGAAAGGTATTGTTTCCGAGGGTATGATTCTCTCCGCCGAGAATTTCGATGGAAAGCTGGCCGTTATCACCCCGGAGAAAGAGGTGAAACCGGGTAGCGAGGTGAAATAATAAGATAAACGCAATAATGAGGGGGCTATTCCGTTTTAACGACGGGATAGCCCTATTTTTTGAATGGATAAGATGCTTGAGAAACAGATACAGATGGTAGATCTGCGGAAGCAGTATGAACGTTTGCGTAGTGAGATCGATCCTGCCATGCAAACGGTGATAAATGCTTGCGCCTTTATCAATGGCCCTCAGGTGAAGGGATTTTGTAACCATTTATCAGATTATTTAGGTATTCCTTATGCGATCCCGTGCGGCAACGGTACGGATGCTTTGCAAATCTCCTTGATGGCATTCGACTTACATCCGGGCGATGAGGTGATCGTTCCTGCTTTTACGTATATCGCTGCGGCTGAGGTCGCTTTGGCTCTTGGCCTAGTGCCGGTATTAGTGGATGTAGATCCCGGTACATTCAATATAGACCCGGAAAAGATAGAAGATGCCCTGTCTGAAAAGACGAGAGCTATTATCGCGGTTCATCTTTTTGGCCAGTGTTGTGATATGGAATCGATCTTGAGTATCGCTGGCCGCCATAATTTATATGTGATCGAGGATAATGCCCAATCCATCGGTGCTAATTATACCTTCTCGGATGGAACGGTAAAGAAAGCCGGTACGATCGCCTCTATAGGTACGACCTCTTTCTTCCCCTCGAAACCGTTGGCTTGTTATGGAGATGGTGGGGCGATGTTTACTTCCGACGTGCGATTGGCCGAACGCCTGCGAATGATCGCCAATCATGGGCAAAAGATGAAATATCATCATTCTTTGGTGGGCTGCAACTCCCGTTTGGATACCTTGCAGGCCGCTGTCTTAGATGTTAAGCTTCGGTATTTGGATGAATTTGCCGCCGCTCGTTGTAAAGTGGCTGCTAGATACGATGCTGCCTTTTCCGGATTGAAAACTGTACGCAAACCGCTAAAATCAGTCTTTTCATCGCATGTCTATCATCAATATACGGTACAGCTAGCTGTAGAAAAGAGGGATCAAGTACAAGCAGCGTTAAAAGAACGAGGTATTCCTTCTATGATTTATTATCCATTGCCTTTGCAGGAGCAGGAGGTGATGAGGGGTCGATGCCGGATTTCCGGGGATTTGAATGTCGCTTCTCGCTTGAGCCGATCCGTATTATCCTTGCCGATTCATACGGAGATGACAGAAGAGGAGCAGGCTTATATTATAGAATCTATAAAGAGTGTTTTATGAATAAGAAGATACGTTTCGCCGTGATCGGCTGTGGTCATATAGGTAAGCGTCATGCCGAGATGATTACCCGGGATGAAGGGGCAGAGTTGGTCGCTTTGTGTGATATCCGTCCGAAAGAGGAGCTGGGGATCGAGGCTTACGCAGTCCCTTTCGCCCGGAATATAGATGAACTATTCCGTTTGGGATTGGATATAGATGTGGTGAATATTTGTACACCCAACGGTTTACATGCCGAGATGGCGATCCAAGCGATAGAAAGCGGACATCATGTGGTCATAGAAAAGCCTATGGCCTTGACCTTGGCGGATGCCGAGAAAGTGGTTTATACCTCGCTGAGATTCCGTAAGCAGGTATTTTGCGTGATGCAAAACCGATATTCCCCGCCTTCGGTCTGGATCAAGGAGATGGTTGAGTCCGGAAAATTAGGCCAGATTTATATGGTGCAGCTGAATTGCTACTGGAACCGTGACGAACGCTACTATAAACCCGGAGGATGGCATGGCGACGCTGCCTTGGATGGTGGTACCTTATTCACCCAATTCTCCCATTTCATCGACATTATGTACTGGTTATTCGGGGATATCTGTAATATCCAGACCCGTTTCGCCGACTTCAACCACGAGAAACTGACCGCCTTTGAGGATTCCGGTTTCGTGAATTTTAATTTCGTGAACGGTGGAATGGGCAGTTTGAGCTACTCTACGGCGGTATGGGACAAGAATCTGGAAAGCAGCATGCTGATCGTGGCCGAGAATGGCAGCGTGAAAATCGGCGGTCAATATATGAATGAGGTAGAATATTGCCATATCAAGGATTATGAGATGCCGGAATTGGCCCCTACCAACCCCGGCAATGATTATGGCCCTTACAAAGGCTCCGCCCAAAACCACAACTTCGTGATCCGTAACGTGGTCAATGTCCTTTCCGGCGCCCCCGGTGAGATCATAACGACCAACGTCTTGGAAGGTATGAAGGTGGTGGATATTATACGGAGGATTTATGCGGGGAAAAGTGTGAAATAGCAGTGAGTAGATATGTGAAATCATTACAATAAGGTGATGATTTTGTGTGTCGCTATAATTATTTGATAATCAGAGCTCCAAAAAGACGTGTATGTTTCTCGGAAAACATGTACGTCTTTTTGGAAAAGTTGCTCATGTTTTTAAGAAAACACGTACGTGTTTTTCTATGGAAGATAAAGAGGGTTCGAAGGATAAAAAGAATTTTTACAATAACTCTTTGTTACCACATCATGTGCGGAAGATCGTAAATATACATAAAGCAGAGAAAAGCTTCCCATTTTTCACTGTTAGCCAAAGGTAAATGTTTATCTTTGTTGCACTTTTACCATAAATGTCAAATGGCGGAACAATCATTAAAAGATAAGACAGCGAAAGGGCTCTTCTGGGGAGGGGTAAGTAATGGTGTGCAACAGCTGTTGGGGATGTTGTTTGGTATTTATCTGGCACGTACACTTAATGCCGAGGATTATGGATTGGTAGGTATGTTGGCGATATTTAGTGGAATTGCTAGTACGATTATTAATAGCGGATTTTCGGTAGCCTTGACTAACAAATTGGATGCTACTCATAAGGATTATAATGCGGTGTTTTGGTTTTCTTTTGTTGTAAGCATCTGTTTGTATATTGTTCTTTTTTTTTCAGCTCCGCTGATTGCGTCATTTTATGATCGTCAAGAACTGGTTAATTTATCTCGGGTAATATTTGCGAGTTTTTTGTTTTCTGGAATGGCGATTGTTCCTCATGTTATCTTATTTAAGCAATTACAAGTCAAGATGCAGGCGAAGATTGATGTTTTTGCGTTGTTCTTGTCGGGTATGTGCGGGGTTCTTTTGGCATTCAATGGTTTCGCTTATTGGGCATTGGCAATTCAAAGTACGGTGTATGTGGCAAGTGCATCTTTGTTGAAATGGATGGTTGTATCTTGGCGTCCTAGTCTTGATTTTTCGATCGAACCTCTGAAAGAGATGTTCCCGTTTAGTGTAAAGTTGTTCCTTACGAATATTTTCCAACAGGTCAATAATAATGTGTTTTCTGTTTTGTTAGGTAAATTATATAACGCTAATGTGTTAGGCTATTATTCGCAAGGAAATAAGTGGATGACTATGGGAGGTTCAATGTTGAACAATATGATCAATTCGGTGGCGCAACCTGTATTCGTGCAAGTGAATGATGATTTGGAACGTCAGCGGAATGTATTCCGCAAGATGGTTCGTTTCGCTGCGTTCGTGTCGTTTCCAGCTATGCTGGGATTGGCTTTTGTAGCTGAGGAGTTTATCTGTGCCACGATTGGCAATAAATGGTTGGAAAGTGTACCTATATTACAAATATTGTGCGTTCAAGGGGCGATAGGACCGATTATATTGCTATATACCCAAGTTCTTGTCTCGCACGGGAAATCGGATATGTTTTTATATGCGAATGTGTTCCATGGTATATTACAATTGGCTATATTATGGCTTACTGCATCTTTTGGTATTCTTTGTATGGTTGTTGCATATGTGCTTACTTATGTATTTATGTTATTTGTGTGGCATCTTTTGGTTTATCGATTGATTCGTGTCCGTTTGGTACAATTGGCGCAAGATGTGTTACCTTATTTGGTGGTTACTTTGTTCGTCTTCTTCGTAGTATATTTCTTAACGATTAGGATTGAGAATATATATATATTGTTACTATTGAAAATTAGTTTGTCAATTCTTTTTTATGCGTTCGTTTTATGGCGATTACGTTCTGTCGTATTCTTGGAAGGCGTGAATTTACTTTTAAACAAATGGAGGAAATAAAACCACATGGAGATTTACAGTATGATTAATCTTTTGATTTTTTGTTAGAATTGAGGTTATGGAAAAAGTGTCGATTATTATACCGGTTTATAATGTAGAGGAGTATTTACCTAGATGTTTAGAATCTTGTATTGCTCAGACTTATCGAAACATTGAAATCTTGGTAGTGAATGATGGTTCAAAAGACCAATCTCTCCAAATTATTCAATCCTTTCAAGAGAAAGATCCTCGTGTGATTCTTATTGATAAGGAAAACCAAGGCTTATATCGAGCTAGGATTTCTGGTGTTCAAAAAGCCTCTGGACGTTTCCTGTTCTTTTTGATTATCGATAATACGGGGGATAGTCTTTGCGGTAAATTGATATCAAAAACATTGTACGATACGGCCATACAATGTCCCTCTTTTACGAATGTAACATTAGGAGAGGATCAAGTTATTATGTTGCAGCTTTGTAACAATATCTCTTCAGCCTATTGCTGTTGTGGTTATTCTTATTATTATGTTCAACGTTCGTCCTCTATAATGCATGAGAGAAATAATAGGAAATTGGCGGAGCAAAATTATTATTATATAGTTGGCCTTTTTGATATGATGGACGTAAATGACTATAAGGCAGAAATATACTATAGGATTTTGTATCGTGCTTTAAGTGCCTGCTGCCTTTATTTAAGATCAAGCTTGTTGAATGAAGATAAGACTAATCGGGTTCGGGGATATGTAAGGGATTTTTATTTAAATGATAAAATCGTTCGTAGGTTTGTGCTTGACAAGAATCGATTGGTTGCAGTGATGTTGTATATAGGGTATTTTTCTCCTCGATTGGCAAAGGGTTTATCAAGAATGAGGCGTTTGTTTTCTTAAGTGTGGCTACTATATGGATGTTTCTATTATATATGTAAACTATAGAACTAGCCGATTGGTGATAGATAGTATCAACTCGGTGAAGGAAAAAACACAGGGAATCCTGTATGAGATTATTATTGTAGATAATAACTCCGGTGATGGGTCATTGGCTAAGATACAAGAAATACATCCGGATGTGATAACAATTCAGTCTGAAAAGAATGTTGGTTTTGGACAGGCGAATAATCTTGGTTTAAAAAAGGCGGATGGAAAGTATATATTCTTTTTAAATCCGGATACTCTTTTACGGAATAATGCGATAGGAGAATTATTCCGTTTTCTGGAACTTAATATGAATGTCGGGGCTTGTGGAGGCAACCTATATGATGAAGAGGGGAACGCCACCACTTCTTTTAGTCGTAAATATCCGTCTTTTTTATGGGAGTTATTGGGAATCTTATATATACCTTCACTATGTTTTTCGTCTAGACGTTCTTTGTTTTTCAATCATGAGGGGAAGCCGATAAAGGTGGCTTCTGTTACTGGTGCGGATTTGATGGTGAGGAGGTCGGTGTTATCTTCGATAGGGGGGTTTGATGCGGATTTCTTCATGAATTATGAGGAGACAGAATTGTGTCTCCGGATTCATCGATCGGGTTGGGATATATACTCCGTACCTTCGGCTCAAATCACACATTTGGAGGGGCGTGCCTCTTATATAAAACAGTCCCGTCTTTATTTCTTATATGAGGGACAATATATTTATTTTAGAAAGGTATATGGTATCTTTGGGTGTCGATTGATTTTTGCCATTACGCAACTGAAGAGCTATATCCGGATTTTTCAGTTTCTTTTGTTGGGAAATCGGAAAAGACGGGCTTACTGGAAAATGAAACTGGAGACGAATATGGAGGTTTGGAATTCCGAAAAGATAAAACGTATTTTGAAATGAAAAAGAAACTTGTGGTTTTTCATCCGGCGATAGCTCCTTATCGGGTAGATTTTTTTAATTCCTTGAATAAGGAGTTTGATGCTATATTCTATTTTGAATTTGGAGATGTATTGGAGCAATCGTTCGCTCAAGACGAGTTGAGAGGGCGATTGGAGTTTGTGCCTCGCTTTCTAGCTCCGGGATTATTCGGGATTAAGAATCTTAGGACACAGGTTCTCTCGATCTTGAAGAAGGAACAGCCGGATGTGGTGTTTTGTAGTGAGTATAATATCTTGGGTTTATTATTGCTGGTTTATAAATTTCTATTCAACTGGAAATTGTCTATTTTTACGATCTGTGATGATAGCAAAGAGATTGCAGAAAGCGCAACTCTTGTGAAAAGATGTATGCGTTTTATAGCGGTTAAGCTTTACAGTGGTATTATCTTGACAAACGATGATGTGCTGTCTTGGTATGTTGAGCGTTTTCAGACACGACAGAAATTTTTGTTTTTTCCGATTATACAAAAAGATCAAGACTTTAGGCTGCTATTGGAGAATGCGTTGCCTGTTTCTAGGATATTGAAGGATACGTATCATTTGGAAGGAAGGCAAGTCTTGTTGTTTGTCGGTCGTTTAATAGATATCAAGAATTTATTCTTTTTACTGGATGCTTTCGCCTTGGTGGTAAAAAGATATCCTAAGGCTATTCTTTTATTTGTTGGTGATGGTGATCAGAGAGAGGCCTTAGAGCGACATGCGGAGAGAAATGGATTGGCTAACCACGTGATTTTCGCTGGGAAAAAGCAGGGAGAGGATCTATATGCTTGTTATAATGTCGGTCAGATATTTGTGCTGCCAAGTTATTATGAGCGTTTTGGAGCGGTGGTGAATGAGGCATTATTGGCTGGTTGTTATACCTTATGCTCTGTTGCTGCGGGAGCGGCTT
>OHPZ01000942.1_pt1 | contig 10369 bp, 9 predicted proteins | sample 1577851 | NCBI WGS metagenome assembly OHPZ01 (sample SAMEA3879507, study PRJEB24766) | human gut metagenome | biome: human-associated habitat; feature: feces | place: USA | collected 1985/1987 | reverse complement strand
AGAGGACTGTTCTTAAAAAATATATTCTCAATCAGACGCTGGCTGATAGCCGCATCTATAATTTCTCCTGTACGGACCACTTCATCCAGCGGAGTGGTATGCTCGATCACGATCAATGCGCCTACTTTCTGCTTTCCCATGCTCAGGCAAGCCATTACCACTGGCATGATATCATCATGTTTCAAGGCTTCTTTCCTCGCCCCGCTGAAAAAATGCGCCAATGCACTGACATGCCGATGCGAGCCCAGCGTCAAGAGGAAACGACGAATCTCATCCTGAAAAAGGACGATCAAAGCAATCACACCCACATTCATCAAGGTATCGAATATGGAGCCCAGCAGTTTCATCTCCAGAATCTGAGTGACCACCAGCCAGATCAGGATAAAAACCAGAATGCCGGTAAAAACCTTGATAGAGCCGGAGGCCTTCATCAGTTTGTAGGTGTAGTACAACAGAAGGGCGACCAGCAGTACATCGATAAAATCTTTTATGCCAACGTCAAAAAACACGGTACTTATTACTTATTACAAGTTATTAATTCACAAACGACAAGAGAGTATCACCAACGGATAATGCCATTCTATCATTTGCCATATTCACTCTCAGTTCTCAGTTTATCCACAATCCGGACGGCTTCCACCGCTTCGCGCACGTCATGCACCCGAAGAATGTTCGCTCCTTTCATTAACGCAACGGTATCCAGTACGGTTGTTCCATTCAATGAATCCTGCGGAGTTCCTCCCAATAGTTTATAAATCATTGATTTCCGGGAAACACCGACTAACAGTGGAAGTTCGAAAATGCTGAACTCTTCCAAATGAGCCATCAACTCATAATTATGCTCCAGTGTCTTCCCAAAACCAAAACCCGGATCGAGTATAATGTCTTTCAGACCCAATTCACGAAGTTGTTGCACCTTACGGGCAAAATACATGAACACTTCCTTCATCAAATTATCATAATGGGGTTCTTTCTGCATATTTTGGGGAGTTCCCTGCATGTGCATCATGATATAAGGCACTCCCAGGCGGGCCACAGTCTCAAACATCCGGTTGTCCATCTCACCGGCAGCGATATCATTGACGATAGCTACGCCATACTCCTCCACACACTGTTCGGCTACATCCGCCCGGAAAGTATCGACCGAAACGATAGCATCCGGATGATTCCGGTTTACGATCTCCAGTCCGGTACGTAAGCGGTTCATTTCTTCTTCGGCAGTGATGTGTTCGGCGTTCGGGCGCGAGGAGTAAGCTCCGATATCAATGATAGAGGCTCCTTCATCGATGATCTGCCGTGCCCTCGCCGCAATTTCCTCCTGCGTCTGCATCCGGCTGCCGGAATAAAAAGAATCAGGTGTCACATTGAGAATACCCATCACTTGCGGAGTAGCAAGATCGAGCAGACGTCCTTTCACATTTATATAAGTTGGAGAGATCAATTTCATTCTTGATTATATTCCAGTTAGACTGTTGCAAATGTAGATAAAAAAAGCAAGTATTCGTATTAAAATTAGGAAATAAACGTATATTTGCAATCAATAGCAATCAATAGAACTACCGAAAACGAATACCATGAGCCGATTGTCCCGAATTATCTTAGGATACCTTGTCTCTTTTTTGTTCATCGTTATTCCTGCAAAAGCCCAGAAAGAAGCTGAAGTTTATAACGTTGATTCCTCTTTGTATGCCTACTATCAGCGTTGCCAGGAACATTTGCTGGAACCGGTCGTGCTGAGTATGTCCGATACGCTGTTCCGTATGGCTACCGGGCAAAACGACCAGCGGATGCAGGCGGTAGCTCTCTCCACCCGGCTGGACTATTATTATTACCAGGCCAATAATGAAGACAGCATCATTTTTTATACCAATAAGGTAAAACAATTCGCTAAAGAAATACAGCAGTCCAAGTACTACTATTTCGCCTGGGCCAACCGGCTGATCCTATATTATCTGAAAACCGGAAGAAGTAACATCGCCCTCTATGAAGCCGAAAAAGTGCTGAAAGAGGCACAAGCCGAGGACAACAAGACCGGACTCATGTACTGCTACAACATCATGTCGCAGATTTACACAATCAAGAACTTTGATGTCATGGCGTCCGAATGGCGCGTGAAAGAAATCGAACTGACCGAAAAATACAAATTAGAAAACTATAACATCAGTAATACTTACGCTCAACTTGCCAATTACTACATTACGCATCATCAGCCGGAACCAGCGCTGGAAGCACTGGAAAAAGCAGTAAAAACAGCCAACTCCGCCAGCCATAAAATACTGGCAAAGCTGACATACGTAGAGTATTACAGTGAATTTAAAGATTTCTCAGCAGCGGAGAAGATGCTGAAAGAATGCAGGGAACTGTTCGACCAGGACAAAAGGCTGGACTCACTCAAAAAAAGGTTTTACCGCACAGAGGCTTTCTACTACCAGCGCAGCAAACAGTTCGTCAAGGCACTGGAAGCTGTCGAGAATCAGAAAGCCGAAGAGCAACGGCTGAATGAGTACGCCATGAGCAGCGGACAATACCGCCTCAAAGGAGAAATCTACAGACAGATGGGCAGACCGGATGAAGCGGTGAAATTTCTGAAAAAGTATATTGAAGTAGACGATTCTTTGAAAATAGCCAATGAACAACTGGCGAGCAGCGAATATGCCACGCTGCTAAATGTAGAAAAGCTCAATGCGGAGAAAAAGGAATTAATGCTTCGGACAAAAGAAAAAGAGTTGAGCAATAAAACGACGCTGATTTTTTCATTGATCATCCTGTTAGCCATCCTCTTCTTGTTCTTATATCGGGAAAGCCGTCTGAACCGGAGGCTGAAGGCCTCGGAAAGTGAATTAAGAAATAAGAACGAAGAACTGACTTATTCGAGAGAAGAACTGCGCAAAGCCAGAGATCAGGCAGAAGCGACCAGCCAGATGAAAACGACTTTTATTCAGAGTATGTCTCACGAAATACGGACACCGCTCAATTCGATCATAGGCTTCTCACAAGTATTAAGTGACCACTACGGCAATGAGGAAACGAAAGAATTCGTCAACATCATCAAAGCCAACACGGACGATCTGCTTCGACTCGTGACCGATGTGCTCGCATTGTCGGAGCTCGACCAATATAACAAATATCCAAACGGATATCAATATGATCTGCCAGCTATCTATCGAAGTAGCTAAAATGCAGAAACAAGACACAGTCGAATTCCTTTTCAAACCGGAAAGGGAAAAACTAATCATACTCAGCAATCCGGAACGCATTTCGCAGTTACTTGCCAATCTGGCACACAATGCGATCAAATTCACGACTCATGGCAGCATCGAACTGACTTATTCGGTATTGGAAGCAGAAAAGAAACTCGAGATCAGCGTTACCGACACCGGTATAGGAATCCCTAAGGAGAAACAGGAAAAAGTATTCGAACGCTTCTACAAAATGAATTCCTTCTCACAGGGCACGGGCCTCGGACTGTCGATCAGCCGGACGATTGCCGAAAAGTTAGGAGGTAGCCTCCACATCGATTCATCCTATACGGACGGGTGCCGGATGGTGCTGACTCTTCCTTTGGTATATGCTGAGTAAAAAACGCTTCTGACCGATACCAAATCCGAAAGAATAGCCTATCTTTGCAACATTTAAAAATAAAAGCTCAGGCTATGAAACTTTCTGCTCTTTACCAGATATTTCTGGATTGCCAATTAGTGACGACCGATAGTCGGAACTGTCCTGAAGGATCACTGTTTATCGCTCTGAAAGGCGAGTCATTCAATGGAAACGCTTTTGCCGGAAAAGCATTGGAAACCGGTTGCGCCTATGCTGTCATCGACGAATCCGAATACGCGATAGAAGGCGATCAACGATATATACTCGTAGACGACTGCCTGCAAACATTGCAGCAGCTTGCCAATTACCACCGCCGCCAGCTGGGTACACGAGTAATCGGTATCACTGGTACCAACGGCAAGACGACTACGAAGGAACTGATCTCCGCCGTACTCTCTCAGAGCCACAACATTCTTTATACGCTAGGTAATCTGAACAACCACATCGGCGTGCCCTCTACCCTGCTCCGCCTGAAAACGGAACACGACCTTGCCGTCATCGAGATGGGCGCCAATCATCCGGGAGAAATCAAATTCCTCAGCGAAATCGCAGAGCCGGACTGCGGTATCATCACCAATGTAGGCAAAGCCCATTTGGAAGGCTTCGGTTCTTTCGAAGGTGTGATAAAAACCAAAGGAGAACTTTATGACTTTCTCCGTAAGAAAGAAGGTTCTACCGTCTTTATCCATCACGACAATGCTTATCTGATGAACATTGCCGAAGGACTGAACCTGATCCCTTACGGCACCGAAGATGACCTTTACGTAAACGGACGAATCACCGGCAACTCCCCTTACCTCACTTTCGAATGGAAAGCGGGCAAGGATGGTAAATCCTATCAGGTTCAGACGCAACTGATCGGAGAATACAACTTCCCCAATGCACTGGCTGCCATCACCATCGGCCGCTTCTTCGGAGTGGAAGATGCAAAGATCAACGAAGCCTTAGCCGGATATACACCACAGAACAACCGCTCGCAACTAAAGAAAACGGACGATAACACACTGATCATCGACGCATACAACGCCAATCCGACCAGCATGATGGCTGCCTTACAGAACTTCCGCAACATGGAAGTTCCTCACAAAATGCTCATCCTTGGTGATATGCGCGAACTGGGTGCCGAAAGCGCTGCCGAACATCAGAAGATAGCAGACTACCTCAAAGAATGCGCGTTCGAAAAAGTATGGCTGGTAGGAGATCAGTTTGCAGCAGCAGAGCACTCCTTCCAAACCTATCCCAACGTACAGGAAGTAATAAAGGAACTGGAAGCCGACAAGCCGAAAGGATACACTATCCTGATCAAAGGGTCCAACGGAATTAAGCTCAGTTCGGTTGTAGATTATCTATAATATCGCTGTTAATTTCTCAAAGTATTCTCATGCCTTTGAGAAAAAATTCTCACCACGATGAGAAAAAATACTCATGCCTATGAGAATATTTTCTCACTGCAATGAGAATTTTTTCTCATAGGCATGAGTATGATTATGCATTACTATAGTCTTCTATTCCCTTCTCATCATTCGCGGACGAACCACATAATAAGCCACTAAACTGGCAAGGATGGCACCCACCGAGTTGGCGGCAAAGTCCAGCCAGTCTCCTCCCCGATAAGTCGTGCAATATTCTTGCAGCAATTCCACACAGCCGCTGAACAGTATGGGACAGAGGAATGCCCCTACCCATGCGTGCCATAACGGTGCGTCATCACGACGATGCGCCCGCAGAAATTCCAGCCATAACATACCTGACATACCAAAGTACATACAGATGTGAACTAATTTATCTAAGTTAGGGATTTCATTCAAGTCCGTTTTAGGAGGTTTGAAGAAAGACAGATAAATCACAGTTAAGATGATAAAAAGTGAAATAGGATATTTCTTAATATAAGATAGCATATCTAAATAAAATTACGATTCCGGTACAAATATAACTATCATTTTCTATATTTGCATTTTAATACGTACATTTTATAACGATTTGTAAGACAAAACAAGATTTATGACGAAAATTGATAGAGCGAACTTCGGAAGTAAATTAGGCGTAATACTTGCTTCCGCCGGCTCGGCAGTAGGATTGGGAAACATCTGGAGATTTCCCTATGAAACGGGTAATCACGGTGGCGCAGCCTTTATACTGATCTATTTAGGATGCGTTTTTCTTTTGGGACTTCCCATTTTGATTGCCGAATTCCTGATCGGACGCCGTTCGAGGGCAAATACAGCGGGAGCCTATCAGAAATTAGCTCCCGGCACTCATTGGCGCTGGGTGGGACGCATGGGAGTCCTCGCAGCTTTTCTGATTCTCAGTTATTATTCCGTAGTGGCAGGATGGACGCTGGAGTATGTGTATGAAGCTCTTACGAACGGCTTTACGGGTAAGACTCCCACAGAATTCATCTCTTCCTTCCAGCAGTTCTCCAGCAGTCCGTGGCGACCGGTCTTGTGGTTGGTTCTGTTTCTGTTGGTTACTCATTTTATTATTGTCAAAGGCGTGGAGAAAGGTATCGAGAAATCTTCCAAGATCATGATGCCGACTCTGTTCATTATTATATTGATACTTGTAATCTGTTCGGTTACCCTGCCGGGAGCTGGTGCGGGTATCGAGTTTCTGCTGAAACCGGATTTCAGCAAGGTGGACGGAAATGTATTTCTGAGTGCGATGGGACAGGCTTTCTTCTCCCTTAGCCTGGGGATGGGATGTCTCTGCACCTACGCTTCTTATTTCAGCAAAGAAACCAATCTGACCAAGACAGCATTCAGCGTAGGGATTATAGATACATTTGTGGCAGTATTGGCAGGCTTCATTATCTTTCCGGCCGCATTTTCTGTAGGCATACAACCGGATGCGGGTCCGAGCCTTATCTTTATCACACTGCCCAATGTATTCCAGCAGGCATTCAGCGGAGTACCGATATTGGCCTATATCTTCTCCGTCATGTTCTACGTATTGCTTGCCATGGCAGCACTGACTTCCACCATTTCCCTGCACGAAGTGGTCACCGCTTATCTGCACGAAGAATTCAACTTCACACGCGGCAAGGCAGCCAGACTGGTGACCGGAGGATGTATCTTCTTAGGTATCCTTTGTTCTTTGTCGCTCGGAGTGATGAAAGGATTCACCATCTTCGGATTGGGAATCTTTGACTTATTCGACTTTGTCACGGCTAAGATCATGCTGACACTCGGCGGTCTGTGCATTTCCATCTTTACCGGATGGTATCTCGACAAGAAAATCGTCTGGTCGGAGATCACCAATGACGGTTCGCTGAAAGTTCCCGTATACAAACTGATCATCTTTATATTAAGATATATTGCACCGATTGCCATCTCTCTGATCTTTATCAATGAGTTGGGACTTATCAAACTATAATGTGGAAAGACTTTTTTTATTTTACTAAAACCGAACGACAAGGCATTATCGTCCTTGTCGTTCTTGTTATAGGGGTATACACAATCCCCGCACTCTTGCAGGCTTTCTCCGGACCGGAGAAAACCGACCCGACTGAACAGGCGAAATCCGAAAAGGAATATAATGAATTTATCTCTTCCATAAAAGAAGCAAAGCAGGACAAGAAATATCCAGTTTACAGAGGCAGGTATTCATCGCCCGCCTATCCGAAAAAAGAAATCAGACCGGCAGCGTTCGATCCGAATACCGCCGACTCCGCCACTTTCCTCAGTCTCGGCTTGCCTACCTGGATGGCGGGCAATATTCTGCGATACCGCAGAAAGCAAGGCAGATTCCGACGTCCGGAAGACTTTCGGAAAATATACGGGCTGACGGAAGAACAATACCGGACTCTTCAACCGTATATACGCATTGCCGAAACACCGGTCCTTCAAGATACCAGCCGGATATTAGTAGTACAAGCGACTGCACCATATGATACTTTAATGAAATACCCGCCGGGCACTATCATCGACCTTAATCAGGCGGATACCACCGAACTTAAAAAGATTCCGGGGATCGGAAGCCGGATTGCCCGATCGATTGTAAACCATCGCCGGTTATTGGGAGGATTCTATCAGATAGAACAGTTAGGGGAGATTCGGTTAAAAGCGGAAAAGCTCCGTTCGTGGTTCTCCGTGGATGCTGGAAAGATTCACCGGATCAACATCAATAAGGCAAGTGTAGAGCGAATGATGCATCATCCGTACATCAGCTATTATCAAGCCAAGGTCATTGCAGAGTACCGGAAGAAGAAGGGGAAAGTAAGAGACTTGAAACAACTGATGCTTTACGAGGAATTCACACCCGCAGATTTCGAACGAATGGCGCCTTATGTTTGTTACGACTAGAATCGTATTTGTTGTGATATATAAAAAAAGATGCATTCCTATCACACCAGACAAGAATGCATCACACACAAACAAAACAAACACTCTACTGACATCTTCACAGACTTACGTAGAGAAGCGACTATAAATATATAGCTAAAAGATTGAACTCACACAATCTTCTAGTGATTTGGTATCCATTTTTAGAAGTTTGGTTTCCTTATTAATCTTTTTTAATTGTGCCATCCACCATATGTACCGTTCTATCGGTGATTTTGGCCAGTCCTTCATCATGGGTAACGATGACGAAAGTCTGTCCCAACCGGTCCCTCAGGTCGAAGAACAATTGGTGTAAATCTTCTTTATTATGTGTATCGAGACTTCCGGAAGGTTCGTCCGCAAGGATGACTGCCGGATGGTTAATCAAGGCACGTGCTACGGCCACCCGTTGCTTCTCTCCTCCCGACAGTTCGTTCGGCTTATGGGAAGCACGGTCGGTGAGTCCCATGAAAGCCAGTATCTCCATAGCACGTTCGTTTGCTTCCTTAGACGATACTCCGGCGATAAATGCGGGGATCATCACATTCTCCAACGCGGTAAACTCCGGCAGAAGCTGATGAAACTGAAACACAAAACCGATATTCTTATTGCGGAAAGCGGACAGTTCTTTCTCCTTCATCCGGCTGACTACCGTTCCGTCAATCGCCACCGTGCCCGCATCCGGTTCGTCAAGCGTTCCCATGATCTGTAAGAGAGTCGTTTTTCCGGCTCCGCTAGGTCCTACGATACTGACGATCTCACCTTTATTGATTTCCAGATCAATGCCTTTCAGCACCTGCAAAGAACCAAAACTCTTGGTTATTCCTTCTAATTTTATCATAATAGCTTCTTAGATTCGTTTAATGACATATTCCGCCAGATAGCAGCCGAAGACTGCCGGCATATAGCTGACCGTTCCGCAGGTCGATTTCTTATTCCGTTCGTCATCCGTGAGCAATACCGCTTTCGGGTCCGCCTGTTCGGTACTGAATACGACGGGAAGTTTACGCTTTACTCCCATTTTCTGCAAACGCTTCCGCACCGCTTTGCTGAGTCCGCAGTGATAGGTATCCCAAAGATCGGCAAAGCAAATCTGCGTAATATCGCTCTTCGCGCCTGCGCCCATGCTGGAAACAATCTTTATATGACGCTTCATCGCTTCATAAATCAGAAAGCATTTGGGGCTGATCGTATCGATGGCATCCACTATGAAGTCAAACTTAGCAGAGTCCAACAGTTCGGGGATGTTCTCGTCTTTCAGATAGACGGGTAAAACGGTCAGTTCAATATCCGGATTGATGTCTTTGTAGCGTGCCGCCAACACTTCCGCTTTCGGCATCCCCAGGGTGGAGTGCATGGCAGGAAGCTGACGGTTCATATTGGCAGGCTGCACGGTATCCGCGTCTACAATCGTCATCCTGCCTACCCCAGCCCGGCAAAGCATTTCGGCAGCATACGCCCCCACGCCTCCCAGCCCGACAACCAATACATGCGAAGCACGGATGCGCTTCATTTTCTCTTCTCCCAACAGGAGTTCTGTCCGTTGTTGCCAGTTATTTTCTTCCATCAGCTTTTCTTAAACCATTTATAAAACCATTTGCCCACCTTTTCATAATGCTGCGATTCGTTGTAACCACGCGGGTCGGAGAAAGACACAATCTCCTGCGGATCGCCGAACTGGTCGGGGTACAGGATAATCAGACTGTTGTTGGAGAAATACTTGCTCAGCTGTGCCGGCAGACGTTCAAAGGACGGATCATACGAGATAGAACCCCGACGGGCAGAGATGACAACGAATAAATGATCGTAGTTCACCTGTCCGGTCAGCAGCAGAAGGTCGCCCCACTCTTCGAGCAGAGAAAATTCGGTCGGGGTACCGCTGAATTTCTTCTTCACCAGTTGTTGCAGACGCATCAGTGTACGTTCATTGGCAAAGAAGTGCACACGGCAGCCGAGAATGCTTCCCATCCGGCAGAAATGCTCTACCCATTTGGAAAAACCGGTTTCAAATTCGGCTTTGGGCGGAACGGCGATGATGATGCGGCGGAGCGTATTGACCGGCATCAGGAATTTGGCTATCATCACTTCGCGGTGAGTACCTTTCAGCAGGCTTTCGGCAAGGTTGCCAAAGAAGGAATCGACAATGTTCGCCTTGCGGTGCAGACCGATCACTACATCCGTAGCCTCATATTCCTTAATCGTATGTATAATCCCCGAAGCAATGTTCAGATCGTAGCGGCTTACCATCGTCACCGGCACATCGGCGGCGGCGGCAATCATTGCGGCTTTTTCGAGATTCCGCTTGCCTTGCAGTTCCTTATTCTCCGAGCTGTTATTGTCATTAATCACATTCAGGGCAATCATGCCATTCTTCTGCTTGGCATCCTTGATCACCAGGGCGAGATTCACCAGGTTCTCAATCGTTTCCGGATTAGCTACCGGAATCAGAA
>OHPZ01000941.1_pt1 | contig 10380 bp, 6 predicted proteins | sample 1577851 | NCBI WGS metagenome assembly OHPZ01 (sample SAMEA3879507, study PRJEB24766) | human gut metagenome | biome: human-associated habitat; feature: feces | place: USA | collected 1985/1987 | reverse complement strand
TCGTAATGAATTACAAATCAGGTATGATCAATGTTTTCAACAGAAAAAGGGATATGGTGAACAAACGGACAGCATACTTTCGTTATATCCGAATCGTAAATATAGAGGAGAACCTTTCTATCACTCCTTACGTTATTCCTATACTTTCGAGGATCGTTTACAAGCAGGCTTCATAGCCGAGAAAGATGCGGGTGAACCTTTTTGGAACGCATATCATAAAGGATATGACTTTTATTCCGCACATCTATTCCTAAAAGATATCAACTGGTTAAAAAGCTTGGCTATAGGGGATTACAAGATGTCTTTCGGACAAGGTCTGGTGATTAGCAATGACTTTTCTCCTAGTCGTACGGCAGTAGTCGCTCAAGCGGAGCGAAGGACAAATGGCTTCCGTAGGCACTTCTCAACCAATGAACAGGATTTCTTCCGAGGGGTGGCTAGTACGATCACGATTAAAAATTTGGATATAAGTGTTTTCTATTCGTACCGAAAAATGGATGCGGCCGTAGATAGCTTGACATTCACCTCATTAAAAACGGATGGACTTCATCGTTTACAACGGGATTGGGAAAAGAGGAAAATGATAACGATGCAGGTATATGGAGGAAATATCCGCTATGCTACATCTCATTTTCATGTAGGTTTAACGGCTCTCTCCTATTCATTCGGTAAGTTTAAGATGGACCCCGATCCAAAACCTTATAATTTGTTCTATTTCAGAGGTTCCAACAATTTCAACATCGGTGTTGACTATATGTTGAAAAGTAACCGTATTAAGTTTTATGGCGAGACCGCTCTTTCGAAAAACGGAGCTATTTCTACCTTGAATGCCTTGCAGTTAACACCCGCTTCTTATATATCTTTCTTGGTATTATACCGCTATTACGATCGCCGTTATCAAGCTTTGTTTGGGAACGCTTTCTCGCAAGGCTCTACGGTTCAGAATGAGCAAGGGGTTTATATGGGATTGCAATTAACCCCGATCGCCCGCTGGAAATTATCCATTTATGCGGACTTATTCCGTTTTCCTTGGTTGAAATACGGGATAGACGCTCCTTCCGGAGGACAGGAATATATGGCTCAGATAGATTATACCCCTAGTAGAAACTATTCAGCTTATCTTCGTTATAAATATCGACAAAAAGAAAAGAATGGAACTTTTGAAAATGATAATTTATTGAAAATCAATACTTATAAACAACATCGTATTCGTTTTCAACAGGTTTATAACTTTTCTTCTCCTTTTATTTTTAAGACTTCCTTAGATGGTATTCTATTCGATGATCCTATAAAGAAACTTAATAAAGGAATTATGATCTCCCAAAGTATAGGCTGGAAGCCCACTACCCTACCTCTTCAAATGGATGGTTATCTAGCGTGGTTTCATACGGATGATTACAATAGCCGGGTCAGTTCGTATGAGAAGAATATATTGTATGCCTTTAATATGCCCTCTTTTTATGGGGATGGGATGCGGTTTGCCCTTACCTTTCGTCTGGATATTTGGAAACGTTTATCCTTATCTGCGAAACTGGCTTACACCCATTATTGGGACAGGGATTTGATAGGTACTGATACGGAGGAGATAAGCGGTTCTGATAAAACAGATCTTTATGCTTTGCTTCGCTGGAAATTTTAGAGTAGATTTGCGTGGGTAAAAACAAACAGCGCTATGTCTACAATTCTTTTTGATAAAATAGTATTTGGCCCGATACATAGTCGGCGTCTAGGTGTCTCTTTAGGGATGAATTTACTTCCTACAGACGGGAAATTATGCTCTTTTAATTGCATTTATTGCGAATGTGGATTGAATGAGAATCATAGGACCCATAGTAAACTGCCTACTCGTACGGAAGTGAGGGAAGCCTTAGAGCAAAAACTAAGTTCCATGAAAGCGGAAGGGATCGTTCCGGATGTAATTACATTCGCCGGAAACGGAGAGCCTACGATACACCCGGAATTCGGTGGAATCATTGATGATACGATCGCTACCCGGGATCGATTTTTCCCTGATGCTAAAATCGCCGTACTTTCTAATTCTACGATGCTCCAGAAAGAGGAGGTCTTTCAAGCCTTGAATAAAATAGAGGATAACATATTGAAACTGGATTCTGTATTAGACAGTCGGATTCGGCAGATAGACGTACCTAATTCTCCGGCGTTTAATTTCGAGTCTTTATTAAAGCAATTATGTCGTTTTAACGGAAACTTGATTATACAGACCATGTTCTTGAAGGGGGAAGTAAATGGGAAATCGGTTAATAATATGACAGAAGAGGAGATAGCGGGCTGGATCTCCGCCTTAAAACAAATCCGTCCGAAACAAGTCATGATTTATACGATAGATAGGGAGACCCCGGTTAAAGCTTTGAAAAAAGCTACTAAAGAAGAATTAGATGCGATTGCGGAACGGGCCCGGAAGGAGGGTTTTGACGTGACGGTATCTTATTAAACTAACTAATTTAGAGAAACACAATAAGTAGTATGAGAACATTCAGTAAAAAGAAAAAATTGCCTCGACTCTTGACGCTTTGTGGAGCGGTAGCGGTCTCAGCATTGCTAGGAGGATGTGGGCAGAGCGGTGTTCCGGCGGAATCTTTCGATCGGTCGGATTATTATACCAGAGGTATCGGTTCGTATCCGGGAGATCCGGGGGAGGATTTTTCTCCTTCATTACGTCCGGATTATTCCACGTATCGTAACATAGCTCTTTTGCGTAGCGCTTACAACTCCTCCAGTTATGATTACAATCTAACGGCTCAACTGGTGACGGATGGTGTTATTAGCGATAAACAACCTCAGTATCTCGATCTCTCCACGCAAAATGGGGATATAGCTCGTCGTGAGCGTGAGTGGATGATCGATCAAGGTCCTTATTCTCGTAATGCGGTTACAGGCGAGGATGCCTATTTCCTGTTCACGCTGAATAACTGGAAAGAGAAAGCCGACAAGGTACAATTTCGTGGCAGCGTGGCTTATGACGAGAATAAGATTAAGGATGGATATGAGATTGTTTGCGAGGGATCGAATGATGGAAATACTTGGACGGAATTGGCTGCCTTAAAGGGTAAAGGTATGCCGGGGCAGGCCAGCAAGTATAAAGCGCATTCAGACCCGAACAAGAATAGCTGGGATCCGGGTACGTTGCCCACCCGTATGTTGAATGAGACTTTGACATTCGATCAACCGGGTGAATATGCTTATTATCGGATGCGATTGAAAATGGAAGGTGCCGCTTATTGGGCATTCTTCGAGATGAATTTCTATAACCAAGATAAGTTGATAGATTTGCTTCCTTCCAAATTCTTTAATAGCGCTTGGATGAGTGCCACGACAGGAGAGGAGTGGGTCTATGTGGACTTGGGTAGCCAATCCGAATTCGACAAAGTAAAATTACATTGGATCAATAAAGCGATCAAGGGTAAGATTCAAGTTTCCGACGACGCTAAACAATGGGTTGACATAGCGAATCTTCCGGGTGGAGATGCTAATCTGGATGAGATCAAGCTAAAAGGAAAGGGCCGCTACGTACGGGTATGGATGGAGCAACCGGCTAATGACGGACGTTATATCTTAAGCGAGATAGAGGTGATGGGTAAAGGTGGCTTGCTTGCCCAACCGGCTGCTGCTCCGGCTGCTACAAAAGACGAGATCCGTTTATCGGGCGGAAACTGGAAAGTACAACGAGCTTCCGAGGTAACCGCTCCCGGCGAGGAAATATCGAAACCTTCTTTCTCTCCGGAAAATTGGATCGTGGCGACTGTGCCGGGAACGGTATTGAGTAGTTATAAGAATATCGGAGCTATCCCGAATCCGAATTACGCGGATAACCTGATGCAGATATCCGAGTCATTCTTCAACTCTAATTTCTGGTATAGGGATGAGTTTGAGGTACCCGAAGGATTCAAGCAAGATCGTTTGTTCTTGAATTTCGATGGTATCAACTGGAAAGCGAATGTATATTTAAACGGTAACAAGATCGGCCGTATCGAGGGAGCGTTTATCCGAGGTGTATTTGACGTTACAGACAGGGTCGTACCGGGTAAGAACGTTGTCGCGGTGGAGATCATCAAGAATGAGCATATCGGCGCTATCAAGGAGAAATGTGAGAAGAATACGGATTTCAACGGTGGTATCTTAGGCGCTGATAACCCAACCTTCCACGCTTCGATCGGTTGGGATTGGATCTCGACGATCCGTGGTCGTAATATAGGTATTTGGGATGATGTGTACTTGACTTCTACAGGCAAGGTAACGATTCAAGACCCGTTCGTACAGGTTGTATTACCGTTGCCGGATACGACTTCCGCTACCTTGACTCCGGAAGTGATCGTGAAGAACCATGATGCCGCTCCAGTAAAGGGTGTATTGACAGGAAAGATCGGCGATATCACTTTCGAGCAACCGGTAGAATTGGCCGCAAACGAGGAGAAGACGGTTACTTTCGATCCAAATAGCTTCAGCCAATTGAAGGTGCAGAACCCACGTCTGTGGTGGCCTAAAGGGTACGGATCTCCTTATTTATACGACGCTAATTTCACCTTTAAGGTAGGCGATAAGGTATCCGACTCTGAGGATTTCAAGGTAGGTATCCGACAAATGACCTTCAATGAGAATAATAGTATCTTGAGTCTCTTTATCAATGGCCGTCGTTTTATAGGCCGTGGCGGTAACTGGGGATTTGGTGAATCTAATCTGAATTACCGGGGTCGTGAGTACGATATCGCCGTGGCTTACCATGCCGATATGAACTTTACGATGATGCGTAACTGGGTAGGACAGATTGGCGATAAAGAATTATATGAGGCTTGCGACCGTCATGGTATCATGATCTGGCAAGATTTCTGGTTGGCGAATCCTTCCGACGGACCCGATCCTTATGATCCGGAGATGTTTATCGCTAATGCTGAGGATTATGTGAAACGTTTCCGTAACCATGCCTCTATCGGTATTTATTGCGGGCGCAACGAGGGCTTCCCGCCGGAGCAGATCGACAAGGCTTTACGCCGTATCGTGAAAGAGGATCATCCGGGCTTACATTATATCTCCAGCTCGGCGGATGAGGTGGTAAGTGGCCATGGTCCGTACCGTGCGCTTCCTGTTAAAGAATACTTTAGCTTGAAGAATGGTAGTGATAAGTTCCATAGTGAGCGGGGTATGCCTAACGTGATGAATTACGAGAGCTTGGTTCGTACTTTCTCTCCGGAAGCGCTTTGGCCGCAAAACGCTCAATGGGGACAACACGATTATACGATGGAAGGCGCCCAGTCTTGCGCTTCTTTCAACGCTATCATCGAGAAGGGCTTTGGCAAGCCGAACAACGCCAAGGAATTCGCCGATCTGGCTCAGTGGGTAAACTATGATGGTTACCGGGGTATGTTCGAATCAAGAAGCTTGAACCGTAAGGGATTATTGCTGTGGATGACGCATCCGGCATGGCCTTCTATGGTATGGCAGACTTACGATTATTATTTCGAGCCTACCGCCGCTTACTTTGGTTGCAAGAAGGCCTCCGAGCCTCTGCACATTCAATGGAATCCGGTTACGGACGAGATCGAGGTAGTGAACTATAGCGCCGGCGTACGTAATGGTTTGACGGCAAAGGCTCAAATCATCAATATGGACGGTTCTATTTCATGGGAAAACGAGGTTTCCGTGGATAGTAAAGAAGATACTACCAACAAATGTATGAAACTGGATTTCCCAGCTAGCGTATCCAGCGCTCATTTCGTCAAGTTGACGTTGACAGAGAATGGCAAGATCGTATCGGATAACTTCTATCTGCGTGGCGTAGAGGAAGGCAACTACCAAGCTTTGCGTGAGATGCCAAAGGTTACTTTACGATCCAACGTGGCAACCAATAAGGGTAATGACGGTACTTGGACCGCTACCGCTACCTTAGAGAATACTTCATCCACCCCGGCTCTGATGATCCGTGTGAATGTAGTGGGCGAGAAGGATGGCGAGCAATTCCTCCCGATGTTCTATAGCGACAACTATTTCTCCTTGCTTCCGGGCGAGAAGAAAGAGATCAACATCCATTGGAAAGATGTAGATACGAGAGGCGAGACCCCGAAGGTGGTTATCTCCGGTTATAACGTGAACTAGTCAGCTAGGCTGATACCTATAAAAAATCCAACCATTCTCCGATATGAATAGGAGAGTGGTTGGATTTTTTTTGCAATTCTAAATTTCAGATTTATCTTCGGTTTTATTGTTATTTTTAATACGTTTTACTGTATGTTTAAGTTTTACGGCCATAAGATTCAACTCTATGGTAGATTCCATTTCAGTTGTATCAGCATCATCTATCAACAGATCAGATAAGAGTTGGCCAGTTCGTTTCACAATACCTTTTTGTTTTATTAGGTCAGGTTCATTTTGAATCGCATCTACATTTCGGATAAGCTCACGTAGTTTTACGAAAGAATCTATTATAGCGATAGTTGTTTGTGTGGCTCTTGGACTTTTTAATATAGTAGCCAGCATATAAAGTCCTTTTTCAGTGAAAGCTTTAGGTTCTACTGTTGATTTTTTTAAGTTTTCCATCCGGTGGAAATTTTCCACCACATACTGTTTCTCAGAGGGTTTCAATGTGAAAAAATAACCACTGGGGAACTTTTCAGGATTATTTCTCACGGCTTTGTTTATATCCCTTGTTTCTGTTTTATATAATTCTGCTACATCTCTATCTAGTAGTATTTTTTGTCCTCTTAACTCAATAATACGTTCCTCTACTTCTTTCGTTCCAATAACTTGAAGTTCATTTTCCATAGTTAAATTATTAATTTGATTTTTGTATTTATGCTTTGTATATAGAGCAAATATAGTGATTTTTTGTTCTATATACAGAGCATAGATCATTTCTTTTTACAACTTGATATAAATCTTCTTCTTATACAAGAAATATCCCGGTATCCAGTTTAGTACCACGAAGAAGATAGCCCATGCTAATGAGCCTCCGAAATCGCCGAATATCGGCCTGAATAGATCCATATACATAAAGGCGGAGATACCGCTCATTCCCAGCAATACGGCCAATATATCCCCTTGTACATACAGATACAACGGGTTGATACCGAACGACTCAAAGAATAACGTCCATTTCTTCTTCCCGTTTATATCGATGATCCAGATTAATAAAGCGAGGAATAAGGAGGCGAATCCGCAAGTAACCAATACGAACGTACTACTCCATATCTTTTTATTGATAGGGCAACCATAGCTTAGCAAGAAACCGGCAAAAAGAATAATCGTACCGAAAATGAAGATATTACGGATAATCAACTCATTGTTCTTTTTACAATCCTGTATTACCTTTCCTACGTAGAAACCGAGTAATACATGCGCTATGCTACCGATGCAGCTCAAGAGCCCTTCCGGATCAAAGGCGATCCGTGTACCATCTGCCATATCATCGTGATACATATGCGATGTACCGAATAAAGTTCTGTCCACGATCGCTATAATGCTATCCTCCGACATTTCCATACTATGCGTGAAACCTAGTAATGCCCAGTAAAATATCAATATACCAGCGGCTACCTGCAAAATATACTTATGATTAATCGCTAATCCTATCAACGACCCGAAGCCGTATGCCAGCGCCAACCTTTGCATCACCCCAAGGATACGTAAATTCTGGAAATCGGTAAATCCATTGTAGCAAACATGCCCGAACAGATTCAGCCCTAATCCCACGAGGAATATCAATACCGTGCGTCTCAATACTTTCGTCACGCTTTCTTTCGACAGCTTGAAGTTATATTTCCGAAGCGAGAAAAACATGGAGACCCCCATGATGAACATAAAGAACGGAAATACCAAATCGGTGGGAGTGAGGCCGTTCCAACGTGCATGCTCTAAAGGCGTATATACATACTTCCATGACCCGGGGTTATTTACCAAAATCATCCCCGCAATCGTAATTCCCCTCATCACGTCGAGGGATAGCAATCTTCCGGATTGTTGTGCCATATTGATAGTAGATTAAAAAGTTACCAATAAAAGTCCAAAGATAATTGAATTTCCTACAATATCCCTGCCTTCGGGAATACTGTTTTTAGTATATTGAAAATCAGATGTATAAAAACATGTACATGTTTTCGCGAGAACACGTACGTGTTTTTTCAGAGACATTTACACCAGTATCGACACAGGCCGATGCCTATACCGGCATACGCCTATACCAGTAGTGCCGTAGGGCTACGCCAGTATAGGCGTGAGCTTGCGCCGATATACGTAAATTCCTTTCATGGAAATGTCTTCTAACTATCAACTATTTTATGTATATTTGTATTCTAAACCATAAAAATAAGACGCCATGAAGTACAAATTATTAGTCTTAGACGTAGATGGGACGTTGCTTAACGACAAGAAAGAGATAACTCCCCGGACCCATGCCGCCTTGTTAAAGGCTCAGCAGATGGGAGTTCATGTTGTATTGGCATCCGGCCGACCCACCAACGGGGTTCAACCCTTGGCGGAGGCTCTTGAATTGAATCATTACGGTGGTTTCATATTATCTTATAACGGAGGTCAGATCATCAATGCCCAGACCGGAGAATTGATGTTCGAGAAACGAATCGATCCGGCCATGATTCCTTATTTAAACCGGAAGGCGAAGGAAAATGGTTTTGCTATCTTCACGTATCACAAGGACTATATCCTGACCGATAGCCCGGAAAACAAGCATGTCCAAGAGGAGGCCGAACTCAATAAGATGCGCATCATCGGTGTGGAGAATTTCCCGGAAGCGGTGGATTTCGCACCCTGTAAGTGTATTCTTACCAGCGATGACGAGAACAATCTAGTGGGTCTCGAAAATCATTGGAAGAAACGTTTGGACGGGGTATTGGAAGCTTTCCGCTCCGAGGACTATTTCTTGGAGGTAGCTCCTCATTTCATCAATAAGGGAAATACGTTGGCGGTATTGATGGAGATGCTGAATATCACGACCGAAGAGGTTGTCGCTATCGGTGATGGCGTGGCCGACGTATCCATGCTTCAATTAGCCGGTACCGGCGTGGCGATGGGTAACGCACGCGATTCCGTAAAGGCTTGTGCCGATTTCACGACCTTACCCAATAATATGGAAGGTGTGGCGGTAGCGATCGAGAAAGCGATCCTTGCCACGATCAAACCCACAGAGGTTCCGTTAGATCAACTAAACGCACGGGCCAAACATGCTTTAATGGGTAATCTAGGCATTCAATATACCTATGCGTCGGAGGATCGTGTGGAAGCGACCATGCCTGTAGACGAACGGACCCGCCAGCCTTTCGGTATCTTGCACGGAGGCGCTACGCTGGCTCTGGCAGAGACCGTGGCCGGACTAGGTTCCATGATTCTGGCGAAACCGGACGAGATGGTAGTCGGCATGCAAGTTAGCGGCAGCCATATGTCGTCCGCCCACGAGGGAGACACGGTACGTGCCGTCGGGACGATTATCCACAAAGGCCGTTCATCCCATGTGTGGAACGTAGACATATTCACCTCTACCGACAAACTGGTTTCCTCGGTACGGGTAATCAATAGCATACTAAAGAAGAAATGATTCCAAGAGATTCTTACGAAATAATAGACACGTTGATCAAGCAAGGCCGGAGTTTCGCTATTTGGCGTATTCCCGGTGAGGATAGGCTCCATTTCAGGATGCAAAGCGCCGGCTCTCCTTGCCTATTATACGACATAAAAGACTTAAATGAACGGAGCGGTTTTGTAATCGCTCCGTTTCAGGTGACAGCGGAACGACCTATCGTTTTAATCCAACCGGATTGCTTTGAAATCCCCTCCGAATCCGATTGGGATTTCTCTCGAGAGAAAAACGAATTCCCTTCGAATGAAATCGAAATCCCATCCGAATCCGAGGAGAAGGAACGATACGCTTACCATTTCTCCCTGTTTACCAGCCCTTTGCTAAAAGGAAGCCAAGATAAACTAGTCCTATCCCGTAGCAAAACGATCCGGAAAGATCCCTCTTTCTCACCCGGCAAGGCATTCTTCGCCGCAGTAGAACGATATATCCGCTCCTATGTCTACCTTTGCCATACCCCGGAAACCGGAACTTGGATGGGTGGGACACCGGAAATCTTGTTATCCGGCGAGAAAGGCGACTGGCAAACGGAACCCAATCCTTACGAGACGGGAAATTACCGAAAAGCTGGGACCATAAGAATTGGAGAGAACAGCAATTAGTCGCCTCCTATATACGCCGCCAGCTGTCCACCTTGGGTATTACTCCCGAGGAGAAGGGGCCTTATTCAGCCCGGGCCGGAGAGGTTTCCCATTTGAAAAGCGATTTCTTCTTCTCCTTGCCGAATCCCGAGAAGCTGGGTGATGTCCTTCAACTATTACACCCTACTCCAGCCGTTTGCGGTC
>OHPZ01000939.1_pt1 | contig 10387 bp, 8 predicted proteins | sample 1577851 | NCBI WGS metagenome assembly OHPZ01 (sample SAMEA3879507, study PRJEB24766) | human gut metagenome | biome: human-associated habitat; feature: feces | place: USA | collected 1985/1987 | reverse complement strand
AACCCGCGGCAATATTTATGACCGCAACGGGAAACTTCTGGCCTACAACGAGCTGGCCTACGCGGTGACGGTGCAGGACACCGGGTGCGGCATTGCGCCGGAAGATCAGACAGCCGTGTTCGACCGCTATTTTCACACCACGGCCAACACCAAGCACGATTCCACCGGCCTTGGGCTGACCATCGCGCAGGAGCTGGCTCATCTCCACCACGGGGAGATCACCCTGCAAAGTGAGGTGGGCAAGGGCAGCCGCTTTACGCTGAAGCTGCCAATTTTGGAATAACGACCTCGCCCTCTTAGGCGCGTCCGCGTCAGCTGTGGCGGAGAGGTTGTCTTAGTTTTTAAAGTAAGCGTTCTGCACGGCCAGCAGCACACCGGCACGGCTGGCGGCAAAGTTCAGGCCGCCCTGCAGGTAGCAGGTGTAGGGCTCGCGCAGCGGGCCGTCGCAGGACAGCTCGATGGTGCTGCCCTGGGTAAAGCTGCCGCTTGCCATGATGACCTCATCGGTATAGCCCGGTTCCGGAGAGGGTTCCGGTGCGGCATAGCTGTCCACGGGGCTGGCGGCCTGAATGCCCTGACAGAAGCCGATGAGCGCCTCTGCCGTACCGGCATCAAAGCAGGTGACGATATCGTTGTGATCCTCGCAGTAGCGCGGGATGGGCTTTTTGCCCAGCAGTTCCAGCATACACTGGGCGTAGATGGCGGTCTTGATGGCCTCGCACACCACGCCGGGGGCGTAGTAGAAGCCCAGATACATATCCCGGGGGGTCTCCAATGTGCAGCCTAGCTCCTTACCAAGGCCGGGGGCGTTCAGGCGGTAAGCGCACAGTTCCACCAGATCCTTGCGGCCCACGATGTAGCCGCCGGTGGGAGCAATGCCGCCGCCGGGGTTCTTGATCAGGCTGCCCACTGCGATATCCGCGCCCACCTGACAGGGCTCCTGCGTCTGGGTGAACTCGCCGTAGCAGTTGTCCACAAAAATAATAATCTCCGGGTTTGCGGCGCGGGCGGTATCGGCGATTTTGCGGATGGTAGCCAGATCAAAGGCGTTGCGCTGTAAATAGCCGCGGCTGCGCTGGATGTGGCATACCTTTGCACCGGGGGCTTTTTGGGCGATCAGGTCGTAGTCCGGGGTGAAGTCTGCTTTAAGGGGGGCTTCGTCATAGTTTACGCCGTAGTCCATCAGGGTGCCGGTACCCTTGCCCTTACCGTCCAGACCGATGACGCCCTCCAGCGTATCGTAGGGGCGGCCGGTTGCGGCCAGCAGGGTATCCCCTGCCCGCAGCAGACCGAACAATGCCACCGCCAGCGTGTGGGTGCCGCTCTGGAACTGGCTGCGCACCAGTGCATCCTCTGCGCCCATGACCTGTGCAAAGATCTGCTCCAGCTTGGCACGGCCGGTATCCCACAGGCCGTAGCCGGTGGTGCCCAGCATATCGGTGGAGGACATCTGGGTATCGGCAAAGGCCTTGAGCATCTTCAGCTGGTTGAAATCCCGGATTTCCTCCATCTGGCGGAAGTAGGGTTGGCACAACTCCATGGCCTTTTCGTCCAGCGCCAGCACCTCGGGCTTATAATCAAAAAAGTGGTTCAGAATCGACATTATAACGTGATAGTTCCTTCCTGTTATTATTGGGTTCTTTGTGCAAGAAGCTTTAACATTTCTCGGGCACATAGCGGGCGTACTCTGCCTGTTTTGCAAAGCCAAGGCGGGTATAAAACCGCACCCGCTCCGGTGCACAGAGGAATACCGGGCGCAGCCCTTCGGCGGCAAGGCTGTTAGCCATTTCCACAATGAGCCGCCCGCCGATGCCCTTGCCCCGCAGCGGCTCTGCGGTCTGCCCGCAGGCCATGTAGGCTTGCCCATTGCACAGGGCATAAGCGCCCACGGTGCAAACGACTGTACTCCCCTGCTCCAGCGTCCATGCCACTGCCCTGCCCCGGCTGCGCTTTGTGCACAGTTCTGAGTAAAAATCTGCCTGCCGGGCGGGGTCTGCTTGGTAAAGCGCTGCTGCCACCCGGGCGGCGGGTGCTTCCCGGCAGAGGGATAGCTGTGCCCACAAAGCTTCGTCCACGGCAGGCAGGGGCAGCGGCCCAGCCTGCAGCAGACCGAACACGGTCAGTGCTTCCGCCTTGTGCCAGCCGTCCGGCGGCGGGCAGACAGTCTCGTCCAGAATGGCGCTCTCGCACCCGCAGAAGGACAAAAACCCGGCCAGCTCTGCGGGGTTTGCGTGCCCGGCCAGCCATGCCGTGCTGCCGGAAAGTTCCAGTGCCAGTGTGGGGCCCGCGTAGAACCGCCACGGCTGACTTTTGCGAAAGAGCGTACAATCCAGCGGCAGCAGAGCGTCCAGCACCGGCAGACCCCGGCAGGCATTTGCGAACCGGGTGTAGCGCTTTGCATCCTTTACCTGTGCGATCACTTGAGCGCGTTGACGATCTTTTTGAACTCGCGGCCGCGCACCTCAAAGTTGGGGTACAGGTCAAAAGAAGCACTTGCCGGAGACAGGATGATGATGTCGCCCGGCTTTGCGGCGGCACGTGCCAGCTCTACGGCGTGCTGCATATTGTCTGCGTGCTGAATGGGCAGAGCGGCCTCGTCAAAGCCGGGGCACTCCCGTACAGCCTGCTCGATGCGGGGGCCAGTCGCGCCCATCAGCACCAGATTTTTGACGTGGGCGATGATCTCCGGTGCCAGCGGCTCGTAGGGGATGTGCTTATCGTAGCCACCCGCGATGAGGATGACCTTCCGGTCAAAGCTGCGCAGACCGGCGATGGTGCGGGTGGGGCTGGTGCCGATGGAATCGTTATAGTACAGCACGCCGTCCAGAGTACGCACCGGCTCGATGCGGTGCTCCACGCCGGTAAAGGTGCTGCCCACCTGACGGATGGCTTCTACGGGCACCTCGCCCCACACGGCAGCGGCAGCAGCCAGCAGGTTTTCAATGTTGTGCAGACCGCGCAGCTTGACATCCTTCTGGGCAAGGAAGGGGGTCACGACACCATCCTCGGCCATGCAGAGCATGCCGTCCTCCTTGCGCAGGAAGGCACCGTTGTCGGTATCGTGCAGACGGGTGAACCACACCTGCTTGCCCTTGCAGTCTGCCTGCATGGAGCGGCTGATCTCGTTTTCATAGCCCAGCACGGCGCGGCAGGGCTGCTTCTGGTACAGCAGGATATTGCGCTTTGCATCGATGTATTCCTGCATATCCTTGTGGTGATCCAAATGGTTCGGGGTCACGTTGGTGACCACAGCAATGTTGGGGCTGGCGTGCATGCTGATCAGTTGGAAGCTGGACAGCTCTACCACAGCCACATCCTCCGGGGACACCTCCGGCAGCATGGGCAGCAGGGCTGCGCCGATATTGCCGCCCAAATGCACCTTGCGGCCTGCGGCCTCGTAGAACTTGGAGATAAGGGTGGTGGTGGTGGTCTTGCCGTCCGAGCCAGTCACGGCCACGATCTCACAGGGGCAGAAATCAAAGAACAGTTCCACCTCACTGGTGACCATAGTACCGGCAGCCATGGCATCCTGCAGGGGCTTTTCAAAATAACCCACAAAGCCCGGGGTGCGCATGATGATGTCCTGTCCCTTGAAGCCGTCCAGATAGTTTTCGCCAAGGCTCAGGTCAATGCCCAGCTCCCGGATGGTGGCGGCGTAATCGCCAAAGTCCTCCACGCTCTTTTTCTGGTCGCACAAAGTCACATGAGCGCCCAACTCCACAAACTCCTTGATGAGGGTCTTGTGGCTGACGCCTGCGCCGATAAAGGCGACTTTTTTGCCCTGAATAAGCTGGGCAAGCTTCTGCTGATCTTTCTGCATAAAAACAGTTCCTCCTCTAATAGGATCATGGTATAACACCGCGCCGCACGGGCAGCGCGGTGATCACTTCGCTGTACCATTATAGTCCATTTGCGCGCAATTGGCAACGGAAAACCGCACAGTCTGCTTCAAAAAGCCCGATAAATTCACAAAAAGGCAATTGTTTTTTCTGTTGCTTTCTGCTACACTTGTCGTTGCAGAGCGCTTTTTGCCGTTTCTGCGCGAAGATGAACGGAATGAGGTTATTCTTTTTGAAACGATGGTTGCGTTTTATCGCAGCGGTGCTGGCTGCTGCGTTTCTTTTTGCCCTGACCGGCTGCGGCAGCTCCACAAACTCTGCCAGCTTTACTTGGTTTGTGGACAGTATCCCTGCAAATCTGGACCCGCAGGTGGCTTCCGGTGCGTCGGACGTCATCGCCTGCGAGAATCTGTACGGCACGCTGGTGCGCAAGGACCCGGACGGCGAACTTGTGCCGGGGCTCTGTGAGAAGTGGACGGTCTCCTCAGACGGGCTGACCTACACCTTTACCCTGAAGGACGGCCTGACCTACGCTGCCGCCAAGGGTGCCGCCACAGAGTACGACATTACCGCCGAGGATTTTGTATTTGCCTTCCGGCGCATTTTCCGCGCCGATACCGCCTCGCCCTATGCGGTGGAGTTTTCCGCCATTCAGAACAGCGCCGCCGTGCTGGCGGGGCTTGCAGACGAAAGCAGTCTGGGCGTTTCGGCCAATGGGCCGCTGACGTTGGTGTTCCGGCTGAGCGAGCGGGACGATAACTTTTTAGCAAAGCTGGCCATGCCCGGTGCAGCCCCTTGTGACGAGGCCTTTTTTGAGAGCACCCGGGGCACCTACGGGCTGACCGCCAAGACTACGCTTGCCAGCGGCAGCTTTTACCTGTACAACTGGACGGCAAACGGCCTGTTTTTGCGCCGTACCGTGGAAAGCCCGCTGGTCGGCAGTCTGCGTCTGGTGCAGGACACCAGCGGTAGCGGCAAGAGCGCAGCCCAGCTCATTGCTGATGACAAATGCTCTGCCGCGCTGGACGAGAGCGGCGAAACCACTAGCTTACAGACGGTAAGCTATTCCGACACCACATGGGCACTGCTGTTCAACGCGGCAGAGGGGTCGGTGTTCCAGAACCAGCAGCTGCGGCAGGCGCTGGCCGGTATTGCCCGGGAAAACGCCGATGTGCCCTCCAGCGGCCTGTACGCCGCTGCAAAGGGGCTTGTGCCGGAGGGTCTGACCGTGGATGGGCTGGACTACCGCGAAACTGCCGGGGATCCCCTGCCCACCATCCCGGAGCCAAAGGCTCTGTATCTGGCTGCGCGGCAGGGCATGGCGACCTCGGATTTTTCCGGTGTGACCCTGCTGCTGCCCAAGAACGCCGGGCTGGGCGAACTGGCCGACCAGATCAACAGCGCATGGCAGAAGGAGTGCTCCCTGTTCTTCTCGGTGGAAGAGGTAGAGCAGGACGAGTTTGACGCCCGCATTGCCGCCGGGAAATACACCATTGCCCTTGCGCCCATCCGTGCCGAGGGCGGCAGCGTATATCAGATGCTGCAGCAATTCACCGCTGAGGGCGGCAGCCTGACCGGCTACGCCGATACCGTTTATGCCGACCGGCTGGCACTGAGCGCACAGCAGACCGGCAAGGACCGTTGCGCTCTGTTGGCGCAGTGCGAGCGGCAGCTGCTGGAAAGTTGCACCGTGGTGCCCCTGATGGCGCAGCAGAAACGTCTGCTGCTGGCAAACGGCGTGCGGGACTTGGTATTCGACCCGTTCTTCCCGGTGCTGGACCTGACTTGGGGCAAAATGAGCTGATCGCAAATTTCGTGCGGAAAAGCCTTGACATTCCTGCCCTGCTTTGTTACAATAATGGAGCACTTGCAGGGTTAGCTCATCCGGTAGAGCGACTGCTTCCCAAGCAGTAGGCGGCGGGTTCGAGTCCCGTATCCTGCTCCAAAATATAGCGGTGAAACGTTCAAAATTTGTTCGTTTCACCGCTTTTTTGTTTGTGTTCATTTCAAAAAATGACGTAAAATTTCGTGTTTCCCGCTCATAATCTAGCAGATAATGGAACAAACAAAGGAACAAAAAACACTCCCGAGCTTTTTTAGAAAGCCCGGGAGTGTTTGCGTTTAATTGATTTTATATCGCGTTACTTTGCCACAAGTTCGGCGGCAAGGGCGTCCATCTGTGCCTCGGCAGCGGCATTGGCGGCAGAGCGGATGGTGACCACGTTCTCACAGAGGGTGATGTTCTTCATGCTCTCCAGCTCGGCACGCATAAGCTTTGCAGCCATGGGTGCCCAAGTGCCGTTTTCCATCAGGCCGACGGTGCGGTTCTGGAAGCTCTTGGTCTTGAGGTGAGTCAGCAGATTCTCCATCGGCGGGAAGAGGAAACCATCGTAGGTGGCGCAGGCCAGCACGATCTTACCGCAGCGGAAGGCTTCGGTAACGGCATAGGAAACATCCGTGCGGGTCAGATCCATCTCCACCACCTTTGCGCCCTGTGCACGCAGCTTTTCAGCCATGGTGTGGGCAGCGGCACGGGTGTGGCCGTGGATGGAGGCACTGGCTACCAGAATCTTTTCCGGCTCCTCGGCCTTGTAGCTGGACCAGAGATCGTAGTAGTTCAGGTACTTGCTCAGATCACCGGTAAGCACCGGGCCGTGCAGCGGGCAGATCGTCTTGATGTCCAGTGCCGCAGCCTTTTTGAGCAATGCCTGCACCTGCGGGCCGTACTTGCCCACAATGTTCAGGTAGTAGCGGCGGGCTTCGCTGGCCCAGTCGGCGTTTTCGTCAAACTTTGCCACTGCACCAAAGCGGCCAAAGCCATCGGCGGAGAACAGCACCTTCTCGCTGCTCTCGTAGCTGACCATGACCTCCGGCCAGTGCACCATGGGGGCAAACACAAAGGTGAGGGTGTGGGCACCAAGGCTCAGGCTCTCGCCGTCCTTCACTACCACGCGACGCTCCGGGGCAATGGCATCTGCGCCAAAGAACTGCTCCATATACTGGAAGGTCTTGGCGTTGCCTACCACCTGCATCTCCGGGTAGAGGGCTGCCAGCTTTGCCACGTTGGCACCGTGGTCCGGCTCCATGTGGGAGACCACCAGATAGGCGGGCTTGCAACCGCCCAGTGCCTCGGCAAGGTTTTCCAGCCAAGGCTCAGTAGCGCGGGCGTCCACCGTGTCCAGAATGGTGGTCTTTTCGTCCAGAATAACATAGGAATTATAGCTGACCCCGGTGGGCACCGGATACTGGCTCTCGAACAGGTCGATGGTGGTATCGTCCACGCCCACACCAAGGATGGCTTCGCTGATTTTTTTCATGCTCATACCGTTCAGACTCCTTTTGGGTTTATCTTGTGCCGTAAATTGGCAAATATTTCTGAGAACAATTCCTATTGTAGCACATCGTCAGAAATTTCGCAAGGGATAATGCGGGGAGCTTCTGCGCATCAAAGCTCTTCCCCGCTCTCCGGCAGACGTGCTGTTACCGGTCTGCCCGGCTCGGTGTCCAGTTCCAGCAGGGTGGCAGCGGTGTTCTCGTCCAGCGTCTGCACCGCACGCAGCTTGCGGCTGATGGCGCGGCTGCGCACCCCGATGAGGTTGTCCAGTTCTTCGTCCGTCTGGCGCAGGCGCTGCTGCATCTTGGAAAGCCCCTGCCCGAACTTATCGAACTCGGTCTTGACTGCCCCCAGCAGCTGCCACACCTCGCCGGAGCGCTTCTGGATGGCAAGGGTCTTGAAGCCCATTTGCAGGCTGTTGAGCAGCGCCGCCATGGTGCTGGGGCCGGCCACGTTCACCTGATAATCCCGCTGCAAAACCTCCAGCAGCCCGGCGTTCACCACCTCGGCATACAGACCCTCAAAGGGCAGAAACAGAATGCCGAAAGCCGTGGTATAGGGCGGCTCCACATATTTTTCCCGGATATCCTTTGCCTCGCTGCGCAGCACCAGTTCCAGTGCGTGGCGGGCGTTTTCCACTGCCTGTGCATCGCCGGAGGCCTGCGCATCCTGCAGGTGGGCATAGGTATCGCCGGGGAATTTGGAGTCGATGGGCAGCCAGACACTGTTGCCGTCCACACCGGGCATACGGATGGCGTACTCCACCCGCTGGGTGCTGCCGGGGATGGTGGCTACGTTGGTGTCGTACTGCTCCGGCGCAAGGATCTCTTCTAAAATCGCACCCAGCTGGATCTCGCCCAGAATGCCGCGGGTCTTAACGCCGGAGAGTACCTGCTTCAGCCCGCCCACATCGGCGGCAAGGCTCTGCATCTCGCCCAAGCCCTTGTACACTTGTTCCAGCTGGTCGTTGACCGCCTTAAAGCTTTCGGTCACCCGCTTTTGCAGCGCGTCCTGCAATTGCTCGTCCACAGTGTGGCGGATCTCGTCCAGCTTCTGGGCGTTCTGTGCCTGCATGGCGGCAAGGCCGTCTGCCAGCGCTTTGCGCATCTCTTCCAGCTTGCGGGCGTTGGAGGCTTCCAGCCCCTGCAAGCGCTGCTCCATGGTCTGCTGCTGGGTGTTCTGCCCTGCCGTCAGGGTGCTGCTCATGCCCTGCACTGCGGTTTGCAGGGTATCGCTGATGTGCGCCATCGCGGCCAGATTCTGCTGTGCCTGCTGCGCCTGCTTTTCTTCCAGCACCCGCGCCTGCGCTTCCAGCTGCTGGCGCAGCCACTCCTTCAGGGCTTCATCGTCCTGCCGGGCGGCGGGCTTGCCGGTGCGGTGCAGCAAAAGCGCCTGCAGCAGACAGATGGCCACCAGCAGAAGCGTGTACAGTCCTGCCAAAAATTCCATAGACATTCTCCTTTTAACTCAAAAATCCGGGTCTTGCGGTAATGGCAGACCCGGATGTGCTTATACTTCCTGATGCTTTACGATCTCCTGCGTGGTCTCCACCTGCTGGCCGTACAGACCCACGCCGTCTACCTCCATCTCGCCTACCTGATTATCACAGGGGTCGGCGCGGAAGGAGCACATGGGCGGGTCGAAGGGGGCGCAGATGTCGCTGTTGGCCACCATGCGGTCGGGGTCCAGATTGCCAAAATAGTGCTGGCGGAGCGTTTCGTCGCCCCGGCGGGCCATGGAGGCACCGAAAGAGCAATCCGCATACAGCCAGCCCTTGGGGGCCACATAGAACATGGCCCAGTCGTGGCAGCCCACGCCGGTGGGCGACACCGACAGGCCGCTCTGCCAGCGGGCCGGGATGCCTGCCGCGCGGCAGAGGGTGATGAACGTGACCGACATGATGCCGCAGTCGCCCCGGCGGTCCCGGGCGCAGTGTTCCGGCAGGGACTCGTGGATAAAGTAGCTCGGCTGGTAGTGGTAGCGCACATTCAGCGTGACGTAATCGTAGATGCGCTTTGCCTTTTCCATGGGGTCGGTGATGCCTGCCGTGAGCTGGGCCGCCAGCGCCTTGATGTAAGGCGTGAACACAATGTGGGAGGGCTGCTCCTCGGTGTCAAAATCCGGCTGCTCCGGGGCAGAGGGCGTATCAAAGGGGTCCGTGTAAACTGCCGTGTTGCGGTAGCTGTACTGGACGCCGAAACTGCGGTTCTCGGTGAGGTCTGCCTCCCAGCAGACGGTGCGCTGAGGAGCGTTTTCCGGGGCAATGACCGTCGGTTCCTCGGTGAACTCCTCCAGTTCGATGTCACTCTGGGAGAGGCAGGCAGCGGGCAGCGGCAGCCAGCTCGGCAGCCGCACGGGGCAGGGTCTCCCGGGCGCTCAGGATCTCGGCGGCCTGTGCAAGCAGCTCCGGTGCCACAGGCTCTCCATTCACCCGGATGCGCACAGAGAGCGGCTCACAGCCTGCGTGGTAGCTGCCGGTAACGAGACCGGCAGCCCTGAGCACCGCCGCCGTGAGGGCGGCGGCAGTCGTTTTGCCAGCCGTACCGGCTACGCCCAGATAATCCACCCGGCCTGCCTTGGCAGAGAGGGCTTCCTGCAGCTGCCGGGCCGGGGCAAAGCCCTCGGGCAGAGATGCAAAATAGGCATTTGCCTGTTCAATGGTCATTGCGTCAAACCTCGTTTCGATGTTGATAGAGAATGATGCACATCCGGACAAGCCCCAGCAGGATGAGGCCCACCAGCAGGCCGGTCATCACACCGGAAAAATCGATCCAGATATCGGTGACCTGGCCGCTGCGGCCCGGCACAAAGAGCTGGATGGTCTCATCGGTCAGGGCTGTGAGCAGGCCGCCCAGCATGGGCCAGGACACATGCTTGAAGAAGTGCCGGGTGTACACCCGCAGGCAGAGCATGAGCAGGAAGCCCTCCAGGGCATACTCGCAGAAATGTGCCAGCTTGCGGATAAAATGCATGGTGATGTGGGATGCAAGGCCGGGCATCCCCAGCCGCCGCAGGATGCCCTGCAGTATCCCCAGTACCCGGCCGCTGGCTCCCTCGGACACATCCGCGATCTGCAGAGAGTTTGAGAAGATGAACACGATGCAGCCGATGAGGGCAAAAGTAAAGATCACCCGCCACGCGATGAGCCACGGGGAGGTGCGTTGATTCTGTTCCTGCATCCGCTTAGCCCAGAGCCTTGATGCTCTGCTCGATG
>OHPZ01000933.1_pt1 | contig 10463 bp, 10 predicted proteins | sample 1577851 | NCBI WGS metagenome assembly OHPZ01 (sample SAMEA3879507, study PRJEB24766) | human gut metagenome | biome: human-associated habitat; feature: feces | place: USA | collected 1985/1987 | reverse complement strand
ACATCACGCTGGGCAGAGTCATGTTGATATGTGACCTTATCATCATCTCGTCCAGTTACTTTGTTCTAAAAGATTGGGAAAAGGTGGTGTATGGCTACGTTACTCTATACATATGCAGCTTCGTGCTCGACCAAGTGGTGAACAGTGCCCGCCAGTCCGTACAATTCTTTATTATCAGCGATAAATATGAGGAGATAGCCAAGCACATCCAGGTATATCCCCACAGAGGTGCAACGGTCATCAACGCCTCGGGCTTCTATACGGGAAAAGAGATAAAAATGCTGTTCGTGCTGGCCAAGAAGCGGGAGTCCACCATCATTTTCCGGCTCATAAAAGACATAGACCCCAATGCCTTTGTATCACAAAGTGCAGTCATCGGAGTCTATGGAGAGGGATTCGACAGAATCAAAGTGAAGTAGAGGATTTCTCGAACTTCCCTTGATTCCAAGTATAAACAATAGGACGGCGGACAAACGGCTTTAATTTTTCCGCCGCTTCTTTACCCATGTAATCGGTCGTGGTAAAAGTGAATGCCAACGTGGCGTCCTTCGCAGAAAGGTCCGCTTTCATCAGCAGCATGTCGGCCTGGCGACGGGCATCCTGATACTCATAGACATCCACTGTATCCGAGGCCTCAGCGATAAAATCATCCAGAACGGGCAATGCCGGCAGGTAGGACGAAGCAACCAGCTCCTTCCAGTCTGTCGTATAGAACTTGACATGGCTGTCGCAAGCCGGAGCACAAACCGTAGCAACCACACAAATCACCTTCGTACTGTCGTTAATAGGCAAGAGCTTCATCTGCCATGAACTCTGGGGCGTCATCTTCACATGTATATAGTCTGGAGAAAGCTCCGTCATTTCCGATTTACCACCAAAGCTGTTGGTCACCTCAGCTTTCATCTTACTTTCCAGAAAGTCTATAAAATCCGCACGGTTCACGGCGCTAAGCAACGGACATATAGAATCCGGCATATTCTTAAAACACGTCTTGGCTTCCTGGGCCTGCAAATACCCCCATCCGATGAAAGCCAAAATCAAAAAAGCACTCAGTTTTCTTATCATAACATTTTAATCATTTCTTCAAGGAAACGGGCATCTGTTTCATCAAAACCGCCCAAATCGTCACTGTCAATATCCAATACTCCCCACACTTCACCGTCCTCACGCTTCAGCGGAACCACGATCTCCGAACGCGACAGCGAGCTGCAGGCTATATGTCCGGGAAATGCATCCACATCGGGCACAACCAACGTCTCGGCTCTATCCCATGCCGTGCCGCAAACACCACGGCCTTTCCTGATGCGCGTACAAGCTATCGGTCCCTGGAAAGGTCCTAACACCAATTCTTCACCCTTCACCAAATAGAAGCCTACCCAAAAGAAATGGAAAGTCTCTTTCAGCGCCGCCGAAACATTCGCCAGATTGGCTATCAAGTCATCTTCACCTGCCAGCAGATTTTTCAGTTGAGGAAGCAAAGCGCGATATTTCTCTGTCTTGCTACCAGCATTTATATATAGGTCTTCTGCCATATATCTCTTGTTTATTTACTCCCCAAATATAGGAAGAACATTCCAATCAACACCAAAATGAGGTCGACAGCCTTGCTTTTTAAATTCTTTTCACGGAAGAAAAGCGCACCGAAAAGGAAGGAAACTACAACGCTGCCACGACGCACCATCGAAACGATGGAAATCATGGAGTCCTCATAGCTCAGAGCATAAAAATAGACAAAGTCTGCCGCACAAAGGAAAATGGAGATACAGATAATGGTCCAGTCCCAACGAAACGGGGTACTTTCTTTTCGCTTGGGGTACCACAACAGCAGGATGATGGGGCACATGATAAAGACTTGGTAGACATTATACCACGACTGCACCAGCATCGGGTTGAGCTGCTTCATCAGATATTTGTCATACAGCCCGCTGACAGCTCCGGCAACGGCAGCCAGCACGATGAAAAGAATCCATTTGTTATGCTTGAAGTCGATTCCCTCTTTCTTGCCCGAACGGCTCAGCATGAAGAAGGACACTATGGCAAGCAGCACGCCAATCCATTGATAAAGGTTCAAGCGTTCGCCAAACACAAGCATGGCACCTACAAGCACCATTACGGGACGCGTCGCATTAATCGGTCCCACGATGGTCAGCGGCAGATGCTTCATCCCGAAATAACCGAATATCCAGGAAGAAAGCACGATAAACGACTTGACAACAATAAACTTATGCACCTCCCACCCCACCACGGGAACATCAAACATCGTACCTCCCAACACCGACGGCGCAAAGACAGATACCAGAATGAAAGGAAGAAATATCAGGCTCGAGAACAGCGTGTTCAGGAAAAGTACCGGCAGTACGGCATTATCACGAAGCGACTTCTTCTTGAAGACATCGTAAAATCCCAGTAAAGCAGCTGAAAGGAAAGCAAGTAATAACCACATAGAGTTAATTAAAAATTAAGAATTAAAAATTAAAGGGAGGGGGGCACGTTTTTGTAGTGCATCCCTCTGTTTATTCTAAAAAAGTAGTTTCCGGATAGGCTACATCCACCAGAAACAATGCATTTCCGGGAACGGAGGTTCCTGCCTGGCAACGGTCCTTCTGTTCGATGACGCGTCGGAAACCTTCAACAGAAAGTTTTCCACGACCCACTTCGAGTAGAGTGCCGACAATGGCACGTACCATGTTCCGCAGGAACCGGTCGGCCTGGATGGTGAAAACCCAGGTCACATCGTCTACCCGAGTCCAGGCAGCATGCATAATCTTGCAATTATTGGTTTTGACATCCGTATGAAGTTTGCTGAAGCTGGTAAAGTCCGTATAGTCAAACAAGGTTTGGGCAGCCTCATTCATCCGTTCAAAGTCCGGTGTTTGGAACAGACGGCAGCGATATTGGCGGTTGAAAGGAGACTTGGCGGTAGTGACATAATACTTATACATACGCGCCGTAGCATCAAAGCGGGCATGTGCATCGGACTTCACGGCCCGCAAGCGGTATACAGAAATATCGGGAGGAAGCAGACGATTCAGCTTATCCGTCATAAAAACAGTGTCCAGAGGAGAATCACTGTCAAAGTGAGCTACCATCAGTGAGGCATGAACCCCGGCATCGGTACGCCCCGCTCCCACGACTTCCACCTCGCGACGCAGCAAGGTACTCAGCGCCTTCATCAAACACTCCTGCACACTCGCTCCATTCGGCTGGATTTGCCAGCCGTGATAAGCAGTGCCATCATAAGCCAGGTATATAAAATATCGTTGCACAGTCTTTTTTGTGTGCAAAGATAGTGCAAACTTAAGAAGGTTTGAATTATCTTTGCAAGGTTTTCACCACAGATTACACAGATTAACGCAGATTTTTCACAGACGTAGTACATTTATATATGATGAGATATTCTTCCAGAATCCTACCTATACTGATAATTGTCGCAGCCGCCACTACATTCACCTTTGCCGGCTGCAAGAAGAAAGACATGTCGCTCAAGTTGAACGAACCGCGCAACATTCGGGGTGTTGTCAGCTACAAACGTTCTTTCGGAGACTTGAACGAGAAACATCTCAATGTAGCCCAAGCCATCGGCATACGTGCGCTTTCCTCCCGCGAGGAAGCAGAAAAGATGAAGGAGCAACTGCAACCTATCACGACGAACGAGCTCTATGCCGTGGATTCACTGACGCATTCCATCCCTTATCTCATTCCGGGCGCCGCCAGCCTGCTGGACACCATCGGACACAACTTCCTTGATTCACTGACCGCCAAGGGGCTGAATCCAAACAAGATAATTGTGACTTCCGTACTCCGCACCCAAGACGACGTAAAACGCCTGCGCCGCCGCAACGGCAATGCTTCTCCAAACTCGGCACATTTTTACGGAACGACATTCGATGTCAGTTGGAAGCGCTTTCAGAAAATAGAAGACGAGGATGGACGTCCTTTGCAGGATGTCAGCGCAGATACCTTAAAACTGGTCCTTTCGGAAGTGCTCCGTGACCTGCGGAAAGCCGACAAATGCTACATCAAGTACGAATTGAAGCAAGGATGCTTCCACATTACGACAAGAGAGAAATAAGCGGAAAATAATTAGCGTTAATAGTATTTTTCAATCCCGCCAAACCCTATTATTATTTTGTTCTCTTTCGTTTTACAGATAAAGTTATTTAATCGCCTTTCAAATTCTTCCGGTCGTTTCCTCGCCGCTTCAATGTATGCGATTCGGATACGTTTATAGGGGGCAGAGAAACTCTGATAATTCTTCCATATTCTTTCATCCTCTTTCAATCTGCCGATTATATCATTTGGAAAAACAAAAGGAACCGACAAGACAGTTCGTATTTTATCCTCAAATTCAAGATGTATCATTTTATGCTCCAGCAACCATTTCAACCTTTCTTTGTTGGCTTGCGAATAGGTACTTTTAGGATTCCTGGGCGTGAAACGATGAATTTTATGTTCTTTGTCAAGTGACTTTATCGTGCTGTCAATCCACCCGAAACAAAGGGCCTCTTCAACAGCGTCATTATATACAATACTTTTCTCGCTTGAAGATTTAGTAGGAAACACAAACCAGACTCCATCGGCAGTATCGAAATTGTCAGCCAGCCACTTCCGCCAATCTTTTCTGTTTTCAAAATATCTTATTTCTGTTGCCATGACAAGCCATCCAAATTACACTTCTCTCCTTATTCTTCCAGCATCTTCCACGCCAGCGGCAGGCAGGCAGCAATATCCCCTGCCGTCATCCCCACTACCCCCTGCTTCTTGCAGGCAACATCTCCCGCCAGTCCGTGCACATACGTGGCCAGGCAAGCAGCCTTCTCCGGCTCATAGCCCTGGGCGAGCAGGGCAAGCACTACTCCCGTCAGCACATCACCGCTGCCTCCCGTTGCCATACCCGGATTGCCGGTAGGGTTGAAAAAGCACTTCCCGGCAGGAGTGACAATGGCAGAATAAGCACCTTTCAAGATGATATGCACTCCGGCGCTCTTCGCCAGCTCGCGAGCCTTCATCAAGCGTTCGTACGAATTCTGGCATTTGCCCACAAGACGCTCCAGCTCCTTGGGGTGCGGAGTCAGAATACTCCCTTTGGGCAGACGCCCTATATAGTTGCGCTTCTCGCCCAGTAAACTCAGGGCATCGGCATCCACCACCATCGGAGTCTGGCATGTCTCTATCTGTTCCAGCAGAGCCGCCTCGGTCTCCGCCGCCTTTCCCAGTCCCGGACCTATCGCCACGGCCTGGTAATCGTCCGTATCAGTAGCGGCGGCAAAGCAGGTGTCGCTGATGTCCAGCTCCGTCATGGCTTCGGGCACGGAAGTCTGCACAATGAAGTTGTTGCAGAACGGCACATGCACCGTCAGCAGCCCCACCCCCGAACGCAGACAAGCACGCGCAGCCAGCACCGAAGCTCCCGCCATTCCCTGCGAACCGGCTATCAGCAGTGCACGGCCGAAGTTCCCCTTATGGGCAAACCGGCTGCGCGGCTTCAGCAGGGCAGACACATCTTCATGCTCCAGCAGGCAGAAGTCCGTTTCCATGTCATGAATGACATCCTCGCTGAGTCCGATGTCCAGCAACTGCCATTCGCCCACATACGGCTCGTTCTCGGCAAAGAGAAATGCCAGTTTCGGCAATTGCAGGCTCAGCGTCAGATGGGCACGGACGATATTCGTATGTACGTTGTAGGTATTGTCCTCACCCATCAGTCCCGACGGGATGTCGATGGACACCACCGTGGCGGGCGAGGCGTTGATGTACTTCACTACGGCTGCAAAACCGCCGCTCAGAGCCTTGTTCAGACCGCTGCCGAAGAGGCCGTCTATCACCACATGGTCCGCCGTCAGCACAGGAGGCACAAACTGGGTGGTCACTTCGTGGAAGTCCACACCCGGCACGTCGGCCAGCCGCTCCTTGTTCGTCTCGCAGTCCGGCGAAAGCGTCCCTTTCGTATTGAAGAGATACACCTCGAGCCGGTAGCCCTTCCCGGCCAGCAGTCGCGCCAGGGCAAGCGCATCGCCACCGTTGTTCCCCGGTCCGGCAAAAACGGTGAGCGGCGTGTCCGGCTCCCAACGCTCGGCGATGGCACGGGCCAATGCGCGTGAGGCACGTTCCATCAAGTCGATGGAGGCAATCGGTTCATTCTCTATGGTATCTGCATCCAGTTGCTTGATGCTTGCAGTAGGAAATATCTTCATAATAGGATTATCTTAAAATCGCAGAGCAAAGATAGGGCTTTGATTTCAACTGTACAAAGAGAAGACGTTTTTTATCAAGTTGCTTTGTCCCCCGGGAAAAAATATCTGCTCCGTAAGGAAAAGTTGTCTTCAATGCAAAGGATTCTTAGAACAAAGCCTTTATTCTTAGAAACAAAAGCTCTATTTCTACAAACAAAAGCTTTATTTACAGAAACACAAGTTCTGTTTTAAGTTTGCGTAGGCTTACGGACAAGTTTGCACAAGCTTGTCGGCAAGTTTCTAATTATACCCATTAACTTACGCAAAATAATGACTAATTTTGTACCCTCAACATCTAATAAAAGCCAAAACAATAAAAGCATATTCAATGAGTACATCCCGACACCCGAAAGGTCTTTACCTTATCTTCGCCACCAGCACGGCAGAGCGTTTCAGCTACTACGGCATGCGTGCCATCTTCATTCTGTTCCTCACCCAGGCGCTCCTTTTCGACAAGGAGCACGCCGCCTCCATCTACGGCAGCTACACCGGACTGGTGTACCTGACACCCTTAATCGGCGGCTACATCGCCGACAAATACTGGGGCATCCGCCGTTCCGTCTTCTGGGGAGCCATGATGATGGCAGTCGGCCAGTTCCTGATGTTTGCCAGCGCCTCGATGCTGGAGGCGCGTGAGCTTTCGCATTGGCTGATGTACGGTGGACTGACTTTCCTTATATTGGGCAACGGCTGCTTCAAGCCCACCGTCTCCTCCCTGGTGGGGCAGCTCTACGAACCGGGTGACAAACGGCTGGATTCCGCCTACACCATCTTCTATATGGGTGTCAACGTGGGTTCCTTCCTCGCCCCGCTGGTCTGCGGCTACTTTGGCGAGACGGGCAACCCTCACGACTTCCGATGGGGCTTCCTCATTGCCGCCATCGTCACCGTGCTGACAGTCGTCCTCTTCGAAACCCAGAAAAACAAGTACCTCATCGGCCCCGACGGCAAGCCCCTCGGCATCATCCCCGACGCCCGCAAGGAGCGGCCCCAGGCAGACAACACCGCCCGGAAGAGTGCCCACGCCAACGGACGGCCCATGCGCAACTACCTGCTGCTCGCCCTGCTCGCCATCGCGCTTGCCGGTTTCTTCTACTGGTGTTTCGGGAGCGATTGGATAAGCATCGGCATCTTCACCGCCTGCATCGTGTTTCCCGTCAGCATCCTGCTGGAAGGCTCACTCACCAAGACGGAGCGCGACCGCATCTTCGTCATCTACATCATCGCCTTCTTCGTCATTTTCTTCTGGGCGGCCTACGAGCAGGCAGGCGCCTCGCTCACGCTTTTCGCCTCCGAGCAGACCGACCGCGTCATCCTGGGGTGGGAAATGCCCGCCTCCTGGATTCAGTCCTTCAACCCCTTCTTTGTGGTGATACTTGCCGCCATCATGCCGGGCGTATGGGGCGCCCTGGGCAAGCGGGGCATGGAGCCCGCCTCGCCCACCAAGCAAGCCATCGGCCTGCTACTGCTTTCACTGGGCTATCTCGTCATCTGCTTTGGGGTGAAAGATGTTCAGCCGGGCATCAAGGTGAGTCTCATTTGGCTGACGGGGCTCTACTTCATCCATACCATGGGCGAAATCTGCCTCTCGCCCATCGGACTCTCCATGGTGAACAAGCTCACGCCCATCCGCTTCGCCTCGCTGATGATGGGGATATGGTACCTCTCCACCGCCACTGCCAATAAGTTTGCAGGCACGCTGAGCGGGCTCTACCCCGAAGCCGGAAAGGTAAAGACGCTACTGGGCTATCGCATTGAGACGATGTACGATTTCTTCATGGTGTTCGTCGTCATGTCTGCCACGGCATCGCTTATCCTCTTCCTGCTTTCAAAGAAATTACAGAAGATGATGCATGGAGTGGAATAAAAATCGTATTTTTGCGGCAACTTTCTAAAAACATCCCATCTATGGATACCATACAAATAAAAGACAAGATGTTCACAGTCTCCATCAAGGAGCAGGACATACTGAAAGAAGTAACCCGTGTAGCGAACGAAATCAACCGCGACCTGGCAGGAAAGAATCCTCTATTCCTCAGCGTACTGAACGGTTCGTTCATGTTTACCGCCGATTTGCTGAAACGAATCACGATTCCCTGCGAAATTTCGTTTGTCAAATTGGCATCTTATCAAGGAGTATCCTCTACCGGGGTAATTAAGGAAGTAATAGGCATCAATGAAGACCTCACAGACCGTACAGTGGTCATTGTAGAGGACATAGTAGATACGGGACTCACCATGCAACGCTTACTGGACACCCTCGGCACTCGCGGTCCCAGGGAGATTCATATTGCCTCCCTACTGGTGAAACCTGATAAGCTGAAAGTTGATTTAAACATAGAATATGTGGCCATGAATATTCCGAACGACTTCATCGTGGGCTACGGGTTGGATTATGACGGCTTCGGGCGCAACTATCCCGACATTTATACTGTAGTAGACTGATACAGACATAATATAGTAAATCATTAAATAATAACTAAGCAAATGTTGAACATTGTAATTTTTGGTGCTCCCGGTTCAGGTAAGGGAACACAAAGTGAAAAGATTGTAGAAAAGTATGGCATCAACCACATCTCTACCGGAGACGTGCTCCGTGCTGAAATGAAAAACGGTACAGAACTGGGCAAGACTGCTAAAGGTTATATCGACCAGGGCCAGTTGATCCCCGATGAGTTGATGATTGATATTCTGGCAAGCGTATTCGACAGCTTCAAGGATAGCAAAGGCGTGATTTTCGACGGCTTCCCCAGAACAATCGCCCAGGCTGAAGCATTAAAGAAGATGCTCGCCGAACGCGGACAGGAAGTCAGCGTGATGCTCGACCTCGACGTGCCCGAAGAAGAACTGATGAAGCGCCTCATCAAGCGCGGACAAGAATCAGGACGTGCAGACGACAATGAAGAGACAATCAAGAAGCGTCTGGTGGTTTACCACTCACAGACAGCTCCGCTGATTGACTGGTACAAGCAGGACGGCAAATACCAACACATCCAGGGCTTCGGCGTATTGGAAGAAATCTTTGCCGATGTTTGCAAGGCTATTGACGCAGTGAAATAACAATAAAACAGAATATGGCTGAATCGAATTTTGTTGACTACGTAAAAATATATTGCCGCTCCGGAAAGGGCGGACGAGGTTCTACGCATATGCGGCGTGAGAAATACATACCCAACGGAGGCCCCGACGGAGGTGACGGAGGACGAGGAGGCCATGTCATCCTGCGGGGTAACCGCAACTACTGGACGCTACTCCATCTGAAGTACGATCGCCACATCCTGGCAGGTCACGGAGAATCCGGTTCCAAAAACCGCAGTTTCGGAAAAGACGGAGCGGACAAGGTGATTGAAGTGCCCTGCGGCACGGTGGTGTACAACGCCGAAACGGGTGAATATATCTGCGACGTCACCGAGCACGAACAAGAAGTCATCTTGCTGAAAGGCGGACGCGGAGGTCTGGGTAACTGGCACTTCAAAACCGCCACACGCCAGGCTCCCCGCTTTGCACAACCGGGCGAACCGATGCAGGAGTTGACGGTAATCATGGAACTGAAGCTGCTGGCAGACGTCGGTCTGGTAGGTTTCCCCAATGCAGGAAAATCCACTTTACTGGCATCCGTTTCTGCGGCGAAGCCCAAAATCGCCAATTATCCGTTTACAACGCTGGAACCCAATCTGGGCATCGTGTCCTATCGCGACAGCAAATCGTTTGTGATGGCGGACATTCCCGGCATCATCGAAGGAGCCAGTGCCGGCAAAGGCTTAGGATTGCGTTTCCTGCGCCACATCGAGCGCAACTCATTGTTGCTGTTCATGGTGCCTGCCGACAGTGACGACATCCGTAAGGAATACGAAATCCTGTTGAACGAGCTTCGCACTTTCAACCCCGAAATGCTGGACAAACAGAGAGTGCTTGCCGTCACCAAATGCGACATGCTCGACCAGGAACTGATGGACGAGATAGAGCCGACACTGCCCGAAGGGATTCCGCATATATTCATCTCTGCTGTCTCCGGCATGGGCATCTCTACGCTGAAAGACATCCTTTGGGAAGAGCTGAACAAGGAAAGTAATAAGATAGAAGGCAAAGTGGACAGCATTGCCCATCGCGCCAAAGACCTCAGCCACCTGCAGGAAGAATTGAAAGAAGAGGGTGAGGACGAGGACCTCAGCTATGAATACGTCAACGACGACGAGGACATAGAGGACCTCGAGGACTTTGAATACGAAG
>OHPZ01000917.1_pt1 | contig 10559 bp, 4 predicted proteins | sample 1577851 | NCBI WGS metagenome assembly OHPZ01 (sample SAMEA3879507, study PRJEB24766) | human gut metagenome | biome: human-associated habitat; feature: feces | place: USA | collected 1985/1987 | reverse complement strand
CTACCTTCACAGGCAGCCCTTTTTCAGTTGTGTTTTTAATTCTCAATTCTTTAGACCAATGTAAAAAAAATACCTTATTGTGTTTAATATTCTATAATCTCGACGCTTAAACTAAGGCAATTCGTCTTAGTAATTTCATTGTTTATTCAACGTTACAAAGATATGCCTCATACAATTAACCACCAAATACTATTTTATCATTATATGATACTATTCCGTCACAGATAATTCATCTATTTTGCAAATTAGTTTAAAATCATGTTTTAAATCCTAAAACGAGTACGTGCATATTTTTCACGATATTCGGTAGGAGTATTACCTTTTCGTCGCTTAAAAGCCCGATTGAAATTCGATAAGTTATTAAAACCAGATTTATAGCATATTTCTGCTATTGTATCACTTGTGTCAATCAGTCGGCAAACCGCTTCAGCTATACGAATGTCATTCAAATTGTCGATAAAAGTTTTTCCCGTCCACTTTTTCAGAAACCGAGTAAGCGACGCTTCGCTCATATTTATTAACGAAGCAAGTTCGGACAATAAAACCGGACGCTGATAATTTTCATGCAAAAACAACATGATCGTATCCAGACGGTCATTATCTATATTGCTAAAGTTTTCTACAGTATTGATAGCATTTAACTTGCGTGCCTTTTCATCTAACGACAAAGTCTTGAGTATTTCTATCAAACGTAATAAATTGTGAAACGAATCCGGTTTATCACTCGATAGCTTTTTAAGTTCGGGTTGAATACGCAAAATCATTTCACGGCTAAAGACAAGACCGCACGAGGCTTTCCCAAACATATCCTTTATAGTCTTGAAATGACGCTTGTTGATAAAACTATCGAAAAGAGAGGCATGGAACTGAATTGTTATTTCCAAAATATCCGTACTCAGACATTTGTGATTTGAATAAGCATGCTTGGCTCCACCTGCAACCAATAACAGATCAAGCTCTTCCATCTCCTCCACCGAATCACCAACGATTCGAATCGCGCCAGCAGCATTCTCCAAATAGTTCAGTTCAAATTCCGGATGCACATGAAGCGGATAGGAAAAACTACGCTTAGGTCGCTGCATCACCAGAAAACAATCTTCCGGTGAAAGCGGCGTAATTTCTCTTAATACATCTACGGAACCCATAACATTTACTGAACAATTATTCTCGATATAACAGGACAATGGTCTGAAGGATATAAGTTATCCAGACTTTCAGCCAAAACACCATGACGAAGTACTTTGACATTACCTTTTACAAAGATATAATCAATCCATACACGTTCGTCCAAAGGAACACGCCCATAATCGTGAAAAGTCCACTCAGGTCCGTAGCACAAAGGAGCCAATGTACGGGCATGTGTCAAATGTCGAGGATCTTTTTCGTCTGTTAAAACTTTAATCGGATCATCAGTCGGAACAGCATTAAAGTCACCAGTAACAATCACCGGTAGATTTCTGGAAAGCAACTTCACCTGCTTTAAGACTAAAGAAGCCCCTTCATGACGAGCAACCTGTCCCATGTGATCCAAATGAGTGTTCAGAAAGAAAAACTCTTTTCCGGATTTCTTATCTTTGAATATCGCCCAAGTCGCAACACGCTCACAAGCGGCATCCCAGCCTTTTTTGCCCACGGCATTCATATCTTCCGCCAGCCAGAAATTGCCACTTTTGACAACAGAGAAACGATCCTTTCTGTAAAGGATAGGAGAATATTCACCTTTTGTCTTACCATCTTCACGCCCCACCCCGACATAACCATAGTCCGGCAAACGGTCCAATAAATCCGTCAACTGATTATGCAAGACTTCTTGCGCACCAAACATATCGACATCATAAAACTTGATCACATTGGCAGCCAGGTCCTTCCTGTACTCCCACCAGTTAGCCCCGTCAGACTTTGTACTCATGCGAATATTAAAAGACATCACATTCATTTCATTATCAAGATGTTCAGCAAAAACAATATTCGTCGAGATCAAAAGGGTGAACAAATAAAATAGTACTTTTTTCATATATGATTTATTTTAATTATCAAGATAATACACAAATATAAGGACTCTGATTTTATTAAACAAATAACAGAAAATAAAAAAGGGCTACCGAATATCGGTAACCCTTCTCTTTTATTTATTCCGCATTTTACTCATCGTCTCTGTCCATAGTATTGAAATCTACGACATTCTTACGATTTGCAAAGATACGTTCGAACTCATCTTTAGCACCGACAACCAATTTGTCGAAATCACGCTGGCCTGTACCGGCAGGAATCAAATGACCACAGATAACGTTTTCTTTCAAACCTTCCAGACGATCCACTTTTCCATTGATAGCAGCTTCATTCAGCACTTTAGTTGTTTCCTGGAAAGATGCGGCAGACATAAAGCTGTTTGTCTGCAAAGCGGCACGAGTAATACCCTGAAGAATCTGGTTAGCCGTAGCAGGAACTGCATCACGGACTTCAACCAATTTCAAGTCACGACGTTTCAGCATACTATTCTCATCTCTCAACTTACGGACAGTCACGATCTGACCTGCCTGCAATGTCTGAGAATCTCCCGGATCCGTCACAACCTTCTTGCCCCAGATACGATCGTTTTCATCCATTACCTCCAGCTTATCAACCACCTGCTGTTCCAAGAAGCGAGTATCTCCCGGATCGATGATTTCAACCTTACGCATCATCTGACGAACAATTACCTCGAAATGCTTATCGTTAATTTTTACACCCTGCAGACGGTATACGTCCTGGATTTCATTTACGATATATTCCTGAACAGCCGTCGGTCCCATGATTGCCAGGATATCAGACGGAGTAGTCGCACCATCAGACAGAGGCATACCAGCACGAATGTAGTCATTTTCCTGAACAAGCAGTTGCTTGGACAGAGGCACCATATATTTCTTTACTTCACCCAATTTGGATGTAACAGTAATTTCACGGTTACCACGCTTGATCTTGCCGAAACCAACTTCACCATCGATTTCAGAAACGACAGCCGGGTTAGACGGGTTACGAGCCTCAAACAATTCCGTTACACGAGGCAAACCACCAGTAATATCACCGGCTTTACTTACTGCACGCGGAATCTTGACCAAGACTTCACCCGCCTTAACCATATCGCCCTCGTCTTTTACAACGTGTGCACCCAACGGTAATGAATAATTCTTCAGATAGTTTCCGTTTTCATCCACGATGTGTGCAGCCGGAGCTTTTGTCTTATCTTTAGATTCGATAATGATCTTTTCCTTCAAGCCGGTCGTTTCGTCACTTTCAACATTGTAAGTAACATTTTCAACCAAACTTTCGAATTCGATCTTACCGGAAACTTCCGATACGATAACGGCGTTGAACGGGTCCCATTCGATAATAACATCCCCCTTCTTGATTGTATCTCCATTCTTGAAGAACAATTTGGAACCATAAGGAATATTGTGAGCCAGTAATACGATCTTCGTTGTCGGATCGACAATACGGAGTTCAGCCAAACGGCTGACAACAACCTGGAATTTCTTACCGTTTTCTTCGCTATCCACAGCACGAAGTTCTTCGATTTCCAGAACACCGTCATATTTAGAAGTGATACTGTTTTCTGTTGCCACGTTAGATGCGATACCACCGACGTGGAATGTACGCAGTGTCAGCTGAGTACCCGGTTCACCGATTGACTGTGCTGCGATAACACCCACAACCTCACCTTTCTGAACCATCTGGTTCGTAGCCAGATTACGGCCATAACATTTCGCACAAACACCTTTCTTGGATTCACAAGTCAATACAGAGCGGATTTCAACACTTTCGATCGGAGAATCTTCGATCTTTTTAGCCGCATCTTCACGAATTTCTTCACCGGCCCGAACGATTACTTCTCCTGTCAACGGATGAATAACATCATGAACGGAAACACGCCCCAAGATACGTTCACCCAGACTAGCGATCACTTCATCATTGTTCTTCAATTCCGTACAAACCAAACCACGCAACGTACCACAATCTTCTTCATTAATGATCACATCATGCGATACGTCAACCAGACGACGAGTCAAATAACCAGCATCAGCAGTCTTCAAAGCTGTATCGGCCAAACCTTTACGAGCACCGTGAGTAGAGATAAAATACTCCAACACGGACAGACCTTCTTTAAAGTTAGAAAGGATCGGGTTTTCAATAATCTGACCACCTTCTGCACCACTTTTCTGCGGTTTTGCCATCAAACCACGCATGCCGGACAACTGACGAATCTGTTCTTTAGAACCACGGGCTCCAGAATCCATCATCATATAGATAGAGTTGAAACCATCATTATCAGCAGTCAACTGCTTCATCAATGTATCGGACAACTTGCTGTTAACATGTGTCCAAGTATCAATAATCTGGTTATAACGTTCGTTGTTGGTAATGAACCCCATGTTATAGTTGTTCATAATCTGTTCAACTTCGTCATAACCTTCTTTCACCAACGCCTCTTTTTCAGGTGGGATCAGAACGTCAGCCAAGTTGAAGGACAAACCACCTTTGAAAGCCATATAATAACCCAGATTCTTGATATCATCCAAGAACTGAGCCGTACGGGCAACACCACAAGCCTTGATCACCTTACCGATGATATCACGGAGAGCTTTTTTACCCAATACTTCATTAATATAACCGACTTCTTCCGGAACAAATTCATTGACCATCAAACGCCCGACAGAAGTTTCGACCATTTTCTTAACCGGATTACCTTCCTTATCTATGTCGTTCACATATACTTTGATCGGAGCATGGATATCCACTTTCTTTTCATTATATGCGATCGTTGCTTCTTCCGGCCCATAGAAAACAAGACCTTCACCTTGTGTTCCCTTGCGCATTTTGGTTATGTAGTACAAACCTAACACCATATCCTGGGAAGGAACAGTAATAGGTGCACCGTTAGCCGGATTCAGAATGTTATGAGAAGCAAGCATCAACATCTGTGCTTCCAATACGGCCTCGTTTCCTAAAGGCAAGTGAACAGCCATCTGGTCACCGTCGAAGTCGGCGTTGAATGCCGTACATGCCAACGGGTGCAACTGAATAGCTTTACCTTCGATCAACTTTGGCTGGAATGCCTGAATACCCAAACGGTGCAGTGTCGGTGCACGGTTCAGCAATACCGGATGTCCTTTCATTACGTATTCCAAAATATCCCAAACCACCGGCTCCTTACGGTCGACGATCTTCTTAGCAGACTTAACCGTTTTTACGATACCGCGTTCAATCAATTTACGGATCACGAAAGGCTTATAAAGTTCGGCTGCCATATTCTTTGGCAGACCACATTCATGCATCTTCAATTCAGGACCTACAACGATAACCGAACGGGCCGAATAGTCAACACGTTTACCCAACAGGTTCTGACGGAAACGACCTTGTTTACCTTTCAAACTGTCGGAGAGAGACTTCAACGGACGGTTAGCATCTGTCTTAACAGCACTCGATTTACGAGAGTTATCAAACAAAGAATCCACAGCTTCCTGAAGCATACGTTTTTCATTACGTAAAATAACTTCGGGAGCTTTAATATCGATTAATCGTTTCAGACGGTTATTACGGATAATAACACGACGATACAAATCATTCAAATCGGAAGTAGCGAAACGGCCACCATCCAACGGAACCAACGGACGCAGTTCTGGAGGGATAACAGGTACAACCTTCACGATCATCCATTCCGGTTTGTTACGCCCTCTGGATGCACGGAAGGACTCAACAACCTGTAAACGTTTCAATGCTTCGTTCTTACGCTGTTGCGAACCGTCTGTGCTTGCACGATGGCGCAATTCGTAAGACAAAGAATCTAAGTCCAGACGAGCCAACAAATCATAGATGGCTTCAGCACCGATCTTTGCGATGAACTTATTCGGATCCGTATCTTCCAACATCTGGTTTTCCTTTGGCAGGTTATCCAGAATCTGCAAATATTCTTCTTCCGAAAGCAAGTCCAATTCAGCAATAGTGTCTACACAACCCGGCTGAATCACGACATAACGTTCGTAATAGATAATAGAATCCAGTTTCTTGGTCGGCAAGCCTAACAAGTAACCGATTTTATTGGGCAGGGAACGAAAATACCAGATATGAGCAACAGGTACAACCAAATGAATGTGTCCCATACGTTCACGACGTACTTTTTTCTCTGTAACTTCTACCCCGCAACGATCGCAGACAATACCTTTATAACGAATACGCTTGTATTTACCGCAATGGCATTCATAGTCCTTGATAGGACCGAAAATACGCTCACAGAAAAGACCGTCACGCTCAGGTTTGTACGTACGATAATTAATCGTTTCCGGTTTTAAAACTTCACCACTAGAGTTCTCAAGAATCTCTTCAGGGGAAGCCAGACCGATGGTTATTTTTGAAAAGTTACTCTTTATTTTGTTTTCTTTTCTAAAGGCCATATTTTTTATTTATAAAGAGTTATCAATGAGTAAGTAGATGAGCCGAAACTCATCTACTTATATTGTTTTTGAATTAATCCAGAGTAAAGCTTAAACCAAGACCTCTCAGCTCGTGCAGCAATACGTTCAAAGATTCGGGGATACCCGGTTGTGGCATCGGATCACCTTTCACAATTGCTTCGTAAGCCTTAGAACGTCCAACAACGTCGTCAGATTTGATCGTAAGAATTTCCTGAAGAACATGTGCAGCACCGAAAGCTTCCAGTGCCCAAACTTCCATCTCTCCGAAACGCTGACCACCAAACTGTGCCTTACCACCCAGAGGCTGCTGAGTAATAAGAGAGTACGGACCGATTGAACGAGCATGCATCTTATCGTCAACCATGTGACCCAACTTCAGGAAGTAAGTAACACCCACTGTAGCCGGCTGGTCAAAACGTTCACCTGTTCCACCGTCATACAAGTAGCTCTTACCGTAACGGGGTAATCCGGCTTTGTCCGTCCATTCATTCATATCATCTAATGTTGCACCATCAAAGATAGGAGTAGCAAATTTAACCCCCATCGTCCGGCCTGCCCAACCTAACACAGCTTCAAAAATCTGTCCTAAGTTCATACGAGAAGGTACACCCAGCGGATTCAAACAGATATCAACCGGAGTTCCATCTTCAAGGAATGGCATATCTTCCTGACGGACGATCTTGGAAACAATACCCTTGTTACCATGACGACCGGCCATCTTATCCCCAACCTGGATCTTACGTTTCTTAGCAATGTAAACCTTAGCCATCTGAACAATACCAGTAGGCAGTTCATCGCCGATCGTAAGATCAAATTTCTTACGTCTCAACTCAGCATCCAGTTCCTTATATTTCTTCAAATAATTCAGAATCACCTGCTTGATAAGTTCGTTCTTATCAGCATCGGCAGTCCATTTACTTACTTGGATAGAATTATAATCCAATTCTTCCAGAGCCTTGCGAGAGAACTTTACTCCCTTCGCAATAATCTCTGTATTCATATAGTCTTTAACTCCCTGAGAAACCTTACCATTAGTCAAAACCAACAGTTTATCAACCAACAAGTTCTTCAGGTCAGCCATCTTCATTTCGTATTCCTCATCCAATTTAGGAAGAATAGCCTTGTCTGTCAGTCTGGACTTACGCTTCTTGATGGCTTTCGAGAATAAAGCAGTTTCAATAACTACACCACGAAGAGACGGGGTTGCTTTCAAAGAAGCATCTTTCACATCACCAGCCTTATCGCCGAAAATTGCACGAAGCAATTTTTCCTCTGGAGAAGGATCAGATTCACCCTTCGGAGTAATCTTACCAATTAAAATATCACCCGGTTCAATACGAGCACCCACACGGACAATACCTCTTTCATCCAAATCCTTAGTCGCTTCTTCGCTGACATTCGGGATATCGGAAGTCAACTCTTCCATACCACGTTTCGTTTCACGAACCTCCAAAATGTATTCGTCAACGTGAACTGAAGTAAAGAAGTCTTCACGGACCATACGTTCGTTCAAAACGATAGCATCCTCATAGTTGTAACCCTTCCACGGCATATATGCCACTTTCACGTTACGTCCCAAGGCCAACTCACCATTCTGAGTAGAATAACCTTCCGTCAGGATATCGCCAGCCTTCACACGCTGACCACGATGACAGATCGGACGCAGATCGACAGTCGTACTTTGGTTAGTCTTACGCCACTTCGGAATATTGTATGTCTTAACCGCATCTTCGAAACTTACGAATTCTTCATCTTCCGAGCGGTCATATTTGATCTTGATACAAGTTGCATCCACAAATACAACTTCTCCCTCACGTTCAGCCATGATCTGGGTACGTGAATCACGAGCAACCTGCGCTTCGATACCTGTACCAACGATTGGAGCATCCGTACGCAGCAAAGGAACAGCCTGGCGCATCATGTTAGATCCCATCAATGCACGGTTAGCATCGTCATGTTCCAAGAACGGAATCAAAGAAGCAGCGATAGAAGCAATCTGCTGTGGAGAAACATCCATCAACTCTACCTGGTCAGGAGTAACAACAGGATAATCAGCATCACGACGAGCTTTTACTTTCTCACGAACAAATTTGCCTTCATCATCCAATGGAGCATTACCCTGAGCGATTATCTTATCCTCTTCCTCTTCGGCTGTCAGATATTCAATACCTTCATCAGATATATCCACCTTACCATCAGCTACTTTACGATAAGGAGTTGAAATAAAGCCAAGCTCATTAATCTTAGCATACACACACAAAGAAGAAATCAAACCGATATTCGGACCTTCAGGAGTTTCAATCGGACACAAACGACCATAATGAGTATAGTGTACGTCACGAACCTCAAAACCAGCACGTTCACGTGACAGACCACCAGGTCCTAACGCTGACAAACGACGCTTGTGAGTGATTTCAGCCAATGGATTAGTTTGATCCATGAACTGCGACAAAGCATTTGTTCCAAAGAATGAATTGATAACAGAAGAAATAGTCTTCGCATTAATCAAATCAATCGGAGTAAACACTTCATTGTCACGCACATTCATACGCTCACGGATGGTACGAGACATACGTGCCAGACCAATCGCAAATTGATTGGACAACTGTTCTCCTACAGTACGTACACGACGGTTACTCAAGTGGTCAATATCATCAACATCCGCTTTAGAGTTAATCAGCTCAATCAGATACTTAATGATTTCAATAATATCTTGTTTTGTCAATACCTTCACATCCATGTCCGTAGTCAGTCCCAACTTTTTGTTGATTCTGTAACGTCCTACCTCGCCAAGGTCATATCTTTTTTCAGAGAAGAACAGGTTATTGATAACCTCACGAGCACTGGCATCATCAGCCGGATCTGCATTACGCAACTGACGGTAAATGTAAAGTACAGCCTCTTTTTCAGAGTTGCTCGGGTCTTTCTGAAGGGTATTAAATATAATAGAGTAGTCGGATGAATTCGCTTCTTCCTTGTGAACAAGGATATTCTGAACGCCTGAGTCTATAATTTCATCGATATGATCCTCTTCAATCACAGTTTCACGGTCGATAATAACCTCATTACGTTCAATAGAAACAACTTCACCTGTGTCTTCATCTACGAAATCTTCTGTCCATGTTTTTAAAACACGAGCAGCGAGTTTTCTTCCTACGACTTTCTTCAAGTTAGTCTTATTAACCTTAACGTCTTCAGCCAAATTGAAGATTTCGAGGATATCTTTATCATTTTCAAAACCTACAGCTCTTAACAGAGTAGTAACAGGCAATTTCTTTTTACGGTCGATATACGCATACATTACATTGTTAATATCTGTAGCGAATTCGATCCATGAACCTTTGAATGGAATAATACGGGCAGAGTACAATTTAGTACCGTTAGCATGTACGCTCTGACCAAAGAACACGCCCGGAGAACGGTGCAACTGAGAAACAACTACACGCTCAGCACCATTAATAACAAAAGTTCCTTTCGGAGTCATATACGGAATAGGACCCAGATAAACATCCTGAATAACCGTATCGAAATCTTCATGATCAGGATCAGTACAATACAACTTCAGTTTTGCTTTCAAAGGCACGCTGTATGTGAGCCCGCGCTCCAAACACTCGTCTATTGAATAGTGAGGCGGATCAATGTAATAGTCCAAGAATTCAAGGACAAAGTTATTACGAGTGTCAGCAATAGGGAAGTTTTCAGCGAATACCTTATACAGCCCGTCATTCTTACGCTTTTCGGGCGGGGTATCCAACTGTAAAAAGTCTTGGAATGACTTCAATTGCACTTCCAAGAAATCCGGATACTTCATCGGATTCTTGATGGAAGCAAAATTAACTCTTTGATTTTCAGTATTTGAAGACATTTGTTAATATTTTGTAGAACTTAATAATAATATAGACACAAAAAGGTTAAGAATCCTCTACTAGAGGATTCCTAACCGTATTACCTGATACTCAGGCTAATATTATTTAAGCTCAACTTCAGCTCCAGCTTCTTCCAAAGTTTTCTTCAGTGATTCAGCTTCGTCTTTAGCCAAGCCTTCTTTTACTGTGCTAGGAGCACCGTCTACCATGTCTTTAGCTTCTTTCAAGCCAAGACCACATGCTT
>OHPZ01000907.1_pt1 | contig 10648 bp, 8 predicted proteins | sample 1577851 | NCBI WGS metagenome assembly OHPZ01 (sample SAMEA3879507, study PRJEB24766) | human gut metagenome | biome: human-associated habitat; feature: feces | place: USA | collected 1985/1987 | reverse complement strand
GGTCCCCTGCACCGCCTTGATGTCGCCGCCGGAGATCATCAACTGATAGGTGGCACTGGAAAATGGGGTGCCCTGATGAAAACGGTGGGTGGTACACATTCACAAACCACGAAAGGTGTGTTATTATAGTACCATCAACAAATGGAAGGGAGGGCGGCGGATGTTCAGCATTGCAGGAATTGACCTGTTGGAGCAGGAACTTTTGGATCATGAACGCACCCTCCTTGAGATTTTGCTTCAGGACAAGACCACCAAGAAAAACATCATCAGGGCAACCGATGATTACGCTGAACTTGGCGAACCATACAGCTTCAAAAAAGAAATCCTGCCGGAACTGGTTACAGGCGAACAGGACAGTCTGATCCAGCCCAGAGTGGAAAAAGCACTGGAGCACCAGACCAACCGCACCCGTGACAGAGCAGAGGTGTTTACCCCCAGTTGGATCTGCAACGCACAGAACAATCTGGTGGATGCACAGCGGCTGGAAATCTTCTGCGGCGAGGCTCCCTATCTGGTAAGCTGCTACGACACCGTAACGGGCGAAACCATTCCCATTTCCCAGCGAATTGGCCTGCTGGACCGCAAGCTGCGTGTTATCAGTGAAAACACGGACACCGAAGAACAGATTGACCTGTGCCCCGGATGCAAAAAGATGGCGGCATGAGGTTCTAATATTTACAGTGCCTGACCAACGTGGTACAATCAAAAAAGCAGTATCCGGTGTGAGGATTTTGAACTATGAACTTGTGTTTTGACCAATCGCTTGGACTTGGATATAAAAGCAATTCACAGAAAATCCGTGTGATGAGTGAAAGCTGGGTCAACGACAATATTTTTTGCCCGGTATGTGGAAACGCTCGAATTTCAAAATTGGAAAATAACCGCCCTGTTGCAGACTTTCAGTGTCCATCCTGTGGGGAAATCTTTGAGTTGAAAAGTAAAGATGGAAGAATCGGAAGAAAAATATCGGATGGTGCATACGATACCATGATAAGTCGCATAACCAGTATGACAAATCCCGATTTGCTGGTTATGCACTACTCCTCTTTACAGGTCGTCGATTTAACGGTTGTTCCCAAATTCTTCTTTACACCTACAGTAATCGAAAAGAGAAAACCGTTATCGCCAACTGCCAGACGTGCTGGATGGGTCGGTTGCAATATTTTGTACGGTGATATTCCAGAACAAGGGCGAATCTCTATTATTGAAAATCAGAATTTTCGCAGTAAGGATCGTATCGTACAAGACTATGCAAGAATCAAACGTCTGCAAACGGGATCTATTGAAAAGCGTGGATGGCTGTTTGATGTACTCAACTGTGTAAACGCTATCCCGACGAAAGATTTTTATCTGAAGGATATTTATGTGTTTGCAGACAAACTGAAGATTCAGCATCCCGACAATCAAAACATTGAAGCGAAGATTCGCCAACAGATGCAATTTCTTCGGGATAAAGGAATGATCGAATTTCTGGAACGAGGTCATTACCGAAAACTTTTGTAGATCCGGTAGGAGCAAAGACGCAAGCAGGAGTGGGCGACCCGGCACGGGATTTCCGTCCTATGCCGGCTGGGGCACAGGTGGGTGATTTTGTCCACGAGGCCGATGTGCGCAGCTTTCTGGACCTGATTTCTTCGGAGAACCCGGAGAGCAACTACCCCTACTCCACGCCGAAGTACCGGGAGATGTTCCGGCATACCCTCTGGATGGTTCCGGGCGTGAAAGAAGCCAGTGCCCTGAGCAGGCTGCTGAAAGACCATCCTGTGTTTGGAGCCTATAAAGTTGCTAACGTTGCAGGTGACGGCGATGCCGAAATGCCCTACGACAACGCCCTGACACTGGTAAAGCAGGTCATCAAGACAAACCGCTATACCATTACCATTTCCTGCGGCAAGCTGACCACCGGCGTGACGGTGCCGGAGTGGACGGCTGTGATGATGCTGACCGGGTCGGCAAGCACGGCTGCGTCCGGCTATATGCAGACCATCTTCCGGGTGCAGTCGGCAGGAGTGCTGGACGGCAAGCAGAAGGAACGCTGCTACGTCTTTGACTTTGCTCCGGACCGTGCCCTGAACGTGATTTCTGAGGTCAACCGCATTACCAAGCGGGGTCGGACCAACGAGGAGCAGAACCGGGTGGCACTGGGCGAGTTTTTGAACTTCTGCCCGGTGATTGCGGTGGACGGCACCCAGATGACTGCATACAGCGTCTCCAAAATGATGCGGCAGATCAAGCGTCTGACGGTGGATAGAGCTATCAAGAGCGGCTTTGACGATGAATCGGTCTACAAGCAGGACACCGGCATCGTCATGGACGAGGACGATGTGCAGCTGTTCCATACCCTGTCGGACAAGCTCAGCGAGCAGAAAGCCGCCAAAAAGGAAACCAAAGTCCACATCAACCATCAGGGGCTGACGGGCGAGGAATACGAAAAGGCAGATAAGATTTCCAACAAGCCCAAGCGGGAGCGCACCAAAGAGGACGATGACCTGCTCAAGAAACTGCAAGAGCAGAAAAAGGAACGGGAGAAGGTCATCCGGCTGCTGCGGAATGTGTCCATCCGCCTGCCCCTGCTGATTTACGGTGCCAAGGTGGACCTGACCGAGAGCATCAAGATGGCTGACTTCATCACACTGGTGGATGAGGAATCTTGGCAGGAGTTTATGCCCAAAACCGTGGACAAGCCCCTGTTCCGCAAGCTGCTGAAATACTACGACGAGGATGTGGTCAGCGGGGCGGGTCTGCGCATCCGCCGCATGGCAAAGGCTGCGGACGAGCTGCCGCCCACCGAGCGTGTGAAGCGCATTGCCGAGATCTTCAGCCACTTCCGCAACCCCGACAAGGAAACCGTTCTGACCCCATGGCGGGTGGTGAACCTTCATCTGAGCAACATGGTGGGCGGCTACTGCTTCCTCAACGAGCAGTTCGATCCGCAGGAGGTTCTGGAGGAGCCCCGTCTGGTGGATCAGGGACAGGTCACCGAGGACATCTTCCTCAACCCGGAGGCACGGATTCTGGAAATGAACTCCAAATCCGGCCTGTATCCCCTGTATATGGCATACAGCCTGTACGCCATGAAGCTGCCCGGCCCGGAGGATAAGCTGCCGTTGGAGCAGACACAGGCTCTCTGGCAGGAAACCGTGGAGCAGCAGATCTTTGTTCTGTGCAAGACCCGGATGGCAGAAAGCATCACCCGGCGGACGCTGGTGGGCTATCAGGATTGGACGGTCAACACCACCGACATTCCGCACCTGCTGGAACGGATGGAAAACGACCCGCAGCGTCTGGCAAAGAAGCTGCAGCGAACCGATACATGGGGAAAGGAGGGACAGCCCATGAAATTTGATGCCATTGTGGGCAATCCGCCGTATCAGCTTATGGGTGGTTCTGGCGGAACGAATGATGCGCCCATCTACCAGTATTTTGCTTCTCTTGCAGAGGAAGTGGAGCCACATTATATTAGTTTGATTATTCCGTCTCGTTGGTTTTCTGCTGGCAGAAAGAATTTGCTGGGTGACTTCCGCACACAGATGCTTGCAAATCGTAAAATTCGTAAGATGTATGTCTATCCATCTTCGCAGGATATTTTTCCAACGGTCGATATTAAAGGCGGCTTGTGCTATTATCTGATTGATAACGGCTATGATGGAGATTGCGAATATACCCTTGCACAAAATGGCAAGGAGAAAACAACGACTAGAAGCCTGAACGACCTTGATATTTTGGTGCGTGAGCCGGAACTTGCGAATATCGTTAAGAAAGTTATGAGCGGTACCGCAGAAACAGACACCGTTTCAACGATTGTGTCCAACGATACGCCGTTTGGTATTCCGACTAACCCCAAGACGAGCGGAAAGAATGCAACGGTGGTTTATGAAGATTCCACGCCAGAGCATAATGTGAAACTGCTGTATCTTGACAATATGGTTCGGACGATTGCCTATGTTTCCAGAGAAAGCATCAAAAAGAATATGGGTGATATTGACTGTCCCAAGGTGTTTATTCCTGAAGCGGCAGGCTCTGGCAATGATCCGTATGTTGTGGGAAAGCCCGAATACATCGGTGAAACCGCTGTGTGTTCACAAACATTCCTGTATGTTGCGTTCAAAACGGAGATAGAGGCAAAGAATTTCATTTCGTATCTTAAAACAAGATTCTTCCGTGTTCTGGTATCTGCTTGCAAAATTTCACAGCACACGCCCAGCAGCACATACCGCTTTGTTCCCTTGCAAGATTTCAGCAAATCTTGGACGGATGAAGAACTATACAAGAAGTATGAGCTGACGGAAGATGAGATTGCGTTTATTGAGAGTACGATTAGAGTGATGGAGTGAGGTGAAATAATAGTGGTCAATATCAATGGTAAGCCTTGGGAAGAACTTCAATTTAAGGATGTCCAAGATTATTTAAGCGACCCGGATAGTAACGAGAACTGTTTCTTTGAATATAAAATAGATAAGGTAGAACCAGCAAAACTTGTGAAGGAAATTTCTGCTTTCGCAAATACTTATGGGGGATATATTTTCTTAGGGGTTGACGATAATAAAAATATTATTGGTTGTACTGCATGGGATGAACAGCGGATTCACATTACAATTCATAATGGAATTACGCCCACTCCTCAATTTGATGTAAAACGCTTTTCGGCGGATGACAAGATTATCTATGTTATAAAAATTGAAGAAGGTGCCATGCCGCCGTATATCACAAATAAAGGTGATATATGCGAGCGTGTTTCTTCGGGTTCGTGTGTTGTTACTGAATCTGGAAAACTTAACCAGATGTATCATAAGCGAGCAGACCAGTTTGCTCGCATAAAAAATAAGATTGAACTTCCAGAAATCAAAATTGAAAGCACTACGAGTTCGAATGTTTTTGCATATTTGGATTTTGGTTTTTCAATAACGATCTCAGACAATTCCAAAACACGAGAAAAATTTGACAATGCAAACTTAGAAGCAATTAGTGACTTCTTGCGCTCGTTTAAATCCGGCTTTAGCGTTTCTTTTATAGGCACAACATATTTGTTTAGCTTTGGGACTATTGTCGCTCAAAATATGATAGGAAAGCAAATTCCGGCAGAAGCAGGATATCATAACTTTATGGAAGTCATGCAAGATGGGAGTGTTCGTGGTCGAGTTATTTTGACCGCAGATTCGGATGCGGAATATGTTGATGCTAAAACGATTATGTGTTTGATGGATCATGTATATCCAAAAGTATACTCTATGATTTTCGGAGATGATTTTTCGAATTTATTTGTTTGTGCTCATCAATATGAAAAATTTACGGTTGTGAAGCAGTTTGTTCCGATTTATGATATGAGCGAGTCGGATTCTCAAGAAACGAGAGAATTGTTCGAGCAGTATTTACCCGCACACAGAAAAAAATACGGAAATAATACAGTAATCATCGGTGGACGTCTACCGCGAAGTGATTACTTGTTAATAGACAGGCGTTATTTCGATTCAGCAAAAATTGAATATAATACCGAGAATCTTTATCGAGAACTATTCTATTCTTGCTATAAGAGTTTGGGGTATATAGATAAACCGACTATGGCAAAAGATTAAATGACATTTATAATCAAGGAAAGGAGGCCCCAACCATGACCGAACAAGCACTCCGCAAAATGATTGCTGCCGGGGAAAGCACCCGGCAGGAGTTTAAGTCGTGGGTGAAGTGCAAGGACTACCGGCAGCGGAAAGACCTTGCGGTGAAAAGTGCGGTTGCGCTGGCAAATACAAAGGGCGGCGTTCTGCTGTTTGGCGTAGAAGATGACGGCACCATTACGGGCTGCCCCAAGAGCGACCCGCAGGCACTGATGGAAGCTATCTACGATATGACCCGGCCCAGCCTGTTTACCGAAATCGAGCCGGTGGAAACCTCTGACGGTGTGGTGCTGGTGGTATCGGTAGAGAAATCCAATTCTCATGTTGCCACCACCGGCGGCATCTATTACAGACGGCTGGGGAATGTGACAAAGCCCGACTACCCGGCAAACGATGTGTACTCCCCTGCCGATAACCCGGATTTTTCGGCAAAGATTGTGGAGGGTGCATCCGAAAGCGACATTGACCTGCTGGAAGTGTACCGCCTGAAAGAGAAACTGCGGATTCGGGATGCTGGCTCTGCCCTGCCGGATTTGGCAGATACCACCTTTCTGGACAACCTGAACCTGATCCGCATGGACAAGGACGAAGTGCGTGTGACGGTGGCAGGGCTGCTGTTTGTGGGCAAGGCAGCGTCTATTGCACGGCTGCTGCCGCAGGCAGAGGTGATCTACCTCCATTACAGCGACGAGGCGCAGACGGAATACGACAACCGCATGGATATGCAGGAGCCGCTGATCTCGATTTTGGATAAGCTGACGGAACGCATCCGCACTTATAACCACCTGACAAATGTGCAGGTGGGGCTGTTCCGGCTGGAGGTGTACGATTTCTCCGAAGCGGTTTTTCAGGAGGCGTTGCTGAATGCGCTGGCGCACCGCTCCTATGAGGACATGGCACCGATCTACGTCAAGCACTACCCCACAAAGATCGTGATTGAGAATCCCGGCGGCTTTCCGGGAGACATCAACGAAAGCAACATCATCACCCACCAGTCCATTCCCCGGAATAAGCTGATCGCCATGACCCTTCAGCACCTGAAATATGTGCAGCGTTCCGGGCAGGGCGTGGACATTATGTTCCAGAGTATGCTCACCGAGGGCAAACCCTACCCGGAGTACGCCAGCACGGCCAACTCCGTCCGGCTGACTCTTCGCAGCACGATGGAGAACCAGAGCTTCGTGCATTTCATCGCAGAGACACAGGATAAGCGGTCCAAGATGTTCACGCTGTCGGAGCTGATGATTCTGCACTATCTGCGGGAGCACCAGAAAATCACCCTGAAACAGGCGGCAAAGACGATTCAGGAAACCGATGACAACGCCCACAAGGTTCTGAACAGTCTCCGGGACGAGGGGCTTCTGGAACTAAACGGCAAGACCTATATGCTGTCCCTCAAGGTCTACGAAACGGTGAAAACCGATGTGGCCTATGTGCAGGACAAGACGGTCAGCCAGATTCAGGCAAAGGATCGGATTCTTGAATATCTGAAGCATAAGCCGTGGATCACAAACCAAAAGGTACAAGAGCTGTGCGGCTATGCGAGAGGACAGGCATATCGCATCCTTCAGAGGCTTTCCAGCGAGGGGATAATCGAAGGACGAGGGCAAGGCTGTGCGAGAAAGTACTACCTGAAAGAGAAAAAGTGATGCTGAAATGCGCGCCGTGTGATTGAATGCACGGAAAAAAGCCCAGCAAACGAACGATATATCGTGCGTTTGTTGGGCTTTGCGCTGACTGAATCGCACGGTGAATGCACGCCGTGCGATTAACCGTGCAATCAGTCAATCAATCTTCCAGCCTACCATGGTCACATCCCAGTGACAGATAATGCGCCATCTCCCCTTTCAGCATCATCTGCGCGTACTCCAGTGGCTTGTTGTACAGCAGCCAATCCAGTTCCGCCCGCTGCGCTGGAGTGTTGCCGTACTCGTCCTCGATAGCGATGCAGTCAATGGCAATAGTAGAGCCATCCGAAAAGTGGGCTTCCACTCGGTTGGTGTCCATGTTGTAGCGGTAAGAAAGCAGTTTGTCCATGGTGAACCTCGTTTCTATATTAAACAGTGTCTGTTCGGATGTCCTAAACCCTGCCATAGAACCGGTGTGTCATGGTAAGAATTGTTGTCTGGATAAAATTGGAATATTTTGCACGTTGAATATCGTTAAAATCTGGCTTATTTTCTTGTACATCGCAAGGATGGATAACGAGTGCAAAGAAGCGCAAACAATGCAAAGGAATACAATAGATTAACAATATTGAAATCACGGCATTTCGATGAAAATGACGATTCTTCGTAAGATGGGCAAATGGACGAAAGATGCTGCTCGATTTCTGCACGGCCTTTGCACGATTCGTGTCGGATTATGTAGGGCGCTGAATTGCTTTGCAATCAGTGCCCTTTTTTGCATTTTGGCACAACATAAAGACTGGCTGCATACCAGTATGATAATTGTGACCGGTAGCTTTTTGAGTTATGTGCAGCGGATAGAACTTCAGATGTGCATCAATTATCTATATCTGTTGCGCTAATTGGACATAAAATGAAGAAAAAAGCATATTCCCTAGAGACGGAGTTTAGAGTCAGAACTCCCATCTAAATAGCATCGGAATCTCTGAAATTTGCTTTTTCTGATTTTGCCTGCATCTAAAACGGTAGTTCCACGTGTGAACCTCGACTTTTTGCGAAGATTCTTAAAATATTGTGGATGTAGAAATAGCACTGTAAATATTCAACAAAAGTACCTATGCCGCAATTGTTATAAACGGAGAAATTGGAGTATTAAACAGAGAAATTGGCGTATCATTGTTGACATGTGTACGAAACCGTTGTATCCTTTGACCTAAGGCAGGGGATTATAAGCTTCTTTGCCAAAGCTTCCGTCCAATCGACGGGAATCGAAATGAGAGGAGGGCAGTACAATGGTTATCAAGATTATGACCTTTTGCATTAACGCTCTCCGTTCCATCCAGATAGGGATACTCCGCCATTCTTGGAGGCAGGAGTGGTTTTTCAAGGAAACGAAGGGCTGACAGCAAAAGCTGCAGCCCTTTTTCTTTTGCTCCAGTATGGCAGTGCCGGGCAAAAGAACTCTTTGGAAAAACAACACGAAAGGAGATTAAAACCAAGAAAAAAGCAGCCAAGAGTCTGGCAGGACTCCTGGCTGCGGTATCGCACATGTTCTCTCAACAAAAACAGGTGCACGCATATCCAAAACAAATGCTTTGAATATTAGTAGATATTCTAAATGATTTTTTAAAAGAAGTCAAGAGTTTTTCTCTGGCATCGATAAAAAATCGCAGGTGTTTCTGGTTTGGCTGTGTTTTTGCACCCCCAAATTAAGGAGTTGCTGTATGTCTACGATCCGTTCTTTCGTTTCATTGGTTCTTCGGCCGATCTTCGCTCTTTGCGTGCTCTTACTGGGCGTTGCCTGTATCTTCGTATCGGCGTACATGGAAGTCGAGGTATTCAAGGCGATTCTTCTGTCAGGCGAAAATGCCGGACAGTCCCTTCTGGTTCCGGCTATTGTCGTCGGGGCTTTCGAGTCCTCCAAGATATTTCTCGCCTTTCTTCGGCGCCGCGGGAGTACCCTGATCCCGGTCGGACTCCAGCGTTTCGCGTACGCCTTTTTTGTGACGGTCTCATTTATCTGTACTTTGATCTTTACAGCAAACAGTCTGTTCGCAAGCCAGCAGACGGATGCAGACCGCGCAGCGTTGCAGTTCAAGCTGGCAGAACTGGACAGCCAGATCGAACAGGCCGAACTGGAAACATTCGACCCTAAGCAGAACGCATTTCTGGAAACCTATTATCAGAAATATGATGAAGCACTGGATGCAGCTGCGCAGCATATCGGGCGCTGGGATGAATTGACCTATAACAAACGGGTAGATGATGCCCTGGATGAACTGAACGGAAAAATTGCTGAGCAGAGAGCTGAGTTTGAGAACGAACATGCACAGCGCATGGTGCGGCTAAAAAACCAGCGCAGTCAGGTGCGGACCCAGCTGGACTACACCAACATGGACAGCCTGAAGCAGAAGAACAACACGACGCTGGACAAGTTTCTTTCATTCCTGTCACTCCTTTTCAGCGGTTCCAGCTATTCGCAGCAGACCTATCTGGCTGTCGGCATCTGCATGGCGCTGGTAGTCAGTGTAGGCTCGGAGATGGGTATTTACCTCACGGCACGTCTGATGGGTGCTGACAACCAGGAAATGAACCAGATCTTTTACGCAGCCGATAACCAGAATTATGGTCGTTTACACAGCTGGCTGATGGCTACTTTGTGCGGCGGCGGATCGGTATGGCTGTTCCTGATGGTGTTGCAGTTGTTCCGCATTGATCTGAACATTGACCTGGTACGCGTGATGGGAGCTCTGGCCATTGCTCCGGTCCTTATCCGCGCGGACAACGCTGCCACAGCACAGCCTGAGCGTTCTTTCAAGTTGTTCAAGGGTAAGCTCACACTCCCGCGTATCAGCCATCAGACAAACTTGACCGTACTGGTGTCGCTGGCTTTGTACTGTGCGATCGGTTTTGTTAAGCACGGGGTAGACCCCAGCGCGGCTAGCATCCCGGAAGCTGCTGCGATTCTCGTGGGAGCACTCGGCAGCCGCTGGGTCGCTGTTCAGTAAGCCAAAGTCTGAGCTTTCCTGCTTCCGGCAGCTTTTCTTCCCCCTATGTAGGCCGTTGTATTGACGGAATCGCACAGAAAACGCGCGCCGCGCGATTAGCGATTTTACCGCGCGTTTTTGTCAATCAATCTTCCAGCCTGCCATGGTCACACCCCAGCGACAGGTAGTGATCTATCTCCCCTCTCAGCACCATCTGTGCGTACTCCAAGGGCTTATTGTAGAGCAGCCAGTCCAGCTCTGCCCGCTGTGCCGGGGTGTTGCCGTACTCGTCCTCGACGGCGATGCAGTCAATGGCAAGGGTGGTGCCATCCTCGAACCGGGCTTCCACCCGGTTGCTGTCCGTGTTGTAGCGGCAGGAAAGTAGTTTGTTCATGGTGAACCTCATTTCTACATCAAATGG
>OHPZ01000902.1_pt1 | contig 10707 bp, 9 predicted proteins | sample 1577851 | NCBI WGS metagenome assembly OHPZ01 (sample SAMEA3879507, study PRJEB24766) | human gut metagenome | biome: human-associated habitat; feature: feces | place: USA | collected 1985/1987 | reverse complement strand
TTGCACCGGTTTACTAACAACATTATAATTATTATAAAATTGAAAGCATATACACTTAAATTCTCGCTGCTGTTTTTCCTTCTGTTGGCTTCTCTGTCTGTACACGCGCAGAGGAGAGGAGGGATGATTTCGGGTAGAATCATTTCTACGGAAAAAGAAACGGTGGATTTTGCGACTGTTTATCTGAAAGGGACGAGTTATGGAGGAACCACGAATCAGGAAGGCCTCTATCACATCAAGGCGCCTGCCGGCGACTATACGCTGGTGGTGTCTGCCGTAGGTTATACAAAGGTGGAGAAAAAGGTGAAACTGGTCAATGATGAGCGGATGAAGCTGAACATAACCATCGCTCCCGAAACGCAACAGCTGGACGAGGTGACTATCGTTTCTACCGGAGTAAGCCGGGTGAAGAGGTCGGCATTCAATGCTGTGGCAGTCGATACAAAGGAACTCCAGAACACCACGAAGAATCTGAGCGATGCCTTGACCAAGGCTCCGGGCATGAAACTCCGTGAGTCGGGTGGGGTAGGTTCGGATATGCAGTTGATGCTGGACGGTTTTAGCGGAAAGCACGTCAAGGTGTTCATTGACGGTGTGCCGCAGGAAGGTGTGGGAAGCTCCTTCAGCCTGAACAATATTCCGGTGAGCTTTGCCGACCGTATAGAGGTATATAAAGGTGTGGTTCCCGTAGGTTTCGGAACGGATGCCATTGGAGGTGTCATCAACATCGTTACCAACAAGAAACGCCGGAACTGGTTCCTGGATGCTTCTTATTCTTACGGCTCGTTCAATACCCACCGCTCATACGTTAACTTCGGACAGACTTTCAAGAACGGTTTCAGCTATGAAATCAATGCCTTTCAAAACTACTCGGACAACGATTATCATGTAGATGTGCCGGTAAAGGATTTTGAGACGGGCAGTTTCAACGAAAGTGAGAAGGTGCGCGTGAAGCGTTTCAATGATACTTACCACAACGAAGCCATTGTGGCCAAAGCGGGTATTGTGGACAAAAGTTGGGCAGACCGGCTGATGTTCGGTTTCACCTATTCGCACATGTACAAGGACATACAGACCGGTGTACGCCAGAAGACAGTCTTCGGAGAAAAGCACCGCTTCGGCCATTCACTAATGCCTTCGATGGAATACAGCAAACGCAACTTGATAATCAAGGGGCTGGATATGGTGTTGACAGCCAACTACAATCGCAATGCCACTACGAATGTGGATACTGCCCGCTATGAATACAACTGGCTTGGTGAGAAACATCCGCTGAACAGTCCCGGCGAACAGTCCCGCCAGTATTCCCGTGCCGATAATGACAATTGGAACGGTACATTGACCTTGAATTACCGCATTGCCAGAGTCCACATGCTGACTTTCAATCATGTGTTGAGTGCATTCCAGCGTGATAATACTTCACTGTTGGCGGTGGAAGAACAGACGGATGCCATTGCCAAGCAGACCCGCAAGAATATCTCCGGTTTGTCATACCGCCTGATGCCTTCCGAAAAGTGGAACTTCTCGGCATTCGGCAAATACTACCGCCAGTATGTGGCAGGACCTATGGCCGAGGATGATACCGGTAGTAATTATGTACGCACCAGCCGTACGGTAGACTCTTGGGGATATGGTGCTGCCGGAACCTACTTCATCCTGCCCGGTTTGCAGGCGAAGCTCTCTTATGAAAAAGCTTACCGCCTGCCCACTATCGAAGAGATGTTTGGTGACGAAGACCTGGAGAGTGGAGACATCGGCATCCGTCCCGAGAAAAGTGACAACATCAACTTGAACCTGAGTTATTCCCGGAGTTTTGGAAAACATTCTGTCTACGTGGAAGGCGGTGTGGTATACCGCAATACGAAGGATTATATCCAGCGCAATATCCAGGACTTGAGCGGAGGAAAAGAAGGGGCCACTTATACCAACTACGGCAAGGTGCTGACGAAGGGATACAATGTATCGGCACGCTATGGCTTCGGACGCTGGCTGAGTGTGGGCGGCAACTTCACGCAGATGAATGTGCGTGACAATGAGAAGATGCAAATCGGCAGTACCGGCAACTCTGTGGAAAATCTCGGTTACAAGGCACGCATTCCCAATGTGCCCTATCAGTTTGCTGATTTTGACGTAAACTTCTATTGGCGCGACCTCTGGAAGAAAGGGAATATGCTGTCCGTGACTTACGACAACCAGTACATGCACAGCTTCTCCTACTATTCGCAGGCCATCGGTAGCAAGAACAAGGATTTCATGGTACCCGACCAGTTCTCCCATAACCTGACATTGAGCTATAGTCTGAAGAATGGCCGCTATAATATCTCGTTTGAATGCCGCAACTTCACGAACGAGGATTTGTACGACAATTTCAGTCTTCAGAAAGCCGGGCGTGCGTTCTATGGCAAGGTACGTGTACATTTTGGTGATTAATAAATATAATGGTTTTAATAGGTGTAATTAATAAGAAGAACAAATGAAGAAGAATTATCTTTTGTCCGGCCTCTTGGCAATGGCAATGACCGGAATGGCTTTAATTTCTTGTACAGACACAGACGAACCGGGTTCCGGCTCCGGTTCCGGTTCAAAGGGTAACTATGTGATAGCTGCCACGGCTACAGTTTCAGGTAGCTCCGTTCCTGTCCTGCTGACAGCCGAGTCACTGGAAAGCGGTGAAATTACTGCTGCCGGCAATGGCCTTGTGAACGATGTGGCTACTTACTGGGTGTTCTACGGAAACAAATATCTGTATGCCTTGAACTATCACCAGGGAAATGCAGGCACTACCCAGTCGTTCATTATGAATACAAACGGTGAACTGGAAAAACGTAGCCAGGAGTATAACGTCAATCGTTTCACTACCTACGGCTATTATGACCAATTTATAATGACGACTTCTACCGGCGACGGCCCTACGGAACTGAATGATGCAAATGGATATACTCCCCAATCTTTTTTGATTTCCTATCTGGATGTCGAGAAACAGACTTATACAAAGAACTCGGTAACAAAGGATACTCCATTTCTTGCCGAAAATTTCCTTGAAAATGGTGAATACGTAACACTGGCCGGTATAGAACAAGTGGGCAGTAAGGTTTATGCAGCAGCCATTCCCATGGGGCTTAGCCAGTATGGTTGCATGCAGAAGAACGAAGACGGTAGCTACAAGTGGGTGCTTTCCGGTAATGAGGATTTAATAAAGACAGAATCCGGCGGGCAGGGTAGCGGTGCCTATGAGAAGGACGAATTGCAATGGACCCAGTATCCTAATGAATGCCATATCGCTATCTTTGGTGATCAGACACTGAATTCTCATAAGGTCATCACTACAGACAAAATCAGTTATGCTGCCGGACGTAACCGTTCACAGTACTACCAGATGAACTGGCTTGCCGACGACGGCTATGTATATGTATTTTCTCCGAGCTATGCCAAGACCATGAGTGATTCGCGTCAGCAGACTACATTGCCTGCTGGAGTTGTACGCATCGATACCAAAGCAGAAGAATTTGATGCCGCTTATTACTATAATCTTGAAGAGAAAGCCAATGGCGCCTCTTTCTTGCGGACTTGGTATATTTCAGGTAATTATTTCCTGCTGCTGATGTATGATAAGGCAATTACGGCATCAGACAAGGTTGCCAACCAACTTGCCGTCTTCAATGCCTCCACTGGAGCTTTGACTTATGTGAACGGCCTTCCAAGCGATGTCTCTGGCTTTGGTAATACCCCGTACATGGAAAATGGCAACGCATATGTGGCAGTCACTACCTCTTCCGGCTATCCTGCCATCTATAAGGTAGACCCTGCCAATGCAACAGCTACCAAAGGGCTGGTGGTCAATGCAACCCAACTGAACGGTGTAGGTAAACTGGAATAAAGCTCCTATGAAGAAAGTTTTTCGTAAGATACATTTATGGCTTTCAGTCCCCTTCGGGCTGCTGATTACCCTTATCTGTTTTTCCGGAGCCATGCTGGTATTCGAGACGGAGGTGATGGAGCTCTGCCGCCGCGACCTCTACTATGTAGAGAAAGTCGGGCCGGCACCGCTTCCCATGGGCAAGGTGGCCGAAAAAGTAGCCGCTACTCTGCCGGATAGTGTTTCTGTGACGGGTGTCACAGCCTCGTCTGCTCCGGAGCGTGCCTGGCAGGTGAACCTTTCCAAACCTCGTCGTGCTTCCGTCTATGTAGACCAGTATACGGGTGAGATAAAGGGCAAGTATGAGCGTGCGCCGTTTTTCATGACAATGTTCCGCCTGCATCGCTGGTTGCTGGACAGCATGAAGCCCGATGGAGGCATCTTCTGGGGGAAAATGATTGTGGGCACTGCCACGCTGATGTTTGTCTTTGTCCTGATATCGGGCATTGTCATCTGGTGGCCCCGTACAAAAAAGGCTTTGAAGAACAGTTTGAAGATTGTTTCCGGTAAGGGTTGGCGTCGGTTCTGCTATGACCTGCATGTGGCAGGCGGTATGTACACGCTGGTTCTTCTGTTGGTAATGGCGCTTACGGGACTGTCATGGTCTTTCTCCTGGTACCGCACCGGCTTCTACAAAGTTTTCGGAGTGGAAACCACGCAAGGGGGTGGAGGACATGGTGCTTCGGCACAAACTGCTGCCCAGGGAGGAGAACGGGCTCAAGGCCGGTCTGGTGGCAGACCGGGAGGTGAGCATCGTGAAAGAAATTCTTTCTCTCCTTTTACAAGCTGGCAGAAGGTTTACGAAGAACTGAAGGAACTCAATCCTGATTATAAACAGATTACCGTGTTCAAAGGCTCTGCTACGGTTTCTTTCAATCGGTTGGGCAACCAGCGTGCTGCCGACCGCTATACGTTCAATCCCCGTAGCGGTGAAATCACCGGGGCTACCTTATATAAGGATGCCGACGCTTCAGGAAAAATCCGTGGCTGGATATTCTCCGTTCATGTAGGCAGTTGGGGAGGGCTGACCACCCGCATATTGAGTTTCCTTGCCGCTTTGGTAGGGGCCAGCTTGCCGCTGACGGGCTATTATCTTTGGATTCGCAGATTGATTCGGAAGGGCAGTAGGAAAGCGAACATACAATTAAAGAAAGTTGCTTAGAAAAAGCAGGCAGTTTTATAAAAGGATGAAGATGTCCACAAGATGCGCAGGCGTGCGTGTTTTGTGGACGTTTTCATATAGGTATGTCTGGAGAATGAATGCTTTATTAAAAATACTGAAAAATAAATGGAAAAATGTAATCATGATTACACTTTTTTAGATTGTAACTGCCTATTTTTGCTGAAAATATTCATTTTATGGCGAAGTTACCAATCATAAGTAAACTATTTCCGTCCTACAGATGGAAAGTAACGGCACTCATTGTATGCGGTGTCCTCGTCGGCGGCGGAGGCTTGTTTATGTATCTTCTCCGGGCGCACACTTATCTGGGAGATGACCCTGCGGCATGTGTCAACTGCCACATCATGGCTTCTTATTATGCAACCTGGATGCACAGTTCCCACAGCCGGGATGCCACTTGTAACGATTGCCATGTCCCTCATGAAAATATAGTAAAGAAATGGGCTTTCAAAGGCATGGACGGCATGAAGCACGTGGGTGCCTTTCTCACTAAAAGCGAACCGCAGGCTATCCAAGCCGAGGCAGCAAGTGCGCAGGTCATTATGAATAATTGCATCCGTTGCCATACGCAACTGACCAACGAGTTTGTGGATGCTGGTAAAATAGACTACATGATGACCCTCACCGGCGACGGAAAGGCATGCTGGGATTGCCACCGCGACGTGCCTCATGGTGGAATGAACAGTCTTTCGTCTACACCCGCTGCATTGGTACCCTATCCGGAATCTCCCGTGCCGGAGTGGTTGCAGAAACTGATAAAGGAATAATAACAATAAATCTTCATAGATATGGAAAAGAGATTAAAATCGTGGCAAGGATGGCTGTTGTTCGGTGGTTCAATGGTCGTTGTATTTGTCTTGGGGCTATGTGTTTCTGCCTTGATGGAGCGCAGGGCCGAGCTGGCAAGTGTATTCAATAACCGCAAAACAGTGATTGAGGGAATTGAGGCACGCAACGAAGTCTTTAAGAGTGATTTCCCCCGTGAGTATCAGACATGGACTGAAACTGCCAAGACCGACTTCCAGAGTGAATTCAATGGAAATGTGGCTGTGGATGTATTGGAACAGCGTCCCGAGATGGTAGTGCTCTGGGCGGGATATGCCTTCTCCAAGGACTATTCCACTCCGCGCGGACATATGCATGCCATCGAGGACATTACGGCAACTCTTCGTACCGGTGCGCCTGCCACTGCTACGGATGGCCCGCAGCCTTCTACTTGCTGGACTTGCAAGAGCCCCGATGTGCCCCGCATGATGGAAGCTATCGGTGTGGATGCTTTCTATAACAATAAGTGGGGCGCTTTGGGCGATGAAATTGTAAACCCGATTGGTTGTGCCGACTGCCACGAACCGGAAAACATGAACCTGCATATCAGCCGTCCGGCTTTGATAGAGGCTTTTGAACGCCAAGGCAAGGATATTACCAAGGCCACTCCGCAGGAGATGCGTTCATTGGTATGTGCACAATGTCATGTGGAATATTATTTCAAAGGGGATGGTAAGTATCTGACTTTCCCCTGGGACAAAGGTTTTACGGTGGAAGACATGGAAGCCTATTATGATGAGGCTGGTTTCTACGACTATATACACAAGTTGAGCCGTACCCCTATCCTGAAAGCGCAGCACCCCGATTTTGAAATAGCCCAGATGGGGATTCACGGCCAGCGTGGCGTATCGTGTGCGGACTGCCACATGCCTTATAAGAGTGAAGGTGGCGTGAAGTTCAGCGACCACCATATACAGAGTCCGTTGGCTATGATAGACCGTACCTGCCAAACCTGCCACCGCGAAAGTGAGGAAACTTTGCGCAACAACGTCTACGAACGCCAGCGCAAGGCCAATGAAATCCGTAACCGCTTGGAGCAGGAACTTGCCAAAGCCCATATCGAAGCTAAATTTGCTTGGGATAAGGGAGCTACGGAAGAGCAGATGAAAGATGTGTTGGCGCTGATTCGTCAGGCACAATGGCGTTGGGACTTCGGTGTGGCATCTCACGGCGGCTCTTTCCACGCACCGCAAGAAATCCAGCGTGTCTTGTCTCATGGGTTGGATAGAGCCATGCAGGCGCGTTTGGCTATCTCCAAGGTGCTGGCGAAGCATGGATATACAGACAATGTTCCTATGCCGGATATCTCCACCAAAGACAAGGCGCAGGAATATATCGGGCTCGATATGGATGCCGAAAGAGCTGCAAAGGACAATTTCCTGAAGACTACAGCACCGGCTTGGCTGGAAAAAGCGAAAGCTAACAACCGGTTAGCACTAAAATAAATTTGTACATCGTCAAATCATAAATCAGAAGATGTGGAAGAAACCGTGGGGGTATAAGGAAGGTTTTATCTGTGGGGCAGGACTGTTTGTCACGGGCTTGCTGTTACAGTGGAGCGTTGGAGGCATTCGTTGGGGCTTGTTTGCATGGCCGGTCAATATCATTGTTCTGGTGCTGTTCTTGCTGTTGCTGGCAGGGATGCATGGGCTTCGCAAACGGGTGTATTGTTTCGGATGGCTCAGTCATTATACGGCTGCAGTTTCTTCCCTGGTCTGTGTGGCGGCTATCACTGTCATTATGGGGTTGGTACGGCAGGGTTCGGCAGATGTCATCGGCTTTTCGAAAATGCTTTCTTTTTGGCCGTTTGTGTTACTTTATGTCTGGCTGGTTGCTGTCTTAGGGATGACTATTCTCCGTGCCGCTATCCCCTTCAATGTGCGTAAGATTCCTTTTCTGCTGAATCATGCCGGCTTGTTTGTTGCCCTTCTGACGGCAACGCTGGGCAATGCGGATATGCAGCGTCTTAAAATGATTACCCAATTGGGCAAGACCGAATGGCGTGCCATAGATGAGGGCGGCAAGCTGACGGAACTTCCGCTTGCTGTTGAGCTGAAAGAATTTACTATACACGAGTATCCTCCCAAACTGATGCTGATAGACAATGAGACGGGGCAGGCACTGCCGAAGGATATGCCGGAACATTTGTTGCTGGAAGAGAAGGTGGAACGGGGAAAATTGCTGGATTGGGACATCTCCATTTTTCAAACCATTCCTATGGCTGCCTCCGTGGCTACGGAAGATACCTTAAAGTTTACTGAATTCCATTCGATGGGAGCTGCCTATGCCGTTTATCTGAAAGCGGTGAACACCGCCTCCGGACAGTCGAAGGAGGGATGGGTGAGTTGCGGCAGCTTCATGTTCCCCTATAAGGCATTGCGTTTGTCGGAGCAGACCAGTCTGGTGATGCCCGAACGTGAGCCGCAACGGTTTGTGTCTGCTGTTACGGTTTATACGCAGGCGGGAGATGTGGTGGAAGGCACTATCGAGGTGAATCGTCCGTTGAAGATATCCGGGTGGAATATTTATCAATTGAGCTATGACGAGACGAAGGGACGGTGGAGTGATGTCAGTGTCTTTGAACTGGTGCGCGACCCCTGGCTCCCGGCTGTATATGCCGGCATTATAATGATGGTGCTGGGAGCAGTCTGCTTGTTTGTCAATGCACCAAAAGGAAAAGAAGAAAGAAAGGAGGAGACGGTATGAGTTGGGATTATTTTGCTCTGTTTGCCATTGTCGCTTTACTCTTCTGGGGATGGGGAGCTTTCGCTGCATGGCGTGGAAAACGCCCGGCAGTGGTATATACCTTTACCTGCCTGGGACTGGTTGTCTTTTTCAGTTTCATTGTCGGTATGTGGATTTCTTTGGAACGTCCTCCGATGCGGACGATGGGAGAGACCCGTCTGTGGTATTCGTTTTTTCTTCCGTTGGCGGGAATCATCACTTACGGCCGTTGGAAGTATAAATGGATTCTCGGTTTCAGTACCATTTTGTCACTGGTGTTTGTCTGCATCAATATATTCAAGCCCGAAATACACAATAAGACTTTGATGCCCGCCTTGCAGAGCCCGTGGTTCACTCCTCATGTCATTGTTTATATGTTTGCCTACGCCATGCTGGGTGCCGCTACGGTGATGGCTGTCTACCTGCTGTGGTTCAAGAAGAAGGGGATTGAAAGGCATGAGATGGCTCTGTGCGATAACTTGACTTATGTAGGGCTTGCTTTCATGACGCTGGGTATGCTGTCCGGTGCCGTCTGGGCAAAAGCTGCTTGGGGACACTATTGGGCATGGGACCCTAAAGAGACTTGGGCGGCGGCTACCTGGTTTTCCTATCTGGCATATATCCATTTCCGTCTGGGGCGTCCCGCGGCACATCGCAAGGCATTGGTCGGCCTGCTTGTATCTTTTCTGCTGTTGCAAATGTGCTGGTACGGCATCAATTATTTGCCCTCGGCACAAGGAGTGAGTGTACATACGTATAACTTAAATTAAAATACTTATGAAGATAGTTTATTTGGCATTAGGCTTATGGCTGTTGCCCGGAATGTTGTGGGCGCAAAGTGCGGAGAAAGAGAACGAATTCACCATGTCGATGCAAATCAGACCCCGTGCAGAATACCGTAACGGTGCACAGTTCCCACGTTTCGAGGGAGACAAAGCAGCTGCATTCATCAACAACCGTGCACGCCTTTCCATGGAGTACAAACGCTCGGACTTGAGCATGAAGATTTCCGCCCAGCATGTAGGGGTGTGGGGACAAGACCCGCAGATAGATACTAACGGGCGTTTCATCATGAACGAAGCATGGGCAAAGCTCGATTTCGGTGCCGGTTTCTTTGCACAACTGGGGCGCCAGACCTTGTCTTATGACGACGAACGTATTTTGGGAGGGCTGGACTGTGGCCGGTCGCTATCACGATGCATTGAAGTTGGGCTATGCCAAGAATGCCCACCAACTGCATTTCATTCTTGCCTTCAACCAGAACAAGGAAAAGGCAAAAGGCGGTACCTATTATTATGACGGTGCACAACCTTATAAGAATATGCAGACCCTTTGGTATCATTATGCGGCGCAAACCCCCAACCTTGATGTCTCTTTGTTATTCATGAATCTGGGCCTGGAAACCGGTGATGCAGAAACAGAAACTTCCCATACCCGCTATTTGCAGACGTTCGGTACTTACGTGACTTATCAGCCGGAATCGGGAAATTGGCTACCTGTGCAGGCTGCTTTCTATTATCAGACCGGAAAGAACAAGAATGCGCAGAGTGTATCTGCCTTTATGGTAAGCGTGAAGGCTGCCTATGCCATAGACAAGCAATGGAGTGTGAGCTTGGGTTATGATTATCTGAGTGGCAGTGACGGGAAAGGTGACAAGTTCAAAGCATTCGATCCTCTTTACGGAACACATCATAAGTTCTATGGAGCGATGGACTATTTCTATGCTTCTGCTTGGCAGGGAGTAGCTCCCGGTTTGCAGGATGCCCAGTTGGGTGTCAACTTCAAGACATCCAAGCAGGTGAGTATGCAACTGAATTATCACTATTTTGCTACTGCTGCCAAGCTGGATGATGTAAAAAAGGGATTGGGTTCGGAGATGGACTATCAGCTTGACTGGAATGTGATGAAGGACGTGAAGCTTTCTGCCGGTTACTCCATTATGCGGGGTACGAAGTCTATGGACGTGGTGAAAGGCGGCGACCATAAACGCTGGCAGGATTGGGGCTGGGTATCTGTCAACATCAATCCGAGAATCTTGTTTGTAAAATGGTAGTTTAGA
>OHPZ01000897.1_pt1 | contig 10730 bp, 6 predicted proteins | sample 1577851 | NCBI WGS metagenome assembly OHPZ01 (sample SAMEA3879507, study PRJEB24766) | human gut metagenome | biome: human-associated habitat; feature: feces | place: USA | collected 1985/1987 | reverse complement strand
GGCGGGGCTTTGTTTGGTATGTGGTTCGCTTCCCGTATTCGTAATGGAAAGGACTTGACCGCTCCAATGAATCGGTTGATCGACTGGTTCGTGAATTTGGGCAAACGGAAACCGAAGATGCGTGTGACTTATAAACGTAACGAAACGGATTATGAGTATAACGCACGCAAACATCAGGAGTCGGTGGATCTAGATACTATACTGGATAAATTGAAACGTTCCGGTTATGAGAGCCTTTCCGCTGAAGAGAAAAAGCGACTTTTCGACGCCAGTAAGAAATAACAGATACTTATGAAAACTCTACGGATTTTTCTTCAATTCTTATTTGTCGTAGCGAATGTGGTGGCTGTCGTGTTGTTGATAGTCTCGGCTTACTCGGATCGGGTGTCTCCTGAGACGAGTATGACGTTATCTTATCTGGGATTAGCCTTTCCAGTCTTATGTGTAGTCAATCTTTGCTTTATTATCTATTGGCTGTTCTTATGGGAATGGAAGTTCTTATTGATCGGCATATTCTCCTTCTTGTTATGTTGGGGTCCCGTGAAACGCTATTTTCCGTTTCACTCGCATAAGGATGTCCCTCGGGAAGAGGTACTGAAGGTGCTGACTTATAATGTGATGGCTTTTGGGTACAAGAATCATACGAAGATAGCTCCGAACAAGATTATCCAATATATCGCTAACTCGGACGCAGATATTGTTTGTTTGCAGGAATATGCCACGGCTAAATCAGAGAAGAGCCTTACTGCCTCTAAGATCTATGATGCGTTGAGCATGTATCCTTATCGTTCCGTATTTTATCAAAGCTCCACGAAATTCCAGAGTTTCGGCATCGCTGTGTTCTCCAAATATCCGCTGTCGAATTCCCGGATGGTGAAATACGATTCGGATTATAACGGCTCTTCCGTACATGAAGTGAACATCAAGGGAAAGAAGTTGACCTTGATTAATAACCATTTGGAATCCTTTAAGCTGACGATGGAGGATCGGACCCGTTATTCATCCCTTATAAAGAGCTTTAGCTCGGATGGGTTGGACGATTTGAAAGGAGCGTTCGAGCAAAAGCTAGGACCTGCTTTCCGGATTCGGGCTAAGCAAGCGGAAGCGGTATCAAAAGAGATTAAGAACGCGAAAGGAGATTATGTCTTAGTATGCGGTGACTTTAATGATACGCCTATTTCTTATGCGCACCGTACGATCCAAGGGGATTTGACGGATGCCTTTGCCGAGTCTGGCCGGGGAATGGGCATTACCTATAATCAAAATTTCTTCTGGTTCCGTATCGATAATATCCTGCATTCCCCGAACATGACCTCTATGAATTGTTCCGTGGATAAGGTCGCTTATTCAGACCACTACCCGTTATGGTGTTATCTGAAACTTGAATAAAAGGGTTTCATCACTCGGATTCTGCGTTCTGCGCAGCGTCAAATACGTCGGCGAACAAGTTCTCGACAAAGAAGAAGGTAGCGTTACAGAATAGCTTAGGATCTTTGATCAGCGCTATCGTATTGCTATCCCCATTATTGGCGATTACATCTTCCGCTTTATAGGTCTTGTACTTTTTATCGTTTAGCGGATCATATTGATATACGATATCGCTCGCCTCGATCGTGTACCGGTTGTCGAAGCAGGTGATACGCATTTTATATTTAATGATAGTCTTGTCTGTATCATTCAACAATAATTCAACCTTAGAGCTTACGAAGATGGTCCCTTTGTTCTTGTTCGAGTTTACGTTGGATAAGAAGACATCTTTTCCATAAGATTTCTTAGCCCATGCGTTAATAGCGTTGAATATTTCTAGTTTAGAGGTATTCTCGATCTCTACATCATCGCTATAGCATACCTTCCCGTTTTTCATGGGGGCGCATTCGTCTACCTCGCCTTTATGCCCCTGCGCCATGACTAGCACAGGGAACATCATATATATTAATAATAGAATCTTTTTCATAAATGCAACTCTCTTTTTCGTTATTTGATCCATACATTCGTAATCTCGCCGATTAACATCGTTTGCTGTCCTTCGGAGGTCTCGCCTTGTTTACGGCACTCGATAATAATCCATGGCGCATCGGCAGATGTGCCGGGCTTGGAGAAGGATAATCGATATACATCGTTATTGCCAATCGCTTTATAAGCAGGACTATCTTTGGATATGGAGATTGTACTGATCGTTTTACCGAACATATTGCCTATGCCTTTCCATTCAACGTTTGCGTCGGTCGTATTTCCTTTTACGGCTTTGATTTGTAAAGCGTTGTCCGGTAACATTTGGAGGATCGTGCTAGGTATTTTGTCAGCTTGGAACGCTACGAAACCTTCCATCGGTGCCACAGCTCGTGTTTCCCGTTGCGGAGCGGATACTGGTTCTATCGGTGCGGTTGTCAGCAACTGTGCGCCTAATGTGTTGGTTGCGCTATCGAACGTCTTGTCCGCGAAGTCAATCGTGGCCTTACGGAACTTACCGCTGATACGGTTCAATTTCGTCTTGCTCTTATTCAAGGCATACTCGTCCGTGATCCATTCCTCGGCTAGGTATTTCTCCGGCTCGTTCTGGTAAGACACGTTATATTCATATCGGATGCCCGCAAGTTGCAGGGTACAAGCATGTTCCTTACATTCAATGATAATACGGTATTTCATCATCGCCCGATCGAGGGATAAGGCTGTGCTGGAGAATACTATATATTCTTCTCCGATAATGGCGATCTCGCCTTTTGCCTCATTTTGATAAGCTACTCTACTTTCCTTTGTGTTAAAATTTTCTTGTCCCCATTTTAATAGTTGTTGGTAGATTTGTGCCTTGCTTAAAGAGGGGGCATTAATCTCTCGGGTAAAAACGACTTTACCGTCTGCAACCGGAACGGCCCCTGCCAGATAGTGTTGATCCTCTTGTGCGAATAGCAGGGCGGGGATAAATAACAGAGCGAATAATAACTGTTTCATGGTATATTTTCCTTATTATTTTAGCCCCAAAGATATACATTTGCGTTTGAAATAAACTATGAGCGTGACAAATAATTATACTAATTGCTCTTTATCAAAGAAAAAAAGTCTATATTTGCACCCTGTGAAAAAACGAATATAAATAATGTAATAACATAAACCTAAGATTCAGATGCAAAACAAAGGATTTGTAAAGGTCTTCGCGGTGTTACTTACGCTTGTCTGTTTGTTCTATTTGTCGTTCTCGTTCGTGACGCAACATTACAACAGTAAAGCCGCTGAGTATGCGGGTGGAGATCCTGCGAAAGAGAGTGCTTATTTAGACTCACTATCTACTCAGAAGGTATGGTTAGGCTATACGCTTAAGCAATGCCGTGAAATGGAAATTAGTTTAGGTCTTGACTTAAAGGGCGGTATGAACGTTGTCCTTGAGTTGAACGTGGCGGATGTAATCCGTTCGTTGTCTAACAACAACCAAGACGAGAATTTCAACAAGGCGTTGGATTTAGCTTACGCGCATCAAGCGACTAGCCAAAAAGATTTCATCGACCTTTTCGCTGAGGAGTATAAGAAGTTGGATAGCGGCGCACGTCTTTCCGCTATTTTCAGTACATTCGAGTTAAAAGATAAAATCACGCCCCAGAGCTCTGACGCTCAGGTTGTTTCTGTTTTGAAACAAGAGTTGCAGAGTGCGATTGATAACTCATTCAACGTATTGCGTACTCGTATCGACCGTTTCGGTGTGGTTTCTCCGAACATCCAACGTTTGGAGACAGCGGGTCGTATCTTGGTTGAGTTGCCGGGTGTGAAAGAACCGGAACGTGTTCGTAAGTTGCTTCAAGGTAGCGCTAACTTGGAATTCTGGGAAACTTATAAGTTGCCGGAAATCTATCAACAATTGGTTGCCGCTGATAATGTATTGGCTACTATCCTAAGTAAGGAGACTTCCGCTGATTCTGTAGCTACCGATAATGTTGAGAAAATCGCTGATGCCGCTGATGCGAATGTAAGTGAGGCCGATTCTTTGTTGGCTGAGCTTGGTCAAGATAAAAAAGATACGGAAGCTAATCAAAGCATGGAAGAGTTCGCTAAGCAACATCCATTATTTGCTTTATTGCAGATTAGCCAGTACAACGGTCAGTTGTCTCCGGGTTCGACGGTAGGTATCGCTCAAGCAAAAGATATGGAGAAGATCAGCGAATACCTGAACATGAAACAAGTGAAAGAGGTATTGCCTCGTAACTTGGCTTTAAAATGGGGTGTAAAGGCGATCGATGATAAAGAGCAGTTCTTTGAGTTATATGCCTTGAAGGTAACGAACCGTGACGGAAGTCCCGCTTTAGGTGGTGACGTAGTAACAGATGCTAACGCTGACTTTATGCAACAAGCCGGTCGTTCAGAGCAAATGGTTAACATGGTTATGAATGCCGAAGGCTCTAAGGCTTGGGCTCGTTTGACGAAAGAGAATATCGGTCGCCAGATCGCTATCGTTTTGGATGAGATGGTTTATTCCGCTCCGAACGTAAACGATGAGATCACGGGAGGTCGTTCACAAATCACCGGTCACTTTACACCGGAAGAGGCGAAGGACTTAGCGAACGTATTGAAATCGGGTAAGATGGCTGCTTCCGTACATATCGTTCAAGAAGACGTCGTTGGTCCGTCTTTGGGACAAGAGGCTATCAATGCCGGTGTGATTTCTTTCGTTTTGGCATTGGTGCTGTTGATGGTTTATATGTGCGCATTCTACGGATTGGTACCGGGATTGATCGCCGATGGTGCTTTGGTATTGAACATTTTCTTCACGATGGGTATCCTTGCTTCTTTCCAAGCGGTTCTTACCTTGCCGGGTATTGCCGGTATGGTGTTGACGCTAGGTATGGCAGTCGATGCTAACGTATTGATATATGAGCGTACGAAAGAGGAACTTCGTGCCGGTAAGTCTTTAGGAAAGGCTATCGCCGACGGTTACAGCAATGCGTTCTCCGCTATCTTCGACTCAAACTTGACATCTATCATTACCGGTATCGTATTGTTCTATTTCGGTACGGGTCCTATCCGTGGTTTCGCTACGACGATGATCATCGGTTTGTTCGCTTCATTCCTTACAGCCGTGTTCTTGACTCGTATCGTTTATGAGGCATTGTTAGCGAAAGATAAATTGAAGAACGTGACATTCACGACTTCTCTGACGAAAGACTTGCTGACAAACCCGAAGATCAATTTCTTGGGTGCTCGCAAGGTCGGTTATTTGATTCCGGCCGCTATTATCGTATTGGGTGCTATTTCCATGATGACGATCGGTTTGAATAACGGTATCGATTTCACGGGTGGACGTAACTACGTGATTCGTTTTAATCAAGAGGTGAAGACTGACGATGTTCGTAATATGCTGGACGCTCAGTTAGACGGTTCTGTTAGTGTTATCCAGATCGGTACAGCGGATCAAGTACGTGTGTCTACCAACTATAAGATCAATGATAACGATCCTACGGTAGATCAAGAGATCGAGAATAAATTGTTTGAGGGCGTGAAATCCTTACTTCCGGAAGGAACTACATTAGATGAGTTCACGACTACTTTCATACAGAGTTCGCAGAAGGTGGGTCCTAGCATGGCAGACGATATCAAGAATAGCGCTATCTTAGCGGTAATTTTCGCCATGATCTGTATGGCCGCTTATATCCTGCTTCGTTTCCGTGATGTGTCATTCTCTGTTGGTGCGTTCGCCTCTGTTGCTACGACTACATTGTGTATCATTTCTTTCTATACCTTGTTATGGAAGGTTCTTCCGTTCTCAATGGAGGTAGACCAGACGTTTATCGCAGCTATCTTGACGATTATCGGTTACTCTATCAATGATACCGTGGTTGTATTCGACCGTATCCGTGAGACAATCGCTTTGTATCCGAAGCGTGATCGTTATCAAGTGATCAATGATGCGTTGAACTCTACCTTGTGTCGTACATTTAATACATCATTGACTACGTTGGTGGTTGTATTGTGTATCTTCATCTTGGGCGGTAGCACGATCCGAAGCTTTACGTTCGCTATCTTATTAGGTATCATTATCGGTACATACTCTACTTTGTTCGTCGCTACTCCGATCGCTTACGAGTTGCAGAAGAAGAAGATCAATAAGAAAGCTGCTGCTGAGAAAGCCGGAAAATAATATATTTCTTTAAGGATTTTATGAAGATCCTCTATCTTTCCTGTGTAAACGGAGAGATAGAGGATTTTTTTATGTATTAATTCTTAAGGAGATAAAGTATGAATGAGAATGATTTTGTGGTGGGTGTACTTACGTATATCACCTGCCTGCGTGAGAAAAAGCGTTATTCCACGGCGAAGAGTTATCAAGATGCGTTGAGGTCGTTTAAATGTTTTTGTGGCCGGAAAGAGATTCCTTATGCGTATATTAATCGGGATACACTTTTGCGTTATCAATCTTGGCTGTTGGCCAAGGGATGTGCTCGTAACACGGTATCTACTTATATGCGCCGGATTCGTCACATCTATAATTTAGCGGTAGAGGTGGGTGAGGCTGCCTATATCCCTCATTTGTTTAAGAATGTGTTTACGGGGGTTGAGAGTAAACGTAAAAAGGCGTTGCCTTCGGAAAGCCTGCGCTTGCTGATGACAAGCCCAGTGACAGATCCGCAACAGAAGAGGACTCAATCAGCCTTTTGCCTGATGTTTTTGTTTTGCGGGATGGCTTTCGTAGATTTGGCGCATTTGCGAAAGGAGGATATCAAGGAAGGGATCTTGTCTTATTATCGGCAGAAAAGCGGATCCCTTATACAGGTGGAGATCCCAGCGGAGGCACAAGGGCTGCTGAATGAGTTGGCAGCCGATACAACCGAGGATTCGCCCTATCTGTTTCCATTTTTAGAGGGAATGAAGACCGGTGAGGATGCCTACAAGGAATATAATACCGTATTAGGAGGTTTTAACCGCAGATTGAAAACACTGTCGGAATCCATCGGTATTCGTACTCGGGTTACCTCATACACGATTCGTCACTCTTTCGCCACGACCTTGAAGGAGCAAAACGTACCGATTGAGATGATCAGTGAACTGTTAGGGCATAAATCTATCAAGACTACGCAAATATACTTGAAGAGTTTCTCTTTAGAAAAGCTCTCGACCGTAAACAAACTTTGTTTCGAGAGTGTGTATAATTATGCGCCGAAAGTAGGGTGAAGAAAAGTACGCTACTTGGCGAGTAGCCAAACTGACTGCTACTTGGCGAGTAGCCTTAACAAGAGGAGTGAAAGGATATTCCTTAGTTGTAGAGACGGAGCGTGTCCCGTTTCATCCCCTTACAATGGTATTTTAGTTACTATCAGGCGGTGGGAGACGGAGCACGCTCCATCTCTACATGATGTTATATGGAGTTTACTTTGGATAACGTGATGATTTCGGGAATAACGAGGCCATTTCGTTTCTATTGCCATGTCTATACATCAGAAATAAGAACGAAGATTTAACGAGAATCCAACTGGAAACACAAACAAACCCTAATGATTGCTTGTTTTTTGTTATTTTTTACTACATTTGCGGCGTGAAACAAACGCTACTCACTAAGTAGCCTCATCCCACTTTCGACACATAATTATAGACACAACCAAAGCAAGTGCTATTCACCTCTGTCATTTTTTCTAAAGAGAAACTTCTCAGATAAATCTGGGTGGTCTTGATGGACTTATGCCCCAATAATTCACTGATCATTTCTATAGGGACATTTTGCTCTTTCAATGCCATGGCAAAGGAATGGCGGATCGTATAAGAGGTAACATCCGATGCTATTCCAGCGGCCTTTTTCAACGCCTTCAAATTTCGATTGAACCGAGATAGGGCCGCATTGTATTCGAGATATGCCTCATAGCCCGTCTTCGTTCCACTCAAAAAAGGGAATAAATAGCCTGAGGCCGGCTTCTTGTCACCCATTAATTCCTTGCGCATCAATTCTGCCGTATCCAAGATTTCCAGTCTCATCGGTGTGCCTGTCTTCTGCCGATTATAGTCCAATATCCCGTTTTTGATATTCCTTTCTTTTAGGTGGGCGAAGTCCACGAACGACATTCCTGCATACTGAAACAACAAACAAACGACCAGTTGTGTCTCCCTTAGCACCTCACTCTCTACCTTCACCGTCATCAACTTATGTTGGTTCTCTAAGGATAGGGATTTCTTGCGCTTACTCTCCACTCCCGTAAAAACTCCTTGGAACAAACCGGGGATATATTCCGCATCACCATTCTCCACCGCCTTGTTATAGATACAACGCAAACGGCGGATATACGAATAGGAAATGTTCTCTGTTCCACTATACTTTATAAAGGAGTTCAACGCATCCTGATAACTTTTGGCGGAGGAATAACGCTTTTCCTCTCGTAACTGGGACATATACCTTCTCACCCCTTCCACGAATCCTTTCTCATCCATATCTCTCTGTTTTTTAATAATATTTGAAATGAATAGACAAATATAACCATACTATCTGAATGCAAAAAGAATTACCGAAACACTATCATAATGTTAACTTTTTAAATATATTTCAAACACAGACTTTTTCAAAACAATTGCTTTTAAACCGATTATTATGGAATTTAGTACCCAAAACAGCACATTTTTTAGGATATATCCTAAACTTGTATGTATTTAGTCGGCTTATAATTTCTATTTCCCGGCAGATAACCGACATCTACCCGGCACCTAGTTCGAATTATCCGGCACTTGCTCTAATTTAGTTGGGATCTACTTTTAATCATAATCTTCTGTACACTGAAAATCGAGACTATATTAGAGCCTTTGCACCCTAGAACGGAAAAAAGTCAATTGATTTTCAAATACTATTCAGGAAGCATTTATTAGTTTTCTGAAACAAGAGATATAATAATTCGGCGGATATTGATAAAAAGAAGGCAAACTGCAAGTATTTTCCTTCATACACATTCTATTCGTCAGGGCTTAACTACCAGAGAATCGCATATAATAAACACACACCCTATCCTATCTCAAATACAAGAAGCAGAAGGAGAGAGAAATGACAAATTGACATAATTAAGCCGTATTAATGACTTCTATCAATTGAATACACAATATTAAATTAGCAGAGACTTGCTTGCAGGTGTCGTTTTTTTTCACGAATATTGCAAATCAAACAACCAAATAAACATATTCAGTTTACTAAAGTTAATCTTAAAGAAAGGAGAGCCTATGAAACAGGAGCCATCATGAACCATATCTAGCAAGGAAACTGGCTGGAAGATATGGCTTATAATCCAGCCAAACAAGTTTCTAAACGCCTTTAAATCAATTAATACTAACACTAAAACATTACAAATGTATGAAAAAAAAAGATGATTTCTGTAGAGAATCGAATCATTTTCTCAAAAGTGTTTGTTTAGCCTTATGCTTGATCAGTTCTGGAGGCTCTGCGGTGTACGCCGCTACCTTGCAGACGGAACAAACCACGTTGACAGTCCGTATGAATAATTGTACCATAAAGGATGTATTTGACCACATTGAGAAAAATAGTGAGTTTGTTTTTGTTTATCATGGCGCTAATATCAACTTGCATCGCAGGGTAAATTTGGACGTACGGGATAAGTCCGTTGAGGTTATATTGGAAAGGTTATTTAAAGGAACGGATGTTGAATATATTATCAACAACCGACAAATTATCGTACGAAGGAACGAGAAAAAAGAAAACTCGTCCCTTTCTATTCAGCAAGCTAAAAAAATCACGGTCACTGGTATTGTGAAAGATACTCATGGGGAACCTCTCATTGGTGTAAATGTACTGGTGAAGGGGAGTAGAACGGGTACGATTACGGATATGGACGGACATTTTTTATTAAATGAGGTAAGTCCGAATGCGATGGTCTCTATTTCTTATATAGGGTATAAGACAGAAGAAATAGCCTTGAATAATCGTTCTAGCCTAACGATTACACTGACAGAGGATAGTGAACAACTGGATGAGGTTGTCGTTGTTGGCTATGGTACTCAGAAGAAAGTGAATTTGACAGGATCTGTTTCTTCCGTGAAGTTTGATGAGGAATTGGCAAACCGGCCTATAACGGATGCCTCACAAGCCCTTTCTGGTAAAGTGTCGGGTGTATGGATCAGTCAAAATTCGGGAAAGCCGGGGGATGATGGCGCTCAGTTAAGAATCCGGGGTTGGGGTACGCTGAATAACTCGGATCCGTTGGTAATTATTGATGGAGTAGAAGGCGTTTTTAGTCAGATCAATCCAAGCGATATTGAGAGTATCACCGTGTTGAAGGATGCGGCTAGCGCAGCTATCTATGGATCGAAAGCAGCGAATGGAGTCGTTTTGGTAACGACGAAGATGGGTAAAAATAATGAGAAGACGCATGTGGAATTGAACTCATATGTAGGTGTACAACAGTTGGGGCGGAGATTTGATCTGGTGACAAATAGTGCGGAGTTAATGACCATGGCAAACCAAGCCTTGGCTAATGGTGGCGAGAGTCCTTTATATCCCGAGTCCTTGATCTCTGATTTCAAGAATGGCACGGATCCTTATAAATACCCGAATACGGATTGGTACGAACACGTTTATCGGAATGCTCTAATTACAGGCCATAATTTATCAATTCGAGGTGGTTCGGAAAAATTATCTTCTTTTTTGTCCTTAAATTATTTGAAGCAAGAGGGTATTATTACGAATACAGATGCGGAGAGATTCGGTATGCGGGCTAATCTGGAATATAAGGTTAATTCGTGGTTGAAAGTTGGCGCTCGTTTAA
>OHPZ01000893.1_pt1 | contig 10744 bp, 5 predicted proteins | sample 1577851 | NCBI WGS metagenome assembly OHPZ01 (sample SAMEA3879507, study PRJEB24766) | human gut metagenome | biome: human-associated habitat; feature: feces | place: USA | collected 1985/1987 | reverse complement strand
TGTCTGTAATAGCAACCCGCTGGTAGCCAAGGAAGCCCCCGCCAATAATGCGGTTATAGCCTGAGGCAAACGAGATTGCAACACAATATTCTGCCATGCGATCTTATCAGATCCCTTCCCCAGCAAAATATCCATCACGTGATCCAAAGGAATCGGTACGGCCCCATACGCCAGCCCCCCAACAAAAAGCCCCAAAAGAACCACCCCTAATAACGGATAAAAAAGTAGCGCTTGTTTGTTCATGGCGCAAAGGTATACAAAAAAGCGGAGTTATACAGTGAATGGTAAATCAATAAAAAGGCCATCCCTTACAGTAAGAGATGGCCTAAATTATTCTTAGTTATCCGATTCTTTTATTTTGAGAATGCCGCATAACCCGGATTCTGTTTTAAGTTCGGATTCACCTGCCAAGCATCCTGCGATACAGGTAACAACTTCAAGTAGTCATCAGCTTTACGCTCACAATTAGATTGCGGCCACATTCCTGTAGTGAAACATCCGAAACGGATATCATCCTGACGGGAATAAACCTCCCACGCTAATTCCAAACGACGTTCCAATTGTACTTCCTTCAAAGTTACAGTCGCATAATTATGGTCGCTATTGCCATATCCTCTCTCACGAATCGTATTCACCAAAGCGGTAGCTTCACTAACACTTCCCCCTCCGCGTAACAAAGCTTCAGCTTTCATTAAATAGATATCCGCCAAACGGAAAATATGGAAATCATTTCCCATAGAACTTGTCAAATCCGAAGCGAACTCCCACTTGAAGCAACGAGCTCCATCATGCTGTTCCACGGCACTCCAATTGGTTCCATCATATTCCATGCCCGGAATCATGTTCACATCGATCGTATGGTTCAATTCGTTGTTATGATCGGTCATAATCGGCTTGCCTGTTGATTTGTCTATCATCAAGCCAGTCAAGAACGTACCGTCCAAGCGAGCGTCTTCCTCATCGAACAAACGTACATACTCCGGTTGAGCGCAAATACCATTCCAAGTACCACTAGCGGTAATACCCAAAGACAGATAATCTTTATAATGCAACGTATTATTGTGCAACTCATTCTTCACGTTTCCATCATTACCCGTATCACTGCTAGAGAACGTAGCGGCCAAGATAGCCTCCTTTGAATTCTCATTTGTCACGGAGAAGTTGTCTTTCCAATTAGGCTCTAAGATATATCCCATAGCCATCACCTTATCACAGTTATCGATAACTTTCTGATAAGCGTTACCGGAGAACGTAACCCCCCAAGCCTCAGCGTTCAGATACAGTTTTGCCAACAATGAATAAGCGGCACCCTGCGTAAATGAACCATAATTCTCAGTTGTAGCCGGAGGACAGATATCCTTGATTTCCTCTACTTCCTGAATCAACCAATCAAATACTTCCTGACGGGAAGAATTCCCCGGGAATACTTTATCCGTAGGGTGGAACTCCGTCAGCAAAGGAATATTTCCCCAATAATCCATCATCACATAGATCCAGAAAGCACGGACACCACGCAAGTCTGCCACGTCTTGAGCCTTCTCCTCTTCGGTAAGGATCTCTGAGTTCTGCAATTTACGGATAGCCTCGTTACAAGTACCAATCGCTTCTGTGGCCGCTTTCCATGCGCTTTTAACTCTTGAGGTCTGAGAGGTCCATGTATGCATATAGATTTCCCGGTATTGACCACCATCATACCAGTCACCACCTCGACGAGTCGGAGTCACAGCCATAGAACCGGAGCATTCGGACAAATGCATATACTCTGTCCAAAACTTCTTCATCGTATTATGTGAGTTACCGATCAAAGCATTCAACTCGGCCGTTGACTGGCCAAAATCATCAGCGGGCAACTTGTCATATACTGTTTCATCCAAGTCCATACAGGAAGAAAGTCCTCCTAATAAAAACAATCCAGTTATAAATGATAATATAGTTTTCCGTTTCATAATAAGCTTATCTTTTTAATTAGAATGTTAAGTTAACACCAAATGTAAATGAACGTGCCTTCGGCATGTAGTTACGAGGTTCAATACCCGGAGACAAACCTGCGTTGTCATCGCTAGCCTCACCACGGAAATTCTCAACTTCTGGATCCAATCCTTTATAACCTGTAATCACGAATAGATTCTGACCGGCTACATATAAGCGAGCCTTATCCAACCAATCGATTTTCTTCGTATTGAATGTATAACCAATCGATAAGTTATCCAATCGCAAGAATGAAGCGTTTTCTACATAATAAGAACATACACGAGAGTTTTCACTTAATGTCAACAGATTATCGTTATCCATTACATTCGTTGTTATTCCAACCATATGTCAAATCAGGTTGAGCGTCACCAACATACGTACGGTCATCATCCGTGATCTGTCCGTCACCATTTATATCCTCAATGATAAATTTACCATTCTCATCAAGGCCATTACATTTCAGCATGAAGAACTGTCCGACCGGGCGACCTTCCTCAACTACGTGTGAAGTCACACCTGAAGCACCGCGAATCCAAGGATCACCCACGTAAACACGTCCCGTAGAGAACAATTCATTAGACAGTTTTGTGATCTCATTCTTGTTATGAGCAAGATTGAGAGAGGTTGTCCACGTAAAGTCCTTATTACGGATCACGTCTAAGTTCAATAAGATCTCAACACCTGTATTCTTCATATCACCTACATTCGCTTGAATCTGATTGTATACGTAAGTAGGAGTAGAAACCTCATAGTTGTAAAGCATATCTTTCGTACGCTTGTCGTACCATTCGATCGTACCGCTCAAACGACTATTGAACAAGGTGAAGTCCAAACCGATATTTAACATAGCAGTCTGCTCCCATTTCAAGTTCGGGTTCGCGTTCTGTGAAGGACGGAAAGCTGTCGGCCAAGATCCGTTGTTATAATAAGTACCAGAAGCTGAATACAAATCCAATGACTTATAAGGTCTCAAACCATCTTGGTTACCGGTAATTCCGTAACCTGCACGTAATTTCAAATCATTGATCCACTTCGTATCTTTCATGAAAGACTCTTGGCTGATACCCCAAGCAGCGGAAACTGAAGGGAAAGTACCCCACTTATGGTTAGCACCGAATTTGGAAGAACCATCTCGGCGAACCGTAGCCGTAATCATATACCGCTCTTTAAAGCTATAATGCGCACGAGCGAACAAAGAGATCAGTTTATATTCATTCCGGCTGGAAGTAACATTACCGATCTTCAGCAAGTTTCCGGATTGGATATTATCAGCGCCCATCGATCCTACGGCGAAATTCGTAGCCTCCGATTTCTGGTCGGCGTACAAGTTATTTTCCCAAGAATAACCAACGATAGCATCGACCTTATGCTCCTCTGCCGAGCCAAAAGCTTTCGTATAATTAGCGGTCCACTCTAACAAGTTACGATCCCATAGTCTATTACGACGGATTGCCTTACCCGTATCACCCTGTCCACGAGAGTTCCGAGGATCTTGCCATTCGCTATAGTCAGATGAGAAACGGCTCTTATACAGGTTCACCTTGGTTGTCAGTCCATCCAAAATAGAGAACTGTACATCACCTTGTCCATAGAAGTAGTTATTAGCTGCTTTCTTATAGTTCTGATCTTGGTTCTGAACCGGGTTACCTTGATCATAATTGTGGTTGGCATCCGTGAAATAAGAGCCGTCCGCATTATAAACCGGATAAACCGGAAGCATATTGTAAGCCAAGATATAGTCATCAGAAAACGGCATCTGCATATCCGTCAGCGTTGCGGCACCCGTTAATCCAATACGTAAACGGTCGTTGATAGCACGTTGCTGGAACTGGAAACGGAAGCTATGACGAGTCATGTAGTTATCGCGAGCCACACCGTTACGATCCAAGAAAGTATAAGCACGATAATTACTCTTAGAAGAACCACCCGACAAAGAAAGAGCGTGTTGTTGAGAAACACCTACACGAGTCATCTCATCGAACCAATCCGTGTCCGAGTTGTACTTATCATAAGTAGAGATATCTTTACCCAACGCCTTATTAGCGGCACGCCACTCAGAAGCGTTCAACATGTCGGGCTTGTTCGCAATGGTAGAGGCGGTAAGATAACCATCATAATTGATCTGGGTTCTGGAACCGGAACCTCTCTTCGTTGTGATCAAGATTACACCACCAGCGGCACGAGAACCGTAAATAGCGGCAGAAGAAGCATCTTTCAATACAGAGATTGACTCAATATCCGAAGGTGATACAGTAGACATATCACCACCCGGAACACCATCGATCACGATCATCGGGCCTTGGTCGTTCTGCAAGGTAGAAGTACCACGTAATTGAATCTGGGAACTACGAGTTACATCACCGGAACCAGACGTAATAGTCAGACCCGCTACCTTACCTTGCAGCAAGTCGGACGCGTCACGATTCACTCCTTTATTAAAATTTTCCTCGGAAATGTTCGCTACGGAACCGGTAATCTCCCTACGAGTCTGCGTACCATAACCGATAGCTACAACCTCTCCCAGATTCACGACAGAGGCACCAAGCTTAACATCTACGGCAGAGCGCCCTTTCACAGCTTCCTCTACCGAGTTGTAACCGATAAAAGACACTTGGAGAATTGCTTTTTTCAGGTCATTCACACTAAGGGTGTAGTTACCGTCAATATCAGTGATGGTACCGTTGGTAGTACCTTTTTCCACGATATTCGCCCCGATAATAGGCTCACCTAGTTCGTCCAGAACTTTTCCTTTAACAGCGCCAGACTGGGCAAAAGCGGCTGTCATGCAAAAAGACATTAACACGGAAAGTATGGCTACATTCCAGTGTTTGAAAGAATCAAAGATTTTCTTTCGTTGCATAATTACTTAATTTTTAGGTTAACGATCATTTAATTCACAAATACAATTGAGAATTTCCATGGCAAATGTAACTTAATTTTTTAAAATAAACTATGATTATGTAAAAAAGTAAGGAAAATCAAACAGGAGGTCTTTCGGTAGATCAAAATAAATGTCAACGGATAAACCTAAAGAGTGACGTTTTCATTTCGATAAGCCACTTATAGTGACACATCCTTTTCCCCGACAGGCTCATCTACAAACATAAATAAGGAGAAAATCGTTTCTTTAGTGGTTTTAAGGTAGAAAAAGAGTACTTTTCCCTCGATTACAACCCTGTTGTAAGATACTTACAGTAGTATTATAAGGTACTTACGGTAGTGTTGTAGCATACTTCCGACTGTGATTCGCATCACTTCCGAATGAAAAACCAATCACTTCCGAATAAAAAAGCCTCCTTTTACTTGTTAAGCAAGAAATAGAGGCTCTCTTTTTCGCTGGAAGAAAAGGGAGGGAAACGATATACATCTACAAGACAAGGTGTTGCCATTATTTTCATTCAATTTCGGAAGCCTTACGCCCATAAGCCCGGAAAAATCGATTCTCCGGGACTTTAAAATACAAAATGTCAATTTGTCAATCTCCCTTTATCCTTGTCTATAGTTCTGGACGGACTACGCTAAAATCTATCTCTCCATCCTCTCCTTCTCCTTTATCAACCCATTCCGATAGGCGTAAAGAAGTTTCTCCAAGTCCTTGATCTGGCTTTGAAGATCCGCACCCTTATCCGTATCTTTCACCATCTGGCGATGGGAGCTTAATTCTACCACGATCGTGGTGGATTTGATATCCAAGCCTTCCTCGATCGCTTTCGCCCGGGATTCGAAGGGTTCGTGTTGCACAAGCTGGAAACCACGGGAGTGATATACTAATGTATAGCCCGCGATACCGGTTTCCAAATGATACGGACGGGAGAAACCGCCATCGATTACCAACATCTTGCCATTCGCCTTAATGGGATTCTCACCTTGATTGGAACGGACAGGGACATGTCCGTTGATGATATGCCGATGCATACCGGTCACCCCAAACTCATCCAATATCTTATCACAAATTTCCTCTTGCTCTCGTAACGTATAATAAGCGCCTTTTTCCTCCTTATGAGTCTCGGCCTCTTCGATAAAGGCACGCTCGAAAGTAGCCATCTTGCTTTTATCGAATAACGGGGAGTCCTTGCCGCCCCAAAGATACCAGATATAATCATGCGCATATTCCACTTCTTCCTGTTCCCCGGTCTTGAAATAAGCCGTACGGATCAGTTGGTCTACACGGTCCAACAAAGCACGGCCCTTATAATCCTGCCCCAAGATACGTACTGACTTAAATGTACCATCCGGATTCATCGGGATAGAGGCATGAAACAGTAAATTGGAATTACAAACCTGATACATTCCCCCATGCCGGAAGAAACAACGCATATGCTTTTTCATCTTCTCGCTGCTCTCAAAAGAATGCAATATCTTTCGGATCAAATCCTCTTCCTCAATAGAAAGACGATACGGATCTTTCGGGTCTAAAGTAGGCCAGTTAGTATCTTTAAGCGTATAATCCTTTCCATCGATATGAACCACTCCCCGCTTCAGATCGATATGGTGCAACAACATCCGGTCATCCATCTCAAACTCCGGACGACGGCGGATGATCTCACCCTCCAGCTTGAACTGGATGATGGTGATCGCCTTGTGCATCTGGGCGATCAAACGGGTGGTCTTCTCATCCATTGCATTATCGGCGAACTTTGTTTTCGGCATGAATAACGCGCAAGGATCATCCCCATACGCCTCCATCGCGAAAGTGGCCAACGGCAAAAGATTGATACCATATCCATCTTCTAAGGTAGCCATATTACCAAAGCGTAAACACATACGAATCACGTTGGCGATACTTACCAAATTACCGGAAGCGGCTCCCATCCACAAGATATCATGATTACCCCATTGAACATCGAAATTATGGTAATCGCAAAGGATATCCATGATCAGATGAGCGCCCGGACCCCGATCGTAAATATCGCCGATGATATGTAACAGGTCGATTGTCAACCGTTGGATCAAGTTACACATAGCGATAATGAAATCGTCCGCACGTCCCGTGGAGATGATCGTACAAATAATCTGATCCACATAAGCGGATTTATTCGGCTCTACGGAAGACTCGTGCAATAACTCCTGAATAATATAGGAGAACTCCTTGGGTAAAGCCTTACGTACTTTCGAACGGGTGTATTTGGAGGACACGTTCCGGCAAACACGTACCAATTGATTCAAGGTAACTTGATACCAATCTTCCAGATCTTGCTCTTGGCTCTTGATCAGTTCCAGCTTATCCTCCGGATAATAAATCAAGGAACAAAGCTCCTTCTTCTCGGATTCCCGGAGCGTATTACTGAAAATCTCGTTCACCTTGCGCTTTACGGCACCGGAAGCGTTTCTCAGCACATGGCTAAAGGCTTGATCCTCGCCATGCAAATCACTCAAGAAGTGCTCCGTACCCTTCGGTAGGTTCAAGATCGCCTCCAGATTAATGATCTCCGTACTGGCATCCGCGATCGTCGGGAAACTCCGTGCCAACAATTGCAAATACCGTAAATCGTTTTGTACAGATTCGGCTATAATATCTTTTGTCATCTTATCTCTTATTTATACGCGAATATAAATAGATCCGGTCATTTAAACCGAACCTGCTCCGGTTTATTTTTCTCGGCTACTTGCTGGATCTCATAGGGGCTGACCTCTACGGCACCTTTCGTCAATTCCGGAATATTGTAGGAATACAACTGATAGTCATACTTATCCGGATCTTCTTGAGGCAATAAGAACGGTTTCGAAGGCTTACCGTCTTTCCCTATATGACAAATATAAGGTAAAGTATATAAACCGTTATCCCGGCGGCTACTAAATACGACCCAATCACTATTACTACTCCAAGAATGATAGCTATCCGTATCCGGGCTATTCAACGCAGACATATCCATCGCTGTCCGATTCTCCAAATCCATCATCCGGATCTCCGCATCCGGGTGCCAAATAGGGAACTGCCCATAAGCGGTTTCCGTGTACATCAGGAAACGTCCATCGGGAGAGATACGGGGAAATGTATAGCTCAAGCTATCCGCATGTACCAACGTATCGATCGGGAAGCTGATCTCGCCACGATCCGGATCAAACGCAACACGACAGAGATTATAACGTACCTTATCATAATTCTCCGGCATCTTCTGGGCCGGGGCCGTACAGAAATAAAGCCATTTACCATCCGGAGAGAACGCAGGGAAAGTCTCGAATGCATCTTTTGTGATCAATGAGGCTTTCGAAAGGATTTCTTTGTTTTTCACGTCATACACCACCACATCGGACTCCAAGTCGAACACTTCCATCTTTTTCTCTTTCACGGAATGGAAAAACTGTTTGATATCATTTACCGATGTGGTGATATAGCGCCCGGAAGGATGCCAGAAAGGATACGTCATATTACTGATCGTCCCATTCGTTTTCGTATTCAATTTACTGATTTTCTTGTCTTGGACAATATAAGTTCCCCCATTCGCCGCACGCATATGGAACATCATCTGCCCCGGGTCTCCCATACAAAAAGAATGGCAGTTCATACAATTATAGCCAGTCATATCGTTACGGATAATCGGCTGTTCGTCAAACGACTCCAAATTCCGCTGATAAATACCCACAATATGCCATTTCTCGTATCCCGGCTCTATCAAACGGTATACTAAATGAGAGTCGATCGCTTGATCACTGATATAGACAGAGAATGGTGCCCATTTAGTCCATTCGTCTCCCTCTTTCGTCGTGATCGTTACAAAAAAGGCTTTACCTTTATTCGCACGGGTAAGCCGTTCCCAATCCTTGGACTTAAAACAGATCGTATTCGTTCCGTAATACTCAAACACCCCCTGCTCGCTACCCTCGATCTTCGCATAGCATTTTTCAGCGGGCACGTCAATACGGAAATTCAATGGGGCTATATTATAAGGTATAGTAACCCCTTGGTAATCCGGGAACATCGGCGGGGGAGACATGCGTTCGTTCTCGGCAACAACAAAGCCACCCGGATGTACCGCCCAAAAACCCAAGTATAGTACAATAACCAGAACTTGCAATAGTAAATATCCGATCACAAAGTTTCGGACGATCTTTCGTTTCCTCGTATTATCCATCATAATTATTGTCGTTTAGGAGTCGGGGTAAATTGAGCGTAATAATAATAGGTATCGCCAAACTGCGCTTTCAAGGCGGCAGGAGGCATGCCTCGAGCCACTTTCATAAATTGCAGAAAGCGGTTTTGTACCTCCGAACTGATCGGATAGCTTTTGAACGCCTCCGGGTCTTTCTGCACGGCAGCGAAAAATAGGCATATAGCCTCTTGATAGAGAACGGGAAATGACTCGCCTCGCTCTTTCATCAATTCCATATAATGCATAAATGTCATCAAGTCTTTATAAACCAACAAGTATCCCATTCCATACTCAAAAGCCGGACGATTATCGGCATGATCGTCGATCAAGAAAGCCAGCGCATTGGGAAATGTCAAGGTCAAGTCTAAGGGATTATCCGTTACCGGAAGTACCGCCCGCTTCGCCTTTATCCAATCGGTAGAGGCACAAACCACGGAGTCGAGCAACGGGCGCTGCGCTTTTGCCCAATCCCTGTAGTGGGGAGTCGATTCAAGGATCTTAATATATTTCTCGGCGGCACGGTATTCGCCGGTTACCAGATAAGTCTCCACCAAACGCTTCATCAAACGAGGCTGCACGCAACGTTGCGAGCTTAATACACCCACAAAGGCGAAACGTTGCGCTGCGTTTACCTGCCCTACTTGCCAAGCAACCTCGCTCGCCTCGATCAATCCCATCCGGCTTTTCGGATCGTGCGGGATAAAGCCCTCCACCCCGATCTGAGGGAAACGCATCAAATCGCCAGAAAATCGTCCCGTATGTGATAAAGCCAGATTCAAATAAATCAGGGCATCCATATCCCGGACCGAATGCGCACGAGCATGTGAGACTATCTCTTGCCATTCTCCCTGCCGTGCATAGTAATCGTACCGATAGGCCTGCTCCATCGGGTCTTTCTTATAGAGAATCCCATAAGTCATCGCTATCAGAAGGAAAGCGTAAGAAACGATTCGCTTCCAAGATTCCTTACGGATAAAAACCCGGTTCCTTACATAATAAAGAATTAAAACGATCAAAGGATATGAAAGCCCGATATATCCTAAAGAATTAGGTATCGGATATTCGGGATGGCATAGATGTTTGCTGAAGAACGCTTCCCGCATCGGAAGAATATAAACCGTACGCATGGCGATCAACGGTAGCAAACCTCCCCAAGCGATAGCGATAATGGCTACTCCAAAACGAGCCTTATCCTCTTTAGCACAACACTCATAAACCGCGATCAATAAGGCCAATAATAAATTAGCGGGTGCCGCAAAAAAATAAGAGCCCCCCAAAAACAAGAAGCCAAAGAGATAACGAAGCCAATCAATCTTGATTGAAGTATACAAATACGCAAGAACCTGCACGAAAGCGAGCATCGTCAACAAGGCGATTGACTCCTGCGGATAGATCCAAATTAAAAAAGAGGGAAGAATAGCCGCCAACATAGAGGCACGCACCCCACAAGCTTTTAAGTAAAGGAAAAAACAGCCGGAGATCAGTCCTAATAATAAAGCGATCACTACCGAAGCTCCATAAGGATGGATAAACGCAAGCGATAAGAACTCAGTCACATATTCATTCAATCCACCCGGTTCGGCCAATCGGTCTTGGAAATAACTACCGGTAGTCTGAAACATCATATACTGCTCCAGAAACCGATACCAATACCGAAAATTCAACTCTATGAATAGGATACT
>OHPZ01000873.1_pt1 | contig 10977 bp, 9 predicted proteins | sample 1577851 | NCBI WGS metagenome assembly OHPZ01 (sample SAMEA3879507, study PRJEB24766) | human gut metagenome | biome: human-associated habitat; feature: feces | place: USA | collected 1985/1987 | reverse complement strand
AGAGCTGTAGCGCTCAAGGTAGTAGTAAATACTATCTATTCGTTACAGCCCCTTTTTGAAATGATACGATTCTTTCTCCATGGAATGAGACTTGTCCCTTTTGTCCTTCTAGATATTCATGAGGTTTTGTTACTTTGAGTGTAATTTCTTTTCCTAGATCAGATTCAAATATGATCTTATCTTCAAGGACTTCTTTTACGATCACATCTTCAGTGATGTAGTATTTTGTAAGGAACAAATATAAGAACAACAATAGTAGAAAAATAAAAAGCACAAGATTCACCTCTTTCTTATACAATTATTGTAACAGAAAAGATGTGTAATACTTGTGATTTTTTGATTTTAGAATAGTTTTTTAATGAATGGGATTTTCAATACAATATATAGAATCAGTACGCCGCTCATATTCAGAATGATATCATCTATATCTGCTGATCCAACCTTCCAAATATATTGAATAACTTCTACTCCTATAATCATAAATAAGAAAAAGAGGAAATAAGGTAGAAATGAACGCATTGGTTTGAATAGAACATATACAAAATAGCCAAAAGGCATGAACAACATGACATTCCCAATCATATTAAGAATAATATTCTTAATTGGTAATGTATGTCTTTCATAAGCTGTGTAATAAAGAAGTATTGTCTTTAATGGACTAATGTTCACACTACTGAATGCTTTGACATGTCTTAATGCCGGGTTAAGGAACAATTGATAAGTAAGATTTATAAGGTAGATGAAAAATGCGACACTATGAAGTATAGTAAACATTCGTCTTTTATTTTTAACGACATTTCTAGCATCATAGGCATAACCTACTAAACCAATCATCTGAATAATAACAAGTACAAATGTCTGTGTAATAGAAAACTTGATTGTATAAGAAATGATATCTATTAATTGAATAATGAAAGCGACAGCTGCAGTAAGTAAGAATAAAAAACGTTTATGTTTCATGACAGTGTCCTCCGACAGACCATTGTAGTCATTTTATTATAATGAGTCAACAACCGTTATTATTTAACATAATTTAACACAAAAAAGAGGAGAGCCGTAAGGCTTTCCTCTAAATGGTTTTAAGAATTATTTCTTAGCGAATGGAGATTCGTAATCATAGATTGTTTCTAGGATAGTTTCCATATCTTTAACCATAGGCATTCTTGGGTTAGCAGGAGTACACTGGTCTTCGTATGCGTTCATAGCGATTCTATGTACTGATTCTTCCCAATCAGCTTTGCTGATGTTCTGTGACTTAACGTTTACAGCACCACCAACTTTTACCCATAACTTTTCAACAGCCTGTGCGAACATTTCAACACCTTCTGCATCAGTCTTTGGATGTAAGCCGATTAATTCTGCTAATTCTCTATATTTCTTATCTGCCTTATAGTCTTCGATCTTTGGCCAGATGTTTAACTTAGTTGGAACTGTACCATTGTATCTGATTACATGTGGTAATAACATACCGTTAGTACGTCCATGAGGAATATGCCATTCTCCACCAATCTTATGAGCTAATGAGTGGTTCATTCCTAAGAATGCGTTAGCGAATGCCATACCTGCGATTGATGCAGCGTTATGCATCTTGATTCTAGCATCAGGATCACCTTCAAGTACTGACTTTTCAAGGTTTTCGAATACTAACTTAACAGCCTGTTTAGCCCAACCATCAGTGAAGTCAGAAGCTAAGATTGAAACATATGCTTCGATAGCGTGAGTTAATACGTCGATACCAGTATCTGCAGCGATTCTTGGTGGCATAGACATAGCGAATTCAGGGTCAACAATTGCGATTGTTGGAGTTAAAGCGTAGTCAGTTAATGGATATTTCTTGTTTTCCTTAGTATCAGTGATAACTGCGAATGGAGTTACTTCTGAACCTGTACCTGAAGTAGTTGGGATACATACTAACTTAGCTTTCTTACCAAGTTCTGGGAACTTGAATGCTCTCTTTCTGATATCCATGAATTTCTGCTTGATGTCGTCGAAGTTAACTTCTGGATGTTCATACATTAACCACATAACTTTAGCAGCATCCATTGAAGATCCACCACCGATAGCGATGATTGTATCAGGCTGGAAGCTCTTCATGATTTCAAGCCCCTTAAGAGTCATATCTAAAGATGGATCTGGTTCAACGTCGATGAATAAGTCAACGTCTACTTTGTTACGTCTTCTTCTGATAACATCTTCGATCTTTCCTACATAACCAAGGTCATACATACCTCTGTCTGTAACGATCATTGCTTTCTTCATTTCCTTCATATCTCTAAGATATCTGATTGAATTTCTTTCGAAATAAATCTTTGGAGGAAGTTTAACCCATTGCATATTGTTGTTACGTCTCCCTATTCTCTTAATATTTAGTAAGTTAATAGCACTTACGTTGTTTGATACTGAGTTATGACCATAAGAACCACAACCAAGTGTTAATGAAGGTAAGAATGCATTGTATACTGAACCGATACCACCGAATGTAGATGGAGCGTTTTCAATAATACGGATAGCTTTGATTCTCTTACCAAATGCTTTAGAAATTTCATGATTAGTAGTATGGATTGCAGCTGAATGTCCTAAACCGTTGAATTCAACAGTCTGAGCAGCCTTTTCAATACCATCTTCTGTAGAGTTTGCTTTGATCATACCTAATACTGGAGAAAGCTTTTCTCTAGTCATTGGTTCGTTAGGACCGATTTCCTTAACTTCACAAACTAAGATCTGAACATCATCAGGTACTTTGAAACCAGCCTGTTCAGCAATCCAAGTAGCGTTCTTACCTGGAACGATGCTGTTTAATCGAGCTTCATTTACGTTTTCACTGTATGCTGTTGCACCGAACATGAACTGTTCAAGTTTCTTCTTTTCTTCAGCATTACAGAAATGTACATGATAACGACCAAGTTCTTTCTTGAATTCATCATAGATTTCGTGATCTACAACAACAACCTGTTCAGATGCACAAACCATACCGTTATCGAATGATTTTGATAAATAAATATCATTTGCTGCCATTTTGATTTTACAAGACTTTTCTACATATGCAGGAACGTTACCAGCACCTACACCTAAAGCAGGTTTACCACAAGAGTAAGCAGCCTTAACCATTGCGTTACCACCAGTAGCTAAGATAGTAGCAACACCTGGATGATTCATTAATGCATTAGTTGCATACATAGATTTCATTGGTAACCACTGGATTACGTTCTTAGGAGCACCAGCTTTTACTGCAGCATCTAACATTACCTTAGCAGCCATAACTGAACAGTCATGAGCACCTGGGTGGAATGAGAAGATGATTGGGTTTCTAGTCTTCATAGCGATTAAAGACTTAAAGATAACTGTAGAAGTTGGGTTTGTTACTGGAACGATACCACAAACAACACCAACTGGTTCAGCGATTTCAGTGATACCAGTAAGTGGATCTTCATTAATAATACCTACAGTCTTTGTATGACGCATGTTGTTAGTAACATATTCACAAGCGAATAAGTTCTTAACAGCCTTGTCTTCAAATACACCACGGCCAGTTTCTTTTACTGCAGCTTCTGCAAGAACACCGTGTTTATCAAGACCAGCAACTGACATCTTTGCTACGATGTAGTCAACAGTTTCCTGGTCAAAACCTTCGAATTCATCTAATGCTGTTAATGCGTTATTAACTAACTCATCAATGCAAGCATCAGTCTTTTCTTCTGTCCATTCTTCAACTTTCTTTTCGACTTTCTTATCAGCCATTTTTATATCCTCCATTGACCAAAATATTTCTTTTTCATATTTTGTAAGTTCACTATACATGAGTTCTTGTGAAAAAACAAGCATACTTTTGTGAAAATTTACACAATTTATAAAATGCATTTACTGAAAACGTTTGCAGTTTAGGGATATCCGATTGTGCTATTTTGTACTTAGTTTTTATCAAAAATTTAAATTATAATTATTTTTTATAGTGATAGAATACTCTCAAAATTGTGAACGTTTTCTTTTAAAGTCTTTCACTAAACGTATCTACAGTTTTTAATATCTCTCTTGCAATATTCATCTTATCCTTAAATAAGGCACTCATACTACCAATTGACTTGAAAGGATCCTGTAACAAGACCTTCTTGTCTTCAATGAAACCATTCTTCACAATATAATCTACTAATAATTCTACAAAGTGAATCTGTCTAGAATTCAAGCTCTGATCATCTAAGAAACGTGAGAACTCAGCCATAGCTGCTTGTCTGTCTGATCCTACTATCTTTCTAATTAATCTTGTGATAGGTGTATCACCAAAATGTAATCGATAATCGTCTTTACTTCCCAGGTCTATCCATAATAAGTTTTCTAGATGTTTCATTTCATCCGGTGTAATGACTTGATTATGTCTGAGCTTATAGATAGCTTCATCATCTTCATGTGCTTTTAAATAATGCTGTACTTTCTCTTTATAGTTCTCTAAGCCTTCATCATTATAGAAAGCATCATTCATCTTTGTTTCAATGATTTCATCTTCAAAATGTGTATCTACTGGGTTTACCGGTCCATCAATTGTTAAGTACTTGATAAGTCCTCTAATCTTCTCACGTAGTACTTCTAGATCAAAATAATTAGCTGTCTTCCAGTAATCAGGATCTTTGGCACATTTCAGATATTCCGCATTATCTGCAATATCAGGTGTTGTTTGTTTTTTATACAATTCATCAGCCATCATAATAACCTTATTAATTACCTGACTTGCATCATAATGATTGAGATAAGCCATTTCAATCATATACATCTGTCTATCAAAGAACTTTGCGCGTTTATCTTCATCATGAATCACAACAAGAGAAGACAATTCATCTTTAATATAATGTGTATCCATTTCATTCAGGTTAATCCAGTTATCTGGATTCTTATATTGATGCACATATTTCAAATGCATCTTTACATTAAAGCTGTCTTCATTGAGTGATTGAATATAACCTGACATTTCTTTGATCTGTTTATTGATTTCATCTACATAATCCTGATCGGATGCATTTTGTTCGAGTGCATAAAGAATATCAACACGTAACTTATAGATACGTTGAGAGAGTGATTCTATAATACCTGATTTTTCAGGACGCTGGTCTACTCTGAAGTAATCCATATTTCCTAGGTAATCAAATATCAAGAATCCTTTCTTGTCATCTCCTGGACCAAACAAGTCTGTTCTTAGTCTTGTTCCTCTTCCAATCATCTGCCAGAATTTTGCTTTACTTCTTACTTTCTTAAAGAATACAAGATTAACGATATCTGGTACATCTATACCTGTATCTAGCATATCTACACTAATAGCTATTTGAGGGTAACTGTCTGTTTTACTGAATCGATCTATCGCATTTTGTACAAATTTTGTATTAAATGTAATCACTTCAGCAATCTTCCCCTTGTATTCAGGATAGAGTATATCGAATCTCTCTTTAATCTTATTGGCATGATTTTGATTGGCAGCGAAGATAATGCTTTTTCCTATCTTATCTCCTCCTTCAATTTTAATACCATGTTCCATCAAATCTCTGATCACAGTATCAATAGTATTAATGTTAAAAACAAACTTATTCATTTCACTTGAAGTGATTGTATCAGTATTAGAGAAGTGTTCTTCAAATTCTTTCTTCTCTTCATCTGATAACTCATCATAGTGAATACCTTCCTCTAGAAACTTCATTTTAGTTTCATAAGAATGGTAGCTGACTAAGTATTTGTCTTTGACAGCTGTTTCATATTCATAAGCATATGTAGGGACACCTGTTTCTAAATCAAATATAGAATATGTATTAGCCCCAATACTATCTTTAGGTGTTGCGGTTAAACCTATGAGTAAAGCATCAAAGTAATCAAATATATCTTTATATTTGTTGTAAATACTACGATGGCTTTCATCAAGAATAATGAGATCAAAGTGTCCTGGTGTGAATAAACGATTACCATCTTTACTTCTTGTTTCATCGATTGCATTCATCATTGTAGGATAAGTACTAAAGATCATTCTTGATACTTCTGGGTCTTCTTTGTTTTCACATAGATTACAAGTCGTCAGGGAAGGAAGAAGGTTTACAAAGTTCTTCTTTGCCTGATTCACTAATGCAGTACGATCGGCAAGGAATAGTATATTCTTTGCCCAATCCGCTTTAGTCAATACATCTACTAAACTAATCGCTACACGTGTTTTACCACTCCCTGTTGCCATGACAAGCAATGCTTTACGACTTCCCTTTTCAAAGTCTTCACATGTTCTTACAATGGCTTCTTTCTGATAATAACGGTTTGTGATGGCATCTTGTATAACAGGTTTAGAAATACTTCTACGCGTATCTCTTCTATCTATAAGTAACTGTATTTCATCCTGTGAGAAGATAGAAGAAACCCTTCTATCTGGATACATCATGTCATCCCAGATAAATGTTTCAAAACCATTTGTATAGAATATAACAGGTCTTAGCCCGTATTCTTGTTCAATACAGTCTGCATAAAGTTTTGCCTGGTTACGTCCTACACGAGGATCTACACTTGTTTTCTTTGCTTCTATAACAGCAATAATCTTTCCTGTTCTTCCACGTAATATATAATCAACAAAACCTTCTTTTGAATCTGTTGGCATATGATGAACAGGATATTCTTCCTCTACATTTGTATCAAAGTCCCATCCTGCTTCCTTCAGCATTAAATTAATATAAAGCTGTCTTGTCCTCCATTCAGGAATCTTATTCACATCAACATATTTAACAGCTTTATCTTCTTTTCTCTTAGCTGCCCCTTGTCTTCTTAATTCCTCATTTTCAGCAACTAATCGAGCCAGTTCTTCTTTTTGTTTTTCTTCTTTTTCCTTCTGTTTATTAAGAATATCTCTTACCTGTTCTTTTAGATCCTTATTCACAAACATATGTGTTTGATCAGGTAACTTAGTAGGATCAAATTCAGGTAATTGTTGTTGATAATCTACTCCATAAGAATAGTTCATCCAGTTAACAAGTCTATAGAGATTATTTAAAGCAAGAACTGCTTCTTCTCTTTTTACTTTTCTACTTGTATGTACTGCAAAATTTCCTAAAGTAATAACGTATCTAATTCCTTCATAGATTTCTGTTGGAATAATTTGTTTAAATGTATATTCATTGACTAAAGCACTTAGATTATCTCTATAAGGCATCTGTAAGTCTATGTCATTCTTATACATGTAATGTACTGCTTGTTCTAATGCACGTCTTGTAAGTATTGCACAGTTAGCAGGTGATACCATTAATCCTTTTTCTGCTTCTATACATGTAGAAGCAAAGTCCTGGAATTCTGTTTTGTTTTTTAAAAAAGTAAAGTTCAACAGTATCATCTCCTTTATGTTTCTATTATATCCTAAAAAAGAACTTTATTGGGAATAATTGTGGTTACATTATCTATTTAACTTAGAGAATGGTATACTTTAGCTATATTCTATGGAGGTGATTTTATGGATTCAAAGCAACATGATGAATTATTGGAATTACTTGAGAAGTCTGAAGAGGATGTTAGAAATGGTAGAGTAGCACCTATAGAGGATACTTTTAAAGAATTGAGAGATATGTTAGGTAGTGGTGATTAGCAGCTAAGGCTGCTTTTTTAATGGTTAGAAGATTATGGATTTTATGAGGAATAGTGAGTGGTTACTGAGAAGCCTTGATTTATCGATTTCTTGTACGAATGATGCGAACTGGTTCTGGAGTTCTAGAGGGGGAATCATAATTTCTAAAGATTCCAATTGTTGCTTATTAATTGCCTCTCTTGTAGCACCACTTTTAGCTATCTGTAATAATTTACCTTGATAGTTTTCATTCACTAATAATCCTTGTAAAAATATAGGATTTATTTTTTCTCTACAACGCAAAATACAAACATGTTGGTTAACTCTTGCTGGCAAAACATCTGAAGGTACAACACAACATCTCGCAACTGATGCACCAGTTATATTAAATAATAAATCATCATGCTCTACCACTACATTGTTTAACTTTTCTGCTTGATCTAACGTTATATGTGCTAAGTCCTTATACTCAAAATATGCATTATGAACATTCATGCTTCTTATCAAAGAGATACCTTCATCGATATAAGATTCTTTACCTCCTCTAGGAGTGGAGCCAGAACCTATCTTAGTACAAATATCCTTAAGAACATCAGTATTCCACAACATATCATTAGTAACAGGATCCCCAAACATCTCCACAAATCGGGCTTTGACCAATTCATCTAATAGTGCTAGTTCTCTTTCATAATTATTTATAGTACTAGAAACATTATCTAACACTTCGATGATTTTTTTTGCTGACACAAAGGAATCACTGGAATTTTAAATTTTCTAAGTAAAGATAAGTTAATATTATTCTGAGCAACTCCTCTACCTAGATTGTTTACATCTTTCTTTTTTGATTTCAAATAATAATATAAATACTCTTTTAAAATATTCGAATCTTCTTTTAAAGATAATCCTGCTATCGCTTGGTTTGTACATGCATCGATTTTTAAAATTCCAACTTCTCCTAATGTTGCAAATATCGAATATAAAATAGTACCACGTTTTAACATTTTTGTAGAAGAGTTATTTAAACCTTCTTCTGTTATAAATTCTTCAGCAGAATCTATATATTTCGATTTCATATCTTTAATTTTTATCCAAGGTATATTCCCATTATTCCAATAATTAGGCTTTGATCTAGAAGGAGTTCCCCCTGATACGATTGTACATATTTCTTCAAGTTTTACATATTCCACCTAACTCTACAAAGCAGATTTATCATCTACATTTAACTCCTTTCTAGTCCTTCAATAAAGACTTTAATTCCTCAATACTCTCTTCTATCTCTTTATTAAGTGCTTCAATATCACCTAATATCTCATGAGTAGGACGATACTCAACCTTCTCATAAACAATCTCTTTATATTTATTAATAGAAAGATCATAATCATTCTCTGCAATCTCTTCCTTAGGTACAAAGAAACTTTGTTCTGTTCTCTTTCTATCTTTTTCTTCATCTAAATGTTCATATCTATGAATAATATCAGGAATATCATTCTCTTCTACTGGTGAACGCTTATCATCTAATGAAAGACCATCAGCTTTCATATCATAGAACCAGACATTATCAGTACCACCTGTAGTTGTCTTAGTAAATACCAATATAGCTGTAGATACACCTGCATAAGGTTTAAATACACCACTAGGCATAGAAATAACTGCATGTAACTGGTTATTCTCTACTAGTTCTTTTCTAATACTCTTATGGGCTTTACTAGAACCAAATAATACACCATCAGGTACGATACATGCACATCTACCACCAACCTGTAATGAACGTAAGAATAACGCAATAAATAACAATTCTGTCTTCTTAGTCTTACATACAGATAATAAGTTTTCTGCAACTACCTCATAGTCTAATGACCCTTTGAACGGTGGATTAGCTAAAATAAGAGAGTACTTATTTTCATCAATATTCTGTTGTGAAAGGCTATCTCTATATTCTATTTGTGGATTATCTACATAATGAGAAATAAGGTTCATAGCCCCAATTCTAAGCATTGTAGAATCCATATCAAAACCATTAAACATCTTATTATTAAAATGTTCTTTAAGTTTATCATCTAAGAATAATTCTTCATGTTTTTCTCTTAAGTATTCTTCAGCACCAATAAGGAATCCTGCAGTACCCATTGCTGGATCACATATTGTATCTGTAGGTACGGGTTTTACAAGATTAACCATCATATTAATGATATGTCTAGGTGTTCTAAACTGTCCATTTGTACCTGAATTATTAAGCTTATTTAATAGGTATTCGTATAAATCACCTTTTATATCTGCTTCTTCTGTATTCAGTCCTTCTATTCCTGTCACTACTTTCTGAAGTAAGTTTGGTGTAGGAATCTTAAAAATGGCATCTCTCATAAATCTTGCATAAGAAGATTCACCATCACCTTTTAAATTCTTAATGAATGGGAATAATTCATCATTCATAATTTGATACATCTTATCAGCACTACCAATATCCTTGAAATGATGCCATCTCAAATATGGTTTATCTTTAGGAAATAAACCATCATATTCCAGTCCATATAATAAACAATCTGCTTCTTCTTTTGTTTCTGCTTCATCTAATTGTTTCATATACATAAGATAAGTGAATTGTTCAATGACATCTAAAGGGTTAGTAATTCCTCCTGTCCAGAACGACTCCCATATCTTATCTACCTTATTCTTTAATTCTCCTGTTAACATAATGACCTCCATATCTTTTGACATTATAACATAGTTCACTCCACTAAAAAAAGAACAACTCATATCCGAGCTGTTCTTAACATTTTGACTTCATGTTAATCATCTATTTACCCAATATTACTTAAGCCAATTTTCTTTATAATATTTCGTAACTTTGTTTATTATTGAACAATAAAGATTAAAATTAATCAGATAACTGCCTTTAGGAGAAGAAAACTCTACTCCATCATAAATACCTACCCCACACCAAGATATTTCCATTGTATCGTTGATTTTTCTATACATAACATCAGGAATGTACAAACCATCCCTAGCATGCGTCCAAGAGTGACTAAATGCCCAATCATTCAATTGTGTATAATATGCATCAAACTCATCCTCATTGTTAGAATCATAATCTCTTGCATTAATATCCAATTCAATTGCAGAATCACCTTTCACGTTAAATGGGAAAGGTATTTCCATTAGTGTTGGATTGATTGTCTCATCTAGATATAAAATCAGTTCATCAATGTTACCCGTCAATGAATATACTTTACCATCAAATGAATATTCTAATATATTTACATTTTGAATATATAATTTCATCAACATATATCTTTCTGTTGTATCAACATTTTCTAATTCAATTGCAAATTCATTCTTATTTCCAAATAACATTTTATCTCTTTCCTTTCATTATTTTCTTATATTCTGAATAAGTAATTTTATTGTTTGGTTAA
>OHPZ01000860.1_pt1 | contig 11070 bp, 8 predicted proteins | sample 1577851 | NCBI WGS metagenome assembly OHPZ01 (sample SAMEA3879507, study PRJEB24766) | human gut metagenome | biome: human-associated habitat; feature: feces | place: USA | collected 1985/1987 | reverse complement strand
ATTATCCCAATTGCATAAGCAAATATGAAATAAGACCTTTTAATACTGTAATATAATATATATACGAAAAAAATGTACGAAATATTACAATTTTTTGAAAAATAATAAATTAAGACAAAAAACTATTTGAAAAATGATTGAAAAGTACATTCAATATGTGTATAATAAAAACACGGATAATACGAATACGGAAATGTACACATAATAACAACTGTTTAACTTAATATATATCACAAGGCATTGACCGCCTATTTAGTTAATATAGTTAGATTTATTATGGAGTTTCCCTAAGAACGAGAAAGAGTCATATTTTGTGGCTCTTTTTTCATTAATAAAAATCATGAAAAAATTTATATTAATGAAAAAACCTATCGTGGATATTTATTCTTTTTTTATGTTGAATGTGGTATCATAGTAGATAGACATTAGCTTAAGGAGGATTTTTGATTTGAGAAAAACTATAAATAAACTATTTTTGATTATAACCGTAATATCAGCACTTCTGCTAACTACAGGATGTGACTTGTTTATAAAGACTAACAAGGGGCAGGTTGACCAAAAATGGTACATGGGACTTACCTACGAGGATGACAATGGCAACGACACGGATTACACAATAGGGACAGATGGAACTATTGCAGCAGTGGCTTTGGAAGATGGATATGGCGATGAGTTCGGTATTATAAAGGGCGAGGAAGCTTACCTTAATATCAACACCATTATAAAAAATATTGACAAAAGATTTTATGTAGATGCAACCAACAACCTTGTAATGTTTACTGACGCCACAAAAACTTATAAAACTAAAATAGGTGGTAAGACAATAAATGAAACTGAAAATACAGACTATGTTATTTCTTTTATGGACGGAAAAAATTGCTATGTTAATGTAAAGTTTGTTAAGAAATACGTGGATTTTGATTATAAAGTTGTGAAGGCGGAGGGAAAATCTCCTGCAAGAATTGTTCTTAAATACACATCAGGCGAGAAAAATCAGATGACTGTTAAGAGCAACATTGAAATGCGTACAAAGGCAGATTACCAGAACCTTATTGTAACTACTTTGAAGAAAAATACCAAGGTTACAGTATTGGAAGAAAGCGGCGACTGGACAAAGGTTGGAACTGACGACGGTTTCATGGGCTATGTGCCTGCAAAGAAATTAAAAGATAAAGAAACAAAGAAGACTGAGTTTAAATCTGATGCAGATACATATACACATGTTTTGATGAATAAAAAGATTAGTTTAGGTTGGAATGCAATAACGAATCTGACTGCTAATGGCAATTTGGAAACAATAATTGAACATACAAAAGGTTTAAATGTTATTTCTCCAACATGGTATTCTTTGTCTGACAATAAAGGCAACTTAAGATCATATGCTTCAGCAACTTATGTTGAAAAGGCTCACAGCAAAGGGCTTAAAGTATGGGCTTTGGTTAATGATTTTGGAACTCAGGACAAGGCAAGCAAGGAATACACGAAGAAAGTGTTAACAGATACTACTAAGAGAGAAAATCTTGTTGATAACATTATGACAAACATAAAAGATTATAATCTTGATGGCATTAACATTGATTTTGAGTTTATTAATAAGGATATTATTAACAGTTATTTGCAGTTTTTGAGAGAACTTTCAATTGAATGCAGAAAAGCAGGAAAGGTTCTTTCAATAGATAATTATGTGCCATCATCAGGCTCAGAATATTACGACATTGCACATCAGTCTTTGGTTGCAGATTACATTATTATAATGAGTTACGATGAGCATTACGCAGGAAGTAAGGAAGCAGGTTCTGTTTCATCAATGACTTTCACGGAAAAAGCCGTAAACGATGCCATTGCTTTAACAGGTGATGCGTCAAGAGTAATTAACGGTATGCCTTTCTACACAAGAGCTTGGATTACAACTCCTGCAACTGATGGCAAAAAGGGCGAAGGTGTTTATGTGGAAGATGCAACTAATGGCAATTACTACCTTTCAAGTCAGGCAATTACAATGGATAAAGCCAAAGAACTTTACACTAATGCAAAAGTAAAGCCGACATTCGATGAAACAACAGGTCAGAATTTTGTTTCATATGAAAAGGGAGACAGCACAGTGAGCATTTGGCTTGAAGATGCTACATCTGTAAAATCAAGACTTGATATTATGGAAAAATACAAGCTTGCAGGTGCAGCTTACTGGAGATTAGGTCAGGAAACAGACAGCATATGGGATACAATTTATCCGTATTTCAAATAGGATGTTTTCACAAACTAATCTAAATAAGGATGAAAAGGATAATCGGAAATCGTTTATTAAAAAGTGATTTTCGCAATGACTATTTATGAGTGGTAAGGTTAATGATTTAAATAAAGATATTAGTAACAATGCTGATTTAGAAGAAAGTTATGATTCTAAGAAAGCTAATAAGTACATGAAAGAAGCAATTAAGCAGGCTAAGAAAGCTGCTTCAATAGGTGAAGTGCCAATTGGCTGTGTAATTGTTTATCAGGACAAGATAATAGGTCGTGGTTACAATCGAAGAATGGTTGACAAGAACACGTTATCTCATGCAGAGCTTAACGCAATAAAGAAAGCCAGCAAGAAACTTGATGACTGGCGCCTTGATGATTGCGAATTGTATGTAACTACTGAGCCTTGCCAAATGTGTGCAGGTGCCATAGTTCAGGCAAGAATTAAAAAAGTCTACATAGGTTGTATGAATCCAAAGGCAGGTTGTGCCGGTTCTATTATGAATCTTCTTCAGGTTGATAAATTTAACCATCAGGTCGAAATGGAAAAAGGCATACTTGAAGAAGAGTGCAGTAATCTGCTGAAAGATTTTTTTAGAAATTTGAGAAAAAAGCAGAAGGATGAATAACCAATATGCATAGTAAACATATTGGTTATTTGTAGAAAGATGCAAAAGAGATTGAACAGAAAGAACAGAGAACGTTGTCTGAAAAGTTAGGCAAAAAATTCAAAATCTTTATTGACAAAGAAAATTAGTATAAGGTATACTATATTTCTGACCGACAGTTGTCGGTACTAAATTTGATATAACATTTCCGCGCAGCCGGGAAGATAGCGGCGTCCTGTACCTGCAATCCGCTACAGCAGGGGTGATGGTCGGCCTCGGGTTTATTTTGTAGGGCTGCCCTTTATAAGTGATGTTGACGTTTGGGTCTTATGCAATGGAATCCTGCGAACCGTGTCAGGTCAGGAATGAAGCAGCACTAAGCAGATCATTTCATGTGACATGAGGAAGCCTAGACCGAGTTAACTGTAAAGGTAACGCTTATGGAATACTCACAAAGCAGATCGCGCGGATTTAATAATTAATAAAAAGGTGAAACACAGAAAGAATTGTGTTTCACCTTTTTAAATGCCAAATTACCAAAATATATTGCTTGTAACCATTTCCAGTTTATTATATAATAAACTCCAAAGGTGTAAAAGGGCTTACAATGCCCTTGGAATCTATAGCAGTTACTTTTAGGAAAGGAGATATTATGTCTTATACAGCATTATATAGAAAGTTTCGACCTTCAACATTTGATCAGGTTAAGGGACAGGACCACATAGTTCAGACATTAAAGAATCAGATTAATGCCAACCGTATCGGACATGCCTATCTTTTTTGTGGAACAAGAGGAACTGGTAAAACAAGTGTGGCAAAGATTTTTGCCAAGGCTGTCAACTGTGAGCATCCCGTTGATGGAAGCCCTTGTAATGAATGTGAAACATGTCGTGGAATAACCAATGGAAGTGCCATGAATGTTATTGAAATCGATGCGGCATCCAATAACGGTGTAGATAACATTAGACAGATTCGAGATGAAATACAATATTCGCCTTCAAGTGGTAAGTACACAGTGTATATCATCGACGAGGTACATATGCTTTCCATAGGTGCTTTTAATGCATTATTAAAGACACTTGAAGAACCACCGGCATATGTTATTTTTATTTTGGCTACAACAGAGCCACATAAAATACCTATAACAATATTGTCACGTTGTCAGAGATATGATTTTAAGAGAATATCAATAGACACAATTGCGGCAAGATTGTCCGAATTAATGGAAAAAGAATCAATTGAGGTTGAGGACAAGGCCATAAGATACGTTGCAAAAGCAGCAGACGGTTCAATGCGTGATGCCTTAAGTCTTTTAGATCAATGCATTGCTTTTTATTTGGGACAGAAGTTAACATATGACAATGTGCTTGACGTTCTTGGTGCTGTAGACAATGAAATATTCAGCAGACTTACAAGAAGCGTAATAGATTCAGATGTAACAACAAGCCTTAATATTTTGGATGAAATAATTATGCAGGGCAGAGAGCCGGGACAGTTTGTTAATGATTTTATATGGTATTTAAGAAATCTTATGTTAATTAAGACATCAGATGATGACGAAATAATGGAAGTAATTGATGCGTCAGCAGAAAGAATAGAAGCTTTGAAAGAAGAAGCACAGATGGTTAATGTAGATGTTATTATGCGATACATTAGAATTCTTTCAGAATTATCAGGACAAATCAAATATTCGTCACAAAAACGTGTTTTAATAGAGATTGCATTAATAAAGCTTGCAAAACCGGCAATGGAAAGAGACGTAAGCTCACTTAATAACAGAATCGCTATTTTGGAAAAGAAAATAGAAGAAGGAAACTTTACGGTTAATGTGGGGGCAGCTCCACAGGCGGCAGGCAGTTCAGGTGCAAATCCGGAACCAAAGCCTAAAAAGGTATTTGAAAAGGCTATACCGGAAGATGTGCAGTATGTTGTGGATAACTGGGGTTCAGTTAGAAGACACATATCCAATCCGTACAAGACTTTCCTGCAGGATGCAAGATTTAGCGTAAAAGGGGAAAACACACTTTTAATAGTTTTTAATCCGGGAGCAATAGGCTACGAAGGCTGCTCGAAACCGGAAGTAATTGAGATGCTTAACACTTTGATAAGTGAAGAAATAAAGAAGCAGGTTAAAGTTGAAGTAACTATGCTTGAAAATAATCAGACTTTCAGCGATTACTATCAGGAAGTCGTAAGCAAAATAAACATGGACATTGAAGAGGAGGATTTTTAAAATGGCAAAGCGAGGAGGATTTCCGGGAGGAATGCCTGGAAATATGAATAATATAATGAAACAGGCTCAGAAGATGCAGAAGCAGATGGAGCAGGCACAGGCAGAATTAGAAAGTTCAGAATATACAGCAACATCAGGTGGTGGAGCTGTTGAAGTGACTATTTCAGGCACAAAAGAAATAACAAAGATTAAATTAGATCCTGAAGTAGTAGATCCTGATGATATAGAAATGTTAGAAGATCTTGTTATGGCGGCAGTTAACGAAGCTATCCGTAAGATGGATGAAATGTCAACACAGAAGATGTCGAAGATAACAGGCGGGTTAGGTGGACTTTTCTAGAAAGAGGTAAGCACAGTGGATTACTACAGTGGTTATATAACAAAACTAATCGAAGAATTATCAGGGTTGCCGGGAATAGGACCTAAAACAGCAGGGAGACTTGCTTTTCATATTTTGGATATGCCAAAAGAACAGGTTGAAAGTCTGGCAAATTCTATGATAGACGCAAAGAAGAATGTAAGATATTGTAAGTGTTGTTACACACTTACAGACCAGGATATTTGCCCAATATGTAGTAGTAAGGAAAGGGACCACAAGACCATTATGGTAGTGGAAACAACAAAGGATATGGCTGCATATGAGAAAATAGGTGAATACAAGGGCGTTTATCACATTCTTCACGGAGCAATTAATCCCATGGCGGGTATTGGCCAGAATGACATTAAGCTTAAGGAATTGTTTGAGCGTTTGAAAGACGATGTTAATGAAGTAATTATTGCAACTAATTCAAGCGTGGAGGGCGAGGCTACAGCTATGTACATTACAAAGGTCATAAAGCCACTCGGAATAAAAGTTACAAGAATAGCAAGTGGTGTTCCCGTAGGTGGGGACTTAGAATATGTGGACAACGTTACTTTGCTTAGGGCTCTTCAGGGAAGAGTTACAGTTTAGAATTGACAAAGGAATGAGGAAGTCAAATGGATAAAAGCGAGTACAACTTAAAAATAGAAGAGTTAAAAACAGCTATGCACGCTCACGATTTTGAAAAGGCAGTTGACGTGGCAGATTCATTGGATATCAAAAAAATCCGTGACAACAATCTGTTAAGTCTTATTGCCGACGCCTATGAATTAACAGGCGATAATGAGCAGGCTAAGAAAATATTGCTTATGGCATATGAGAATACTAACACAGGAAGACAGTTAGCATATAGATTATGCCTTATTTCCATAAAATTAAAAGAACTTGATGAGGCAAACGAATTTTATCAGGACTTTATTGAAATGGCACCAAGAGATTCGGCAAGATTTATTTTAAAATATAAAATGGCAAAAGCTAAGAAGAAGCCGGTGGAAGAATTAATAAAGATTCTTGAAGATTACGTTAACATTGACATGGAAGAAAAGTGGGCTTATGAACTTGCAAAATTATATGATATTGCAGGCGAGGGCGAGAAATGTGTCAATATGTGCGACGAAATAAGCTTATGGTTTGCGGAAGGAAAATACGTTGTTAAGGCAATGGATTTAAAGAAAAAATATGAATCTTTAACATCCACACAGCAGGACAACTACAATAAAAAATCAGAAAATAAGTCTAAAGAGCAGGAAGAAAAGAAAGCTTCAACTCAGGAACTTATGGATAAAATAATGGAAAAAACATCTATTAAGTCAAGAATAGATGAAGCTGTAAAAGAAGCCAACGAACGTAAGGCAGAATCTAAAACAATAGAAGAAGTTACAGGCACAGAGAAAAATATAGATAAGATAAAAGCTGTTGGAAAAGAAGCGGCAGATACAGAATCTTTTGATTTTCCGGAAATTAATGAATCTGTAGTGGAAGAAATCAAGCCTTATGATGATATAGAAGGGGCAACAATTGATGTTAACAGCATGACTCATCCCCAGGAAGTTGAAGAAATAAAAATTCCGGGAATTAGTGATGATCTTAATGAGCTGGAATCAGATTCAAGTGATAAAGCTGAAGCTGAGAAGGAAGATGTTGTAGCTAAGACTGACAAAGAGAAGAAAAGATTGAAGCTTAGACCTTTTAGTGTTAAACCTAAAAAGACAGAAAATCCTTTAAAGGAAGATAAAAAGGTAGAAGCACCGGTTAATACAAACGTTCCACTTGAAGAAGATGAAGATTTCAAATTGATTAACCCGGATGATGTGTCTAAAGTTGAAGAACCGGTTATAGATGACTTAGGTGAAGATACAACAGAAACGGTTGATATGGAATTTGATGAAGATATGGATATGGTTATGAAATCAGATGAAGAGAAAGAAGACATATTAAATGTTGATGATGTAGAAGATATACTTCATCAGTTGCAGGCAAGAGGGATTCTTAAAGCAGAAACTGTTAATAGTGCCGTAAGCATTATTGAGAATGTAAGAGAGACTAAGAAAGAATCTAAAGAAGAAAAGCCTGATGAAAAAGACGTTAGTACTCTTGACAGATGGCAGGAGGACAATGTTGAAGTAGAAAAGCCTTTGGAAAAAGAGCAGACTTCAGTTGAAGACAATACTTCAGATAACGAGGAAAAAGAGCAGACTTCAGTTGAAGACAATACTTCAGATAATGAGAAAAAAGAGCAGACTTCAGTTGAAGACAATACTTCAGATAATGAAGAAAATAAGGCATCCCAGGTTGAGATTCCTGATCTGGAAGAAATACCTGATGAAGTAGAGGATTTGCCGGAAGAACCTGAGGTTGATATTGAGAAGATAGCAGAAAGCATACCTGATATAGAAGAAATTCAGGTAGCAGAAGAGGCTCAGCCGGAAGAAATTCCGTCTGAACAGGAAGTAGCTGAAAATGTTCAGAAAGAAGCTTCTGAAACAGCAGAAGATTTAGGCAAAACAGCAATATTTACTATACCTAAAGCCGACATTGAAACAGGTAATAATACAGGTGAGGTTGTAGTAGATGAGGAACTTCCTAATATTGATGCACCTGAAATAGATTTAGAAACAGGTATTCCTGAGCAGGATTTGTGTGAAGATATTAAAAATGCAGAAGAAAGCACAGAAAACGAAAATGCAGAGAGTGTAGATGCTGAAAAATCAGAAAGTACTGAAAATGAAGAAGCTGTACAGGAAGAACCGGCACAGGATAATTCAATTAATTTAGATATACATTCAACTAAGGACTTAAGTGCCAAGGTTGAGGTGATTTCAGGGACAGACTGGGAGCAACCTGAGTATGAGGAAAAACTTGAAGAGGAAGAAGAGCAATTAGAGGTAGCAAAGGAGGAAGCAGAAGAAGGCACTCCTGAGCGCACAAGTGAAGGTGAGTTACTTAACAGAATATTGAATAAGAACAATGAAGAAATTCCTGAACCGGAATTAGTAGCTACAGAGGAAGAATTAAGTGTATTTAAGAACTTCTTTAATGTAGAAGGTTTGGAAGACAATATTCAGGAAGTAGTTAAGGAACTTATTGCAGGTTATACACCTAACGGTAAATCAACAGATGGTAATGTGGTTATTCTTGGCGAAGAAAAAACAGGAAAAACATCATTAGCAGTTGAAATCATAAAATTAGTAAATAAGAAACGTGGCAGACGTAACAGAAGATTGGCTAAGATTGATGCTACAGCACTTAACAAGAGAGGATTTAGAAATTCACTTAACAAATTACTTGGAAGTGATTTGATTGTTGAGAATGCAGAAAAGCTTGGTGCAATGATTTTAAGTGAAGTTGTGGACGTTTCAGGAATGTTTACTGACGATATGCTTATAATACTTGAAGGTGAAACTGAGCCAATGGAAAAAATGCTTAAGGACTCACCACGCTTATCAAAGGTATTTAACCACGTTATCCGTATTAAACAGTACGATATAAAGGAATGGGTTGAATACGGAAAAAGATATGCTAAGGACAAGGGATATGTAATGGAAGAACTGGCAAGTCTTGCCTTTTACAAGGCTATCGATGATTACTTTGGTGAACACAAGGGAATCGGAAGAGCTGATGTTGAGAAACTTGTAGATACAGCCATTGCTAATTCTCATAAACTTGGCAGAAAATTATCAGGTTTATTCTCATCAAATAAAAATGATGATGGATTATATATATTAATAGAATCAGACTTTATTTTTTAACACAGGAAAGGATGTAAAAATGGAAAATTTACAACTTGCAAAAATTGCAAACCAGGTACGTAAAGACATTGTAACAGGTGTTTACAATGCAAAATCAGGTCATCCGGGTGGATCTCTTTCAGCAGCAGATATGTTAACATTTTTGTATTTTGAAGAGATGAATGTATCACCTGAAAAGGCAAAAGATTCTAACAGAGACAGATTTGTATTATCAAAAGGTCATGTTGCACCTGCACTTTATAGTGTATTGGCAGAAAAAGGATATTTTCCAAGAGAAGATATCAAAACATTAAGAAAACCTACATCATACCTTCAGGGACACCCTGATATGAAGAAAATACCGGGAATCGATATGTCTTCAGGTTCATTAGGACAGGGAATCTCAACAGCAGTTGGTATGGCTATGGCAGGAAAGATGGACAATGCCGATTACAGAGTATATACAATGGTAGGCGACGGTGAAAGTGAAGAAGGTCAGGTTTGGGAAGCTTCAATGTTTGCCGGATTCAGAAAGTTAGACAATCTTGTAGTTATCGTTGATAACAACAACCTTCAGATTGATGGTGCAATCGATGAAGTATGTTCACCATACCCATTTGACAAGAAGTTTGAAGCATTTAATTTCCATGTAATTAAAATAAATGGACATGATTTTGATGAAATTAGAAGTGCTTTAAAAGAAGCAAGAGAAACTAAAGGTATGCCTACAGCTATTATTATGAATACTGTAAAAGGTAAGGGAGTTTCATTTATGGAGAATCAGGTTTCATGGCATGGTTCAGCTCCAAACGAAGAACAGTACAATATCGCTATGGAAGAATTAGAGAAAGCAGGTGAAGCATTATGTCAGAAGTAAAGAAAATCGCAACAAGAGACAGCTATGGAGACGCTTTAGTTGAATTAGGAAAAGAACATGACAATCTTGTTGTTTTAGATGCAGACCTTGCAGCAGCAACAAAGACAGGAAAGTTTAAAGCAGCTTTCCCTGAAAGATTTATTGATTGTGGTATAGCTGAATGTAACATGGTAGGTATTGCAGCAGGTATGTCAACATGTGGAAAAGTTCCTTTTGCAAGCACATTTGCTATGTTTGCAGCAGGACGTGCATTTGATCAGTTAAGAAATACAGTAGGTTACCCACATCTTAATGTAAAGATTGGTGCAACTCATGCAGGTATTTCAGTAGGTGAAGACGGTGCAACTCATCAGTGTAATGAAGATATTGCATTAATGCGTACAATCCCAGGAATGACAATTATTAATCCTTGTGATGATATTGAAGCCAAGCAGGCTGTAAAGGCAGCTTACGAAATGGAAGGACCTGTTTATTTAAGATTTGGTCGTCTTGCTACACCTATCATCAACAGTGAAGATTACAAATTTGAAATCGGTAAGGGTGTTAAATTAAAAGAAGGAACAGACGTTACTATTGTAGCAACAGGTCTTATGGTAGCAGCATCTTTAGAAGCAGCTAAGAATCTTGAAGCAGACGGAATTAATGCAGAAGTAATTAACATTCACACAATTAAGCCTTTAGATGAAGACATTATTGTTGAATCAGCTAAGAAAACAGGCAAGGTTATTACAGTTGAAGAACATTCAATTATTGGTGGTTTAGGTAGTGCAGTATGTGATTGCTTAAGTGCTAAATATCCTGTTAGCGTTTCAAAGATTGGTGTTGAAGATGTGTATGGACATTCAGGTCCTGCAGTGGAATTATTAAAAGAATTTGGTCTTGATGCAGAAGGAATTTACAATAAAATTAAAAAAATCATGGCATAGTTTTTAATTCTTAAAAGATAACATATTTTAAAAACAAGTGAGTTTTGGGCAGAAAATTCACCAAATTGATTAATAACTGAAATGGGAAATTAGCGTAGG
>OHPZ01000848.1_pt1 | contig 11166 bp, 7 predicted proteins | sample 1577851 | NCBI WGS metagenome assembly OHPZ01 (sample SAMEA3879507, study PRJEB24766) | human gut metagenome | biome: human-associated habitat; feature: feces | place: USA | collected 1985/1987 | reverse complement strand
AATAGAGTATATAAAAAATAAGGATGGGGTAATTTATCTCACCCACACTGAGGTTCCCATGGAGCTTGGAGGTAAAGGAATTGGTAGCCAATTGGTGGAGAAAGTGCTCTTGGATATCGAGAAGAAAGACTTACGTCTCGTTCCGTTATGTCCGTTCGTAGCTGGATATATCCAGAAGCATCCGGATTGGAAACGCATCGTAATGAGTGGTATACATGTTTAATATTTATAACAAAATTATATGGGCAAGAAGATCGAATATACGAATGGTGAACTCACCATTATCTGGCAACCGGAGTTATGTCAACATGCCGGTATCTGTGTAAAGACTCTTCCCGGTGTCTATAAGCCGAAGGAGAGACCCTGGATACAGATAGAGAACGCGACAACCGCGGAATTAATTGCCCAAATCAATCAATGTCCGTCTGGCGCGTTGACATACCGAATGAATAAAGAGGTGAAATGAGGCCCCCCCCGTCTGTTTCATCTTGATAGAAAGGAGTATTCCGTATCGGATACTCCTTTTTTCACCATAAGGGGCTCTTTCTATGATTTTTTGCTAGTTTTGTGATCTAGATTCACTATCAATGAAACAAATATGATAAAAAGACATTCTATCTTAACGGCAATCCTGCTTTGTTTCGTCGCTTTCACACAAGTGATGGCACAAGAGATGCAGGAACCCGAACCGCTTCCGATCGATCCTAAGGTTCGATACGGGAAATTGAGTAACGGATTGACCTACTACATCCGTCACAACGATCAGCCCAAAGACCGGGCAGACTTTTACATCGCCCAAAACGTAGGCTCCATCTTAGAGGAAGAGAATCAACGAGGTTTGGCTCACTTCTTGGAACATATGGCATTCGACGGCAGTAGGAACTTCCCGAATAACGGGATGGACGAATATATCGAGAGTGTAGGTATGCGCAGCGGGGAAAACTTCAACGCCTATACCTCCTTTGATGAGACCGTCTACATGATTACCAACGCCCCTGTCAACAAAAGCGGCGTGGTTGATTCTTGCTTATTGATCCTTCACGATTGGTCCGGGTTCCTAGCCTTGACCGACTCGGCTATCCAGAAAGAACGTGGGGTCATCCGTGAAGAATGGCGTACCCGACAGGATGCCCAGACTCGTCTATGGGAGCAGCAACTACCCAAGATGTACCCGGGAAGCCGTTACGCGAACCGGATGCCGATCGGTTCGATCGACGTGATCGAGAACTTCAAGCCGGACGAGTTGCGGGCTTACTACAAAAAATGGTATCGTCCGGACTTGCAAGCGATTATCGTCGTGGGAGACGTAAATGTAGATCAAGTGGAGGCAACGATCAAAAAGATGTTCGCCGATGTCCCTGCCCCGGTCAACCCGGCAAAACGGGAACAAGTATCGGTTCCCGACAATGATCTACCTCTGATCTCGATCGCCAAAGACAAGGAGGCATCCAATACGATCCTTTATATCTTCTATAAACACGATAAATTACCCAACGACTTGAATCGTACGATTGCCGGATTGGTAAAGGACTATATCCAGCAAATATGCGCGTCGATCATGGACGAGCGTTTCGATGATATCTTACATCAAGCGAATCCTCCGTTTATCTATGCCCAAGCCTACGACGATGATAATTTCATGATCGCGAAGAGCAAGGGAGCATGGACCGTAGCCGCTCTTGCCAAGGAAGGCGAGATCGATTCCACACTGACCACGCTTGTCAAAGAGACCCAACGGGTAAAACAATATGGCTTTACGCCATCCGAGTATGAACGGGCACGCATCAACGTGTTGAAACAATACGAGTCCGCTTACAACGAGCGGAATAACCAAAAAAACGACGCTTATGTTCGTGAATATGTGAATCATTTCACCAACGGCGGTTATATCCCGGGCATTGAGATGGAATACACGCTATTGAACCAGATCGCCCAGAATATCCCGGTAGAGCAAGTCAACCAATATATCCAAGATATGATCGGAGAGGATAATATCGTGATCGGGTTAACCGGACCGGATAAAGAAGGTATAAAATATCCGACCGAGGAGAACCTGCTCCGTACATTCCTCAAAGCACGACAGATGCCGGTAGAGCCTTATAAGGAAACTGTCTCCAACGAGCCTTTAGTCCCGACCTTGCCGACCCCGGGCCAGATCACGGAGACAAAGACCGGCCAGCCCTTCGGAGCGACAGTATTTACCTTAAGCAATGGTATCAAGGTGGTATTAAAGCCTACCGAATTCAAGAAGGACGAGATCATCATGACCGCTACCAGCCCGGGAGGAAGTACCTTATTTGGCACGAAGGATATTGATAACTTAAAAGTTTTCAATGACGTGATCGAGATAGGTGGATTGGGCAATTTCTCCGCCACGGATCTAAGTAAGCGTCTGGCCGGAAAGAAGGTATCTTGCGCCCTATCGCTCAGTCAAGATAGTGAGAACGTGAACGGAATGGCCGCTCCTTCCGATTTGCGAACCTTATTCGAGTTAATTTACCTTAGCTTCACGGCTCCCCGCATGGACGAGGAGGCCTACGCATCTTTCGAGACACGGACAAAAGCGCAATTGCAGAATATGGAGTTAAATCCGATGGTCGCTTTCAGCGACTCTTTGTCTAAAGCGGTTTACGGAGATAATCCTCGTGCGTCACGTCTTCGTCCACAAGATTTCGAACATATCAGTTATCCTCGTATCATGGAGATGCGCAAGGAACGCTTCTCGGATGCTTCCGGTTTCGTATTCACGTTTGTAGGTAATATCCAGATTGATAGTATCCGTCCGTATATAGAGCAGTATTTAGCGACATTGCCATCTCAAGGAAAAATTGAGAAGGGAAATCCGGCGGAGGTTCCATCGACGCGTAAGGGAGACTATATGAATCGATTCAACCGCTCCATGGAAATCCCGAAAGTAACGGTAGCCAACCTCTATACCGGACAGATGGAGTACAATCTGGAGAATATCATCACCGCTACCGCATTGAAACAAGTTATGGACTTGGTATATTACGAGAAGGTACGCGAGAAAGAAGGAGGAACGTATGGCGTCGGTGTATCCGCTAGAATCTCACCTTTCCCGGAAGGAAGAACGACATTACAGATATTCTTCGATACGGACCCGGCTAAGTGGGAGCAGATGAACACGATTGTCCGCAATGAGTTGAAACGGCTTTCCGAGGTAGGCCCTCGTCAAGAAGATTTCAAGAAAACACAGGATAACCTGCTGAAACGTCATGCGGAAGTCTTGCAGGAGAACAGCTATTGGTTGAACGTATTGGATGATTATTATTATAAAGGATTTGATACCGATACGGATTATGAGTTGATTGTTAAGGCGTTGACTCCCGAGAAGATAAAGGCATTCGCCCAAAAGCTTTTGGGACAGGCTAACCGGGTAGAAGTTATCATGCAACCCTAGTTACTATTTTGAGGGGATGAGACGGGGCACACCCCGTCTCTACTTTGATTTCTTTAGTTTAAAATGATCGAATCCTTCCCCATAAACCCCGATTACGGCGCTTTGGGATACAAAGGCGGTCGGATCAATATCATTAATGATACGGAAAATCGTAGTGGATTGCCGTTTTTTAGCGAGCACGAACATCATCTTCTGTTCTTGCCCCGTATATAACCCGGTAGCATCGATCACCGTAACCCCTCGGTGCAACGCATTAATCTCCTTACCAATCTCTTGATACTTCTTCGAGATGATAAAGAATTGCACGGACTGGCGGGCACTGTTCACGATCTGATCCAGCACGAAACTACAAACATATAACGTTACGAAACCATATACCACTTTCTCCCAATCCTTTAGCACGAAATAACTGGAGGTGATAATAATCATATCGCAGATCATCATGACCCGTCCCAGCGTTATATCCCGGTATTTATTGATGATAGCGGCAATAATATCCGTTCCACCCGTACTACCGTTCGAGGAGAAAGCGATACCACTTCCGCAGAAAGAGGCTCCCAGCACACATGCCATAAACGGTTGATCTTGTAATAAATGCATCCCGGCTGTCAGCTCCTGGATAAGGGACAAGAAAAAAGTAAGCGTAAACACGGCGAAGATCGTCTTGATACTGAACTTAAAACCTAATATTTTCAAGGCAAGCATCAGCAAGACGGCATTAATGAGGAAGTAAGTGTACTGAACGGGAAATCCCGTAGCCCAGAAAACAATGGAAGCGATACCCGGCACTCCACCTGTCGTAATGTCATTCGGCAAAAGGAAAACGGTCCATCCGATACCGTAAAGGATCATCCCAAGAGCGATCATTAAATAGTCCCGTGTCTCCCGAAGCAGGACTTGTCTGGATAAGGAAGAAATTGATAAAGTAGATTTCATCTCATTTGTTTATTTTTAGCGGGCGCAAAGGTAATGAAAGTTATTGATAGGAAATGCTTCACCTTATATTTAGCCGGAAATATAATGGTTCACTTTCCCCTATTTACAGAGACGTAAGCAAAAGCCAAGGAATGTTAACTATTTATCAGTAATAACCCCTTTTATATAACATCACCTTTATTTAGAAAAGCTCTATAAACGAGAACATGAAGGAGAAAGCAGGCATTTATACGCCTTTTTCACACAAAAAGACCCGTTTTTCGATAAGAATACCCTCGTTAGATTACACATATAGTCCCGTTCACCCACGCCTGTACAGGCGTAAACCCACACATATAGTCACGATAGGCTACACATATGGTCATAATGGGCGATATGACTACCTTATAATGGGCATTGTTGCCCCCTAACGACTGGGCCATAAGGCATAAGATATGAGATAGGATGAATTAATTTCGCTAGAATAAAAGGCCGTTTTTCAACAAGTCACTAGCGGATAGACGATTGCTGTTTTTTTCTTTCGTTTTTAGGAGACGAGACGTACTTTGGCCCGAAATAATCGATTCTCAAGGACTTCAGTTTACAAATTGTCACATTGATATTCTAACCGGAACACGCATAAGCCTTTTCATCCAATTGTAGAGACGGGGCGTGCCCCGTCTCTACAACCAAGTATGTATGAGCTGCAAATATAGACTTACAATCTCACATTCTCCATTTCCTCACACTTCTCTTCCCGCAAGCGTTGAATATCCTTAAGCTGGCGGTCGAAAAACATGAGCAAGTCATTGATGAGCCGTCCGTTCTGGGATAAAAGCAAAACCCCATCCATCAATTGCGTTGACAGGTAGCGAACTTTCATATTACTTACATGCTGATCGGGACGCTGCAGATAAACGGCCATACATCTGTACAAAATTGGTGCTATTTGTATCCACGGCAGTTTTAGACCTACCAACAGATTTTTAACGCTTTGCAACTGATGGTTCAGATAATCAAGGTCATCCGCATCTCTCTCAAAACAGAAAGCTTCTTTCAAGCGTCGTGCCTCTTCCTTAAAAAATACATCACTCAACATTTCCATGTTCGAAACCGGAGCGTCTTGCTCTGAACCGACAGGTTCAGTTACGGAATAGATCTTTTCCTCTTCCATAATATATTAGTTGTAAGCAGGCAGAAAAAAGAACGGTCCCGCCTGACCCGTTGATCAACACTTTACCAGAAAGCTGGAGGCACATTAATGCACTCCACGGGGGTACGGAACCGTCATATCGGATCGGTTACAGGCAAAAAAATGCCTGCAACCGAATAGAAGCAGGTATTCTACTCTGCTTTCTGGTTTTAAAATGTTGATCACAGCAAATATACTTCTTTTTCCGGATATCCAACCTATAAAGGATAAATAATGTCTAGTAAGTAAAAAATCTGGAGATGATACCTCTGTTTTTACAAGCTATGCTGGAACATCCAAGCCAGATAATCCGGTTCGGCGAAAGCGTTATCCCAACTGTTATGGTCTACACCGGGAAATTCCTTATAACGGACATCAGCTCCTGCTTTCTTCAATGCTTCATTAGCGTCACGGGAGAATTGTACATCGACTACGCTATCGGAGCCGCCATGATAAATACTGAAAGCCGTCTTGCCCTTAAAGTTTGCCAAACGTTGCAAATTTGCTCCACCACAGATCGGGGTGGCAGCGGCAAACAGGTTCGGGTAACGCATCACGATATCGAACGTGCCCATACCTCCCATTGATAGGCCGGTTACGTAAATGCGTTTCGTATCGACCTTACCTTCCGCTATATAACTATCCAATAATTCCTTGACGGCGGCCATCGATTGTGTGGCCGGAGCATTCAACGGATAGAAACGCTTTCCTTCTTTTCCGGCGTTCAATCCCTTATATTCAGACCAAGTCTTCTCGGCCGGGCATTGAGGCGCTATAATGATAGCCGGATATTTGGTTTGATTCTCGAAAGAAGCGAACATATCGCCACCATGTATTAATTGGGCCTCATTATCCGACCCTCGTTCGCCCGCTCCGTGCAGGAACAGGATTACCGGGTATTTCTGCGCCGGATTATAATCTCGGGGATACAGAACCCGATAATTCAATTGATAACCATCACGAGCCGTAAACTGCTTTTTCAAAAAACTAGCCTTATCACCAGCATATCCAGCAACGGAGAGAAGAAGGCAAAGAGACAGAAAAAAAATACTTCTAAGTGTTTTCATAATCATATATTCAAATGTAAATACTATCTACTTAGATCGATAACTTCCGCAAATATAATTAAATAGTCTGTTAAGGCGTTGTATAATATCAAGATTAAAATTACTTTTGCAATAATAAGGATATAGGATATGAGTCCAAAGGCTATACTAATAAATGGATTTGATTAATTCAAACAATAATTGAACATGAGCGAGTTATCAAAGACAAATGGAACAACCACTTCGGCAAATAATAGAGCTGAGGTAACACATATTTCCCGCAATGGCTTAATATTGTGGGTAAAGGATCGGGAATATTATTTACCTTACGACAAATTCCCATGGTTCAAACGTGCTGCCGTAGATGACGTGTTTAATGTCCAACTATTAGGACGTGAGCGGATTCGTTGGGATGCTTTAGATGTAGATTTGAGCTTGTCTATCATAGCAAATCCAGATAAATACCCGTTAGTAAGTAAATAATCGAATATTGTATGTATTTTGTAGAGACAGATTGTCCTATCTCTACAAAATACATTTGAAAATGATACCGGAAGATTATTGGGCTTCCTGTATTTTTGTCGCTTCTGATACACCGTTCTCGTTGAATGCCTCGATGGTGAAATAATAAGGCTGGTCGGTGGACAGACTCTTTAAAAGTAATTCATTCTTTCCGTATAGGAGCCATGAGTTGTATAGTTTATCGGGAGCGATGCCCCAACGGATGTTGTAGCCTTGGCTGTTTTTGACAGCGTCCCAAGTGATCATAGCGTCACGGCGATCCGCTTGGCGAACGACCTTGAAGTTCTTCACCGTCGCAGGTTTCTTGCCCTCACCGATACCGAACACACGCAAGTCCGAGATCGCCAGATGAGGCGTCGGGACCTCTATATTCTTATAACGGACATAACGGACACGAGCCGGATTATCCACTTGTACGTAGTCATTCGGGACATCCTTATAATTATTCCGGCGATCCACCAACGTTACCCAATCCTGCCCGTCCAAAGAGCCTTCCACCGCATAACGGTGGCGTAAACCGGGAATACGTCCATACATATTCGATTGATGATCATGATAATTCACTTGCACGGCATATACCATAGCGGGAGCCTCCAGATCGATCTCTACCCATTCGGTATCTCCATTCGTGCGAGCCATCCAGAATGTCTTACATTCCTCATCCGTCAAGTTGGCCGGAAGGAAATTGGCGGAAGTCTTGGGACGGTTCGATTCCGTGAATCCTTGTGCGGCGGGAGCGGAACCCTCCGCATACGAGGAAGCTTTCACCGGCTTTTTATAAGAAAGCAACATCCACCCCGTAAACTCTCCTTTCTTTCCCGGCTCGGCGGGAGCGTAATGCGGATAATCACCGAAGTTATTATCACAATACATAATGCCCTCCTTATCGAAGAAAGTAGGATACATGCAGAGGCGACGCTCCCAATTCACCGTAGCCGAGAGAGACATAGAGGCGAAATGCCAATAGTTGCCACCCGGCCCCACCAAGGTACTTCCGTGTCCGGCACCATTCATGAAACCACCGGGCTTATAGCTTACCGGGTTATGCGATTGGTATTTATACGGACCTAATGGGGAGTCCGCCACATAAACACCATCGGCATATACGTTGAATTCCGTACCGGGGGCGGCATACTGCATATAATATTTACCGTCGTGCTTGGTCAACCAAGCACCTTCCATATAGCCCCCCAATACCGTATCGGTATGGTTCTCGCCAAAACGTTCCCAGCCGTGCTTCGGCATATCCAAGCCGAAAAGCTCGACCGTCTCGCCCTCGATCAAGAAACGGTCATCCTTATTCAGTTTCTTGCCCCGAAGCGGATAAACATTGGAAGAGCCCCAGAATAAATAAGCTTGTCCGTCATCATCGATGAATAAATCCGGGTCTTGTAGGTCGTGGAGTATAGCAGGAGTAGCGTTCCAATTACCGGATTTCGGATCATCGGTAAAAAGAACGCTCATGGAGCCGGACGGATCACCCATCACATAAAGCACGGAATCCTTATAATTATGAGCGGCGGGAGCGTTGGAACCCTGAGGATACCAGTTTTTACCGGGAGTGATAAAATCCCAGTTCAACAAATCTTTCGAATGCCAGTAGCCATGCGAACGGGTTACGAACATATAATACTCGCCCCGGAATTCTACGACAGCGGGGTCCGCACCCGAACGGTAAGACAGATTGTTCGATGAGTTATAAATCATATACGTATAATCCACATTAAGCGGATTACAATACGTATTCGCCCGCATGGATTGAGCGGTGGCGGAACCTCCGGAAGCAGCCAAGAACAGAGCCGAAAAGATATATTTTGATAATAGTTTCATGTTGATATGTATTAATTTTTACCGCAGAGAGAAAGAAGACTGATTCGTCTCGTCGGCAGAATTCAAGCCTATCCAAACCGTGAAATCACCCGGCTCGGCTTTCTTCTGCATATCGATACCATAGAAAGCCAGCAAAGCTTCGTCAATCGTGAAAGAGACTTGCTTCTTCTCGCCCGCTTTCAAAGCCACCTTCTCGAAACCTTTTAGCTCTTTAACCGGACGGGTCACGCTACCCGCCAAGTCGCGGATATACATCTGGACGACCGTCTCGCCATCCACCTTACCCGTATTCTCTACCTCAGCCGTTACCGTGATCTTGCCCCCTTTCGTGAAAGAGTTCTGATCCAGCTTCATAGAGTTCACGGCGAAAGTCGTATAGCTCAAGCCATAACCGAACGGGTACAACGGTGTGTTAGGCACATCCATATATCTGGATTTATAATCCGTATCCGGAGCTTCCGGAGGAACCGGGCGGCCTGTCGGTTTCTGGTTGTAATACAGAGGCAATTGACCTACCGTACGAGGGAAAGACATCGTCAGGCGAGCGGACGGATTATAATCGCCACTGATCACATCGGCCATACCATGACCTGCCATCGTACCCAGATACCAAGCCTCCAAGATACCGTCGACATGCTGATCCTCCCAAGAAAGATCCAAAGGACGTCCGTTCACCAAGATCAAACCTAGAGGTTTACCCGTCTTTTTCAATTCTTTCAACAAGGCTTGTTGAGCGCCCGGCAATTTCAAGTCCGTACGGCAAGCGGCCTCACCACTCCAGTTGAAATCCTCGCCCATAGCCGCCAATACGATATCCGCACGGCGAGCCGTAGCGATCGCCTCAGCGAATTTAGATGAATCATCAGTCAAGAGATCACATCCCTCGGCATAAATGAACTTCACGTTCGTACCGGCATATTTCTCGGTCAGACCCTCGAACAAAGAGATACTCTCCTCACGCTCACCCCGGCCGGCCCACTCGCCATTCTGGTTGATCTTATCTTTTACCATCGGGCCGATCAAGGCTACCGTAATATGCTTATCCTTCGAGATCGGGAAGAAGTTATTATCATTCTTCAAAAGGACGATCGAGCGAGCGGAAGTCTCACGAGCCTCTTGCAAGAACTCCGGCTTCATGATCGTATTCTTCTCACGCTCATTGTCCAAGTAACGATATGGATCATCGAACAAGCCCAAGAGGAACTTCATCTCCAAGATGCTCGCCACGGCACGGTCGATATTCTCTTCCGAGACCTTGCCCTCTTTCACGGATTGTACAAGATATTGGCTGTAGATGCCACCTGTCATATCCATATCGATACCGGCGTTCGCGGCCAGTTCTCCCGCCTCCTTATCATTTCGCACGATACTATGGGCTACCATCTCATTGATACCGGTATAATCGGTAACCACGAAACCTTTGAAGCCCCAGTCCTTACGTAACAGATCGGTCATCAACCATTTATTACCCGTGCTGGGCACTCCGTTGATCTCATTGAAGGAGGCCATGAACGTAGCGACTCCCGCTTCCTTAGCCGCTAAATAAGGCGGCATATAATAATTCATCAATGTATTTTGCGACAACTCAGACGTATTATAATCACGTCCGGCCTCAGCGGCCCCATAAGCGGCAAAGTGCTTACAACAAGCCAAGACCGTATTTACGTCGGCCAACGAACGCCAATCGTTTCCTCCTTGGAAACCCTCGACACGGGCCTTCGCAATCAGGCTTCCCAAATACGGGTCCTCACCGGCACCTTCCATTACACGTCCCCAACGGGCATCCCGGGAGATATCCACCATCGGGGCGAACGTCCAAGCGATACCGGAAGCGCTCGCCTCATCCGCCGCGATCGCCGCACTTTTACGCATCCGCTCCAAATCCCAAGAGCAGGATTCCGCCAACGGCATCGGGAAAATCGTACGATAGCCGTGCACGACATCATAACCAAACAATACGGGTATCTTCAAACGGCTCTCGGACAGAGCCATCTCTTGCATTTTACGTACGCCATCTACCGTATATACATTAAACAAGCTTCCTACAAGACCTTGTTTCAGCAAAGTCTCATAATCCCCCGTCATAACCGGGCCGGTCACATCCCAGTTACAGGAGTATTGGGCCATCTGCCCCACCTTTTCCTCCAAGGTCATCAAAGAGAGCACAGAATCTACACGGCGTTCAATATTTTTGTCGCCGCTGAAGCTTTTCCAACCGCTTACAGCGGGCTGCTGGCATC
>OHPZ01000842.1_pt1 | contig 11269 bp, 9 predicted proteins | sample 1577851 | NCBI WGS metagenome assembly OHPZ01 (sample SAMEA3879507, study PRJEB24766) | human gut metagenome | biome: human-associated habitat; feature: feces | place: USA | collected 1985/1987 | reverse complement strand
ACCTACAAACGGAATGGTTACATTAGACGGAATTTTGTATAGCGAAGGAAACTATGAAAAAATCCAAAGAAAGATAGGGTATTTACCACAGGAAATTGAACTGTATCCTAATTTGACGGTTCAGGAGTGTTTGGAGTATATGGGAGATCTGGCAGGTGTTCCGAAAGCAGAATGTAGAAAGCGGATAGATTATTATTTGAAAAAGACCAGTCTTATAGAACATCGTAAGAAGAAAATGAAGCAGTTATCAGGCGGTATGAAGCGACGGGTAGGATTGGTGCAGGCGCTTTTAAATGAACCGGAATTTTTAATTGTGGATGAGCCAACTACCGGTTTAGATCCGGAGGAACGTATTCGCATCCGCAATTTGTTAGTAGATTTTTCTGAAAACAGAACGGTTTTGTTTTCAACTCATGTGGTAGAAGACTTAGCTGCCACCTGCAATCAGCTTGCAATTATGCATAAAGGTCGATTTCTGTATGCGGGTTCTATGAAGAATTTGACAGAAGAAGCACAGGGGAAAATCTGGATTTGCAAAGTACCTGATGAGAGAAAAGCAAGAGAAGTGGAACAGAAGTATCGTATTACATCTAAACAGTATGTTGAGGGGGGATTGCAGTTAAGAGTGATTTCTGAAATACAGCCAGAATTGGAGTGTATGTCAATTCCTGCAACGTTGGAAGATGCTTATATTTATGTGACGAATCAATACGAGTAGATAAAGCACCATCTGATGCTTTACTACCAGTTGCACGTTGTTCGCTTTGAATATTTGTGGAGAAAAAGTATGTATTATTTTGGCTTTCTATAAAACCTATAAACCAGCCATTTATATCCTGCCCGTTCACTCGTCCGGTTCCGGTTTTTCCATAAATTCTCCATTTTCAGAGGCGGTAAGATGGATGGAATTTTTGACGGCATGAATATTAGCAGGAGTAAAGTTGAAGTTGTTTCGATATAAATTTTTCAAAAGTTCAACTTGTTCTACTGGTGAAATCTTTAAGGATGACTGCATCCAGTAGGAAGAGAAATCTCCGGATATATTTTTATTGCCATATCCTATTTGCTGAAGGTATGAATTTATAGTGGAAGATCCGAGCTGCTTGTCGATTGATTCAAAATACCAGTTTGTATATATCTTTTAAAAGGTATGGAAACAGCTTAATAAATTTGGAGGTATAAAATGAAAGCACATAAGTATTGGTCAATCGGAGCGTTAATTACTATGATTGGAACTTTTTATACTGGATATAAAGGAACAAAATCAAGCCATAAATATTTTGCGGCAAGTTCTTTGCTTTGTATGATTATGGCTATTTATACAGGATACAAGATGATTTCTGGTAAAAGTAGGAAGAAAAAAGAAGTTTCAGTAGAGAGTGTTGAAGATTAAAAAACAAAATATTTTAATAAATAACGCCGGTGCGGGATTTTGATATCCAGTACCGGCGTTATTGATTCCACAGGGGCTTGGGGGTGTAGCCACCAAATATATTATTAATTTTCTTCTTCGGTAAGTTTGTTAAGGATCCACTCCCTATTGATAACAATATCCTCATCATCGCGGAGATCTTTGAAATCAGTGCAGTGTGAAGAAGCAAATTCATACATATTGTCAATGTCAACTGCACCAGTGATCTCACCCTTATTAATGATTACAAGAATATTAGTTCCATCGTCATCGACAGCAAAGCGCAGTTCATCAAATTCTTTATCAGGATCATTTTTGAGAATAGAATCTGTCGCAAGCAATTTAACAAGTTCCATTATCCTGTCATCCTTACCAGCATCAAAGATCTGGATCTTTTCAACGAGCTGATTTGCTGATGTCACAATCCGGTTTAAGTACTTTTCGGTATGAAAATCAGCCAAAGCATTTTTTTCATAAAATATTTCATATGTTTTCTCTACTTCTGATTCAGGAACCAGATAAATCATGACAAGATCTTCCATCTGGTGATAGAGTATAGGGTAGTTTAAACGGAAGGTCTCTCCACAGTTCGGGCAGGTATAAAGGAAAATAGACTGATTAAGTACCTTCTCTTTCATTGCAGGATCCAGTACAGTATTAATGCTGTCCCAGACTTCAAAATCTCCCTCATGATGGCAGGAAGGGCAGGTTACCTTTTCTATATGATGTTTTGACATAAATAATCCCCCTTTCAGTGAGATAAATCTATATTTTTCTATTGTAGAATAAGCGTATCCTTATATTATTTTGCCAGGAAATTACTCTGTATCTCCATCGGCATATGATAAGCTTGGCCTCGTTTTGTCAGGCTGTATAGTTTAAAGCTCATGAGTTCTGGAGTCGCATTCAAAGAACTGCAGAGTCCAAAATAATCCAGGTCCTCGTTCTGAACCATATCTTCGATTTCCTCATCATCAATCAGCAGATCGGCAGCAAACAGATTGGCCTGGTATTCTGTATTATCCGTCATATTGTAGAGTGTATCATCTTGCATCGGAGCCATTTTCAGCTGGGAACGATGCAGAATGATATGCCCTAATTCATGGGCGGCAACGATCATCTTTTCTTCTTCTGAAAGGAAACTGCTGATCATGACATAGATTGTCTTGCAGCTCATAAAACAATACCCTTTCAGTGTCTTATATCTGGAAGTTTCCCCGACAACAATGTTCATCTGATCCATGATCTCAAATGGATCTCGGGTTCCATATTTCTTGATTAATTTCTTTGTTTCTGTATATATGTAAGTGTTTCTCAAATAAATCACCTCAAAAGTAAAAAATAAAAGGGCAGAAATATCCTTGTAACTATAAGGTAACAGATTAGGTGTACAATAATCCCGCCTTCTATTATTTTTCCTCTTGGTTTTTCAGATATTTTTTCGGTGTAAATTTCTTTGCACGTCTTTTGGAATCCAGATAAAGGCTCTGGATCTCATCCATAAAAGCTATTTTATCTTCGTCTGTCAGTGATCCACCGGCAAACATAGCTGCAGCCTGTTCCAGAATCTGCTGAGCCTGTCTGGCACCACGGTTACCAAACTGTTCGGATGCTTCTGTGATAAAAGCTTCATTCTCACTCATGAGATAAGAAACGTCACACTGTAATGCATCTGCCAGTTTCTGATACAGAACATTTTGTTTTGGAAAACGTCCTTCTACTTCCCAGGATCGAATAGTCCTATATGAAACACCAACCATACTGGCCAGTTCCTGCTGACTCATCTTTTTTTCTTTTCTTAATGATCTTACTTTTTCACCGAATGTCATAAACATACCTCTTTCTAAGCCTTGTCTTATAAGTTTCATTAGCCGCTTCAAGGCAAAACGGGAAATGTGTCTCCTAAAAAATAAAAATTAATCTTGACAAAGGGAAATATCTCTCCTATAATGTGAATCACAGATAAGGGAAACATCTTTCCTATAAGATACACAATATTTCCTCTTTTGTCAATGGATATGTGAAATGAATTTCCTGTAATTCAATGAAAACAGGAAGGATAGACAATCATTGATAGTCAAAATGGGATACATGTTACAAAAAGAGGAAAGACGTATGGGAGGTGACAATGTGAGTCAGGATCAGACTTCTATTATCTGTATTGATCTGAAGTCCTTTTATGCTTCTGTAGAATGCGTAGAACGTGGGCTGAATCCATTTAAAACAAACCTGGTGGTTGCAGATCCTACCAGATCAAAGTCAACAATCTGCCTGGCAATCACTCCGGCTATGAAGTCTCTTGGCATCAAGAACCGGTGCCGGATCCATGAGATACCGGATTGTGTAAAGTACATCACAGCCATGCCAAGGATGCAGCTGTATATGGATTATTCCGCAAAGATCTATGGAATCTATCTGCGGTACGTCTCAAAAGAAGATATCCATGTGTACAGTGTCGATGAGTGTTTTATTGATGTGACAAACTATCTGCAGCTTTATCATCTCACTGCAAAAGAAATGGCGGTAAAGCTTATGCAGGCAGTCATGGAGGAAACTGGCATCACTGCAACTGCAGGTGTGGGAACCAATCTGTATCTTGCTAAGATCGCAATGGATATCGTAGCAAAGCATGTGGATGACCATATTGGAATCCTGGATGAATTCTCTTACAGAGAGCAGCTATGGGATCATAAACCATTAAGTGACTTCTGGAGGATTGGATCCCGGACCGAAAAAAAACTGGCCGGTTACGGGATCCATACGATGGGCGATATCGCAATGGCTTCTTTAAGATCCGAAGACTGGCTGTATAAGATGTTTGGGATTGATGCAGAGCTGTTGATCGATCATGCATGGGGCTATGAAACATGCCGGATGAGTGACATCAAGAACTATCATTCGGAGGAACACAGCCTTTCAAATGGTCAGGTGCTGATGCGAAATTATTCTTTTGAAGAAGCACTTGTAATCGTAAGGGAAATGACAGACAACCTGGCCCTGGATCTGTTTGAAAAAGGACTGGTGACAAGCTCTCTCACCTTATGGATCGCATATGACCACAGGTATGAGCATGAGGCATCCAAAGGAACAGTAAAACTTGAAAGAGGAAGTAACAGTTCCAAAAAAATCATAGATGCAGTGGCAGATTTATATCTCAGGATTGCAGACAAATATACCGGAATCCGAAGAATCGAGGTGTGTGCGAACAGGGTTGCTCCTGAAAATTATGTGCAGTACAGCCTGTTTGATGATCCAAAACAGACCGATAAAGAACGGCATTTACAGGAAGCAGTATTGAATGTAAAGCAGCGTTATGGAAAGAATGCGATCATGCGTGGATCTAATCTGCTAGAGTGTTCTACTTATCGAGAACGCAATGAACAAATAGGTGGTCACCGTGCTTAGAGGAGGTGCAAAAAGTGCTGGCAAGTGCATATCAACCGTATTTATATTTACCAAGACCGGTTTCCAGGAGGCATCCCATGGATGTAGGACGCAGGGCAAAACAGTTTGCTCCATTTGCGGCACTTCGTGGACTGGATGAAACGATCCGGCAACAGGAAATCATTTACGAATCGAAAAGAGATTTATCCGAAGAAAAGAAAAATGAGCTGGATATGAAATTAAGAATCCTGGCATATGGAATGAAGATACAGGCAACTTATTTTCAAAAGTCATGGAAGAATCCATTAATTGGTCAGTACCATACATTATCTGGAACCGTAGAATTTTTTGATCCATCAGTCCACTTACGGATTGATGATACCGAGATTCAGATCCAGGACATCTGTGATCTGACTGGTGATGTATTTGAAACTATTGAAATATCATGTTAATTAATCACAGCGGAATTTTTTATACCGGAAAGAGTGAGTGGTAGCTGGTGGAAGGATAAAAAAGGATGCACAGATCGACAAAGCAGATCTGATCAGAATAGAAATCGTGCTGTTCGTGCAGCTTTGGCACTTACGGAATGGATGGCATGATGCTCATAAGGCGGATTTGATTTCCCTTTGGTCCGTTGAGTAATAAATGGAGAAATATCTTATTGCTTAAAGGAGGAAGCCTATATGGGATCAGGTGCTATTAAATGGCATGTACACTGCTCTGTATGTGGAGCATTTATTGAAAAGAGCGCACAAAGCGATTCAGAAGTGGAGTGCAAAAAATGTCGCAGTACATTGGAGATATTTGTAAAGGATGATGTGGTGTCGGTTCGTCCGATCCACATCCGAGATGAACAATTAAAGTCCAGGATGCGGACGTATTCCCGAAAGATGATGAATCAGGGATCATAACAGAATAGAATGAGCTGTCTGTAGTAAGCGTTGGATTTGGCAGGAACCATCAAGAACGCACCAGATAGCAAGAGTTTGTCAAGGAGCTGAACCTGACTGGAATCACTAAGAGCCCGGCAAAACATTTACGGATACACTGCAAGATCAGAAGTATTTTCTGGTTTTGGAGATTGTTGAAGTATTTGTTTTGTCGGGCTTTTTTGATGTATTTCAAAAAATTTTTAAATTTTTTGTCGTACCCCACTGTAAAACAGGCTCTCAGCGTTTCGTTATATAGAGGTTGAATTCTTTTTTGCAAAAATAATTGTAAATAGAGATTTTGATAATATGACACAAAGGAGGAAGCAAAGATGACTGAAATCGAATACCAGGAATTTGTAAGGCGTTGTCCTTACGATGCTATGGGCGATTATTCCATGTTTCGCAAACAGCAAACAGAGAATAAATCAGAAGATGCACATAGCAACTGAATAAGCCAGGCAATCTGGCAAACTTAATCTAAACGCAGATACATGCGTTACAAAGGAGTCGCGGACTCCCGTTCAAAAAAAACGGGTGAGTTCGTGACCTCTTGTACTGCAGTTCTTTATGTCTGTGCAGGAATTTTATAAAAGATGGAATGGACCACCCGGAGCCGAAAGGCAGAAAGGTGGTCTTTATGTTGACATTAAAAGAACTGAAAAAAATCGTGAAAGTTGCTGATGTGGAGAAGAGAATCCCAAGCGTGAAATCCTTGAAGGAACACAAAGTTGTAGTAAAGGAAATGATCAATGCAGATACAACAATCTCTGTTTATGATCACGGATATGTACTTTATACAGCAGGAAATCAATCAACCGTATTTCCACTTCATAGTTGTGATGACTATGAATATGTGAGTGTAACTGGCGATAACAAGGAATTCAATAAAGAGTTCTTTGATAACGAGAACTGGTATATCCGTCTGCTGATAGAGGCTGAAGACCGTATGGCATACAGCCAGAGCAAAATCAGCACCAATCATGGTGTGTTTTCTAACAGCGATGTTACAGATGATGCGGAGATTATGAGAGGATCTTCAAAAGATTTTGTTGACGATGTTATCGACAGAGAAATTCTGCATGCGCTGATCAAGGAATTGACAGAGAGGCAAAAGATGGTACTCAATCTGGTTTATTTCGAAGAAATGCGTCAGCAGGATGTCGCAGATTATCTGGGAATCAAACAGCAGAGTGTAAATGACCTCCTGAACAGGGCATTAAAAACGATGAAAAAAAAGGCGGAAAACGAAGAATTTTAAAAAAATTGAATTAGACCACTGTAAAACAGGCTCTGAGCGTTTCGTTATATGAAGGGTTTGCATAGAACACCTTCATGTACCTTGAAAAATGAATAGCCTGCCCGGAGTGATATTTGGTTTGAACATGCATAGAGCGAAAAGCTGCGTGTCTGCCAGAAGAAAACGTATCAGAGATGGAAACTGATATAGGAACGGATCCGGGAAAGAAAACAGGAAAACGCTTAAATCTTAAATCAAAATAAAATGTCTGAATCTGAAAAGAGGATGACAGTAGAAATCATGTGGCGGTATTTGTGACAAACAGGTACCGCCATATATTTGTGCTGTTATCTCAGCTTGTGCTGACTGTCCCAAATAGCGCAAATTTCAGGAAAGGAGGCAATCATCTTCGTATAAAAGATAATACGCAGACACGAACAGATAACCATACACAAAAAAATCAGAAAGGAAGGATTTAAGAGAATGAACGTGAAAAAGAAAGCACGCAGGGTGATGTCCGGTTTACTGACTGCAGTAACGGTTCTATCGACGGTACTCTCTCCCGCTGTTGCCTATGCTTCTGATGATGCTGGATCTGTAAAAAAGATTCCGTATTATGAGGAGATCAAGGATCAGTTGGATGAAGATGAAGTGGTAACTGCAAAGGATTATGAGATCAAGGTTGGAGACAATTTCGATGTAAAGAGTGATTATACCGGTCTTACGATTCAGGATGACAGCAAAGTAAAAGTTACATTTCAGGAAGCAAAAGATACGGATGGAAATGACTTTTCTACCGATTATGCCAATTCCTATAAGGCAGTCTATTATGTAGAACCACAGACAACGGATCACCCAACCTACCAGATCAATCGAAAGATCGTGGTAAAAGAAGCGGATCAGCAGAAAGATTCGCAGTCAGAAAGTTCTTCTGATCAGGATGCTGGTTCTTCCGATAAGACAGAAACAGAGGATTCTGAGGCTGACTCGTCTACAGAGGAAACTGGTGCTGCTGAAACGGAGAGCAAAACAGAACTGACAGAAAAAGAATTTGATGCAGAGATCGAAGCAACGGAGGATCAGGAGACCGTTGATCCGGAAACAGGGATCACACTCTCAGAGGTTATGCAGGAAGCTGTTGACCAGGAAGTTGCTCTTGCAGATCTTGAAGCAGGCGAAAGTATTACTTTTGATATGCCAATGATGCTTGCTTCCGGTGAAACAGGAACAAAATCAGTCACAGTTACAGCCGGCTCCTGGTACTATTACGCAGACTATGGATTAGGTTCTTATCTGACTTGTCCATATTATGTGAAATGGGGAAGCATCAATGCGACAGCATACTGTGTTGAACCATCGAAAAAAGGACCGGGAAATGGAACTTATACGATCCAGAAACTTGCCGATGGAAAGACACTTGCAAAGGTCTGCTATTACGGAACAAAAGCAAGTGATGAGAATGGTTTCTTCGATGAGAAACATCCGGATTTTCCGGCAGGAAAGAGATTCATCATTACCCATCTTGCAGCAGCTTATGCAAATGGATCAAGTGACTGGGCATCCGGAACTAATGCAACAGGAAAGAACCTGGCAATGGAGCTTTACAATTATTGTGTAAATATGCCGGACATTCCGTCTGTAGATATGAGCTTTTCCGAATCTAATGTAAAGGCTTATGTGGAAGGAAACAGCCAGCGAACAAGTGTGATCACATTCAAAGCGGATAAACTGCAGACGATCACTTTCAAGCTGCCGAAAGGTGTAAAACTTGTAAATGTGACAACCGGAAAAACAAGTGCTGCAGGGGCTAATGTGGAGATTTCCGGTGGTACAAAGTTCTATCTGACAGCACCACTTGATCAGGCAGAAAATGTCAGTGCTACTTTCTCTTCTAAGATGAAAGGAAGTATTGATAAGGAATATTCAGCCTATAAGATCACAACAGGATTTGGAACACAGGACCTGGCTCTTGTTTTCGGTGAAGGTGTCGGAAATGAGAAATATGTGGATTTTAAAGTAACCTGGACAAAAGAATGTAAGGTATCCATTGTAAAGAAAGACCAGGATACAGGCAATGCACTGGCTGGTGCAGTGTACGGGATCTATTCCGATGCTGCATGTACAAAGCTGATCGCAGAGATGCCTGCAACAGATCAGAATGGTGCTTCACAGCTCACAATGGAAAAGACACAGGAAGTTGTTTATCTGAAAGAAATCTCTGTTCCGACAGGATATCAGATCGATACAAAGTCTTATAATGTAACTCTTGCTATCGGAAAGACAACGACTAAAAACGTAACAGACAAACGTGTAAATGCAAAGATCAATATTGCAAAACAGGATGCTGAGACAGGGAATGCAGCACAGGGTGATGCAACACTGGAAGGTGCGGTATATGGTCTTTATGCAAGGGAAGACATTGTTCATCCGGATGGAAGAACCGGAACAATCCATAAGAAAGACAGCCTGATCACATCCCTGACAACAGATAAGAATGGCGAAGATTCTGTATCGGATCTTTATCTCGGAAAGTATTATCTGAAAGAGCTTAGTGCTCCGGTTGGATACGTACTGGATCCGACAGAACATGATGTGGACTGTACTTACGAAGGTGCTACTGTTCCGACAGTAGAAAGAACTTCTGTATGTAAAGAAACTGTCATCAAACAGCCATTTCAGATCATCAAGGCAGCAAACAACGGAAAGACCGATGCAGATCTTCTGCAGGGAGTCGGTTTTTCAGCATGGCTTGTCAGTGATCTGAAAGTAAAAGCAGATGGAAGTTATGATTTTGACTCAGCCAGACCAGTTGTACTGACTGCAGATGGCCAGGCAGAAATGTTTACCGATGAAAAAGGATATGCAAGATCGATTCCGCTTCCATATGGAACTTATGTGGTAAGAGAAACCACAAGCAAACACAACTATGCACCGGTTGATGATTTTGTAGTGAAGATCACAGAGAATCATCCGGATACACCGCAGACATGGCGAGTGCTGCTGGATAAAGAATTCAAAGCAAAATTAAAGATCATCAAAAAGGATGCAGAAACACAGAAATCTGTACTCCTGGCTAATACTGAGTTCAAGGTATACGACCTGGATAATCAGAAATATGTGGAACAGACAACATCCTATCCGAAGCCAACGGTACACAAATCCTATTTCACAAATGAGGAAGGATACCTGGTACTGCCAAAGAATCTGAAACCTGGTAACTACCGGATTGAGGAAGTGACGGCACCCGATGGGTACACAATATCCAAAAACTATGTGACAGTTGCAGTTGATACAGATACTGCTTATCTGACCGATCCTGTCACAGGAGATGCAGTCATTGATGTGGAATATACCAATGCCCCGGTCAAAGGTCAGTTAAAGATCTATAAACAGGGTGAAGTGTTAAAGGGATTTGATAAGGACTTCCAGTATGAAATGGCTGGACTTGCAGGTGCTGAATTTGAAGTCTATGCGGCAGAGGATATCTATACTGCCGATCATCAGGTAGATGCAGATGGACAGAGAACTCTGTATTTTGCAAAGGATGCACTGGTAGCAACCGTCACAACGGATGCAGATGGTTATGCAACCGTAAAGAATCTTCCACTTGGCAGGTACTATGTTAAAGAGAAGAATGCACCGGACACTTATGTGTTAAATACGGTGCCGGAAAATGTCGAATTTGCTTATGCGGATCAGGATACTGCAGTGATCGAGAAAGAAATCTCTGTCACAGATGAACGACAGAAAGTGTCGATTACTGTCGAAAAACAGGATGCTGAGATAGGCAATACAGTAGCCGGAGCAGTGTTCGGTATTTACAATGCAAAAGACATTCAGACGAAAGATGGAAAAGTGATCGTCAAAGCAGATACTCTTTTACAGGAAATGACTTCTGATGAAAAAGGTCAGGCAGCATGTACACTGGATCTTCCACTTGGAAGCTATTATGTAAAAGAACTGAAAGCACCAGATGGATTCGTATCTTCGGATGAAGTACTGAGATTTGATGCTTCTTATCAGGGGCAGGATGTACAGACAGTAACATTAAAATCCGTAAAGAAGAACCAGCCGACAACTGTTGAGATCACAAAATCAGATGCAACAACCGGTGTAGAACTGGATGGAGCTTATCTGAAAGTAACGGATAAAGATGGAAATGTAGTAGATAGCTGGACATCTTCCAAAGATGCACCGCATGTGATCAAATATCTGAAAGTGGGTGAGACTTATACCCTACATGAAGAGTTTGCACCGCATGGTTATCTGGTAGCCAATGATGTGACATTCACAGTCAAAGAT
>OHPZ01000818.1_pt1 | contig 11703 bp, 9 predicted proteins | sample 1577851 | NCBI WGS metagenome assembly OHPZ01 (sample SAMEA3879507, study PRJEB24766) | human gut metagenome | biome: human-associated habitat; feature: feces | place: USA | collected 1985/1987 | reverse complement strand
CTCTAAGCCCAGCGCGTTGCGGGCAGCATTCAGACCCGCCAGCAGACCCTGCGCGGCGGCTTCCTCGTAGCCGGAGGTGCCGTTGAACTGCCCTGCCCCGTACAGACCCCGCACCACCTTGCTTTCCAACGTGGCTTCCAGACTGGTGGGGTCTACGCAGTCGTACTCGATGGCGTAGGCGGGGCGCATGATCTCCAGATGCTCAAAGCCTTTGATGCTGTGGTAAAAGGCGTTCTGCACGTCCTCCGGCAGGCTGCTGGACGCACCCTGCAAATACATTTCCTCGGTGTTCTCGCCGCAGGGCTCTACGAAGAGCGGGTGGCGGTCTTTCCCGGAGAAGCGCACCACCTTGTCCTCAATGGAGGGGCAGTAGCGCGGGCCGACACCCTCGATCATGCCGCCGTACAGCGGGCTGCGCTGGATGTTATCCAGAATGATCTTGTGGGTCTCGGGGTTCGTGTAGGCGATCCAGCATTCCACCTTGTTGTGCATGGGTGCATCGGTCAGAAAGCTGAAGGGCTGCAATTCGCTGTCCGGGTCGCCGGGCTGGCATTCCAGCTTGGAAAAATCAATGCTGCGGCGGTGCACCCGGGCAGGGGTGCCGGTCTTGAACCGGCGCAGCGGCAAACCGGCGGCTTTCAGGCTGTCGGTCAGGGCGTTGGCGGCGTGCATGCCGTCCGGGCCGGAGGCATACCACGCATCGCCCACAAAAATTTTGCCGCCGAGGTTCGTGCCGGTGGCCAGCACCACGCACTTGGCGGTGTATTCGCCGTGCAGCTGGGTGACAACGCCCTTCACATGGCCGTTTTCCACTTCCAGCGCCACCACCTCAGCCTGATGAATAGCCAGACCCGGGGTCTGTTCCAGCGCGTGCTTCATGTATTCGTTGTAGCGGCGGCGGTCGGTCTGCACCCGCAGCGCGTGCACGGCGGGGCCTTTGCCCTTGTTCAGCATCCGGCTTTGCAGATAGGTGGCATCTGCCGCCAGACCCATCACGCCACCCAGCGCGTCCACCTCCCGCACCAGCGTGCCCTTGGCAGTGCCGCCAATGCTGGGGTTGCAGGGCATATTGCCGATGGCGTCCAGACTCATGGTAAAGACGGCCGTTTTTGCGCCCAGCACAGCAGCTGCGTGGGCGGCTTCGATGCCCGCATGGCCAGCGCCAATGACGATGACATCATAATCTCCTAAGTGGTTCATATACTTTCGGGTTTCCTCTAATCAATGATTTGAATTTATTTTCCCACACAGAACCGCTCGAACACCTGTTCGATGACGGCTTCCGAGGCGTTTTCGCCGGTCAGGTCGCAGAGAGCATCCAGTGCGTCATCCACGCAGACCGAGACGGCATCCAGCCCAAAACCACCGGCGACGGCATCCAGTGCACCGGCTACGGCGTCCCGGGCGCGGAGGGCAGCAGAAAGCTGCCGCTGCCCGGACAGGCTGGCGGCATGGGGGTCGATGCTGCCCGTGCCCAGCAGCCGCGCCACCGCAGCGGCGATGACCTTGCGGCTCCCCTCTTCCCGGCAGCAGACCGGCAGCACCATGGCAAAATACGGGGCGATAAGCTCCGCATCGAACCGGGTGGGCTTGTCCTCCTTGTTCACAAGGGCGATGGCGGGGCGACCGGCGCAGCGCTGCGCCAGCGCCAGGTCCTCTCGGCTGGGCGGCTCGGAGCCGTCAAAGACGGCTAAGATCAGCCCAGCTTCTTCCAGTTTTTTCCAGCTGCGGCGGATGCCCTCGGCTTCAATGGCGTCCTCGGTCTCCCGCAGACCGGCGGTGTCAAAGAGGTTCAGCCGGATATCTCCCAGCTGCACCGCCTGCTCCACCACATCGCGGGTGGTGCCCGCCACCGGGGTGACGATGGCACGGTCGAAGCCTGCCAGCAGATTGAGCAAGGTAGACTTGCCCGCGTTGGGGCGTCCCACGATGGCGCAGTCCACGCCCTCGCGCAGCACCGCACCGGCATCATAGCTGCAGATCAGGCCGTCCAGTTCCTCCCGCACTGCGCCCAGCACGGTGCGCAGATGGGCGGGGTCCAGCTCCGGCACATCCTCCTCCGGGAAGTCCACCCAAGCGGCAAGATGCGCCTGCAGGGCGGTCAGCTGGGCTTTCTGGGCGTTGATCTTTTTCGCCAGCGCACCGCCCAGCGCCGCATTGGCCAGTGCGGCCCCCTGCCGCCCGTCTGCCGAGATCAGGTCCATGACCGCTTCCGCCTGCGTCAGACCCAGCTTGCCGTTCAGGAAGGCGCGGCGGGTGTACTCGCCGGGAGCGGCAGGCTGCGCACCCGCTGCAAGGCAGGCTTCCACCAGCCGCCGTGCCACCGCATTTCCGCCATGACAGGAAAGCTCCACCACATCCTCGCCGGTGTAGCTGTGAGGCGCGCGGAAAAACAGAGCAACGCCCTCGTCAAAGGCTTCTTCCCTGTCCACGAAATGCCCGAACAGCGCGGTGTAGCCTTTAGCCTCTTCCACTTTTTTTGCGGCGTTGGCCGGGCAGAACACCCGGGCCGCCACCTGATAGCTCTCCGCACCGGAGAGCCGCACCACGGCGATGCCGCCTGCACCCGGTGCTGTTGCAATTGCTGCAATGGTCGCTTCCTGCATGGTTTTTTCTGGCTTCCTTTCCGCGCCCGATCTGGCCGCTTGCTCCCATCTGCCCACAGCAGCGAGACCAATACAGTTTCATTGTACCACGAAATGCTGCGGAATGGTACTGTTTTTTCAACCAATTCCCGGGAAACGGTTGAAAATCCGCCCGTTTCTCACACAAAAAAGGGACTTTCCGTCCCGACACGGAAAGCCCCTTTTTACAGGAAACTGATTTTTAGAACTTGGCGATCTCTGCCGTGGTGATGGCCTTGCCGGGCAGCGTGCGTGCATCGGCATTCTCATTCAGGGCCAGCTTGCCTTCGCGCAGCAGCTGCACAGCCTTCTGGTGATCGGCGGCCTTCCAGTTGTTGCCCACGATCTTCCAGTTGTTGTTCACGTGCGGCTCGATGGTGCCGCCCTTCACGGTGCGGATGTACTCGCCCAGCAGCTCGCGGATGCCGCCCACATCGCCGCGCACATCGATCTCCAGCAGCTTGGGCAGATCCTCACCGGGCAGGAAGATGTCCGCAGCCGTCAGCAGCTGGGTTGTGGCACGGTAGTTGTTCACTGCCACAACAAAGGTGTCGGTGTCCTTCACGGCCTTGCCGTTCGGCCACTTGAGGTTCTTGATGCGGTGGCCCGGCTCCTTGGAGACGTCCAGCTCGTAGTTGACGCCCTCAAAAGCATCGTACAGGTAGTAGCGCACCGAGGGGTCAAAGGCGATGGTCACTTCATCCGGCTTCCATGTCTTGAAGAAGGCTGCGGACCACTCCATAAAGCGGCGCAGCTGCTCGCCGGTCATCTGCAGCTTGTACAGGGTGTTCTGGTAGGTGTAGATGCTGGCCATATCGCACTTGCGGATGGTGCCTGCGCGCATCTGGGAGGTCATGGAGGTCAGGGCCGTTGCGGAGACCTGCGCACCGGTGTAGTACATCTGCACTTCATTGATGAAGTCCAGCAGAGCGGTGTCCTGCACCATGGCCTGCGGCAGGCAGTCGATCTCGTTTTCGGGGGCCAGATCGCCGCCCTTCAGCTCGCCGATGGGGGTAACAGCGTCTTCCTTGGCGCGGGTGTCGTAGGGAGCCAGCAGAGCGGTCAGCTCCGGATCGGGTTCGTACTCCTTGATCTGCAGGTTCTCCGAGGTGCGGTTCACGACCTTCCACTTGCCGTCCAGCTGGCGCTCCAGATAGACGTGGATCTCGGACAGGGTGGCACCGGCGTTCTTGTTCTCCACCACCAGCACGTTGTTGATCATCATGTTGGGGATGCTCCTGTGGCCGTGGCCGCCCACGATGACGTCGAACTCGGGGCAGGCATTTGCCAGATCGGTGACGCCGGAGCCATAGACGCCGTACTCGTTCTCGGTATCCATGTGCATGACGCCGATCAGCACATCCACCTGATCCTTGATCTTATCGATGATCCTGCGGCTCTCGTCCACAGGGTTGGTGACCTTCCAGCCCTCCAGATTCTTGGCATCCCAGCGGATGATGTTGGGGGTGACCATGCCAATGACGCCGATCTTGACGGTGCCCTTTTTGATGATGGTGTAGCCGTCGGCCAGCGGGGTGCCGTCCGGTGCGTAAACGTTGCCGGTGAGCACCTTGGCCTTCTGCTGTCCCATGACCTTTTTCAGCACATCCATGCCGTAGTTGTACTCATGGTTGCCGGTGGTCCAGATATCATAGCCGATGGCATTCATGGCAGCGATCATGGGATGCAGGTCATCGTTCAGGAACAGCTCTGCGGAGTTGGCCTGAATGGTATCGCCTGCATCCACCACCAGCGTGTTCCGGGTGCGGCACTGCTTGATGGCGGTCGCTTGCTGGGCCACGCTGCCGGAAGCATCTGCCTTGTTGGCGGCGTAATCCCAGGGGTCGAACTTGCCGTGGGTGTCGCTGGTGGCAAGGATCTGCAGATCCATGCTCCACAGGGACTTGATGTCACAGGCGGCTGCAGAGGGTGCCATGCAGCTGGCGGCTGCGATGGTCGCGGTTGCCCCTGCACCACGCAGGAAGCTGCGGCGGGAAATCTTGCTCTGAGACATAGTCGATTACCTCTCTTTTCATCATTCTGTCTGTTCTTCACGAACAGAACGCTCCTGACTACAGTATAAATCCTTGACCAATTGTTTTACAATTGCCATTTGAGAGAAAGATTTCGGCAAAAAACAGGCAGTTTCTCCAAATTTTGAGAAGAATGACTTTAAAAACACAGGACCGGACAGCCTGCGGGCTGTCCGGTCCTGTTGCTTCAAAAATATTTTCGCTATTACAGCTCGATCTTGCCGAAGCTGAAATCTGCAAAATCGTCCACGCGCTCGGTGCGCTTGGGTGCTACGGGTGCTGCACTCTCGGCGTCGCGGGGGGCGTAGGTGCGCTCCGGCACACCGGAGGGACGCGGGCCGCGGGGTGCACCGCTGCGGCTGCCACGGTAGCCGCCATTGCGGCCGCCGTTCTCGCTGCGGCGCTCGCCGCGATAACCGCCGTTGCGGTTGCCGCCGGGACGGCGGCCATTCCGGTTGCCGCCACGGCCACGGCGCTCGCCGTAGGTATTCTCGGTCTGAGCATCCGGTGCGGTGGAGTAGATGACCACGCGGCGGTCACGGCCCTCGCCCTTGCTCTCGCTGCGCACGCCCTCCATCTTGCTGATGGCAGAGTGGATGATGCGGCGCTCGTAGGGGTTCATGGGCTCCATGGCAAAGCTGCGGCCGGTCTTGCGCACCTTGGCGCCGATGCGCTGTGCCAGTGCAGTCAGGTCGCTCTCGCGCTTGTCGCGGTAACCTGCAACGTCCAGACCCAGCTTGATGTAATCGCCCTCCAGACGGTTTGCCACAAGGCTTGCCAGATAGGACAGGCTCTCCATGGTCTCGCCGCGGCGGCCGATGAGGGCACCCAGCTTTTCACCGTCCAGACGGATGATGGTGGCTTCGCCCTTCTGCACGGCGCTGAAGGTCACGTTCTCCACGCCCATCAGGGTGATGACTTCCCGCAGATAGTCCACGGCGGCCTTCACCTTGGCGTTCTCCTCGATGACGATGGGCACTTCCACCTCTTCTGCCTCCTCGGCAGCTTCGGCGGGAGCGGCAGGCTCTGCCACAGCAGCGGGGACTTCCTCTGCCACGGGGGCAGTCTCCTGCACGGGGGCGGCAGTCTCAACAGGCTGCTCTGCCACAACCTCCACCGGCTTTGCGGGCACAGCGGCGGGGGCATCCGGCAGTTCCACGCTCACGCGCACCTTGGCGGGGGTGGTCTTTAAGCCCAGAAACCCAGTCTTCTGGGGATATTCCAGCACTTCACGGCTGACATTCTCATCCTCAGCCTGAACACCCAGCAGGGCGCAGGCCTTGGCAAAGGCTTCGTCCACCGTCTTGCCGGTGGATTCCTGTGTACGGATCATAACCGTTTACCTCCCTTGTTACTGATTATCCTGCTTATTCAGCTCGCTCAGCGGCACGGTGCGCTCGTCCTTGTAGCGCTCGGCGTCCAGCTGACGGGCATACTCCAGCCGGCGCTTGTTCATCTCGCTGGCAGAAAGGTTCTTCTCCATGGTCTTGCCGGTCTTGGGGTCGGTCACCGTGATGGTGGTGTTCTTCACACCGCGCTTTTCCTGCTTGCGCTTGGCGGCGATCTCGGCTTCCACTTCCTTGCGCATCTTCTCGGGGTCGTAGAACTTGCGCATGACCTGAGTCTGTGCGGTCATGACGATGTTGGAAATGACGTAGTACAGAGAGAATGCCAGAGGGAAGGTAAAGCAGAAGAACAGGTACATCAGCGGCATCAGGTACATGGTCAGCTTCATGCTGCCCTGCATCTGCTGGCCGGAAGCCTTCATGCTGATGTGGGTGGACAGGAACATAGTGATGACCGACAGCAGCGGCAGCACGATATCCAGAGACAGACCGATCTGCGGGATGCGGGTCAGGTCGATGCCAAGGAAGTTCATGTGCTGGCCGAACTCGGTGATGGTAGCGATCTGCTCGACGCTGAAGCAGCCCAGCACGCCGCTGTTGCCTGCCAGTACCTCGGCGATGATGTTGGTATCGCGGGTGATGGCGGTAAAGGAGATGCCGGCGGCGGTCATCGCCTCGCCAGCGCTGGCAAGTGCAGCGGCGCTGATGTGGAAGATGCGCTCCAGCGGGTTATACACCACGCCGATAACACCGAACATGACAAGGAAATTCAGCAGCATGGGCACGCAGCCGGCCGTGGGCTTGTAGCCAAAGTCCTGCTGCAGCTTCATCAGCTCTTCCTGCTGCTTTTCGGGCTTATTCTTGTACTTGGTCTGGATCTCCGCGATCATGGGCTGGAAAGCAGACATTTTCGCCATGCTCTTCTGCTGGCTGGTCTGCAGGGGGATCTTGACGATGTTGATGAGCAGGGTGAAGAGGATGATGTCCCAGCCGTAGTTCGGCAGCAGCTTGTAGATCCACTCCATGACATAGCCGAGAGGACCGCTCAGGATGTAAAAGAAGTTCATACCTTTGTCCATTCTGCCCCGGCTGTGGCCCGGGACGCATTATTTTTTATCGTAGGACACGCCGCCCACAGTGCAGCGCGTCATAAGAAGCTTTATTATCTAAAATGGCCGCCGCTTTGCTCTGGCCATAAATAGCGGAAATAAAATTTTAATTTCGCAAATCGAAAAAATCTGCGGATTTTTTCGATTTGCATTTTCACCGGAGAGGGTCGTAACGAAAAACGGCATTTGCTGCTGTCGGCTGTGGCCGTCGCGCAGCGACTTCAAACCGGCGGAACACAAAAAATCCTCTAGCGCAGCGGCTTGGATTTTTTGTATGGAGCCCAACCGCTTTGGGGTCACCAGGGGCGAGCAGCCCCTGGTTCGTGCCTCCCGCGCTTCGAAAGTAGCGGGCGCTTTTCTGGTACTCTTTTGTGCGCGCAAAAGAGTACATACCCGGCGGCGATGTATTTTGCAAAAAGCATTAAATTTTAAACACGCGACTACGCTCTGCGCAGGAAACCTCTATTTTTCCACCTTTCGCTTGTGCCGTGTGCAAAACAGCTTTGCGGGCTGCAAGTTGCGGGCGGGGTTTTGCCAGCGGCCGGGCGGCGGCACGGGGTCGTAGCCCCACTTGCCCAGCGGATTGCACCGGGCAATGCGCCATGCGCCCAGCAAAATGCCCTTTACACAGCCGTGGGTCAGGATGGCCTGCATGGTGTAGTTGCTGCAGCTGGGCGAAAACCGGCAGCTGCGGCCGATCCATGGGCTGAGGGTGTACTGGTAGATGCGGATGGGCACGCACAATGCCCTGCGGCAGAGCATTTGCAGCCGGTTCACACGCGGGACTCCGGCTTTTGTTTGCGGGCAGGGGGCACGGTGGCGGGCGGCTTTGCGTCCGGGCGCTTTGCCTTATCCGGCAGACCGGCTTGGGCAAACAGCTTTGCCACAACGCTGCTCAGCTGCCAGCTTTTCAGTTTGGGGGTCATGCCCCGGGCCACGAAGATCAGATCGTAGCCGCCGATATTGTGATCCAGATGCTCGTCAATCGCAGCTTTCATCACGCGGCGGGCGCGGTTGCGCTGCACGGCGTGGCCGATCTTTTTAGTGGCGGTCAGGCCCACCCGGGTGTTGCGGCCCCGGGTCTTGAGCACATACAGTACCAGTGCCGGGTTCACATAGGACTTGCCGCGGGCGTACACACGGCCAAACTCGCTGTTGCGGCGGATCGGACGATAGCGCATAACATCGGCACCTCCTTTCGTCCGGGTGCACATAGGTGCACTCTTTAGCCAGTATATCAAAAATTTTTGCAGTTTAAAAGCCCATCCGGGCATTTTTACGAAAAAACTTTTGACGGGTAAAAAAATAAGACCGCCAATGGGATATCAGCGGTCTTTTGTGCGCATATTCATTTCTGCGCCGGATCTCACCTGCAAGGCAGAGATCAGACAGTCAGGCTCTTGCGGCCCTTTGCACGGCGAGCATTGATGACCTTACGGCCGTTCTTGGTGCTCATGCGGGTCAGAAAGCCATGAACTTCCTTGCGCTGACGCTTCTTGGGCTGAAAAGTTCTCTTCATGGTTGTATCCTCCGTAAAAACTTATCCCCGGTATGGGGTCTTGATCGGTCCCAGATTGGGGACAGGCTTGCAATTCAACAGTATATCGCATAGTATGACGTTCTGTCAAGCATTTTTTGCAGTTTTCTGCAAACTTTTTTCTGATTTTTCTGTTAAAAGCTTTTCAACTTTTTCACCATTTTGCTGTGGAAAACTTTTTTCTACCAGATATTGTGGTCTTTTTGGCGTGTTTCCACAAGGGCGCTGCGGGGGCTTATCTTATGTATTATAAATTACATTATAGTAATATAGACGCAGGGAGATTTTTGTGGTATACTAACATGGTATCAGCAGCATTGTTGAAAACTTCGACCGATTCAATGGAGTGGATGTTTTATGGATTCTTTCAAGGACGTTTTAGAAGCGGCCCAGATGTACTGCAAGGCGCAGATGGCCGAGCCAACGTACAATCTCTATATCGACGGGTTGGAGCCCATCAGCTTTGAGGACTCCAGCCATATCACCCTGTCGGTGCGCAACGATTTTATCTGCAAGATCGTCACCGACCGATACCTCGGCCTGCTCAAGGAGGCCTTCAAGTCCGTGCTGGGCTTTGATGTGGACATCACCCTTGTGGTGCCCAGCACCCCGCCCCACGAAGTAGTGCTGGCCCAGCAGTACGAGGCAAACCCCGCCTCCCCGCAGGGCAACTACGAGTTCACCTTTGAAAACTTCATCAAGGGGCCGTCCAACCAGTTTGCGTTTGCTGCTGCGCAGGCTGTGGCGGCAAACCCCTCCGGGGCCTATAACCCCCTGTTCATCTACGGCGGCTCCGGTCTGGGCAAGACCCATCTGCTGACCGCCATTCAGACCGAGATCAAGCGCACCCACCCCGATTTCGTCATCATGTATGTCACCTGTGAGCAGTTCACCAACGAGCTGATCGCCGCCATCCGCGCCGGCAGCACCGAGGACTTCCGCATGAAGTACCGCGTGGCAGACCTGCTGCTTGTGGACGATATCCAGTTCATCGCGGGCAAGGAGTCCACGCAGGAGGAGTTCTTCCACACCTTCAACTCCCTGCATGACGCCCACAAGCAGATCGTCATCGCTTCCGATCGCCCCGCCAAGGAGATCAAGAGCCTGGAGGAGCGTCTGCGCACCCGCTTTGAGTGGGGTCTGACCGCCGATGTGCAGCCGCCGGATTTTGAGACCCGCGTTGCCATCGTGAAGCGCAAGGCAGAGCTGCTGCATCTAGATCTGCCCGAGGACGTGGCAGAGTTCATTGCCAACCACCTGAAAAACAACATCCGCCAGCTGGAGGGCGCAGTGAAAAAGCTGAACGCCTATTATATGCTGGAGGGCATCCAGCCGGTGATCAGCGTGGCGCAGAACGCCATCAAGGATATCCTCAACGAGACCCAGCCGGTGCCGGTGACCATCGAAAAGATCATCGGCGAAGTATCCCGCACCTTCAACGTGTCCCCTGCCGACATCCGGGGCACCAAGCGCAACGCCAATGTGGCTTCTGCCCGCCGCGTTGCCATCTATATCCTGCGGGAAGTCACCGGCATGAGCATGGAGGAGATCGGGCGGGAATTCTCCGGCCGCGACCACTCCACCATCGTCTACTCCCTCAAGACCATGGAGCGGGACATGAAGAACGACCAGCATCTGCGGGAGACCGTGAGCGATATCATCAAGAACGTGAAGGCTTAAACCGGGGGAAAACTGGACAAAAGTCATACTCATTTCAGGGTGTGACCCCAAAATATGGGGAGAAACCGGAACAAAAAGGGGAAAATACGCCTATATCTTGTGGCAAAAAGGCGAAGCTTTCCACACTTTCCACTTAGTTTTCAACATTTAACATCAGTTCTTCACATCGGCTGTGGAAAGAAACACCGTTCCCCACCTTTCAACATTTCCTTCACGAGCCTTCCACATCCCGGTGGAAAGCCAAAGCCCCGCTTCCCGGCAAGACATTTCCGGGTTTTCAACATCTTCCCCACCCCCTACTACGGTTACTACAACAAGTTCAATATATTACTGCCTTCCGGCAGCAGCCCAAAGGGCAGGGATCAAGCCGGAAGTGTGAAAAAAGGAGAGATACTGTTTTGAACATCGTCTGCGATAAAACACTGCTCAGTGCAGCCATCGACGGCGTTTCCAAAGCTGTCACCATGCGCTCGTCCATCCCGGTGCTGGAGGGCATTCTGCTGAAGGCCGAGGGCTTTCAGCTCACCCTGACCGGCTACGATCTGGAAATGGGCATCGTGACCACCATCGAAGCCAACATCAAAGAACCCGGTGAGATCGTGCTGAATGCAAAGCTGCTCAGTAGCATGATCAGCCGGATGCCGGCAGGTCAGATCAGCATCGTGGCGGCGGATAACGGCAAGACCACCATCCAGAGCGGTGTGGCACAGTTCGAGATCCAGTCCATGAACCCCACCGATTTCCCCGAGCTGCCCAACACCGGAGCCGAGGAGACCCTGAACATCAAGACCGGCGTGCTCCGTGATATGATCGAGCGCACCCTGTACGCCGTCAGTCAGGATGAGAAAAAACCTGCGCATACCGGTGAATTATTTGAGATCTCGCCGGATAAGCTGACCGTTGTTGCGCTGGACGGCTACCGTTTGGCCATTGTGGAGCGGCCGGTGGAAGCCATAAAGGAGATCCGTATCATCGTACCCAGCAAGACCATGAACGAGGTCTCCCACCTGCTGGCCAACGACGACGAGGAGACCGTGCGCATCTCCGCCAACCGCCGCTATGTGGTGTTCACCACTGCCGGTTACACCATCATGAGCCGCCTGATCGAGGGCGAATTCCTCAACTACCACAACGTGATCCCCAATGGCAGCCGCACCAGCGTGGCCGCGTGGTGGATGAATTCAACGCGCAGTGCGAGGGCGATGAGGTGGAGATCGGTTTCAACAACCGCTATCTGCTGGATGCCCTGCGCAACGCCCGCACCGAGCAGGTCAAGCTGGAAATCAGCGGCCCGCTGAGCCCGGTCAAGGTTCTGCCTACCGAGGGCAGCGACTTTTTGTATCTGGTCCTGCCTGTCCGCTTCAAGAATGATTG
>OHPZ01000812.1_pt1 | contig 11780 bp, 6 predicted proteins | sample 1577851 | NCBI WGS metagenome assembly OHPZ01 (sample SAMEA3879507, study PRJEB24766) | human gut metagenome | biome: human-associated habitat; feature: feces | place: USA | collected 1985/1987 | reverse complement strand
CCAGCGCGATGCGTGCCCTGCGGATGGTACTGTCCGAGATATCCCGCTCGGCGCACAGGCGGTACACCTCGCCCGCCTCTACCCAGCCCACAAAGGACAGCTGCTTTTCCAGCGCCTCGATGGCGTTGGCAAGGGCGGCAGAGGGGCGGCCGTTGCCGGTGGCGGGGGTGCCCGCCTCCCGGATGATGGCGTCGGCGGTAAGGGTGCAGGGGCCGTCGTAGGCCACCGTGCCCTGCGGACAGATGCGGTAGCGCTGGCTTTCGCCGGGCTGACCAAGGCTGTTTTTGGCGTGGGCCACCACCCGCACCTCCGGGTGCTCCGGGTCCCGCCCGGCGATGAGGATGCTGCGGGCGGCGTTGCGGAAATCGCTGGAGCCAAGCAGACGGTCCAGCGCGCTGCATACCCCGGGGCCGGGCTTGCTCATGTGGCTGATGAGCAGCACCGCCATGTCCAGCTCCTTGGCAAGGGCACCCAGATGGTCCAGCAGCGGGCGCACCTGCTCGGCGCGGTTCATCTGCACCCCCTGCCCCAGATAGCTCTGGATGGGGTCGAACACCAGCAGCGCCGGGCGGTACACCCGGCACAGGGCGGCAAGCTCCTCGTCGCCCATGCTGTAACTGGCACCATCCTGAAAATACAGCCGGTCAAGGTCTGCCCCCATGGCCTCGGCGCGGGGACGCAGCACCTTGTTGGGGTCGTTCTCGGCGGTAAGGTAGAGCACGGTGGCGGGGGGCTGCGGCGGGGTGTCCGGTGCAAAGGCTGCGCCCCGGGTAAGCCGGGCGCACACGTCCAGCGCAAGGCTGGTCTTGCCCGCAGCGGACACGCCGCCCAGAATGCTTACCATGCCCCGGGGCAGGTAGGGCTGCACCAGATAGGCAGCGCGCTCCGGCGCAAAGGCGCTGGCGGGACGGATGCGGAACCGCCCGTGCCCGGCCTTCTGTTTGGCTTCGGCTTCGGCGCGCTGCTCCTCGGCAAGGCCTGCCTGCACATACTGCTGGCGGGCGTTTGCCACAAAGCCCTCGATATCCTGCCCCATGCGTGCCCCGCAGTCGGTGAACCAGCTCTCCACCCGGCCGGTGTCCCGCAGCTGACGGCTGTACAGCTGCCCCCGCAGCAGCCGCAGGGCTTCCTCGCGGCGGTCTTTGTCCAGCGTATACACCAGCGTGGCGGTGTAATCGCTGAGCAATTGGGCGTCCGGCGCGTGCTCCAGATGCTGGCACAGCTCCGTCCACACCTCGTGCTGGACGGCCTGCGCCTTGTCGTAGGCGGTACGGTACTTGTTTGCGTCCATGTAAAAAACCTCCTTTGGACATAAAGTATCTACCCTTATCCTAAGGCGATGGACGCGGAAAAACCAGTGTGTACTTTTTGAGGGCCAGAGCGTATTATTGCACGCTGGATATACACGCTGTAAATGCAAGCGCAGCCGCTGCAAAACAAAAACAAACGCAGCAGCGCATGGCAGCGCCCGCCGCGCGGGGAAACTCTGCCAAAAACTGGCGAAGTATTTCACCCCGCGTAATCCACCGAAAACGTGCGATTTTTGGGGGAGACAGCAAATGCCGGACAGCTTGCAGGCTGCCCGGCATGGTGCGTTGTGGTTATTTTTTGATCGCCCGCAGGATGCGGTTGGCGATGTACTTATGCCCGCTCACGGTGGGGTGGGCATCGGTGGCGGTCATGGCAAAGGGGATGGGCACATAGGTCACATTCTCGTTCTGGGCGGCAAGGCTCTTGCCAAGGGCGTTCAGCCGCTGGAACAGCTGTGTCCACTCCGGCAGCAGGGGCACAGGGTTGGTGTAGCCCAAAAGGATGATCTGCGCGTCCGGGTTCAGCGCCCGCAGCTCCGCTACGACCTGCGGCATGTTGACGGCGGCTTCCTGATACGCCTGCTCGCAGATGGCGTCCGTACCGCCGCCCAGCAGCAGCTGGGTGGTGGCCTTTTTTTCTTCCCTTGTCAGCCGCAGGCGGGAAAGGTCGCTGTTCAGCCGCTGCAGGTTCTCAAAGCTGGGCTCGCGCAGCACGCCGCTGACCATGGTGGCTACCAGCTGCTCGCTCTTCCAGTTGGTGGCGTTGCCCAGCGCCACAAGGGCGGGCACCAGCGCATCGTTGGAGCCGATCTGCACGCTGATGACATCCGCGCGCTTGAGGTAGTCCAGCATCTGGGGGTAGACGTAGTAGGTGCCCGCCTGCTGGTTCATCTGGGGCATTGCGCCGGTGTGCAGCATATCCGCAAGGTCGCCGGTGGTCAGGCCGGGCAGGCCAAGGTTGATGGCGTGCTGGCGGTCCAGCCCAAGGCCTTTGCCCACCAGCGAAACATAACACTGCTCCGGGTAGCCCTCGAAGTTTGGGGCCGCGTCTATGCCGATGGCGGCTTCGGTGTACTTGAAATCCGGCAGACCCACGCCGGAAACGATGCTGTCGCCCAGCGCCACATAGGTGCGCTGAGGATCGGCGGCAGGGGCTTCCGCAGTGGGGGCCTCCGCGTCCGGGGCAGCTGCCTCGGCGGGCTGCTCCTGCGCGGCGGGGGCAGCTTCTTCTGCGGTCTGCTCCTGCGCGGCGGGGACGGTCTGTTCCGGCGGCAGGGCGTCGGGCTGCTGGGCAAAGGCAGGCACAGCCAGCAGCACCAGCGCAGCGGCGCTGCACAGCCATGCAGTAAAACGGGGATGGTTCATGGATGATTCCTTCTTTCTTAAAGGCAGACGGGTTTACCCCACCTCTTCTTCCAGCTTACGGTAGTCGGCCTTACCGGCGGGGGTCAGGGGCATTTCGGGAATGACCTTATAGGCCGAGGCGGCAGGCTGCACATACTCCGGCAGCTCCTCGCGGCACAGCTGGCGCAGCTCCCGCAGGATCTGGCGCTTTTTGCCGGTGGCGGCAGGGTCCAGCACCACAAAAACGAAGGGCAGCCGTCCCTGGGTGTGGTCGGTATCGGCGCGGCCCACCACGCAGCACTGGTGCACGGCGGGGTGGCGGCTGATGACGTTTTCGATCATGGAGGGGAACACCTTGAAGCCGTCGTGCCGGATGATGATGCGCTTGATGCGGGCGTCCAGATACACAAAGCCGTCCTCGTCCATGGAACCGATATCGCCGGTATGCGCCCACAGCTGGCCGTCGGCGTGGCGGCGCAGCAGATAGGCGGTTTCCTCGGGCTTGTTGTAGTAGCCCTTCATGGCGGTGGGGGTGCAGATGCAGATCTCGCCGCGCTGACCGATGGGCAGCTCGGTCTCGGTGCCCGGCTCGAAGATGGAGACCACCGTGTTGACCATGGGGATGCCCACGCTGCCGGGCTTTGTAACGTTGCCGGCGGCAATGGTGGCTGCCGAGGATACCTCGGTCATGCCGTAGCCCTTTGCCAGCGGGAACTCCACCCCGTGGGCTTTGAGGAACTGGTTCACCGTCTGTTCCGCGCCCAGCGAGAGGGAATCGCCTCCGGCGGCGTAGTTGCGGATGAAGGAGAGGTCTTTGTTTTTCAGCAGCGGGTCGGCGGCAAGCTGCTGGTAGTGGGTGGGCACGCCGAACATGTGTTCGGGCTTGTACTTCCACACCAGTGCGCCCAGCTTTTCCGGGTCCAGATTGGGGATGATGATGATATGCAGCCCCATGACCAGCGGCATATGGATGCCGCAGCTGTAACCGTAGGCGATGAAGGGGGGCATGACGTTCAGCAGCTTCTGCCCGCGGTGGAACAGACGGCTCTGGGCGGCAAACTCCTGCGCAAGGGCGTTGAAGCAGTAGTCGGTCAGCATAACGCCCTTGGGCGAGCCGGTGGTGCCGCCGGTGTGCACCACCACGCAGGTGTGCTGGGGGTCGTAGGGAGCGGCGGCGGGGCTGTGCCCTTTGCCTGCGGCGATAAAGTCCTTCCAGCGCAGCACGTTGGAGGCGTAGCGGTTTTTATCCGGCTCTGTCAGCTTGTAGCCCACGGCTTTGGCCAGCGGCAGACTGTCGGCGGGGCTGAGCACCACCACCCGCTCCACGCTGGTGCGCTTTGCGGCCTGATGGCAGCGGGGGTACACCACGTTCAGGCAGATCAGCAGGCGGGACTCCACCTCCTCGATGTACTCCCGGATGCCCTCGGCGCTGTACCGGGGGTCTACCAGATTCAGGGTAGCGCCCAGCAGGTCGGCGGCGTAGAAGGTGTAGACCACCTCCGGGGTCATCACGCTGACCACCGTGATGATATCGCCCTTTTTCACCCCCAGCGCCTGCAGGGCGGCGGCGGTCTTTTTTATCTGCACGATCAGGTCGGCGTAGCTGAACTTGCGGCCGTAGTATTCCAGCGCGGTGTCGCCCAGATGCCGCTCGTTGTTGCGGCAGACCAGCGCAAAGGCCGAGCACTCCGGCACGGATTGGTGGATGTACTTTTCGTCATAATATTTCAGCCATGGCTTTGCCTTGGAGGCGTAGACCGGCTCCTTGCCATCTTCCATCATAGGATCAGACCTTTCTTTATCATCATTCGGAGCGCGGCGCTGCGGGCGCGGGTGCCGTCACGTTTGCCGGGGCAGCGCTCTGCCCGGCGGGGATGGTCTCCGGCAGGGCGGCAGCGGCGGCTTCCACAGCCGGGGCAGCTTCCGCAGTCGCTACGGCAGCTTCCGCTGTGGTCTCCGCAGCGTTTTCCGCTGCCTTGGCGGCCTCCTCGGCGGCCTTGGCGGCGCGCTCGGCCTTCAGCTGCTCGGCGCGCTGACGCGCTTCCTCCTGCCGTTTCAGGGTGCGCGCCTTGATGCGGCACACCGAGCACAGACCCTCGGCGCTGTCCGGGGCAATGGGCTTGCCGCACTGCTTGCACAGGGTCTTGGTGCACTTGTACAGCACCACGGGGCCAAGGGTGGTAAGCTGGTACAGCTTCATGCCGTCAAAGCCCTTGTTGGAGCATACGTTCATGCACACGCCGCACTCGCTGCACTTCCACGGGGTAAGCACCATGCGGGTCTGGCCGTTGGGCATCTCCTCAAACTTCAGGGCGTTGGCGCGGCAGGCTTTTTCGCACCGGCCGCAGCCAAAGCAGTTGTCGGTGAACTTGGGCATATAGTAGCCGTACTGCAGGGGCGTCTCCATGGCGGCTTTCAGCTGCTTTGTGCGCTGATGCAGCAGCAGGCGGAAGTCCACCCCGCTGTCCTCTTCGCTGCGCAGGCCGGGCAGCATCTGCAGCAGCTTTTTGGTGCCGCTCTTGGAGCCGTGGCTCACCTGTTCCAGCATCTCGCGGCGGGTCAGCTCCTGCACATGGTAGGGGTACTCCTTTTCCTCATACGCCAGCGAGAACCGCGCTTCGAACATCGGCTGACCGAAAAAGTCCACAAGTCTTGTCAGCTCCTTGCGCAGCTGCTCGGCGCACAGGTCGTTCTCGCACTGCCCGCAGGGGGTCAGGTCCAGCACGATCTTTTTGTTCAGCGCCAGATACGCCAGCGCCTCCCACGAGAGGGCACAGATGCAGCTGCGCACCACGGTGTTCTTGCGGCTGGACTTCTCACAGCCGATCCAGATGGTATCGTTGTCGGTGTCGGCAGCGGCGGTATCCCGCTGCACCTGCTCCGGCGAGGGCGCAATGCAGCCGCTGCGGCAGGCAGAAACGCACAGTCCGCAGTCGGTGCAGGGGTCCCAGTCCTTGACAAGGTTCGGGCGGGTAAAGATCTCCTCGCCATAGGGGCAGATGTCCTTGCAGGTGGTGCAGGGCTTGCGGTGAGGGTGCAAATTCCAGCACTGGCGGCGGTTGATCTCAGGATGGGTGGTCTTCATCAGGGCATCCATTGCAGTTCTGGTAAAAAAGCCCATGGTCTTACTCCTTTTCCACAACAGAGGTAAGGGCGGCGTGGTCGAGCAGGAAACGCTGCACCTTCTGGTTGGTCACGGCGGCGGCGATGGCGTCCCGGCTGAGCACCTTGCGGATCTCTTCTTCCGGGGTGTCGTGCAGCTTGGAAAGGCGGGCGATCTCGGCGTCCACCTCCTGCTGGGTCACGGTGATCTTTTCGGCTTCGGCAATGGCACGCACTGCCAGCATTGCCCGCAGCTGGCGCTCGGCTTCCCTGCGGTAGCCCTCCCGCACCTGCTCCGGGGTCAGCCCGGCGCTCTTGCAGTAGAGCTCCATGGTCATCCGGCTCTTGCGCAGCCGCTGGCGCAGCTGGTTCATCTGGTATTCGGCGTTCTGCGCCAGCAGCTCTGCGGGCAGCTCCACGGTCAGGTTCGCGCCCGCCATATCCAGCAGCGCCGCCCCGGCAATGCGGTCGGCGTTGGCCTCGTGGGAAAGGCGCTTTTTCTCCCGCAGGCTCTCCCGCAGGGCTTCCAGATCCTCATAGCCCAGCGATTTTGCAAGGGCATCGTCCACCGGGGGCACCTGCTTGCGCTCCACTGTGTGCAGGCAGATCTCAAACTGCGCCGTCTTGCCGGAAAGCTCCGGCACCCGGAAGTCGGCGGGGTAGGTGAAATCGAACCGGAAAGTCTCGCCCGCGCAGTGACCGTACACGGCATCCTCGGCGGCGGGCATCAGCTGCCCGGTGCCCAGCACTACGGTCACGGCTTCCATCCGGCTGTCCGGGATGGGCGCACCCTCCAGAAAGCCCTCGAAATCCAGCGTGATGCGCATCCCGCGGGCGGCGGGCGCGTCAGTGGGCACAAAGGGCGCGTGGACCCGCGCCAGATTGCCGATATCCGCCTCTACGGCCTTATCCGATACCGGGCGCACCCGGCGGGTGAAGGCAAGCCCCTTGTACTGCCCCAAAGCGGCAGCAGGCATGGTGTTTGCAGTTTGTTCCATAGTCGAACACTCCTTTTTACAAAAGCGGCGTTACAGCCCGCGGGCGGCCAGCCAGCTTTCTGCGATCTGGGAGAACATCTCCGGGTACTGGGCATCTTCTTCTTTAAAGGCGCTCAGGTAATACTCCACCTCGGCGCGGGTGGGGGCCACGGTGCGCCGCCAAATGGTAAAGGTGGTGCCGTTGCCCATATCAAAGGTGGCTTCCTGTGCAAAGTACTCGTCCCGCACCGCAAGGAACCTCTCGTTCAGCTTGTGGGACATCTCGCCGTTGCCCACAAAGGTCTGGGGGAAGGGGTCGGCGGTGAGGACATATTTGGCCTCGAAGAACTGCATGGGGAAGTTGTGGGTGCCCGGCACCGAGAAGCCGAAGGCCAGCTTATCGTTGATGGGGGTTGCGGGCAGCTGGCAGTTCTTGAAGTGATCCGGGCAGTACAGCATATCGTGGGGGATCATGTAGCTGATCTCGCCCTCGGCGCAGTGGGTGTCGATCCAGTTGGCAATGGCCTTGATCTGCGGCAGATCCTTGCGGTCATAGATCAGCTTGTCCAGCCGGACGAACTCCTCGGTGACTGCCAGCGGGAAGTGATCCACCAGAAAGCCCGGCAGGGCAATGGTGGTCAGGGGAGAGCAGCGCACCGAGGTGGCAAACACGAGGGTGAACACCCAGAACACGACCTTTGCCGTCCGGAAGCGGCTGATGCCCTCGGCCAGCGCCGCTGCGCCCAGCAAAAACAGGAGAAACCACCCCGGGAGGAACAGCAGCATCTGGTGGGAGCCGGTGTTCTGGATGCGGGTGAACAGCAGCATGCTTAGCAGGATCTCCAGCCCGGCAAGGCAGGGCAGCGCGGGCATTTTGCGCTTTTTCAGGCTGAACCACAGCCCCATGCCCACGAGCACAAGGTTCATCAGACCCATGCGCCAGAACTGCAGGCTGATCTCGGACACAAAGCCGCCGCCGTTATAGTAGGAATAGCGCTCGGCGTAGCTGTAAGCGAGGATGCGGCTGACCATCGGCCACAGCAGAATCAGCATGGCCACCATGCTCATCAGGCCGAACAGCACGAGGTTGCGCACCTGCAAAAGCGCCTGCTTTTTCTGCCCGGCGCGGGCAGTGCGCGCGCTGCTTACCAGCACCAGCACCGCGTAGGCAAAGTAGTAGCCCACCACAAAATATAAGTACCACCGGCGGGAAAGGATGATGGCTGCCGTGGCGGCAAACAGCAGGCAAAAGCGCACCGGCTCCAGCTTTTCAAACCGGAAGTCCAGCGTGAGCAGCAGAATGCTGAAGCCGAAGATGAGGCCGAACCAGTCCGGCTGGCTGAGCATGGCGCTCATGCGCAGCCACGGGTAGGTGACCATCCAGGTCATGCCGATGAGGAAGTACCAGAAGCGGTTTTTCACCCGCAGCATCTGCCCCACCTTGATGGTAAGCCCTGCCAGCAGCACCAGCAGCATGGGCAGGACGCTGAACACCTGACAGAAGGCAAAGCTGTCGCCGGTGCGGTCGCTCAGGCAGAAGGGAAACTCCAGAAACAGGGTGATGAAGTTGGTGTAGTCCTCGGCAAAGGAGCCGAAGATGAACTGGAAGCCCGCCGCCGGGCCTTGCAGAAAGGCGGCCTCGGCCCAGTACTGTTTGTTGATATAGTTGACGTAATCCCAGATATACACAAAGCTGCGGCGGCCAAGCGCCCAGAAAAAGTAGACCAGCGCTGCCGCCCACAGGCCGACGAGCACCGCCTTGTGGAAGAGGTCAAATTTGATTCCCGCCACCCGCAGCACCAGCAGCACACAGGCAAACAGGGCAAGGTTGCACCACAGGCTCACCAGCGGAAAAAAGAATTTGCTGCCGGGCGCAGCCAGCGCAAAAACGGCCAGCAGCACCGCTGCTGCCGCCAGCACCAGCACGATTTTCGCCGCAGCGGAAACGCGGGGCTTCGTAATGGGTTCGGACATGGAATAGGACCCTCCTTGCAAAATTTCACACCTTACAGTATAACAACTCCCCGGGGCACTGTCCAGCACCCCGGCGGCGAAAAATGCAGAATGTCCCGCCGCTTTCAAAGCAGACGGGACATTTTTGCATAAATATTACTTATCGGAAACTTCCGCGGCGGTCTTTGCCGCCTTTGCCGCCTTGCGCTTTTGCGCCAGCGCCCTGTTGGCGCTCAGGCGGGCGGCGTCCGGGTTCGGGGCTTCCGGGGACAGCCGCAGCAGATAGCTGCCCATGGCGGGCAGGTCCAGCGTCAGGGTGTAGTCCCGGCCGAACACACCGCCGTCGGTGGTGTGGAAGCTCTGCTTGCGGTGCGCCTTGTGCACGCCGCCCCAAGTGCCGGCCTCGGTGTCCAGCACCAGCTCTGCGCTGCACGGGAACTTGAGGTACAGGGGGAACTTTTTGTGGGCGTGGTCCTGGGTGTTCATCACGCAGAGCAGGTTCTGCCCGCGCCCTTTGCGCAGCCATGCGTACACACCCTCGGCGCAGCTTTCGTTGGCCACCCACTCAAAGCAGTCCGGGTTGTACTCGCCGTCATACAGGGCAGGCTCGGAGGCGTAGGTGCGGCTCAGAGCGGCAAAGTACTTCTGGAAGGCATCGTGGAAGGGGTATTCCAGCAGATTCCAGTCCAGCTCCCGCTTTTCGTCCCACTCCCGGAAGTGTGCCAGCTCGTTGCCCATAAAGTTCAGCTTTTTGCCGGGATGGGTGTACATATAAAAATACAGGGTGCGCAGCTGGGCGCATTTTTCCGCGTAGCTGCCCCACAGCTTGTCAATGATGGTCTTTTTGCCGTGCACCACCTCATCGTGGCTCAGCGCCAGCAGATACAGCTCGTTGTAGAAGTAGTGCATACTGAACAGCAGCTTGCCGTAGCAGCCCGGGCGCTCGCCAAAGGGGGTGGCAAAGTAGTCCAGCGTGTCGTGCATCCAGCCCATGTCCCACTTGTAGTCAAAGCCCACGCCCTCGTAGCGGGTGGGGGCGGTCACCTTGAGGAAGTTTGTGGAGTCCTCCGCCATGTAGATGCCGGTGGGCCAGCGCTCGTTCAGCCCGTGGTTCAGGCTGCGCAAAAAGTTCACCGCGCCCTGATTCACGCCCCGGTTGGGGTCGCCCTGCCAGTACAGTGCCCGGGAGATGGCGTCCATGCGGATGCCGTCGCAGTGGTACACGTCCATCCACAGCCCGGCGGCGCTGCTCAGAAAGCTGCACACCTCCCGGCGGTAGTAGTTGAAGTTGCAGGTGCCCCACTCGCTCTGTCCCACGTCGCTGTCGTACTCGTACAGGTAGGTGCCGTCAAACTTTGCCAGTGCGTCGGCGTTGGCGGCAAAGTGCACCGGCACAAAGTCCATGATGACGCCGATGCCCATGCGGTGGCAGGCGTTGACAAAGCCCGCAAACTGGGCGGGGGTGCCGTAGCGGCTGGTCACCGAGAAGTAGCCGGTGGTCTGGTAGCCCCAGCTGCCGTCAAAGGGGTGCTCGGCCAGCGGCAGCAGCTCCACATGGGTAAAGTGGTGCTCCAGCAGCCACGGGATCAGCTCCCGCGCCAGCTCCTCGTAGTTGTACCACCCGTCCGAGCCGTCCGGCCGGGTTGCGCCGGGCTTATGCTTCCAGCTGCCGACGTGCAGCTCGTAGATGTTCAGCGGGCGGTTGCGGCATTTGTCCCGCCGCTCCATCCACGCGGTGTCGTCAAAGGTGAAATCCAGCTTTGTCAGCTTGCTGGCAGTGCCGGGGCGCAGCTCGGTGGCAAAGGCGTAGGGGTCGCTGCGCATCACGGCGCTGCCGTCCGCGCCATGCACGCGGTATTTGTACAGATCTCCTTCCGCAAGGCCGGGGATAAAGGCGCTCCACACGCCGGTATCGGCTTTTTCCATGGGCACGCCGCGCTCCCAGCCGTCAAAGCCGCCGCACACCTCCACGGCGGTGGCACCGGGTGCCCACACGGCAAAACGCCAGCCCTCGGCGCCGTTTGGGTCGGTGCAGGGGTGCGCACCCAGAATGCGGTAGGCATCGAAGCAGTCGCCACTGAAAAACGTGCGGGGGATCACAGGGTAATTCATGCAAAGATCTCCTTACTTCTCTATGTTGACCGGCGGTGTGCGCCGGTTGATACAAGGCTGTTTGGGCAAACTATCCAAGAAAAACGCCTTTTTACCGGCACAGTGGCCGATAATCTTAGCGAATCTTGACAAAAATCGGCAAAAATACACATATTTGCCAGAGGGTGTGGTATACTGTTGCTGCCGCCTTGCGGGCGGTGCAACTTTTTAGAGCAATAGAATGGGAGCGAATGATCATGGCTTGGTATGACGAAGCAGTATTTTATCACATCTATCCGCTGGGGCTGTGCGGCTGTGCGCACGAAAACGACGGCCAGCCCACCCCGGGCGCTTTTGCAAAGCTGGAAGCATGGGCAGCCCACGCGGCAAAGCTGGGCTGTACAGCCATCTACATCGGCCCGCTGTTCGAGAGCGGCTCCCACGGTTATGATACCATCGACTACCGTCTGGTGGACCGCCGCCTTGGCACCAACGAGGAGTTCAAGGCTTTTGTGGCGGCCTGCCACGCCCGCGGGCAGCGGGTCATCGTGGACGGCGTGTTCAACCATGTGGGCCGCGATTTCTTCGCGTTCCAGGACCTGAAAGCAAACCGCGAGAACGCCCGCTATAAGGACTGGTTCTGCGATGTGAACTTCTGGGGCAACAACGAGTATAACGACGGCTTTTCCTACGGCAACTGGGGCGGCTACAACCTGCTGGTCAAGCTGAATCAGCGCAACCCGGAGGTGCAGCAGTACCATTATGATACCGTCCGCTTCTGGGTGGAGCAGTTCGACATCGACGGCATCCGTCTGGACGCAGCGGATGTGCTGGACTTCGACTTCATGCGCGGGCTGCGCCGTCTGGCAAACGAGGTAAAGCCGGAGTTCTGGCTGATGGGCGAGGTCATCCACGGCGATTACAGCCGCTGGGCAAACCCGGAAATGCTGCACTCCGTGACCAACTACGAGCTGCACAAGGGCCTGTGGAGCGGCCACAACGA
>OHPZ01000804.1_pt1 | contig 11871 bp, 5 predicted proteins | sample 1577851 | NCBI WGS metagenome assembly OHPZ01 (sample SAMEA3879507, study PRJEB24766) | human gut metagenome | biome: human-associated habitat; feature: feces | place: USA | collected 1985/1987 | reverse complement strand
ATAATATAGAAATGTATATTTATAATCATATAATGAAACATAACATGCGCCTTATATGTGAAAATTGCATTTTGAACGCACTCTATTTATGAATAGCATAATAGATGATATTCTATTTGTGAAAATATATTAGATGAAAGGAGGTTTCTATACATGAAAAATGATAATAACGCATTTCTAAATTCATTTGCTTTTTTATATCATTTTTAGCTATTTCTTCCGCTAATAATGTATGTAACATTATATTTGGACGAAGAAAAAGCTAGCCAGTTTAACTCGATATAAAAAGTATTAATTTATTTAAAGCGTATATTAACTTTGATATCATCACAGTTTTTTTACGTTGATGATATTTAGTCATTAAAAAAATATTTAGGAGGATAAATTATGCGTTTTAAGAAATGGACGACAAGAAATATTATTGTTGGACTCATCGTATTTTTATCAGTTGTTGGTGTAAGTGGCGCTGTTTATTATCAGATAAGTCAGAAAACACAGGCAATTGAAGATAATGGCTACTAAAATTTGACAGTAAAATGACACCTGTATCTAATATGCTTGTTATTTTGAAAATAATAAACGGAAGTAATTTTTGTGATGATGGGTGGTATCAAGAAGTTCAGGAATGTCAGAGTATTTTAAATAAACAGATTCAGCAAAACTCTAACAGTAAAGATCCTTATGTCAGACAGATGATGGAGCTGCAACAGGCTATCGTAAAGAAGCTTCATTCATTTTCGACAAAAGCATGGGTCAATATGCTATGTGAAAAAGATGTAGATGATCTTCAAAAAGCATACAATGCCTATCATGATTATTATTATCAACACTATAGTAATGAGGAGACTGTCTAAATGAAACCTGAACTTAATAAAATTAAGATAGCCATCATTACTATGATAGTTCTAGCTATGGCAATTGGCCAGCTTGAATTATTTGGAAAAGTATATGCAGAAGAACTTGAAAAAATCAAGGGACAGAATCCATATGGAGAATACTATGATAAAAATATCAATAATGTTCATAAAACATCTACACAAATAATAGAAAAAGGAAATCCTGATGTTATTACAAAAGAACCTTCGGTAGATGAAGAAGATACTTCAAGACAAAATGATCAGGAAATCGTTAAATTAAGAACAGAAAACACAAAAACCTATAAACTGTCAAGTGGGGAATATGTGACAGATTTTTATTTTAATCAGATACATAAAAAAGAAGATGGACAATTTGTTGAGATTAATAATAAAATACAAAAGAAAACATCGTTATTCAGATCAACACCTTCTTACGAAAATAAAGATGGTCTTTATGATATCAACATTCAAAAAGGCGTATTAGAAATTACAGACCCTAAAGGCAATATGCTTACAGTTATGCCTTCTGGAAGTCTTACAAATTATGCTATCAAAGAAAATGTTGTTCTGTATTCAGAAGTAGAAAAAAATTTAGATTTTGAATATAGAATTAATTCAAATACAGTTTCGCAAAATATCTATATCAATGGAGAACTAGATAAAGATTCCTATTCATTTGAAATTTACAAAGATGACTATGATGTCGGTAAAAATGCTGCAGGATCTATTGTTTTTAAGAAAGATAAAAAAGAAGTCTTTGTATTAAATGCGCCTTATCTTGTTGATAAGGATGGAAACAGAAATCAGGAAGTAGGATATGACTATAAGGAACTTGATAATGGTAATATCAAAGTGACATTGTCACTAACAACATTTTGGTTAAGCGAAGAAGACAGAGTCTATCCTGTTGTTGCCAGATCAAATGTGGCAGTCGAAAATGTGGATGTTATTGATCTTGAATCAAGTTATATCCGCTCAGGAAGACCAAATATCCAAAGTCAATATTCAGATTTGTTTGTTGGATATGATGATAACTTCTATGGCGGTAAAAACAGTAATATTAAAATTGCCAGATCATTCATCTATTTTGCAATGCCAAATATTGGCGAAAATCAAAGAGTTGAAAATGCAATTTTGAAACTTTATAAGGAACAAGATCTAGATCGTGCCAATGAGTTAAATGATATCAATATCTATAACTCCAGCTATGTTGATCCTGGTAAGGTTACATGGAATACACAGCCGACAGATAACCAAAAGCAGTTTATTTCAAATACCAAGTTTTCTAAACCAAAAGGATTTAAAGAATTTAATATTACAAAACATGTCCAAGAATTAAAGGATGGGCAAAAGAAAACATTGATTCTACAAGTTACGGATGAATCGCCTAACTGGAAATGTAATGTCTTCAATTCAGAATCAACAGGAAATCTGCCAAAGGTAGAAATCTATCACTGTGATGATTTTGATGTTGATCCAAATCTGGACATCAATCAATTTGACAATGAACTAAGAGTTTATAGTAAAGACAGACAATATTTCGAGGCAATCAGCATGGATGGTATTGCTAAGCCAAACAGTAATATTGATTTTGATCTTTATGCCAAAATAAATGAAACAGATTTTGAACTTGTAAAATCACACCACGCCAAAGAAAAAAGTTCACCTTATTTCATTGATCCAGTTTATATAACTGATCCACTTGATGGAACCCAAAAATATGAAAAGGGTGAAGTCAACTATACGACGAGCTATCTAAAAATTGGAGACATTCCAAAATACGATACGTTCTATGAATATCGAATGAAAGTTAAAAAGGATGGCACTGAGTCAGAAAAAGAATTGATAACAGACGGGTTTATTATCTATAAGGTAAAACTTGGAGATAATCTTAAATCTATTGCATCCCACTATGGCTTGAAGATAGATGATATTAAAAAAGATAATAATACATCTACAAACAAGGTCAAAGAGGGAGATGTTCTTTTCTTAAGATTTGCAAAAGATAATCCAAAAGTACCTAAGGATGTCTACAGACCTCCATTAAAGCTTTCATCTTTTGAAGCAAAATATGTTTATAGAGGACCTGCATGCTATGGAAACTGTGCAGTTGCCGATCCAGTTAATACAAGTATTGGAAACCTCTATCATGAATCAAAAGATTTCACTTTAAGAGATTTTGATGAAATAAGCCTGACTCGTGTCTATAATTCTTATGGAGAAGATAATGCATCGATTTTTGGAAACAATTATTCATCAAATATTGAACAGTACATTTCCTATGATAAAGACGATAACATGATTTTTTACAAAGGAGATGGAAAAATCTTAAGGATTGAAAAGAAAAATGGAAAATATGTACCTAAACTTGTTGATCGTCTGACTATCAATGTTGATGGTGACTATGTTTCTATTAAAGACAATAAAGAAGATGTTACATATATCTTTGATGAATACGGAATTCTGACATCTATTAAAACGAAAACAGGATTTGAATTACGTATCAACTATGATGAATATGGATTTATTACAAACATTGATATGGGGAACAAACAGGTAACGTTTGAATACAATGATTATCATCTTGTAAGCAAAATCAACTTACCAAATGGTACAAATGTACAATATCAATATAATGCAGACAGACAACTTACAGCATTTATTGATGCAAATGGAAACAGCGAACAATACAACTATGACAATAATGGAAAGGTAAAAAGTATTACAAACAAAAATGGAAATACTTTAGCACAAAATACCTATCAGGATAACGGAGTTGTCGTTTCACAAACGGATGCCAATGGAAATAAGGTCTCTTTTGGCTATAAAGGAAATACGACAAGTGTTACTTATAATGATAAGGAAACAGAAAAGTATGTTCTTGATGATAGTTACAAGGTAACAAAAATCACAAAGGCAGATGGATCATCGAAAAGCTACAGCTATAATGATGCTGGAAATATGATCAGTGAAACAGATGAAAAAGGTCAAAAAACAACATATGAGTACAATAAAAAAGGCTACCTGACATTGCAAAGCAATCCAGATGGAACAAGTGAAAAATATACCTATGATAAAAATGATAATGTAACATCAAAAACATCTGCGGATGGTACAAAGGAAACCTATAAATATGACAGCAACAGCAATCTGATTTATGAAAACAGTGAAGACAGAAAAGGTGTGACTTATGAATATAATGAACAGAACCTTCTTGTCAAAGAAACAGATGCTCTTGGTGTATGGAAAAGCTATATCTACGATGGCAATCAGGCTGTAACAGTTACTCACAGCAATGGTCTGGTAGAAAACTACAGCTATGATGCCATGGGAAATATTGTTAACAAATCTGATTCAAACGGTCGTACAACAGCATATGTCTATGACAATCTTAATCAGATTATTAAGAAAACAGATTCCTATGGAAACAGTGAAGAATACAAATATGATGGAAATGGAAACGTCGTTGAATATATCGACAAACTTGGAAGCAAAACAGTTACAGTATATGATAAAAATAACAATCCTATCCAAACTCAAAAGGGAAATCTAAAAACATCTAAAAAGTATGACAATCGTAATCGTATTATCAGTGAAACAGATGAACAAGGACTTACTAAAAAATATACGTATGACGCCAAAGGACAAATCGTAAAGGAAACGGATGCCTATGGTCAAGCTACAACGCATACTTACGATGCAGTCGGTCATGAAATCAAGACAGTTGATGGAAAAGGAAATACAACATCAAATGAATATGATGGAGATAATCTTGTAAAGATAACAGATGCAAGAGGAAATGTTACATCCTATGAATATGATGAGTTTAACAGAGTTGTAAAAACAACTTTACCTAATGGGAAAACTGAAACAAAAGAATATGATAAAAATGGAAATATCATTAAGACAGTAGATCAAAGAGGGCTAGCCAATAGCAAAGAATATGATGCTTTTGACAGACTCATTAAAGAGATCAATGAACAAGGTGTTGCTATTTCAAATGAATATGATGTCTATGGTCAACTGATTAAAAAGATAGAAGATAAAAAGACAACAACATACAGCTATGATGTTTATGGAAACACTCTCAGTGAAACAGATACCTATGGAAATACAAAAATTAGTGAATATGATAAGCTCGACAGACTTGTTAAGGAAACTGACGAACTAGGTAATGTTACTCAACATAAATATGATGCAATGGACAATGAAACAGAAACAATTGATGCTAAAGGGAACAGCGAAAGAAAAATTTATGACATCAACAGTATTCTAGTTCAGGATATTGATAAACTTGGAAACATTATAACTTATAAATACAATGACAAGGGTCAACAGATTGAAACGGTTGATACCTATAAAAATACAACAAAATTTGAATATGATAAGTTTGGTAATATAACTAAGACAACAATCAATGATACCCCGGTAGAAATCAAATCTTATGATGAACACGGGCGTGTCACAAAAACAAACAAGATCAGTGAGGTAACTGTTGAAGAATATGATAGTTTTGATCAGGTCATCAAGTCTACGAATCAGACAACAGGGCTTGTGACAGAAGCTGAATATGATAAAAATGGAAATGTAACCAAAACATCTGATAACGGTGGAAAAGTAACAACTCATGAATATGATGACTTCAGTCAGGAAGTCAGCTCAACAGATCCATATGGCAGAGTTTCAAGCAAGACATATGACAAGTATGGTCGTGTTGTTAAAGAAATAAGCAATACAAATGAAGCAACAGATTATGAATACGACAAATATGGAAATGTAGTCAAGACGACAAATCATCTTGGTTCGGTAACTGATTCAACATATGATCTGTTAAACAGAAAAGTTAGTGATTCAACAGATGGTAATAAAACATTGACATACAGTTATGATGCTAAAGGTCAGCTTGTTTCAACACACGATTCATTTACTGATAAAACAGATACAATCAAATATGATGCTTTAGGACAGGCTGTCGAAAAGATAGACAAGCTTGGAAATGTAACCAAGACGGATTATGATGCTAAGGGTCAAGTTATTAAGGAAACAGACGCTGCAGGAAATGCAACTCTTAAAGAATATGATATCTATGGCAATGTTATTAAGGAAACGGATGCCATTGGAAATCGTTCACAGACACATTACAATGCCTTTGGACTTGTTGAAAAGGAAGTTGACAAAAGAGGATTTGCAATATCTTACGTTTACAATAACAAATTCCAGCTTACTGAAATGACAGACAAGCTAGGAAATAAAGCAACATTTGAATATAATGACCAAGGGTTCGTATCAAAAGCAACAAATCAAAACGGATTTGTCAGTGAGTATGAATATGATATTTATGGTCAAAAGATCAAAGAAACAGATCCAAATAAAAATATTACAGAAAATGAATACGATCTGCTTGGTCAAGTAGTTAAAACTATTGAACCAAGAAAAACAACTGTCAATAACTATGATTCTCTTGGCAGACTTCTTTCTGTGAAAGAAAATGATAAGACAACAAAAGAAAATGAATATAATGATTTGAATCAAATCGTTAAATCGACAAATGCCTTAAAATATGTTTCAACTTATGAATATGATAAATATGGAAATAAGACAAAAGAAACCTATGAAGAACATGAAACAGTTAACAAATATGATGTTAATTCACAACTTATCAAGAAAACAGAAAATAGGGATAAGGTGACAACATACAGCTATGATGCTTTAGGAAGAGAAGTAAGTCAGAAACAAAATGACAAAGAAATCGTTTCAAAAAAATATGATGCTGTAGGCAATGTTGTTGAAAAAACTGAAAATGGTCTAACAACACAATATCGCTATGATGCTTTAAAACATCCAGTACAGTATCTTTACCCATCATTGGAAGATGGAAACATGAAAGCAATTGTATCTGTTGACTATGATGAAGAAGGCAATGCTGTTCAATATAAAGATATTTATGATCATGTTATCAAAAGACAATATGATGCTAATAGCAATATGATTGCAGAAACAAACAGCAATGGCTTTATTACAAGATATCAATACGACAGCTTAAATAACATGACAAAAGTACAAAGTCCTCTTGAAAGAGTGATGAAGTACGATTATGACGGAAACAACAATCTTGTTGAAAGAAGCTATAATGATAAAAAAGCAACTTATGAATATGATAAAGCTGATAATCTTATCAAAGAAATAAACGAATATGGACTTACTGAAACTTATCAGTATGATGATTTCGGTCAAATGACATCTTATACAAAAAATGATGGAACAACAATCGATTATTCATATGATGCATCGGGAAGAAAGCTTTCAGAAGGAACAAGACAGTTCAAATATGATGCCTATGACAACCTTTTAGAAGCAGACTATAACAATAAGAGTGTCCAGTATACCTATGACAAGTTCAACAATATTACAAAGGTCAAAGATGCCAACGACAATAATGTTGAATATAAATGGGATATCTATGGAAACAGAACTGAAATTAAATATAACGATTATACAATAGGCTATACCTATAATCAGTTTGATAAAATAGACAAGGTTTCTAAAAATGGCAAGGAATATGCATCCTACAGCTATGATGTAAGAGGAAATACAAAATCATTAGAAAGAAATGATATTACTACAGATTACAGTTATGATGAACTAAATCGTAGAACAGCTTATGTCAATACTAAAGGTGACAAGACACTGTCAGAATACAAATATGAGTATGACGGACAGGACAATGTTATTTCAGAAACAATAAATGGTGTTGTTAACAGTTATGATTACAATGAATCGGACGAATTGAAAGCTTCAACAAAAACGATTGATGGAAAAACAGTCATAACTGAATACATCTATGATCTTTTTGGAAACAAAGTAGAATCATCCAGTGATGGAACAAATAAAATCTATCGCTACAATGATAAAAATCAATTAACAAGCATTAAATCAAAAGATGGACTTACTGATATCTATTATGATAAAAATGGAAATGTAAGAGATATCTACTACGCAGGTGGATACAAAGAATATTATCAATATGATGAATTTGGTCAATTGACTACTTTAAAAACAAACAGAGACAGAACTTACAATTATGAATATGATGGTGAAGGTGATCGAGTTCATGAAGAAAAGATCATCAACAGCCCATATGATTTAGATTACAAACAGGATACAGAAGAATGGTTCGACTATATGCAGTCATTACCATTTACTGAAGTAGAAGAACTGTTGAAAGCAAAAAAATCAGATGAATCATTTGATGCAATGAGATATCAGCTTACATACAGAAGAAAAAATGGATTGTGTGCAAGTAATCTCATTAAGGATCCAAAATCCAATGAAAAATGTGAATACAAAGATTACCTTTTAGATAAGACAGTTGAAAATACACTTGTGCTTTCTGAAAATGATGATATTCATATCTATGGAGAGGAACGAATCTCAACAGAAAATACTGACGGAACTCAAACTTATCTAAGTGGAAACAATCAAAGTGTAATGGCTGAAATATCATCAAAAGGAACAATATCACAGATTGAATATGATGACTTTGGAAAAACAGATGATAAAACAAGTGGCTATGGTTATGATGGAGAAAAGCTTGATACAACAGGAAATATCTATTTAAGAGCAAGATATTATAACCCAAGAATTGGACAGTTCATACAGATAGATGATTATAAGGGAACACAAGATAACCTTACAAGTCAAAACCGATATACATACTGTTTGAATAATCAATACAAGTATGTAGATTCTAGTGGAAATAGTATAACTGTTGCACTATTAGGATTAACTGCATATGAGTTAGCAAAATATCTTGCTATAAGATTTGTAATAGTAGGTGACGTATTAGCAATTAAGCAAGCTACAACAAAAAAGAGCACTGCACGATCAACAAAAGGAATCATTAAACCGGTTGATTATTATGGCGTAGCTGACCAATAATTCCGATTTAGCCTGATCATTAATTCCGATACACTTGACCAATCATTCCGATTAGGTTGATCAATTATATTATACATACTCCTTTTCTAGTAAAATTAAGGTGTAGATAAGCATCGAATCTACACAATATTTTACAGGAAAGGAGTTTTTTTATTTTGAAACCATATGAGGAAAAATACAAAGAGATTTTCAGATATTTATCACTAGGTGTGTCTAGAAACGAAATTTCAAAGCTATTAAAGACTTCAAGAAACACGATCAGAAAAGTAGAAAATGCTGCTAAATCTTTAAGATTATCCTGGAATGATGTCAGCACTATGACTAGTGAAGAATTCGCTGACAAGCTGTTTCCAAAGCCAGAAGATGATAGTGATAATTTACAGCCGAAGCCTGATTGTGAAATGATGTATCTTGAACTACAAAAACCTGGTGTAACCAAGATGCTTTTATGGCAGGAGTACTACAATGAGGTAAGAGCTGCAGGTAAGATTCCATTGCAGTATTCTCAGTTCTGTAATTATTTCAACCAGTATATCGAAAGAAACAAAGCTACGATGCACTTTGATCATAAGATAGCTGAAAGAATTGAAGTGGACTGGGCAGGTACTACTGTTCCAATAGTTAATGAACTTACTGGTGAAGTAACTAAAGGATATCTTTTCGTGGCAACACTGCCATACAGTCAGTATACCTATGTTGAACTTATGAGTGATATGAAGCAGGAGAACTGGATTAATGCACACGTTCATATGTTTGAGTTTTTTGGTGGAACTACACCATTACTTATTCCTGATAACTTAAAAACGGGTGTCATAAAACACCCTAAAAATGGTGAAGTGATATTAAACAAGGCTTATCAGGAAATGGGTGACTATTATGATGTGGCTATAGTTCCAACGCTTGTAAGATCACCAAAAGGAAAGCCAAGTGTAGAGGGTACTGTTGGCAAGGTGACATCCTCCATAATAGCTCGTCTAAGAAAGGAGGAATTCAATTCCGTCATTGAAGCTAATATGAAAATTAAAAAATGTCTTGAAGAATTCAATGCAAAGCCATTTCAGAAGAGAAATGGAAGCCGTAAAGAAATCTTTGAAAATGAAGAGAAGATGTTCCTGAGACCACTTCCTAAGGAGCCGTATGAATTCGCTGTATGGAAGCAGGCTACAGTACAATACAATTATCATATTTCTATTGATAAGATGTATTACTCAGTCCCTTATGAGTATATCAAGCATAAAGTTGATGTAAGAATCACTAGAAGCGTCATTGAAGTCTATTACAAGAAGAAACGTATCTGTTCTCATAGACGTTTATATGGTAATCCTGGTCAGTATTCTACCAATATGGATCATATGCCATTGAATCATAAAAAAGCAGGTGAATGGAATGGCGATAGATTCAGAAAGTGGGCAGATAAGATAGGACCTAGTACTTATAAGGTCATTGACCAGTTATTGAATCATTATAAAGCGGAACAACAAGCATATAATGGCTGCAGATCAATATTAAAGTTGGCAGACTCATATTCATCCAAGCAGCTTGAGGAAGCTTGCCATATGGCGCTTCAACACTTAGCTGTGCCCCGCTACAAGAATATTAAATTAATTATTGCACATAATCAAGATATTAGAAAAACAGAAGAAGAACAGGTGATTGATGATAGCTATGCGATTATCAGAGGTTCATCATATTATGGAGGAAGCAACAATGAATAGAGATACATACGATAAGATGATTTTATTAAAGTTAAAAGGTATGTCGAAAGCCTATAAGGAACAGGATGAAATAGAAGATATCCATGAATTAACTTTCGAGCAGAGACTAGCGCTTCTTATAGATGCTGAAACAGATTACAAGCATAACCATAAGATTGAAAGACTTATTGAGAATGCGAATTTTGTAGAATCTAAAGCTTCAGTAACACAGATCAAATACTATGCAGATAGACAGTTGAATAAGGATCAGATTGAGAGACTTGCAACGAATGAATATATCAATAGACATGAGAATCTCATTATAGTTGGTGCTACAGGAAGTGGTAAATCATATATTGCATGTGCACTAGGTGTAGAGGCATGTAATGCAACCCTAAAAGTAATGTATGTAAGACTTCCTGACTTATTAGCTGAATTAGATCTTGCAAAGGTTCAGGGAAACTACAGAAAGAGAATAAATCAATACATAAAGTGTGATCTTTTAATACTGGACGAATGGCTGTTGATAGGGACTAATAATGCCGAACAGCAGGATATTCTTGAAATACTGGAAAAGAGATATCGTATTCATTCAACAGTATTCTGCTCTCAGTTTGATGTTGCAGGATGGCACAGTAAGCTTGGTGGAGGTGCCTTAGCTGATGCAATAATGGATAGAATAATATCAAAATCACAGACAATAAAAATCTTTGGTGATAAGTCAATGAGAAGCAGATAAACAAAAAATAATCCTGACTGTACTTTATTTACAGTCAGGATTTTAGGTGGTCAGGTTCATCGGAATGGTTGGTCAACCCCATCGGAATTTTATGAAAATGGCTAGTTGGTCAAGTGTATCGGAACACTTGGTCAACCCAATCGGAATGAGTGATCAACTAAAGTGGAATAATCAGTATCTATTGATTATTCGTGGGGTGAAATCAACTTTGTCTCAGAACCTATACAGAATTTTGCATTCGCAAGTGCAGAAAAAACAATGGGTAGTCCTGGATATGATATAGATATTGAAGCAGATGATATTGATGTTACAGATACAGTGACTGTGGTTTGGAAAATTAAATAATGTTTTAATAATTATTGCCGAAAGGCGTTGAATCCTATGCCTAACATTAAATCTGAATGAGCATAGTAGACATGTAATTCCTAATATACAGGACTTTAAAAAGAGATAGGCCACGCTACAGCTAATGAATGAACTAGCTAAAGATGTAAAATCTAGTAAAGAAAAAGGCTGGTTCACGTTAGAAAACCAAGAAAAACTATTTGAAGCCGGCATAGTTGTATTTAAGTTAGTATTAAAAAGAATAAAAAATCGCTAAGTTTATGAAAAATGTTGCTACTAGATCATTAAATTTAACTTA
>OHPZ01000783.1_pt1 | contig 12203 bp, 9 predicted proteins | sample 1577851 | NCBI WGS metagenome assembly OHPZ01 (sample SAMEA3879507, study PRJEB24766) | human gut metagenome | biome: human-associated habitat; feature: feces | place: USA | collected 1985/1987 | reverse complement strand
TTATGGTATGGCAAAACTGTGTGCAGGGCAAATGACGCGGATGAGTTGTAGAAATAAAGGCATACGGCATATCTGGCCGCGTATCTTAAGCACGTATGGTCCGTATTCGCCTTATCAAACTGTACTGTACTATGAAATCCGAGAACTTTTGGCAGGACGAGAACCACAACTTTCTGGTGGTGACCAGGTTTGGGATTTTGTCTACCTGCGCGATACAGCGCAGGCGTTACTCGCACTCTTGGAAAAAGGACACGACGGTGAAATTTATCTGATAGGATCCGGAAAAACGCGTAAACTTAAAGACTTCCTTATGGAAGTGCGGGATGCGATAAATCCGACGTTATCACTCGGTTTAGGAAAAGTACCTTATGGTCCGGGTACGGTCATGCATTTGGGTGGCAACATTGCAAAAATAGAAAAGGACACCGGCTGGCGGCCCGCGACCCCGTTTGAAGAAGGAATCCGCGAGACCATTGAGTGGGTAAGGAAAGAGACAAAATGAGTGAGAAAAAGACGATTTCGGTAATGATCCCCTGCTACAACGAGGAGCAGGTACTGCCCATTACAGCACCCATGTTTCTGGAAAAGATCCACAGTCTGACCGCACAGGGGCTGGTCAGCGATAAAAGCCGGGTGCTCTTTGTCAACGATGGCTCCCGCGACAAAACGTGGGAGCTGATTCAGGGCTTTGCCGCGCAGGATGAGCACTATATCGGCATTTCCCAGAGCCGCAACCGCGGCCACCAGAACGCCGTGCTGGCGGGGCTGATGGAGGCGTTGCACAGCGACAGCTGCGATATCACCATCTCCATCGACTGCGACGGTCAGGACGATATCAACGCCATGGACGAGATGGTGAAAAAGTATCTGGACGGTGCCGAGGTGGTGTACGGTGTGCGCAGCCGCCGGGACACCGACACCTTCTTCAAGCGGTTCACCGCCGAGGGCTTTTATCATGTGATGAACGCTCTGGGCGCGGATATCGTGTTCAACCACGCAGACTACCGCCTGATCAGCACCCGCGTGCTGGAAAGCTTTGCGGATTACAAGGAGGTCAACATCTTTTTGCGGGGCATGGTGCCGCTGGTGGGCTTTCCCCACGATGTGGTCACCTACGAACGCCACGAGCGTCTGGCCGGCGAGAGCCACTACCCCCTGAGCAAGATGCTGGCGCTGGCTTTTGACGGCATTACCAGCCTTTCCAACAAGCCTATCCGCATCATCACCGGAGCGGGCATCGTGGTGAGCCTTGTCAGCTTTATCGGGGTCATCTGGGCCATCGTGTGCGCTGCCATGGGCAGCAGCGTGGCAGGCTGGGCCTCCACCGTCTGCATCGTCTGCTTTATGAGCGGTGTGCAACTGGTGTGTCTGGGCGTGATCGGTGAGTATATCGGCAAGATCTATATGGAAACAAAGGCCCGCCCGCGCTATATCATCTCGGAGCGCACATGGGCTCCCTACGAAAGGAAATATCACGGATGAGCAAGCAAAGTTGGAAGGGCAGCACCCTTTTGAACCCGGAGCCGCCGGTACTGGTATCCTGCGGCGGGCTGGATAAGCCCAACCTTATCACCATCGGCTGGACAGGTACCATCTGCACCCAGCCCAGCATGGTATCCATCAGCGTGCGCCCGGAGCGGTACAGCCATCAGCTGCTGTGCGAGAGTGGGCAGTTCGCCATCAATCTGCCCACTGAAAAGCTGGTGCGCGCCATCGACTGGTGCGGCGTGAAGAGCGGGCGCGACGTGGACAAGTTTGCCGCCTGCGGCCTGCACGCCGCCCCCGGCAGCGTGCTGACCGACTGCCCGGTGCTGGAGGAAAGCCCGGTCAATCTGGAGTGCCGCATCACCCAGCGCATCCCGCTGGGCAGCCACGACCTGTTTTTGGCCGAGGTGGTGGCCTGCGATGTGGACGAGAGCCTGCTGGACGAAAAAGGCAAGCTGTGCTTGGACAAGGCAAACCTCATCGTGTACAGCCACGGCGAGTATCTGGCCCTTGGCAAAAAGCTGGGCACCTTTGGTTACAGCGTGCGGAAGAAAAAGCCCGCAAAACGCAAGAAACAGTAAAAGCAACTCCGCAAAAACAAGTACAGCAAGGCTGAGCATCCGAGAAAGTCAGGTGCTCAGCTTTTTCCATTTTCGCAGGCAGCAGCTTCGGCTCTATAATAAAAGCTTTCTTTCTGCTGAATCTGCCCAGAGCAGCGCAGCAGGCATTTTCAATCGTCCGATTCCCGTTGCATTCCGTCTGATTTTGTGATATACTCCCTACTGCTGTGCTTTTTTGTGCAGTATCCTCAAAGAGCAACTTAGGATTTTAGGCTCCCCGGTGCCACTCGAGCGGCGCTGGGCAAAACCCACAGGAGCTGGCGGTTCCTGTGCGGTCAAAATCAAACCGCTGGAGTATTATCATGAATCAGAATTCTTCCGTCCGTAAGCTGGTGCACTGCGGTGTAGTGGCAGCCATCTATGTGGTGCTGTGTCTGGCACTGCAGCCCCTTTCCTATGGTGCTGTGCAGGTGCGTGTGGCCGAGGCTCTGTGCCTGCTGCCCGTGTTCGGTGCAGAGTACATCGTGGGCGTGGTGCTGGGTTGCTTCCTGGCAAACCTGCTGGGCTCCACCATCGTGGATGTGATCTTTGGCACACTGGCTACCCTGCTGGCCTGTCTGGTCACCTACAAGCTGCGCAATGTGCGCTTCAAGGGTCTGGCCATTGCCGCCAGCCTGCCCCCGGTGCTGTTCAACGCGGTGATCATCGGCATTGAGATCGCCGTGATGTTCCCGGACCCCACGTCCAGCGCCCCCATCTGGCTGGCCTGCATCACCAACGGCATCTCGGTTGGCATCGGTGAGCTGATCAGCTGCACCGTGCTGGGCGTTGTGCTGGTAAAGCTGATCGAGAGCAACGCCGCACTGCGCAAGGTGTTTGTGACGGAATAACGCAAGGAGGTTTCCATGCAGCCAAACGGTATGATCTTCTGGGACTGGAACGGTACCCTGATGGACGATGTGGATTTTACCCACAGCTGCCTGAACTGGATGCTGGAGACCCACGGCTACCCCCAGCGGTATGATCTGGCAGCCTACCGGGAGCTGTTCGGCTTTCCCATCGAGGACTACTACCGCTGTGCCGGGTTCGATTTTGCGCGGCACCCCTACCCGGAACTTGCCGCGCGCTTTATGGAGCACTACAACGCCGGTGTGCCCGGCTGCGCTGTAACGGCACACGCCGTTGACACCCTGCAAACGCTGGCCCGCATGGGCTGGCAGCAGGCTGTGCTTTCCGCCTCCCGCCGTGATTACCTGATCGAGCAGGTATCCGCCCGGGGTCTGCAAGGCTTTTTTACCGAGTTGCTCGGCCTTGCGGACATTTACGGCGTAAGCAAGGTACAGCTTGGCACCGACTATCTGCGCCGCACCGGCATCGACCCGGCGGCCTGTGTGATGGTCGGCGACACCGACCACGATGCCGCGGTGGCTGCGGCCATCGGTGCAACTTGTGTGCTGTACACCGGCGGGCACCAGTCCCGCGCCCGGCTGGAAAAGGTCAGTCCCTACGTCATCGACGACCTTGCCCAGCTGCCCGCACTGCTGGAAACGATATAATATCAGTGGCTCAGAAACGCCTGTCGGTGTTTCCGAGCCACTTTTTTACAGCCTGTTCTCGCAAAAGCAAAAAAAGACCAGTACACAAATGTGTACTGGTCTTTTTGGTCGGAGCAGCGGGATTTGAACCCACGGCCTCCTCGTCCCGAACGAGGCGCGCTACCAACTGCGCTATGCCCCGAAAATACCGCAGCTTATTCGGCTGCGGTAACTGGTTGGGGATGAGAGAATCGAACTCCCACAAGTAGAGTCAGAGTCTACCGCACTACCACTATGCAAATCCCCAATATTCGGTTGTGTCAGCCGCGCCGTGCGTTGCTGACAAGGGATATTATACACGCCGGCGGGCTGCTTGTCAACCATTTTTTCAGTTTTTCTGCAAAAGTTTTCGCAGCGGCTTTCCGGTGCACACAGGCTTGTAAATTTTTGGTTTTTCTCTTGACAGCACTTCCCTTTCGGAATACTCTAATACTATAAAAAGGTAGGATCCCGGTCAGCCCGGCACCCTTTGCCGGACCGTTCGGCTTTGCCTGAATGATAACGAAAGAGGGTATTTGAATGAAAAAACGTGTTGGTATCCTGACTTCCGGCGGCGATTGTCCGGGCCTGAACGCCACCATCCGCGGCGTTGCAAAAGCACTGTACGCCCGCATGGGAGATAACGTGGAGATCGTGGGCATCGCAAACGGTTACAGCGGTCTGATCAACGGCGACTACCGTGAGATGAACGAGGACGACTTCCGCGGCATCCTGACCTTAGGCGGCACCATTCTGGGCACCAAGCGCACCCCCTTCAAGCTGATGCGTGTGGTGGAGGACGACAACATTGATAAGGTCGCCGCCATGAAAAAGACCTACAAGGCCGCCAAGCTCGACTGTCTGCTGTGTCTGGGCGGCAACGGCACCCACAAGACCGCCAACCTGCTCTCGCAGGAGGGGCTGAACATCATCGGCCTGCCCAAGACCATTGACAACGATATCTACGGCACCGATGTGACTTTCGGCTTCCACACCGCTGTGGACATCGCCACGGACGTCATCGACCGCATCCACACCACCGCCGGCAGCCACAGCCGCGTGATGTGCATTGAGATCATGGGCAACAAGGCAGGCTGGCTTACCCTGTACTCCGGCATTGCCGGTGGTGCGGACATCATTCTGCTGCCGGAGCTGCCCTACGATATCGACCGCGTGTGCGAGGCCGTGGAGCGCCGCGCCAAGAAGGGTTCCAACTTCTCTATCCTTGCCGTGGCCGAGGGTGCCATCAACACCGAGGAAGCCCGCATGAAGCGCAAGGACTGGATGGCCAAGCGTGCCGAGGCCGGCCTTGGCACCACCGCCACCAACCGCATTGCACAGGCCGTGCAGAAAAAGACCGGCATGGAGACCCGCGTGTGCATCCCGGGTCATATGCAGCGCGGCGGCAGCCCCAGCGCCTACGACCGTGTACTGGCCACCCAGTTCGGCAGCTATGCTGCACAGCTGGTGGAGGTGGAGCGCTACGGCGTGACCGTGGCCATGGTGAACCGCCGGGTGACCGAGAACCGTCTGGCAGACATTGCCGGTAAGACCCGCAATGTGCCCGAAAACTGCGAGCTGCTGAGCGTGGCCCGCCGCATGGGCGTCTGTCTGGGTTAAACCCTGCCCGCAAGCGGGAACGCTGAAAAAAGTAAGACACCGGAGAGCCTGCGGGCTTTCCGATGTCTCTTTTTATGTTATGGGCAGCGCAAAAGGGTTGGCGAGCGGCTTTTTACGGTAAATTTTGCCGTTAAAGCTGCGCTTTCTGTCCCAAGTGCGCAAAAAAGGTTGTCAAAACAGGAAAAACAGGGTATGATAGAAGCCGGATCGCAAAGCTGCGGTCCTTCAATATTGTTAAAGGAGTGTGCTTTGTTATGCGCGCCTATGAACGACTGCTTGATTACGTCAAGGTCTACACCACCTCGGACCCGGAGTCCGGCACCCATCCTTCCGCTGCGCGGGAGTTTGATCTGGCTCACAAGCTGGTGGAGGAGCTGAAGGCTCTGGGCGTGGAGGATGCCCGGGTGGACGAGCACTGCTACGTCTACGGTTCCCTGCCCGCCACCCCCGGCTGCGAGGAAAAGCCCGCGCTGGGTCTGATTGCCCACATGGACACCGCCCCGGATGCCAGCGGCGAGAACGTGAACCCCATCCTGCACGAGAACTATGACGGCGGCGACGTGGTGCTGCCCGCCACCGGCAAGGTGATGAAGGTCTCCGCCTTCCCCTTCCTTGCCTCCATGAAGGGCGAGACCCTGATCACCACCGACGGCACCACCCTGCTGGGTGCAGACGATAAGGCCGGTGTGGCTGAGATCATGACCGCTGTGGAGACCGTCATCCGCGAGGGCCGCCCCCACGGCAAGCTGTGCATCGGCTTTACCCCGGACGAGGAGATCGGCGAGGGTGCCGACCTGTTCGATATCCCCGGCTTTGGCGCAGACTTTGCCTACACGGTGGACGGCGGCGATGCCGGCGACATCGAGTACGAGAACTTCAACGCTGCTGCTGCCACTGTGACCATCCACGGCTTCTCGGTGCACCCCGGCTCTGCCAAGGACACCATGATCAATGCCTCCAACGTTGCCATGGAGTTCCACGGCGCTCTGCCCGTGATGGCACGTCCCGAGACCACCGAGGGTCGTCAGGGCTTCTACCACCTGTGCCAGATGTACGGCGATGTCACCACCGCAAAGCTGGGCTACATCCTGCGCGACCACGATGCCGCCAAGCTGCAGTTCAAGAAGGACAACATGCAGGACATTGCCGATTACCTGAACGGTAAGTACGGCGCAGGCACCGTGGAAGTGGAGATCAAGGACAGCTACCGCAATATGCTGGAAAAGATCAAGCCCCACTTCCACCTCATCGAGACCGCCCGCAAAGCTGTGCGCATGGCCGGTCTGGAGCCGGTGGAGGTGCCCGTGCGCGGCGGCACCGATGGCGCTACCCTGAGCTGGATGGGGCTGCCCTGCCCCAATCTGGGCACTGGCGGCTTCAACTTCCACGGCGTGTGCGAGTGCACCACCGTGGAGCGGATGGACAAGGCCACCGAAGTTCTGCTGAACATCGTGGAGCTGTATTCCAAATAACTTCTACAAACCAAAAAGAACGTCCGCACACTGTGCGGACGTTCTTTTTGGTTTTAACCCACGTTGATATGCCCCACCGGCATGATCCTGCGCTTGTTGTCGTCCGGTTTGGCGGTCAGGCTCATGGCAAAGGCCACCGGGCCCACACGGCCCATGAACATGACCAGCATATACAGGATCTTTGCCCCGTTGTTCAGCTGGCTGGTTACGCCTACGGAAAGGCCCACCGTACCAAAGGCCGAGCAGGACTCGAAGATGGCATCCACCACCGACACCGCGTCCGAGGTGTTGTAGTACACCACAATGGCCGAGCCGATCGCTGCCGCCGCGCCCAGCACGATAATGGTCAGGGCGCGGTAGACGGTCTTGGACTCGATATGATGGTCAGCGATCACACAGTCATCGCGTCCCTGCGCCACGCTGCGGATGGTCAGGATGATGACAGCGAAGGTGGTCACCTTCACGCCGCCGCCGGTAGAGCCGGGCGCTGCGCCGATGAATTGCAGCACGCTCATGAGCAGCTTGCTCAGGGTGCCGCAGGAGGCCAGATCCACGGTGTTCATGCCGGCGGTACGGGTGGATACCGACTGGAACAGTGAAGCCATCACCTTGCCGGGCACCGACAGTCCGCCCAGCGTGGCGGGGTTGTTCCACTCCATCAGTCCCAGCCCCAGCGCGCCGCCCAGCCACAGGATCACCGAGAAGGACAGCACCACCTTGGCGTGCAGGGACAGGCGGCGTTTCTGGTACCACTGGCACAGCTCCACCCAGACCATAAAGCCCAGACCGCCGGAGATGATCATGAACATGATCACCGCCTGCACATAGTAGTTGTTGACATAGGGCACCAGCGAGGAGTACGCCCCGAACCGTCCGAACAGGTCAAAGCCCGCATTGCAGAAGGCCGAAATGGCGGTGAATACGCTGATCCAGACGCCCTCCAGCCCGAACTGCGGCACAAAGGCGAACATCAGCAGCAGAATGCCGATGCCTTCAAACATCGCTGCCAGCCCCACCACGATCTTCAGCACGCTTTTGGCCTGATCGTAGCCGTCTGCCGAGACGCTCTCGCCCAGCAACCGCAGATCCCGGAAGCCCATGCGTCGGCGCATGGCCAGCGCAAAAAAGCTGGTAAGGGTAACAAGACCAAGGCCGCCCACCTGAATGAGCAGCAGCACCACTGCCTGCCCGAACCATGTGAACTGCGTCCACGTATCCCGCACCACCAGACCGGTGACGCAGGTGGCGCTGGTGGCTGTGAACATGGCGTTGAGCACATCCAGCCGCCCGTGCCTGCTGGCAATGGGCAGGGTGAGCAGGAGCGTGCCCAGCGCGATGACAGCAATAAAGCTGACGCAGATGATCTGGGTCGGGGTGCTCAGTCCCAGCTTTCTCCGCCGAACCGACCTCTGGTGCCGCAGCCTTTTGCGGATATTTTTTATCTTTTCCATAGCATCCTCCCTGCGCAGCACGCAGCCGCTTTGCATTCCTTTATAGCATACACCATTTTGCCCGCAGGTTCAACTTGATTTTACAGCCCGGTTGCGGTATTATAATATGGTACTGTATTTTTGGGGTTTTCTGCCCCAAGGATGCAGAACTGTGTCTCCGTAGCTCAGCTGGATAGAGCGTCCGCCTCCTAAGCGGAAGGCCGTGTGTTCGAATCACATCGGGGACGCCAGTGCAAAAACCAAGCCCGGAAGGTTTACGAACCCTCCGGGCTTGGTTTTTTCTCTATTGAAAGTGAAAGCGCCAACGCAGCGCTCACACCAGCTTTGCCCCGGCGTGGGGCAGGCTTTCTGCGCCAAGGCTTTGCAGCTTTTGGGGCAGGGCGGCAAGGTCGCCGCCGGTATAATACCAGCCCGCAGCCAGTGCTGCCAGTGCCAGCAGCAAAAGCACCACCAGTGCCTTGCCCAGCCTGCGGCGCTTCGGGCGCGGCGATGCAGACTGTTCCGCCGTGAGGGAGGCAGGGGTCAGGGCTGCATCCGGCACGGCTCTGCCATAGGGCTGCCAGTTTGTGCCCCCAGCCTGCGGCAGACCACAGGCGGCGCGGCGCAGCATATCCAGCAGCCACAGCCCGGGATTCTCGTCCGGCGATACGCACCGCAGCCAGCAGCCCTTTTTGCTGCCCACCAGTAGCAGGCGGCTTTGGGGCAGTTCCACACAGCCCACCGCCAGCGCGGCACCGGTCAGCTTCTGCATGACCTGCACCCGCGCCAGTGTGCGGGCAGGCTCTGCCTGCGGCGCCTTGCGCAGCTTGCGGCTGAGCCGGGCGGTGAGCGCGGTATTGGCGTAGCTCATGGCGCCAAAATCGAATACCTTTTCCGCGCCGGGAAGGTTTTCCAGCCGGGTCTCCAGCAGCGCTCCTGCAGCGGTATCACTGCACACCAGCAGCTTGCGGTGCTGTTCCAGCGCCTGCACTGCGGCAGCGGCAAGGGTCTGCTCCCCTTCCCCGTACAGTGCCGGGGCAAGTCTTGTCCGCAACTGCTGTACCGCCCGGTGCAGCTGCTGCGGGGTGCTGCTTTGCAGCGCCACCAGTGTTTCCGCACCCCGGCTGCGGCAGTGCACCGTGCCCTGCCAAGTGTCCGGCAGGGCTTCCACAGCCTTTTGCACGGTCTGCTCCGGTGCACCGAACAGCCGCAGCACGCAGCCTGCCGGGCGCTCTTCCTTATTTGTCATGACGCATCCCCCCTGCGGCCGCAGGGGCCGCCCTTACTCTGCCCGCAGGGTCTCGTCCAAGGCGGTCAGGGCGGCGGGGTCATGCTGTGCGCTTTCGGCCAGCACCTGCGTACCGGCAGGGGTCTTGCCCTGTGCCAGCCGCAGCGCCAGTTCCAGCGCAGTCTGTGCGGCGCGGGCGCGGATGAGCGCACGGTCCGGACGGGAGACGAACAGCTTTTTCACATACGCCTTATCTCCCCGGGCAGCGCCCAGATACACCGTGCCCACAGGCCGGACGGCATCGCCGCCGCCGGGGCCTGCCAGACCGGTAACGCTGACCGCGATATCTGCACCGGCGGCCTTTGCCGCGCCCAGCGCCATCTGCGCCGCCACGGGAGCCGACACCACATTATATTGCGCAATGACCGCCGGGTCTACCCCGACAAGCTTCGCCTTGGCCTGCTCCCAGTAGGTCACAAAGCCGTAGCCGAACACCTCGCTTGCGCCGGACACACTGGTCAGGCGCTGGGCGATCATGCCGCCGGTGCAGCTTTCGGCGGTGGCAATGGTCAGGCCGTTGGCCTGCAGCGTATGCACCACCGTCTCTTCCAGTCCGGCGACATCCTCATCATACACCGCATCGCCCAGCAGATCATAGAACTTTTTGGCGTAGGCTCGGCACATGGTCTGCGCCTCGGCGTCATTCTGCGCCCGGGCGGTGATGCGGATCTCGCACTCGCCGGTCTTGCAGTAGATGGCGGCGGTGGGGTTCGGGTTTTCCAGCAGCGCACGCACCCGGTACTCCAGATTGCTCTCGCCGCCCAGCACCCGCAGCGTCAGGCTGTGCAGGGCGCAGCTCTGCCGCGCCAGCAGCAGCGGGCGTACGCTTTCCTCCCACATGGCCTTCATCTCATGGGGCACGCCGGGCATCAGCACAGCACAGTGACCGTCCTGCTCGAACCATGCGCCCGGCGCGGTGCCGTGGTGGTTGACCACCTTATGCCCATGCACCGGCACCATGGCCTGCTTGCGGTTGTTGGGGGTGGTCTCGCGCCCGGTGCGGGTAAAGAAGTCCACGATCTTCTGCCACTCCTCCGGGTCAAAGGTAAGGGTATCGCCAAAGCAGGCGGCCACCGTCTCCTTGGTCAGGTCGTCCGCCGTGGGGCCCAGCCCACCGGTGAACACCAGCAGGTCGCACCGCTGCTTTGCCTCGTTGACAAAATCCGCCAGACGGCCATGGTTATCGCCGATGGTGCTCTGCCGCCGGACGGTGATGCCCAGTTCAGCCAGCTCCCGGCTGAGGTACTGGGCATTGGTGTTAAGAATGTTGCCGAGCAGCAGCTCGGTACCCACACTGATGATCTCTGCTGTCATGGACAAATCAACCCTCGAATTCTACCTGATCGGTGATGCGCACCCGGATGCGCTCGGTCTGCTCTGCGGCTTCGGCTTCCAGCGCGGCAAGGCCGGGCATGGCGGCTTCGGCGGCAAGGATCTCCTCCAGCTCGGGGCGGATCTTCGGGTGCGGCGGGGTGAAGATGGTGCAGCAGTCCTCATAGGGCAGGATGCTGGTCTCAAAGGTATTGATATGGCGGGAGGTCTCGATGATCTCGGTCTTGTCCATACCGATGAGCGGGCGCAGGATGGGCAGGTCCTGTGCAGCATCGGTGCACTGCAGCGCCTTGACGGTCTGGCTTGCCACCTGTGCCAGACTTTCGCCGGTGACCAGCGCTTCACAGCCCTGCTTTTTGGCAATCACGTTTGCAATGCGCATCATGCTGCGGCGCATCAGCACCGTGAACAGCACATCCGGAGCATTATCCCGAATGTATTCCTGGGGTTTTGTGTAGGGCACTACAAACAGGTTGGCGCTGCCGGTATACACGGTGATGAGCTGTGCCAGAGCCTTTACTTTTAGTTTTGCGCGCTCAGAAGTATACGGAGGGGACGCGAAATGAATGTGATCCAGTGCCAGACCGCGCTTTGCCATGCGATAAGCTGCCACCGGGCTGTCGATGCCGCCGGAGAGCATATTCAGGGCACGGCCGCTGGTGCCCACGGGCAGACCGCCCTCACCCGGTATTTTTGGGCCGTGAATATACGCACCGTAATCTCGAATCTCCACAATGACCTTGAACTGCGGGTTATGCACATCCACCTTCAGGTAGTTGTGCTTGCCCAGCAGGTAAGCACCCAGTTCCCGCATCAGTTCCGGACTGGTCATGGGGTAGGTCTTGTCGGCGCGGCGGGCTTCCACCTTGAAGGTACGGATGCCGTGCAGCGCGCTGCCCAGATAGTCCTCGGCGGTCTGGCAGATGGTATCAAAATCCTTTTCGCACACCACGGCGCGGCTGAGCGCGGCAAGGCCGAACACCTTGCTGACCCGCTCAAAGGCAAGATCCATATCCACGTCCTCTTCCTCGGGCTCCATATAAAAGGTAGACTGGGTGCAGTACACCTTGAACTTGCCCACCGTCTTAAGACGGTAGCGCAGGATCTTCATCATGGCTGCTTCGAACTGGTTGCGATTGAGGCCTTTCAGGGACATCTCGCCCTGATAGCCCATAATAATTTCCTTCATAAATGTTGCATCTCCTGATGTAGGATTTATAATGGCCTCCGCTTTCGCTCTGGCCATATTCAGCGGATGAATTATTTTTATCTGTGAATGGAAAATGACTGCGGTCATTTTCCATTCACCCTTTCACGCATTGGGGTCGCGCAGGCAAACTGCATCTTCCCATAGAACGGCTGACAGCTTTCTCTTCGGACACGAGTTCGGGTTGCGGCACCCAGCATCCGCATCGTGCCTTGGGCGGCACTTGCGTCTTGCT
>OHPZ01000781.1_pt1 | contig 12233 bp, 8 predicted proteins | sample 1577851 | NCBI WGS metagenome assembly OHPZ01 (sample SAMEA3879507, study PRJEB24766) | human gut metagenome | biome: human-associated habitat; feature: feces | place: USA | collected 1985/1987 | reverse complement strand
AGTCTCTCGATATTCTTCAATATATCCAAGTAAATATCTATCAAACAGGTAAAATTAGAGCAAAAGAAATCAGTCAGCACTTCGGTATATCTGAAAGTTACTTGGGACGTTATATAAAAAAGCACACCAACGAAACAATGCAGCAATACATATTAAGCTATAAACTAAAATTGGTCGAAAGCAGATTGTTACATAGTCAAATGAGAATAAATGAGATTGCCGAAGAACTAGGATTTACTGATGAAAGCCATTTGAGTAAATTCTTTAAGAAATACAAGGGATGTAGTCCTTCAAGTTTCAGAAAAAGTAATAATATACTTGAAACAGATGTTTCTTGCTATCTGCCAGAAAAAAGAAATCCCTGATAATGTTTGATTATCAGGGATTTTCTTAAATTACTTTTTTGAATTTCAGTGATCCGCCTGGGGCTCGAACACTTTATATTATGCTTCTGTAACCATTTGATTATCAACCTTTCTAAGATATCGGGTTTGTGAAGTCCTCCGATTTCACTCTGTATTACCTGCTGCATTTTACAGTGGTATTCATCCTTCTATCATGTTACAAAGTTACGAAATTTCTATTTGATATGCTAATTTGTGAGCCACTAATTGAACATAGCACTCTTATAATCAGATGAATATTATACATAACACCTTTGATAATATTTCAGACCGGATAGAGAATCTACTCTTGAAAAGCCTTACAATAATTATCTTCCAATAACTTTTCCACATCTGATTCTTTATACAAGATCTTCCCCCCTAACTGATAATAAGGAAGTATTCCATTGTTACGATACTCTTGCAAAGTTCTTCTGCTAATTTTTAGTCATTGGGCTAACTCCTTATCTGTAATATATCGCTCTCCATTCAATGGAGGACGGCTATTATCTACGATCTTGTTCATTTTCACAAGCATACTGTCCAATGCCTTGAAAAAAGCAACAACCTGTTTGTTGTCTTTCATTATAATACCTTCCATGAGCTATTGATTTATATTTTTTGATTTTAAAACTTTCTCTTTCCGTTGAAGCCCGACAAAAGTCAATAATGCCTCTACATCCCCCGGTTTATAGAAAATCTTGTGCTGAATTTGTGAATAAGGTAATTTACCGTTATCTCTTAGAGTTTGTAATGTTCGGGGAGAAATATTCAATCTCAAACATACATCTTGGCTATCCATTCATGCACTAAGATTTTTGACATTGACTTTTTGACAAAGCGAATCTACTTGTTTTGTAAAAGCGTTGAATTGATTCATCATCTTTTCAAACAGCTTGGTTTCAATGTAAATGACTTCCATAATAATGATATTTTTTAAATTGCACCATAATTGATACAAGATAGGGCGTATTTGCATGATTTAGGTTATAGTGTCATTTATTGTCATAGAAAGTCAGCTCTTTTCATAAGGAATGGAATTAATCAACTGGTGATAATACAAAATTACGCCAAAAGATAAAAAAGTGAAATAATTGCAAGAAAAGTGTTTTTTATGCAGATGATTTGTTATTTTTGTAGGAAAGTTACAAAATAAAAGGATGAATGTATGATTAGAGAACTCAGTATAGAAAATTTCATGTCAATACGAAAAGAGCAGGTGTTATCTTTCGAGGCTACCAAAGACAAGACCTCTCATGAGTTATTGACTGTCGAAATCAAACCGGGGATGCGGTTAAATCGTATGCTTATACTTTATGGGGCTAATGCTTCCGGGAAGAGTAATATTCTCTATGCCTATGAAACAATATGGAGAATGTTGGTTTCTCCCTATGCTAATAAGCTGCAGGCCATACCTTTTTATCCGTTTGCTTTGGATAAGGATAAAAATACCCGATTGTCCGTGTCCTTTTATATAGGGCAAGTACGATACGATTATTCAGTGGAGTATAATAACCGCTATATCATTTCTGAGAAAATGGAATATGCTCCTAATGGAGTATTATCTTTATTTTATAGTCGGAAGTTTGTCCATGAAGATGTAGTACCGGATATTGAATTTGGTCGTACAGTCGGTTTGCATTTGAAAAGCAAGAAAACAATTGTAGACAATACTTTGAATAACCATACTGTACTGTCTACTTTCGCAAAAATATCTCTAAATGAAGATGCAAAGATATTCCGTGATACCTATAACTGGATTGTTCGGTATGTGCATGGCATGAAGGGAAATACTCTTTTGGATATTGCCCAACAGTTGATTGATAATAAAGAGAAGAAAGATTATTTTATATCGGCTATGCGAAAGGCTGATTTTAATATTTCTAATATAAGTATTGACAATGAAGCAAGAATGCAAAGTGGCAAAGATGTATTTTTTACTCATCACACCATAGACGGATCTGATTTTACTTTATCTTCTATTGACCAATCATTGGGGACATTACGCTATTTTCAGCTACAGGAATGCATGTTCAATATGTTGCGTGAAGATCATATATATAGTTTTGATGAAATAGAAAGTAATTTGCATTATGATCTTTTGCTCCATTTCCTGACAACATTTATGATGAATACTGCCAATTCTCAAATATTGTTCACTACACAAGACCAGCAGTTATTGGATGAAGAATTTATACGTCGGGATATGGTTTGGTTTACTGAGAAATCAAAGGAAGATGCCTCTACTGAACTTTATTGTGCTTCTGAATTTGGATTGCACAAGAATTTATCTCTTTATAAGGCATATAGAACAGGGAAACTCGGTGCTAAACCGGAATTAGGTTCCATTTTTTAAGGAAGTAATATGAAAATGCGAAAAACAAGAACTACAATAGCTGTTATTGGTGAAGGGCCGACTGAGAAATATTATTTGAAGTCATTGGAAGGTGTTATCCATGCACAAGTGAAACCAGTAGTTCCAAATCATGCCACCAGTATGGCTGAATTGGAACGTCGAATAGAACAATGCATCGATGACGGATATAATATGATATTCTGTCTAATTGATATGGATAATAAGAAAGAAGGGCGTAATCGAGAGAACTATTTAAGACTGAAAACAAAATATCATCAAAAAACGATCATCAAGAAGCGGCAAGGAACAGAAAGTCTAATACGTTTTTTTGAGAACGAGCGCTGTTTGGAAATATGGTTCTTGTATCATTTCAAATACACAACACAACAATTTAATAGCTCTAATGAATTAGCTAAGGAATTGGAGCATATTTGTAATTATGAAAAGACCGAGGATTTTTTTAGTAGAAAATGCAAAGGATTACATAATTTTTTGCTTGCCAATGGAGGAAATCTTGATATAGCAATTGAAAATTCTGAGAAATCTATATTATCTAAATTAAAGGAAGGACGTGAACATACTTATAGTGAAATGGCAGATTTCTTTTATGAAGTAATAAAGAAATAGTATCTTATTTTGGAAAAGTTTGACAGATTATAGTAAAACTTCAGTCAATATTGATGAAGATAACATTGAACACCTTTATCTAAGTTCCACTATTTGCGGCTTTTATTTAATTGCAAGTAAATCTAAAGGAAGAATTTCATCCTTAGTAAACCAATCATTGTCTATTGCTGTATTCTTTACGGCATCAACATTGTTGGTATATGCAACAATTGCAAGACTTTTCATGGCCCTACTACATATCACATAGAATAATCGGCGAGTTCTATCTATACTAGTTTCCTTTCCAACTTTCATATTTTTTTTATCGGTATCGCTAGTCTCTTTAGCTCCAAACAATTTTTCATAACTGAACAAAAAACCTCTGGCTTCATCATCATCAAGAATAGCTAATACTCTATCGAACTGTAAACCTTTAACGCCTTGATGCGTACCAAACATCGATTTATCGGAAATGTAGTCGTTATATTTAATAATCTTCTCAAATGTAGTTGATAATGCTTCATCCCATGCCGCAATCGACTCATCAATATCTTTGGATGAATCATCTACTATTACAGAGTCCTTATCCGTACGCTGCGCAATAACTTTAAGGCTATCCGGAATAACAAACAGCTTAGATTTTGCAATGTTATTTAAAATATCAAGTAACTTTGGATTGTCATTATTTTTCCAGAGCGAAAACAAACTATTAACAGCGGTATTAGCACTTTTGATAACATCAGTTTGCTTTTCATGGAGTTTTATATTTTCTCTCTTAAACATAGGCGAATTCAGTCGAACAATTCTTGAAACGGCAAACTCATCCCCATTCCTTTTCGCCTCAATAAGAGGAAGAACGAATTGAGTAAAGAATCGTATTCCAGGTAGAGAGCCATCCAATAACCCGATTCGATAGCGTTCAACTTTATATAAAGAAGCAAATAAATCGTCGAATCCCATTCTTTTAGCAGCCATATGGTGTTCCAATGTCAGCGTTTTTACAGCCTTCTCATCGCTACTATTAATCCACAAATCATCCCCTGTTATTTCTGCCATCTTCTGCTTTATCGCATTTTCAATGGCTATTTTGTTGTCAACATCAGAAGGAATAATGAAGAAACGAACAAAACCATCTTCTTTATCAGTTCTTGGAAGTTGTTCAATACCATCTGCATCACTGCGAATCTTATTGATAAGGGTAACCACTCTTTTAGGGCATCTATGATTTAATTTCTTTTCAGGCTTATACCAGTCATTAGGTAGATTGGTACCTAGATTCTCTTTCCCATCAGTATATATCCTTTGCATAGTATCCCCAAACAACCCAAGAGAAAAGTTTTTATTCTTTTCTTGAACCATGAATAGCGCATTTATTAATTCTTTCTTAGTGTCCTGACTTTCATCAACCAACAAAATAGGATATTTCTGAATTAATATTTTTTGAAAGAGAGGCTTATTTTCTAAGAAAAAAGCACTTATGCTAATGACCTCAGTATGACTTAACGAATTATCTTCTATATTGTCGCCATTAGGGTTATATGCAAATTTTGATATTCTATCTAATGTCGAAAGCCGATTTTTCTTATTCTCAATCTTCCTTTTTCTATCAACAGATGTTTTAGTTCCAGGACGCCCTTTCGATTCTTCAATCTCTAATTCGTCTATTTCTTTGTTTAGTGTATTACGTAGCCAGTTCTTAATATCTGCCGTGTAATGTCTGATTAATTCCCATGCAAAGCTGTGTATTGTTGAAACGGCAAATGTGGGATCATTTTTTAAGCGGTGAATAATTTCATCACAGGCAGCATTTGTATAAGTTATTATGGCAACATTCTTTCTACGGAGTTTCAATTCGTCTCCGTACTTATCTTTGATTTGCTCTAGAACATTGACTAATGACCTTGTTTTTCCGGAGCCAGCACCGGCAAATAGGAAGAAACTTTTAGGATTTTGAAGATTCAAACAAGCCAAAAGTTCTTCATCCACTTTGTCATCTAGGCAATTATCGTAATCTGTTATCATTTTATAGCATTTGAAGAAACCGACATACTACAGTTACTGCTGTTTTTCTCTAATATTTCTGAAAGCCATTTTAGACCTTCTGAAATATATGTTGGAGTTTTGATTTTTTTCGTGTCATCAATGAAAAGTAGATTCAAAGAAAATTCTGCCTTTTTTGCATTATCCAATGCTTCAAACATTTTTCTTAAACATTCTTTAATTGTCGATTCATTCAGTGCTTCCGAATATTTCTTTATCAAGCCATCTCCCTTCATTGATTTGAATAGATCAATGTTGTCAAAAACTAGTGCTTCTTCAAATGTATAGGGATAAACAGTGACTACTTTATTTTTAAAAGTGATTTTAGTGCCATATTGGTATGCGACTCTCACCAAGCCATTTGAGGATTGCTTTTTAGTTGATGCTAAATCAACAAGCTCCTCAATAGATTCTTTAGCAGGAGTCCATTGCTTTAACGTAGAACTATTAGTGACGTAGTTTTTCCCCTTTTCGGGACGAACTGATCTCCTATGTGCATTCGGATCAACAGAGTCTATATCAGTTATAATCAAGGTGATTATACCAAGATCATCAATTAGTGGTCTTAGTCGATGAGCATGACTTCCGCCGATTTCCAGCAATGAAATATATGCAGAAGCGAGCTTCGGAAATTCTTGATTAATAAAGAAAGGTAGTAGCATTCTTTCCGCTTGCCCTTCTATGAGAATTGCGGCATCTGCAAAGAACAAATCACAGTGGGTCGTTTTCAAGTACCTTTTTGCAAATTTTGTTGTTTCATCTTCCGCACCAAATGTTTTGGATAAGTTTATAACTGTTGAAGTCGGAATTTGGTTTTGGGTAATATTCCGTTTAAAATAGCGCAAAGACTTAAAATCACATTCATGTGCGATGTGACTTGAATGTGTGCTGATAATTAATTGTGTACAGAAGTCTTTCTTCTCTTTAAGACGAGCATGATTTCTTAATACATCATATGCTTTACGTATAAACACTTGTTGCACTTGAGCATGTAAATGTGCTTCCGGTTCTTCCACCAGAATAATATGTAAAGGTTCTATCTCATGAGTCGAATTTTTGGCAATTTTCCCGACTTTCATCCACTCATCTCTAAATCGAATGAGTTTGAAAATCATAGAAATTAGATTCTGATATCCTAAACCATTGTATTTTTCCGATAACCTTAGGCATTGTTCGTCTGTTTCCCCTTTTTGAACATTGAAAAGGACTGCCGAATCATGTTTGAGTCCATCAACCGGACTGACTTTGGTTGAAATGCTTATTTCCGGATTACCAAATCCAGGGTAATTCAGGTTTCTCAATTCATCGAGAGAGGAGGAAAAGCCAGCTTCTAATCGTATGTCAAAAGCCTTATTCGCTTCCTCAATTGCCTCCAATGCATCCAAGTCAGTGGCATCTATAGTCTCTGTTGGATTTATATGTTTTGAGTAGTATTCACGTAGTTGGCTGGACAAGTTACTAATACCCGTTTCAGGAGTATTAGGGTCTGAGAAACCTCTTTGAGCATTAATTATGTCAATCTTTACTAAACCTTGAAAAGGATCGAAATCAATAGGTATATTATCTTCTGAAAGTAGTTGAGGCGTATCTCCCTGCCCAAATTTACTAGGATCAAGAATATATGCATTGACTGTAAAATATGTGTGTAATTTCTTCTGTAAAAAATCCCACAAGTGAATAGGCCATAATTTCGTTGCCTTTTTGCTTCGATCTTTCGTTAATTCTTCAATTGTAGATTTAGCTGTAGTATAATCCGTATACAGAGTTTTTATATCTTTAGGCTCAAACCTTAATCGAATACCCAATTTCCCACTAGCCCAATCCAACGTAGGAATAATCCGGTTCACGTAATGTATCTCATTTTCTTCCACATTAATCCACACATCTAATTGTGGGACGAATGGTTGCCAAGCAGAAATAGATAACTTGTTTTCATCTAAATCTGATTCTTTAGAATAGACTATGTAATCATTTCCAATTTTATTGATTTCTCTCCAATTGGATAGAGTAAAATCTTGTGTAGTAAAACTTTTCTTGTCTCTGAAAAATAAAATCAAACAATCCATAGCAGAAGTTTTACCACTATTGTTAGCCCCGACAAATATCGTTCTATCATCTGCAATATCAATTCGAGAAGATTTTAATTTTCTGAAATTTTGTATTTCAAGACAAGATATTCTCATAATGTAAATATTTATGTTACTTACTTTTTCTATTAGTTCTTCTGCCGGATAGTTTCTTCCATATCCCTCTTAAAGTTTTGACCTCTTTCTCTGAAAATTTAAGTTGTTTGATCAACAATTCTCTATCAACAATATCAAGAACTTCTTCAATCTTTCTCTGTCGGATTAAAGAATCTACTCGTTTAAAGTCAATATTATGCTTTCCCAATATGGGCAAAGGTAGTTCCTCTATCTCGGTTGGTTCAAAAGTAAGAACTCCGCCACCATAACTTCTACCGGTTATTTCGGAAAAAGCAAAAGTTAAAGAATTAAGATATGAGAGAGCAATAGTTTCCCCACTTATGGCTTTGGTTTTAAAGCGTACCCTATGAATTGTATCTGTTGAAGATGCTTCTGCTTGGTTAAGTATAAGTTTTGGATAATCCCCCACCTGTCTTAAAACAAAGGCATCCGGTGTCCATAGAGAAGGTGTCAAATACCAGAGTTTTCGGATACTGCACTTATAACCTTCATGGTATTTTTGTGTTTCCCCATAAGAAATATAGTCCCGACATTCTTTAGGTAATGTAGCATAATCCTTTGCAGGAGGAATAAATAGATAAACAGGAAGATTTGCCTCTGAGTTTTTCTGAAAGTCTTCCTCATTGTATACAATTCCTTTAAAATAATTTGATTTGCCTACCACATGAGTTGTGTAGGGCATGAGCTTTTTTTCGGAAACAGTTTCTTTATTAAGCATAAAGAAATTATTTTTCCCGGTAACAATACCTACGTCAACGTCCATAATCGTTGAACATGGCAAGATTCTGTTATCAGATTTAATCTTTCTTAAAAGCTGAATTTCATCTTCATTCAAAAAATATTTTGTCCATTTTTCTGTCGAATGGTCAAGATACTTCACGTCTGATTGATGAATAATATCAAAATCAATATTTTCAAGTTCAACCAAATTCTCGACTTCAATAACCCTAATTCCATGGTTGTCAGCTAAATCTTTCTCGCAAAGAAGCAATACTACTTCCTGCTGGATATCATCAAAAACTAATTTTCTAAATGTAACAATAGTAATCCTCGAAAAAAAGTTAGAGAGGAATACTCTTGTTTCCGCGGCATATTTTACTTGGAATAATTCTGCCGGAATAACCATTGCTAACTTTCCAGAGGGTTTTAATTTACTGGCGGAAATAACAAGAAATGGAACCCAGATATTTATAAGTTTGTTGGGATGCAGTTTTAATTCATGCATCATTTTAAGTGCCAACTCCCGATGTTCTTCAGGGAAGTTTTGATAACGGATGAAAGGAGGGTTACCAATAACCACATCAAATTTTTCCTTAGCTGTTGAAATATAGCTAAAGAAATCTGCGTTCTGAATTGTATTTGAATTTAAACCGTATTTTGCTGCTCTTATTTTGGATTTTTGGGCTTCTTTATCGATCAACTCAATTCCTTTTATCAATCCAGATAAATTATTGCCGTCAACTCCTAATTTATTAAACCGTCGTATGGCAGACTCTATAAAATTTCCATCGCCACAACTTGGTTCCAGGACTTTCTGTGCAGGGCTGTTAATTGCCCATTTACAAATAAAGTCAGTGATCTCCTGTGGTGTGTAATACCCACCACGAAGTTTCTTCGAATCTATATTCTCTATTTTCTCCACTACTATATTAGTCTTCATTTATGTCACTATTTAACAACTCATCAGCCTCAATCTCTCTTATATCTTCATCTGATAATCCATAGAGCAAATTGACTTTTGAAATAAGTAAATTCCAAAGTAGGTTCATTTTACGTTGAAGAACCCTTCTCTCGGATGTTATATGTATACCCTTACTTGCCTGCTTCGTCTCTATTAATCCGTTGACGGCTTTGATTATCTCTTTATATAGAGTAACCTCTGATTTATTATTAAAATCGATCAATCGGATTGGTAAATTCTCGATAAACTGCTTGCCATGAGAATAATATGCCCCTCTGAATTCACTGGCACCGGATTTAACCATGGCCTCGATTACTGGATGAGAAAGAATTCCCAATATGTAATGCAAAGAATAACTAGACTTAGCAAATAAAGAATAATATGGGCCGTTTCCTCCTCCCGTAAATTGCAGATTATTTGCATCAAATACATACCCTGGCTTCGTAGACAGAACTGGCCAGATTAATTTGGGGGTATCATGGAATCGGGTTAAGCTTTGCGATCTTCCATATTGATACCATTTGGGTTCTTTGCTACCATTAATACTTCGTTTAACGAGTATGTCTTTATGTTCATTTAAATACCCCCATGTCAACGGGAAATTGGTTTGGAAATGCTGTTCTGAAAAAACTTCGGCTTTCCCTCCTTGAATTATGTACGGGAAAATAATTTTAGCGTTGGAAGCTACTGTATCAAATAATTCGAGCGAGAGATCATACAAACAAGGTTTGCATATAGCTTTTTCTACTTCGTATATATTGTTTTTATATTTGAAACGATATGTGGTTTCAGTTTCCTCAATTGGTTGAAAGATGTAAATTTTATCTGCGCTTGTTTGCAGACCAACAGCAATCTCGGCAATAGAACTAAGCGGAGCCGTTTGTGGACTTCTCAATTTGTTAAAAATACTTTCAGTGCTTTTAGACACAAATACCCAGGGATTTTCCCTGAACAAAGCCGATTTATAGGTATCATATTTTATAGCTCCTGTTATAAATTCAGGAGAAAAAACACGAATGCGTTTAAAGTAAAAATCATCTCTTTTTTTCTTGTCCAGTATTAAAATCGCAGTATAAGTACTACGATTGGGGAACGCCTGACTAACTCCAAAATGTATGATTTTTTGTATCGATGCTTTTTGAATTATAAATCGACGAAGAAATTTACCTCCTTTTACAATGAAAAATTTATGCGGAACGATGTAGCCTAACATCCCATTGTCGTTAAGTAATTCAATTGCTCTTTGAATAAACAAGTAGTATTTATCAAAAGCATCAGATACGGCAACTTCATAACCAGAAATTTTATTCTGAAAAAAGAAAATCTCTTCACTTGAAAATTTTGCTATATTCTGGATTCTTACATATGGTGGATTACCAATAATAGCATCAAATCCGTTGGATTGCCTTAAGAAGTCAAATTCATCATTCCAGTTAAAGGGCTTTATTTTGAAAAGTAAACTATTGTCTTCTATGGCTTCTGGCTTATAGGTGAAGTAAGTGTCATCAATTAATGAGTTTCCACACTTGATATTACTATCCAAATTAGGAAGAGCTTTTGTGTCATATTTGGCAAGGAAATCATCTATTGAACTAGCATTCTCGTTTTCCAGAAGTTTGAGTAATAAGCTAAATTTAGCCACTTCTACAGCATAGGGATTGATATCTACTCCGAAAATATTATCGGTTAGAATCTGGTGTTTTGCTCGCATTGTAAGGTGATAAGAGCCGTCAAAGGTTTTATATATTACCTGGGAATTATCACCTCCCATGTGAACCAAACTTAAGATGATTTTTTCAAGAAAGTAATCATACGCCGATATGAGAAACGTCCCGGAACCACAACAAATGTCAGCAATTTTTAATTGTTGAATTTGCTGTAATGATTTACCCGAAAACAAAGGGTTAAAGGTTTCGTTAACGATATTTCGGACGATGAGTTTAGGCGTTGGAACAACACCACTTGATGCGGCCACTTCGGGTTCTTGAACAACAGAAATGGTATGATCATCTACAATATTAATCTTACTCCCCAAATATCTCTCATAAATCTGACTTAAAATGGCTGGATCAACAACAGAAAAATCATAAGGGCTTTGCGGATAATATAGTTCATTGAAAATGCTAATAAGAATACCTGGATTAATTTTGATGTTAAGAGAGAAATTATCCTCGATAAAATCGAAAAGTCCAGAATTGTATTTTTTGTCAGAGCGTACAAACAGTGCTTTTAGTTCATCATAACTCTTAATATGCTTAAGGGTTTCGTACTTCTCGATTTCTCTGTCTTCGCAAATACGAAGGAAAATGATTCGATTGAGTAATCGCTGAACGAGGAAATTTATTTCTTCGTTGTTAAATCCCGTATTATTTGCAATAATGTCGATTGCTAAACCTTCTCTCCAATTTTCTATTTGTTTCAAAAAATACTCATCAAACGTAATCGTTTCTTTTTGCGCAAGAGAGAAATATTCGTCAATATAACCTGATGCTATTGACTGGAAAGAGAGAATTCGATATAATTCATCAAAGTCAACAATAAATTGAGAATAGTGAAATGATTTATAACGAGCTGTATTAACACTATCGTTCACTACAGGTTTAAGCCTACAATCATAAATAGAAAGTATCTCAAAATTAGTAAGAATTGAGATTCCTAGGTTAGCATTCCAACCATATCGGCGTGTTTGGAAAGCTGGCTTATTTGTTTTATCTAGATCGATAGATACCTTCTTTGCCTCAATGAAAAGTTTTCTAATGCCTTGAATTCGTAAAGTATAATCAGGGTTTTTCTTGGTTACCACATCTTCTTCCTCAACATCAATACTTTCTTCTTGTATTACTTCACGGAGAAATTGTGATTTGCCTTGTTCGTTATCAACGTCCCATCCAAATGTTTTTAGTAATGGGTTAAGAAAATCTATCCGTAGTTGAGCTTCGCTATATTGGGTGGTTTTATATATG
>OHPZ01000771.1_pt1 | contig 12391 bp, 6 predicted proteins | sample 1577851 | NCBI WGS metagenome assembly OHPZ01 (sample SAMEA3879507, study PRJEB24766) | human gut metagenome | biome: human-associated habitat; feature: feces | place: USA | collected 1985/1987 | reverse complement strand
AGCTTACGAAACTTCCGGTAACATTGCCGTAGGTGATGAGGAAGTGGTTCGTTTCATGCATTTCATCAACGGATTCAATCAGATTTTCAATAACAGCGAAGACTTGGTAATCAGCGAGAAATATGCAGAAATACGCAAGTTCCTGAAAGAAAAGAAAGACGGTGATATGGACAGCCGTGACATTCTGACTATCAAAGGTTTGATTCGTCGTGGTGAAGCCCGTACTGCTTCTTCATACAATAATATTCCGTTAGATCGGGTACATTTCCTTGACTTGCCGTTCTATGAAACCGGTAAGATTCAGAAAAATCCGATTAGCGAGGCTGACGTAGAGATCGTACGCAACCTGCTTCGTGAAGTGAAGCCTCATCAGATTTTCGTAGCCGGAGACTTGGCTGACCCGCATGGCACACACCGTGTATGTACGGATGCAGTATTCGCTGCTGTCGATCTTGAAAAAGAAGAAGGAGCCAAATGGTTGAAAGACTGTCGTATCTGGATGTATCGTGGTGCGTGGGCTGAATGGGAAATTGAGAACATCGAAATGGCTGTGCCTATCAGTCCGGAAGAGCTTCGTGCAAAACGTAATTCTATCCTGAAGCATCAGTCGCAGATGGAAAGCGCTCCGTTCTTAGGCAATGACGAACGTCTGTTCTGGCAACGCAGCGAAGACCGTAACCGTGGCACAGCAACGTTGTATGATCAGTTAGGACTGGCATCGTATGAAGCAATGGAGGCATTTGTAGAATACATTCCTCTATAAGAAAGAAAATTCTTAATTAATAGAATATAAAACAATCAAAGAAGAGTGGGCAGTTCGATACTTCCCACTCTTTTTTTGTTTATTTTTGCAGGAGATTTTGCCACAGAATGCAATGGACTTACATGAATGCGAGATTCATTTCGTATTCTCCTTCCAAAAGGGGAAATGCCATCAAGGGGAAAGTGGCGGACATAGATAATCATAGGATGCAACCTAAAGAGTGGAACGATGAAAAAAATAATAGTCTTTCTTCTGTGCCTGACAATGGGCACCAGTCTTCTCTTCGCTCAGGATATTGAGAGAAATATAAAAGAGCGGTTAACGGATTACTTTGCCAAATACACAGCGACAGCTAAAATCAGTACACCGAAGCTGAACAGTTTCGATATTGATTATGACCGCAGAACCATTCAGATTTATGCTTCGGAAAGCTTCGCCTACCAGCCATTTCTGCCGGAAACGGTAGAAACCATCTACAATCAGATGAAAGAACTGCTCCCCGGTCCGGTAAACTATTATCAGATCACCATTTATGCAGATGGAAAGCCCATTGAAGAATTAATTCCCAACTTATACAGAAGCAAGAAAAAAGATAAAGAACGAATGGCGCTGAACACCGAATACAAAGGTGCTCCATGGGTGAAAAACACTTCCCGCCCCAATGAGATATCCCGAGGATTGCAGGACCGGCATATTGCCCTCTGGCAAAGTCACGGTAATTACTATAAGAATGACAAAGGCGAATGGGGATGGCAACGCCCCCGATTATTCTGCACTACAGAAGATATGTTCACTCAGTCTTTCATTCTTCCATATGTCATTCCGATGTTGGAAAATGCCGGTGCCAATGTGCTGCTTCCCCGCGAACGCGATTGCCAGACGGCAGAAGTCATCGTAGACAATGACGGTTGCCTGACCGGCCGTTCCGTCTATACAGAAAATTCCGGTGACAAGCTCTGGAGTCAGGGAGAAGGACAAGGCTTCGCCCACCTGCGCCCCCAATACATAGACTTTGAGAATCCTTTCAAGGAAGGCACCTACCGCGCCATAGAAACCATCAAGAAAGGAAACGCAAGCACCGCCGAATGGATTCCCGAAATCCCTTCGACCGGACAATACGCCGTATACGTCTCTTACCAAACCTTGCCAAACAGCGCGGACGATGCCCTTTACACCGTCTATCACAAAGGCGGCACCACGCAGTTCAAGGTAAACCAGCAAATGGGAGGCGGCACCTGGATTTACCTCGGCACCTTCGGCTTCAATGCCGGCCGGAACAATGAATGCAAAGTCGTTCTGAACAACCTTTCCTCCAAAGTAGGAAGAATCATCACTGCCGACGCCGTGAAGATAGGCGGCGGCATGGGGAACATAGCCCGGGGAGAAGTCAGCGGTTATCCCCGTTTCTGCGAAGCCGCCCGCTACTGGCTGCAATGGGCAGGCATACCGGACAGCGTATATTCAGAAAGCAACGGCAAGAATGACTATACCGACGACTATAAATGCCGTGGTATCTGGGTGAACTACCTTTCCGGAGGCTCTGCCGTGAACCCGACGGAAAAAGGGCTGAACATCCCTGTCAACATGGCCTTTGCCTTCCACTCCGATGCAGGAACTACACTGAACGATTCCATCATCGGGACACTCGGCATCTACTATACCAACGCCTACAATGAGAAATTCGCCAACGGAGCATCCCGCTACTTGAGCCACGACCTGACAGACTTGATTCAGTCCAACATCGTGCGTGACGTGCGTACCCTCTACGAACCCCAATGGACACGCCGGGGCAAATGGAACCAATCCTACTATGAGGCCCGTATACCCCGCGTACCTACCATGCTACTCGAACTACTTTCCCATCAAAACTTTGCAGACATGCGCTACGGACTGGACCCGCGTTTCCGTTTCACCGTAAGCCGCGCCATCTACAAAGGTATGCTTCAGTTCCTCTGCTCACAATACAACATGGATTATGTAGTGCAACCGTTACCGGTAGACCACATGGCCTTGCGCATGACCAGCGAGAACGAAGTGGAACTGACCTGGCAACCCGTAGCGGATGCGTTGGAACCAACTGCCGTAGCAGAGAAATACATTGTTTATACCCGTATCGGCGACGGGGATTTCGACAACGGAGTATTGGTGGACGGCAACAGTTACCGAACCACGCTCCCCGCCGGCATGGTATGCAGCTACAAGGTTACCGCTGTCAACAAGGGCGGCGAGAGTTTCCCTTCCGAAATTCTTTCCGCCGGACGGGCGTTCAATTCCAAAGGTACCGTATTGGTGATAAACGGATTCGACCGCATCAGTGCCCCTGCCGACTTTACGGCCCCCGCCGACACCCTCCTTGCCGGATTTCTGGATGAGCAGGACCACGGGGTCCCCTATATCCATGACATCAGCTACATTGGCAAGATGAAGGAATACCGCCGTTCCATTCCCTGGATGGACGACGACGCCTCCGGTTTCGGCGACAGTTATGGAAATTACGAGACCCAAGTCATCGCAGGAAATACGTTCGATTATCCTGCCATACATGGTGCCGCTATCCTGAAAGCGGGATATTCGTTTGTATCGGTTAGTAATGAAAGTCTCTCCCCCGTAGGAAAGGGAGAGAAGAATATTCCGGTGGATATGAGGGAGTATAGGTATGTGGACTTGATACTTGGGAAGCAATGCCAGACCAAGATGGGACGGGGAGGCGTAAAACCGTTGGAGTTCAAGACTTTCAGCAAACCGATGCAGGAGGCTATTGCGGCTTATTGTAAGCAAGGTGGAAATATCTTTGTTTCGGGCGCTTTTGTAGGAACGGATTTATGGGACAACCGCCTTGCAACCGCCGACGAAGCCGACAAGAAATTTGCGATGGAAGTACTGAAATATAAGTGGCGTGTGGGACAAGCGGCTACAATGGGTAAGGTGAAAAGCGTAGCTTCTCCGTTCCCCGCCCTTTCAGGAAACTATACCTATCACAATGAGCTGAATGCCGATTCGTATGTGGTGGAATCACCGGACGCCATTGAACCGGCAACCAAAGATGCACACACCGTGATGCGGTATTCTGAAAACAACCTGAGTGCCGGTGTGGCCTACCAAGGCGACTACAAGACTGTTGTATTGGGATTCCCTTTTGAATCCATACGTACTGATTCTGAAAGAGAGGCATTCATGAATGCTGTACTGACATTCTTCAATGACAACAAGTAATATCAACCAATCATCATCTATGAACAGAAGACTGTTAATAATCGTCCTGATGGCTTGCCTGCTCCCCCTGGGGATGCAGGCACAGCAAGGGACATTCCGTTTTGCCCAACTGACGGACATTCATCTGACCCCGAACAATCCGAATCCCACAGAGGACCTGCTGCGTTCCGTGGCACAGATTAATGCCACCGACAGTATCGACTTTGTCCTGGTGACGGGCGACCTGACCGAAGAAGGCGACCGTACTACCATGGAAAAAGTGAAATCGTGCCTTGACTTGCTGAAGGTCCCCTACCACGTAGTCCTAGGCAACCATGAAACGAAATGGAGCGACTCCGGCTGTACCGCTTTCGGAGAAATCTTTGGCGGCGAACGCTTCGAGTTCGAGCATAAGGGATTCCTTTTCCTCGGCTTCAACTCCGGTCCGCTGATGCGTATGGCCTACGGGCATGTAGTGCCGCAAGATATCCGTTGGATGACGGAAGAAATGGATAAAAACGGCAAAGACAAACCGGTGATACTTGTCACCCACTACCCGCTAATGGAAGGTGATGTGGACAATTGGTATGAGGTGACGGATGCCGTCCGCCCCTACAACGTGCGCTTGTTTATCGGCGGACACTACCACAGCAACCGGGATTTACGTTACGACGGCATTCCGGGCGTACTGATGCGCAGCAACCTGTGCGACAAAGAAGGGAAACCGGGTTACGGCATCTATGAAGTAACCGGGGATTCCATCCGGGTATACACGCAACGTATCGGCGAGCCCAAGAAGCAGTGGACAGCATTCTCGCTGACCGGACAGTATTACGACCGCAACGGAAAGGCAGAGAAATATCCTGACTTCTCGGTCAACAAGGAGTATCCGCAAGTAAAGGAGCAATGGATGGTGCAGACGGGCGCAGGCATTTACTGCTCTCCCGCCGTAGAAAAAGATAAAGTGTTCGTAGGAGACGATATGGGACAGCTGACAGCCTACGCCCTGAAAAACGGTAAAAAGCTATGGAGCTTTGAATCCGGCAAGCGCATTGTCGGTACTCCGGCCGTAAGCGAGGGTATCGTTGTATTCGGGTCTGCTGACCGTCACATCTACGGATTGAACGCCAAAGACGGCAGCCTGCTCTGGACGGTAGAAGCCGCCGAACCGGTGCTCGGAGCCGTGACCATCGCAGACGGCAGAGCATACATCGGTGCCAGTGACGCCACTTTCCGTGCCATAGACATCCATACGGGAAAAGTAATCTGGGCCTACACCAGCGTGAAGGGCTACATCGAGACCAAGCCGTTGGTGACGGAAGACAAAGTTATCTTCGGCGCATGGGACAATACACTGTATGCCCTGAGCAAGGCAAACGGGCATGAACTATGGAAATGGACGGGCGGACTGCCCCGTATGCACTTCTCTCCAGCCGCCGTATGGCCGGTAGCCACCGACGGCAAAGTATTCATTACCGACCCGCAACGCGCCATGACCGCCATAGACATCCATACGGGCAATACCGTGTGGCGCACCTTCCAGTCCATGGTGCGCGAGACCATCGGACTTTCCGAAGACGGTGAACGTATCTATAGCAAAACGATGAACGACAGCATTGTTTGCTATGCAGCTCAAGGAGATACTCCGCGGGAGTTGTGGGTAACCCATGTAGGTTTCGGTTATGAGCATGCCCCCTCCATGCAAGTGGAAAAAGAGGGGGTCATGTTTGGCAGTACCAAAGAAGGACTTATCTTCGCACTGGAAGGAAAAACAGGCAAAGTACTGTGGAAACATAAAATAGGAAATTCACTCATCAGTACCGTAGTTCCGTTGAACGGCCACGAAGTTCTATTCACGGCAACCAGCGGGGAAGTGGGACTTCTGAGAATTAAAAATTGAGAATTAAAAATTAAAAGATATATCATGAATAAAATCAGTTGCTTTCTTCCCTACGCAGGAAAAGAACAAGTAGAAAAAACAGTGAATAGCCTACAGGCGACAGGACTTATAGAAGAAATCCGGTTAATCACGACCGATGCCACTCTGGAATCGCTCCCGGACTGCGAAATATTGTTTGTTGACATGCCCTACAGCAGTGCAACTCTCAAAGCTATTGCTAATGCAGCCAAGGGAGAATACACATTGCTTTATACCAAAGAGACTACGCTCGAAATGGGTATGTTTGCACTGGAACGTATGATACACATCCTTGAAGATTCAAGCGCCGGTATGGTATATGCCGACCACTACCAAATAGCAGACGGCAAGCAGAGCAACGCTCCGGTAATCGACTACCAATTCGGTTCCTTGAGGGATGACTTCAACTTTGGCTCCCTGCTCCTTTTCAACACCGAAAAACTAAAGGAAGCCGCCGGACACATGAAGTCTGACTACAACTTCGCCGGACTTTACGACCTGCGCTTGAAATTGAGCCAACATTCAAACTTGGTACATATCAACGAATACTTATACAGCGAGGTGGAAAACGATACCCGCAAGAGCGGCGAAAAGATTTTCGACTATGTAGACCCCAAAAACCGTGACCGCCAGATTGAGATGGAGCAGGCATGTACCGAACATCTGAAAGAAATCGGGGGATATCTGGCACCGGAGTTCAAGAAGATTGAGTTCTCTGCCGGTAACTTTGAGTATGAAGCTTCGGTCATCATTCCGGTGCGCAACCGTATCCGTACCATCCGTGACGCCATCAAATCTGTATTGATGCAGAAGACAGACTTTAAATATAATCTTATCATCATCGACAACCATTCCACAGACGGCACTACGGAGGCCATCGATGAATTCAAGGATGACGAACGCGTCATCCATATCATCCCCGAACGTACCGACCTCGGCATCGGCGGTTGCTGGAATATGGGGGTACACCACCCCAAGTGCGGCAAGTTTGCCGTGCAGCTGGACAGCGATGACGTATACAAAGACGAAAATACACTCGCCATCATGGTCCGCGCCTTCTACGAGCAGAACTGCGCCATGGTGGTAGGCACCTATATGATGACGGACTTCAACATGAACATGATTGCTCCGGGCATCATCGACCACAAGGAATGGACTCCGGCAAACGGACGCAACAACGCCCTCCGCATCAACGGTCTGGGTGCCCCGCGCGCCTTCTATACCCCGGTGCTGCGCGAAGTGAAAGTACCCAATACCAGCTATGGCGAAGACTATGCACTGGGACTGAACTTCTCCCGCCAATACCAGATAGGACGTGTGTACGACGTGGTCTACCTCTGCCGCCGTTGGGACGACAATTCCGACGCCTCACTGGATATTGTAAAAATGAACGGACACAACCTTTACAAAGACCGTATCCGTACTTGGGAACTCCAAGCACGCATAGCAATGAACAAGAAAAAGTGATTGCACACCGTAAATCATCAAATAACAGACAAGCTCATGAATCAAACGATACACAATCTTCTAACCGGACAACTGGCATCCTGGGAGACGGCACGCAACAATTATGCTGCCCTCTCCGGTGTGCGGGTGAAAGAGCTGAATGTAAACGGCATACCCTATAAGGTACAGTTCAACCCGGCACGCATCGTTTCCTCCGGTGCCAAGGTGGATGCCAAGTCCATTCAGGAACGAAAATGCTTTCTGTGCCCGGCAAACCTGCCACCGGTACAGAAAGGTATCCCATTTGGCGGGCACTACCATATTCTGGTGAATCCGTTCCCCATTTTCCCTCGCCACCTGACGATACCGGAACTGGCGCATACTCCCCAACGCATCGCTTCCCGCTTCACCGATATGCTGGAGCTGGCCGAGGCGCTGACGGAATATACCATTTTCTACAACGGTCCCCGATGTGGCGCCTCCGCCCCCGACCATGCTCATTTCCAGGCAGGAAACAAAGGGTTCATGCCTATTGAAAAGGACTGGCGCGGACAGACTGCCGGGAAAATAGCCGATTATAGGAAAGCAGCACTGTGGTATCTTGACGACGCTCCCCGTGCCACACTTGTGATTGAATCCACCTCCAAAGAGGACGCGGCAGACTTGTTCGACATCATTTACCGTTCTCTGGACGTGAAACCCGAAGAAGACGAGCCGATGATGAACGTACTGGTCCTATACGAGGCCGACCGTTGGGTGGTCTTTGTCTTCCCGCGCGAGAAACACCGCCCCGCCTGCTATACTGCCGAAGGAGAAGCCAATCTGTTGAGCAGCCCGGCATCCGTCGACTTGGGAGGTGTCTTTATCACCCCCGTAGAAAAGGATTTCTTGAAAATCACTGCGGAAGACGTGGCGCAGATATTAAGTGAAGTATGCCTCTCTGCCACAGATTTCCACAAGGTACGGCAGCGTATCAGGGAAAAAATATGACTTCTGAAATCCAAGAACTCTAATTTTAAAGAAATACCATTATGAAAGAGCCCAAAGTACAAGTAGGCATTCTGTTTGAACCGCAGATAGAATTCGTTTTGCTGAATCCGTATCGCATGGACGGAACGGAAGTCAGCGGCAAGCAGGTAGTGACCTACGACGAAGGCAAGATTCTCTGGAATGGACGCCGGTATGACGAACTGCTGTTTGAACCGCAACACGAGCAGACCGATGCCTTCGAACTATTGGACGTTACCATCGGCATCAATTTCCATTGGGAGCGCAAGGAAGACCAGCGTTTTCTGGGTGCTCTCAAAATCATCGTTGAGAATGGAAAGCTCACCGGCATCAACGTCATCCATGTAGAAGATTATCTGACCAGCGTCATCTCCTCCGAGATGAGTGCCACCGCTTCTCTGGAGCTGCTCAAGGCACACGCTGTCATCTCCCGAAGCTGGCTACTGGCACAAATACAAAAGAATAAGGAAATCACCGAAGCCCAAGCTAACTACTCGGCCTTTACGCAGACCGACGAAGAGCTGATTCGCTGGTACGACCGAGAAGACCACACACGTTTCGATGTATGCGCCGACGACCATTGTCAACGCTACCAGGGCATTACACGTGCCTCTACCGATATTGTGAAACAAGCCATCTCCGCTACCCGCGGCCAGGTACTGACATCTGATGGTAAGATTTGCGACGCCCGTTTCTCCAAATGCTGCGGCGGTGCTTTCGAGGAGTTCCAATACTGCTGGGAAGACATCAAATACCCCTATCTTGCCCAACAGCGAGACAGCAAAACGCACGCCACACTGCCCGATTTGACGCAGGAAGTCGAAGCGGACCGCTGGATTCGTACCTCCCCCGAAGCATTCTGCAACACCACCGACAAGAAAATCCTCTCGCAGGTACTCAATAACTATGACCAGGAGACTACGGACTTCTATCGCTGGAAAGTGGAATATACCCAGGAAGAGCTTTCAGCCCTCATTCTGAAACGTTCAGGCATTGACTACGGACAAATCATCGACCTTATCCCCATAGCCCGCGGAACCAGCGGACGCCTCTGGAAACTGAAGATTGTGGGAACCAAACGCACACTCACCATCGGCAAGGAACTGGAAATCCGCCGCACGCTCTCCACTTCACACCTCTACAGCTCTGCCTTCGTGGTAGACAAAGAGGAGTTGTCCGCCGAAGGCATTCCCGGACGCTTCATCCTCACCGGCGCCGGTTGGGGGCATGGTGTGGGACTTTGCCAAATAGGTGCAGCCGTGATGGGCGAGCAAGGGTATAAGTATGATGCAATACTGCTGCACTACTATATAGGTGCCAGCATTGACAAGCTGTATGAATAATCGAATAGAACACAATAAATCAATATCATGAACCATACAAAAAACATATCGCCATGGGCATGGGTACCCACCTTGTACTTTGCACAAGGCATTCCATATTTTATCGTAAACAACATCTCCGTGATGATGTTTACCAAAATGGGCGTACCGAACGGAGAAATGGCCTTGTTCACAAGCCTGCTCTATCTGCCTTGGACTATCAAACCCTTCTGGAGCCCGTTTGTCGACATCATCAAGACCAAAAGATGGTGGACCCTTTCCATGCAGATTCTGATGTCTGTGGCATTCATCCTGCTGACGCTGTCCATTCCACGGCCGGACGAGGCGACTATGGCGGCCGGAACAACCCCCATCAGCATGTTCAGCATCACGCTGATGCTGTTCATCATCACGGCTTTTGCCTCTGCCACACACGACATTGCCGCCGACGGCTTCTACATGCTGGCACTGAAACAGAGTGACCAGGCAGCCTTCGTTGGCATCCGAAGCACGTTTTACCGGCTCGCCTCTATCTTCGGACAAGGCGTGCTCGTAGCCATTGCCGGCGCCATCGAACTGAGAACCGAAAACATTCCGCTGTCATGGACCATCACGATGCTGGTTACAGCCGTTCTGTTCAGCCTGGTGACGTTCTATCACCTCTTTGCAGTCCCCAAACCCACCTCAGATAAGTCAACACTGGCTGCCGATGCCGCCACTGCAGGAGCTATATTCAGAGAATTCGGACGAACATTCGCCACCTATTTTACCAAACCGGGCGCATTGCTGGCCATCGTGTTCATGTTGCTGTACCGCCTGCCTGAAGCATTCCTCATCAAAATGTGTATGCCTTTCCTGGTTGCCTCCAAAGAATCGGGAGGTCTGGAACTATCGACAGCAGAAGTAGGTATCGTATACGGCACCATCGGAGTCATATTCCTCACCCTGGGCGGTATCCTCGGAGGATTGTTCGCATCACGCATTGGCTTGAAAAAATCCATCTGGTGGATGGCAGGATGCATGACTCTGCCATGCCTGACGTTTGTCTATCTTGCCATTGCCCAGCCCGACAATCTGTTTGCTATCTCAACCGCCATCGCCATCGAGCAATTTGGCTACGGCTTCGGTTTCACGGCCTACATGCTCTACATGATGTACTTCTCCGAAGGTGAATTCAAAACATCCCACTATGCCATCTGTACCGCATTCATGGCACTAAGCATGATGATACCAGGTATGTTTGCGGGATATATCCAGGAGGCTATCGGATATACGGACTTCTTCTGGTTGGTAATGATATGCTGTTTCGCCACGGTTGTTGTCACCATTTTTGCAGACAGAAGGATAGACCCGGAATATGGAAAAAAATGATTAATGGTTAATGATTAATGTTTTGTGAGTAATATTTAGTGATTGGTTATGAAGAGGACTATTATTATATCCTTGCTCTGCCTCCTTTGCGGAGGTGCGATGCAAGCACAGAAGATCAGAATAAAGACCGGTATCGAGGTACTGAAAGAACAGAATTTCCGATGCCTGGAAGGTAAGCGTGTAGGATTGATTACCAACCCGACGGGGGTGGACAACCGGATGAGGTCCACCATTGACATCCTGCACGAGGCGCCCAACGTGAACCTTGTGGCACTCTACGGCCCCGAACACGGCGTGCGCGGCGATGTGCACGCAGGCGACCATGTGACGGACATCAAAGACGCGACTACCGGACTGCCCGTCTATTCGCTTTACGGAAAGACCCGCAAGGCCACGCCGGACATGCTGAAAGATGTGGATGTATTAGTGTATGATATCCAAGACATCGGTTGCCGTTCCTTTACCTACATCAGCACCATGGGACTGGCCATGGAAGCCGCTGCCGAAAACGGCAAGGAATTCATTGTGCTGGACCGGCCCAATCCCGTAGGCGGATTGAAGATTGAAGGCAACTTGGTTGAAGATGATTGCATTTCTTTTGTAAGCCAGTTTAAAATTCCGTACCTTTACGCCCTCACTTGCGGTGAGCTGGCACTGATGCTCAATGGCGAGAAGATGTTGAAGGATGGGGAACAATGTAATCTCCACATAGTGAAGATGAAAGGCTGGAAACGCAAGATGGATTATACCCAAACCGGACTGCAATGGGTTCCCTCCTCTCCACACATTCCACATCCTCATTCTGCATTCTTCTACCCCGTCAGCGGCATTCTGGGCGAACTAGGATATATGTCTATCGGCGTGGGGTATACCATTCCGTTCCAGATGTTTGCCACACCATGGATGGAAGCGGAAAAGCTGGCCGGAAACCTGAACCGTCTGAACGTACCGGGGGTCATCTTCAGACCGATGTACCTAAAGCCGTTCTATAGTGTAGGCAAAGGCGAGTTGCTGCAAGGTGTGCAAGTGCACATCATGGATTTCGGCAAAGCACCGTTGAGCGACCTGCAATTCCTGGTCATGCAGGAAGTCGCCGCCCTCTATCCTGACCGTGCCGTGTTTGACCATGCCGACAAGGGACGTTTCAACATGTTCGACAAAGTAAGCGGTTCGCGGCAGATACGCGAGCGCTTCTCGAAACGGAACCGTTGGGAGGACATACGCGACTACTGGTATAAAGATGCCGAAGACTTCCGTAAGTTGTCGAAAAAGTATTATTTATATAAATAAATTTACAGATAAATAAGGAAGGGAAAAGAGCCTGATACGGAGACTATTTCAGTCGTATACAGAACCACATTCAGTCGTATA